>Ga0181535_10005464_pt1 | contig 13592 bp, 16 predicted proteins | sample PEATcosm2014_Bin_44_FD_119774 | JGI IMG/M metagenome (GOLD analysis project Ga0181535, IMG submission 119774) | Peatland microbial communities from MTU Mesocosm Facility, Houghton, MI, USA - PEATcosm2014_Bin17_30_metaG | ecosystem: Environmental > Terrestrial > Soil > Wetlands > Peat | place...
GGCCTTATCGATCTCAAAGGGAGCTGTCCCTGGCCTCGCTCGTGGGCTTGGCCACATGGCGCCCACCTACGTTGTAGGTTCCCGGGATCGATATCCCACGGCCATCGCGGCCCCGCGCATTTCATGGTCCAGCCGGTTTGCCATGTCCCTCACCCCCTCCAAACCGGCCCTGCGCGCGCAGGCCTTGGCGCGCCGCAGCACGACCTCCGCCGAGGCCGCGGCAGCCTTCGCGGCGCATCTCGCGGCCGAAGGCCTCGCTCTTGTTGAGCGGTTGCGCCCCGCTACCGTCTCGGTCTATTTTCCGCTCAAAGCCGAGCCTTCGACCTTGCCGCTCCTCGAAATCCTCGGGCAAGCCGGGGTCAAAACCGCTTTGCCGGTCACCGGACGGCTTGGCACGCCCCTCGTGTTCCGGCTCTGGCGCCCCGGCGAGCCAACCGTGAAAGGAAAAATGGCGATCAGCGAGCCTTTGCCCGAGGCGCCCGAGACGGCGCCGGATCTCTTGTTCGTGCCATTGGCGGCCTTCGATCGCACGGGGCACCGGATCGGCTATGGTGCCGGCTTCTATGACCGGACTTTGGCGGGGCTGCGCGCCACAAAGAACATCTTCGCGGTGGGCGTCGCCTATGCAAGCCAGGAATATCCCGAAGTCCCGCACGACGCGCATGACGAAAGGCTCGATTACGTGCTGACGGAGCGTGAGTTGATCGACTGCCGGGTCAAGCCTTAGCATGCGCCTCCTCTTCATCGGTGACATCGTTGGCCGCGCTGGCCGCGCGGTTCTTTTGGATCATTTACCCAAACTGCGCGATGCGTGGAGCCTCGATTGCGTGATCGTCAATGGCGAAAACGCCGCCGGCGGCTTTGGGATCACCGAGGCGATCTGCGACGATTTTCTCGCGGCGGGCGCCGATTGCGTGACCCTTGGCAATCATGCCTTCGACCAGCGCGAGGCGCTCGTCTTCATCGCCCGCCAGCCGCGGCTGATCCGGCCCCTCAACTATCCGCGCGGGACACCAGGCGGCGGCGCCAATCTCATTGAAACACTCTCGGGCGCCCGCGTGCTTGTCATCAATCTCATGGGCCGCATTTTCATGGATGCGATGGACGACCCCTTTGCTTCGATTGAACATGAACTCGCGGCTTGCCCACTGGGCGCGGGCTGCGATGCGTCGGTTGTCGATTTCCATGCCGAGGCATCGAGCGAAAAGCAAGCCTTCGCGCATTTTATCGATGGCCGTGTCTCGCTGGTCGCGGGCACTCACACCCATGTGCCGACCGCCGACCATCAAATCTTGCCGCAGGGCACGGCCTACGTGACCGACGCAGGCATGACCGGGGATTATGATTCGGTGATCGGCATGGAAAAGGAAGAGCCAATCCGCCGGTTTACAACCAAGCTGCCAGTTGCGCGGTTCGAGCCGGCGTCCGGCCAAGCGACCCTTTGCGGCATCGCGGTCGAACTCGATGGCAAGGGCCTTGCCACAAAAATCGCGCCGGTGCGGATCGGCGGCAGACTCTCACAAGCGCGCCCGGAATTCTGGGAACCGGCTTAGCAAAGAGGCACATCGCCAGTTTCGGTTGCGGTGTCTTTCCCTGTTTTACACACCGGGGGAATAGCCTCGATCGGATTTGGGTCATAGCGTCCGCAATGATTGAAGGTGTCTTCGCGGAGGCCTGCTAGTTTTCCGACTCCGCAAGCATGTGGTCGACGGGCCGGCTGAGCTGCTTGAAGATGAAGTTCGGAGCGACACGGCTCATGATCTTGAGGACGTTGCTAAGACCGGGCCTGATTTCAGGCGTGCCCTTCTCGATCCCGGCGATCGCCAGGCTAACCAGCTTCTCTACGGGCATGGGTTTGAAACCACCGATGTCTTGATCGCTGAAATCGCCGTGAAAAAGCGGCGTTTCGGTCCCGGGAGGCGCCAGTTCGAACACGGCGACCCGCGTGTTCTTGAGCTGCATCCGGAGCGCCTGCGTATAGGCGTGGATCGCCGCCTTCGTTGCGCAGTAGATAGGAGAGATCGCCATCGGGACGAAAGCTAGTCCGGATGAGACGTTCACGATGGCAGCCGCCGGCTGTTTCTTCAGATGCGGCAAGAATTGCGACACCATCCAGATCGTGCCGTTCAGATTGATCTCGATTTCGCGAGTGATGCCTTCGAGGTTCGATCTGGTCTGATGCAGATTGATCTTCCGCATGATCCCTGCGTTGTTTACCAGTATGTTGAGATTGGGGTATTGCGCTGTGACCTCTTCGTAGAGATCGCGAATGGCACTCGGGTCACTCACATCGCTTTGGATTGTGTTCAGGCCGGGCAGTTTCGCGCGCACCGCGCCGAGATTTGACTGATCGCTGCCGGTGACGATGACGGTGTTGCCGCGCTTCAGAAGTTCGGCGGCAAGTTCGAGCCCAATGCCGGACGAACCGCCGGTGATGAGGATCGTGTTATTGGTCATCTTCATGATACGCGGCTCTTTTCTCAAATTTATCGGAATGCTTCGGAGAGTTGGAGCGTGCCTCGGTCGAAAGCATTAGAACGCAGGTTTCGAAACCGGCTCCGGCCATATCACCTATTTGAGAAAAACATAGATATCCGCTTCGAGGTTTGTGTCATCCGGCTCCGTCGTGTCGGTGAGATATTCCTCGATGAATCGATTTTGCGATTCGAGGCCTTTTTCATCGAGAAAAGCGGTGATCAGCTCATAGGTCGAATCGATATCGTCATAGGCGCCGCGATGCAGAAATTTGATCGCTTTGCCGGCGGGCGACTCGCCGATTTTTACACCAGCCGAGAGATCCTTGGCCTCGGGATTTCCGGCAAGCGGCACCATCGCCTCGAACTGAAAGCTTTTGTCGTCGGTTGCCAGAAACACGGCGAAAGGGTGTCCCGCTTGCGTTAATCCCGCTTTTTTGACCGCTGCGTCGACTTTGGCGAGCTCACTCTGCACGGATTTGAAACCATTCGCCCATTCCGCGTTCGCGCTTATATAGGCGACCGGGCGTGGTGCGAGTTCGAGCGTCGTCGCGGAGTTATCGTCCGGCACCCCCGGCGGAGGTTTGGCGCCAGTGTCGCCAGGCGCGGATGGTGTGCCGGGGACCCCAGGCGCGGGAGTCCCCGCAGCCTGCTGCGCGAGGACGAGCGCGGGCTGCAAGGCCAGCATCGCCAGACCCAGGCCGAAGACGAGTCCAAGGCCCGGCAAGCGGGTAAAGTTGCCTATCCTCATGTGCCGCTCCTGCCGCTCGGGAAATGTGTGAAGCTCTGTTTCGCGCCCAATTGGGATCGCTTCAAGGGGGAATCGCTCATGATCCCTGTTTCTTTATTTTCTTTAATGATCATGTCTAAAATATATGCAGCTTTTTGGGGTTGTGCTCTCCCTGGGCGTGGCTGAAACGTGGCCTATCGTTGCATAAAAGCGCAAGAAGCTGCGATAAAACTCGCAACTAAGAACAGGTTTTCTATATATGAATGCGAATTCATGCCGCGCTTGGGCTTCCACTAGACGGACGCCTTGACCGGCCTTGGTCAAGGCGGGTTTGCGCAAGCCATGGGAGGCACAGGCCGCGCTTCCAGCAAGGCACCGCCAAAGTTTGGCAAAATCCGAATGAAGCCATACGCCGGATGAATGGCCAATGCATGTTATGCCTTAAATGTATGCGTGAATGAATGGATCTGTCCTCTTGAGCCCTCTCGCAAATCGGCCCGTCGCCAAGTTGAACGGGATCGGCAATGAAATTTTGGTTCTCGATCTGCGCGGCACTGGCTTGACCGTCAGCGGGGAGGAAGCGCGCGCGATTTCCCGCGGCAAAGCCCTTGCGTTCGATCAGCTCATGGTCTTGCATGCGCCGCGCTCGGCTGGTGCCGATGCCTTCATGACCATCTATAATAGAGATGGCTCGCAAGCCGAGAGTTGCGGCAATGGGACTCGCTGCGTCGCCTTTATACTCACGCGTGGCACGCCGCGCGACAAGCTGGTTTTGGAGACCGTTACCGCGCGGCTTGAATGCTGGCGCCGGGCCGAGACGGTTTTCACCGTCGACATGGGCCGCCCGCGATTGGCCTGGAACGAAATCCCGCTCCGCGATCCGTTCCATGATACACGCAAAATCGAATTGCAGATCGGTCCCATCGATGCGCCCATCCTGCACACGCCCTCGGCCGTGAACATGGGCAATCCGCACGCGATCTTTTGGGTCGGCGACATCGAGGCCTTCGATCTGGCAAAAATCGGCCCCCTGCTTGAGAATCATCCAATCTTTCCCGAGCGCGCCAATATTTCGCTCGCTCACGTCATCACCCGCGAACACATTGCGCTAAAAGTTTGGGAGCGCGGCACCGGCTTGACCCTCGCCTGCGGCTCGGCCGCTTGCGCTGCACTCGTTGCGGCCGCACGGAAGGGCCTCACCGGCCGCCGCGCCGTCGTCAGCCTGCCCGGTGGCGATCTCGATATCGAATGGCGGGAGAGCGATGGAAGCGTCTTGATGACCGGCCCGGTCGAATTCGAATTCGAGACGCTTCTTGACGCCGCCCTCTTCAAGGACATCGCCGCGTGAACTTACCCGAGCGCGATCCGAAAAATGTCGAAGTCCTGACCTTCGGCTGCCGGCTCAATCTCGTCGAGTCCGAGGCGATGCGCCGTGCCGCGCTGGCGCAGGGCAGAACCAATCTCGTGATCATCAACAGTTGCGCGGTGACGGCGGAAGCAGTCCGGCAGGCGCGGCAAACCATTCGCCGCGTCAAGCGGGAGCGGCCGGGAGCCGAGATCATCGTCACCGGCTGTGCCGCCGAGATCGATCCCGCTCAATTTTCCGCCATGCCGGAAGTTCTCCGCATCATCGGCAATGCGGAAAAAACCAATCCGGCGAGTTGGAAAGACGATGGCGGCGCTGGTATCGCGGTTTCCGGCATCATGTCGGTGAAAACCGGCCCGCATGTTTTGAGCGAGGGCGTCGAGGATCATACCCGCGCTTTTCTCGCGGTGCAGACGGGTTGCGATCACCGCTGCACCTTTTGCATCATCCCATTCGGGCGCGGCCCCTCCCGCTCGGTGCCGATGGACGAGGTTATTCTTGCGGCTCAACGCTTAACGCGCAAAGGCTTTCGCGAGATCGTCCTGACCGGCGTCGATCTCACCTCCTATGGCGCGGATTTATTCGGCGCCCCCAAGCTTGGCGAACTTGTCACGGGCATCTTGCGGACGGCACCGGATCTCGAACGGCTGCGGCTGTCCTCGATCGATTGCATCGAGGCGGACGCAGACCTCATCGATGCTTTCGCCAATGAGCCGCGCCTCATGCCGCATCTTCATCTTTCGCTGCAATCCGGCGATGATCTGATTTTAAAGCGCATGAAGCGGCGCCATAGCCGCGCGGACGCCATACGTCTATGCGCCGGGCTGCGAAGAATGCGGCCGGAGATGGTGTTCGGCGCCGATGTCATCGCCGGTTTTCCGACCGAGACCGAGGCGATGTTTCAAAACACGCTCGCGCTCGTCGCCGATTGCGGCATGACCCTTCTTCACGTCTTTCCCTTTTCCGCGCGGCCCGGAACCCCGGCCGCCAAAATGCCCCCCGTCGCGCCGCAAATCGTGAAAGCAAGGGCCAAGCGCCTGCGCGAGGCCGGCGAGGCGGCATTGCGCGCGCATCTTTCGGCCCAAACCGGCAAGACGTTTCGCGTGCTGACGGAGCGTGGCGGCACCGGCCGCACCGAAGATTTTTCGCGGGTGAAAATTGGCGGCGTTCCGCCCTCGCAGATGATCGATGTGGTCATTGCCGGGAACGATGGCATAATGCTCGAAGCGCTGGGCCGGCCGTAGAGCAGAAAGCGCAGACTGGCGTCAAAAACCCGTTATTACCGACATTTGCAGTTCAGCCTCCCATCACCGTAATTCACCTCGGCGGCAGGCTTGAGAAATAAGCCGCGATGGCCTCCATCTCCGCTTCCGTCAAATTGCGAGTCATGAAGCGCATCTCTTTATGTACACGCCTGCTGGTTTGGAATGCGTGTAATTGATTGAGGAGGTAAGGCGCATTTTGGCCGGCGAGAATGGGCACTTCGCCAAAGCGCGCGATCCCGTCGGCGCCGTGGCAGGGCACGCAGCCCGAGATCAGTTCGGGAACCGAAGGCTGCGCGCAAGCGGGGGCGGCGACAAACAGCGCAGCAACGAGAATCATAATTTTATGATCGTTCATGCCAACAGCTATGCGATCGGATACGGGCTCATGGCAAGGTGAGCGGCTATCTATCCAACGGATTGACGACCGTAACGTTGCAGGCGTCGAAGTCTGCGGTGTTGCGGGTGACGACACTCGCGTTCCGGCAATAGGCAATAGCCGCGATCATGAGATCGGCCGTCGCCGCCGGCCGGCTGGTCCGCCTGCAGGCCGCGAAAATTTCCGCATAAGCGAGGGCCGCCTCCTCATCGAACGGGAGCACCCGCCGGTCAAAATCCTGCTGGAACATGGCCTGTGCCGCAGCTTCAAGGCCGAGGCGGCGGCGGCCCTCTGGCAGGATCGCGATGCTGGAGAGGATCTCCGCCTGGCAGATGGACGCGGTGAACAGCAGCTCCATAGGCTGCCCGGTGACAAACGCCGCCACCTCCGGAGCAGGCCTTGCAGCCATCATGGTGGAGAGGATGTTCGTATCGAGGACGAACATCAGCCGAAGCGGGGCGGCTCGCGGGCGACAGCGCGCGGGGGCAGCTCCAGATCAACGCCGCCAAGCGGCGCGAAAAGTGCCTGGATACGCTCATAGAGATTAGCACACCTCCGGCGTCCCGATGCGCTTAGGGCCGTCTGCAGGATTCGCCTTGCCTCGGCCTCCATGGAGTGACCGTGTTCCGCCGCGCGGACGCGCAAGTGTTCCTTGATCGCCGGATCAAGATTGCGGATGGTAATACTGCTCACGGACTCGCCTGACCTTTTGAGATCATTGTAATCAATGCAATCATTGATGCCAAATGACCAGGGCAATCTCAACGCTCCTAAAACTCTCCCCCGGTCTCTTCGCTATCCAGCGGATCAACGACACCGCCGATGAGATTGGACTCGAACAATCTTTCCGAGGTCAGCGCCCGGCGCAGCGGACGCAGGCGCTGGTGCGTCTTTGCAATCTCATCTTCAAGTGCCAAGAGTGCCGTCCGCGCCTCGGCGGCACTTACCGCGCGGAAGCGGCAGGACTCACCCGGACGCAGTTGCGCGAGCCTGCCAATGTCGGCGCGCGCGACATGGCCAAGTTTCGGATAGCCGCCGGTCGGCTGCCGGTCGGCCATCAGAATCAGCGGCTGCCTGTCGCCGGGGATTTGGATCGCGCCCAGCGCGATGCCGTCCGACACAATGTCGTAACCGCGCGCATGCGCGATGTCCGGCCCTGTGAGCCGATAGGCCATGCGATCTGCTATGGGCGTGAGCGTGAACGCGTAAGCAAAAAAATCGCCAAGAGTCTCAGGGCTAAAACAATCGTCTTGCGGGCCAAGCACGACGCGGAAGGGGCCGGAATCGCGGTCGAGCCATGGCGCGTCGATGATGGCCTCGAAGTTTTCACCCCTTTGCCCCGCCGCCGGAACAGCCGCGGGCAAGACATCGCCCGCTCTCAGCATGCGGCCCTCGATTCCGCCGATCCCGGAGCGCATATGCGTCGCCCGGCTGCCCATCACGGGGGGTGTGTCGAAGCCGCCTTCCGCTGCGAGGTAAGCAAAAGCCCCAAACTCGCCCGCCCGCGCCGTGAGTATCTCACTAGGCTCCAAACGAATCCGCGCCGCCCTTGGCAGCACCACGCCGGAGCGCCGCCAGACAAAAGCCCCGCCCGCGAAGGCAACCCATAGCGGCGCGTTCTCGCAATGAACCTCAAGCCCGCCAGCGGATACTTCGATTGCCGCCGCCCGGTCATCATTGCCGAGAGCGAAATTGGCGGTGCGATAGGCGGTCCAGTCCATAGGCCCGGCCGGGGTTACGCCATAGCGCAGGTAACCATGGCGGCCGCCGTCTTGAATGGTCACCCCCGGACCGGCGCGCAGCACGCCCAGGTGGCCGCCCATCTCAGCGCTCATCGATGTTTTCGCGGCGGACGCAAAACTCTCCCGCTTCGGCGGCGAGGCTCAAAGCATCGAAGGTATCGCCATCGATCCGCTCGAAACAAATCTCATCGCCTATGCCAGCGAGAAAAATCTGCGTGCGCTTTGGATCGAACACTTTGACCGGCGTGCGGCCGATTGCATACCAGCCGGTCGGCATGGCGCAACTGGCGATCAGCGCCTGCCCGGCGGCAATCAGCAAGGACCCAGGCGGCGCTGGCGCCCTCGGCACGGCGCGGCGCGGAATTGTAAGTTCCGGCGGGAGGCCGCCGAGAAAAATAAACCCCGGAGCGAAACCATACATATAGACGCGGTAGCGCGCGCCTTGATGCAGATCGATGATTTTCGCACGGGGCATATTGAGAAAAGCCGCGACTTCGGTGATGTCCTCGTCATGCGGCGGGTCATAGCAGGCTGGGATGTGCCAGCGATGCACCCGCGTTCTTTCAGGCTTCGCCGTGGCATCGAGGCTCGCAAGTGCCGCGATAAGAGTCTCGGCGCTGACTCGGCGCGGCTCGAAATGAATCATCAGCGACCGATAGGTCGGCACGGTTTCGGTCACGCCATCGATGTTCGCGCGTTGCACAGCGGCATCGAGCGCCAGAACGCAATCATGGATATTTGGATCGATCGTCGCGCCGAATTCAACAACGAGGGCCGACTCACCGGCGGCCAGATAGAGCGGCTTGGGCAGCATTGCTATGCCTCCTCAAACGCCCACGAAAGGCGCGAGCACGATCCCGGCGGCTCCGAGACGCGCCCGCACGGCCTTCGTCATGGCGACCGCGTTCGGGCTATCGCCATGCACGCAGATGCTGTCGATGCGGGTTGCTAAACGCTTGCCGGCAACGGTGATGATGGCGCCTTCCGAAACCATCGTTTCGATACGCCCGGCAACTTCGTCCGCGTCATGCAGCACGGCACCGGGCTGCGATCTTTCGACAAGCGAGCCCGTATCCGTATAGGCACGATCGGCGTAGATTTCGCGGGCGACGTTCAGCCCTAGCGTGAGCCCCGCCGTCTCCAATTCACTGCCAGCGGGAGCGAGCAGCCAGAGATCGCGCGCGGCCGTTTTGACCGCATGCGCAACCGCCCGCGCGATCGTCGGATCCTCCACCGCGATATTGCTCAAGGCGCCATGAACTTTCACATAGCCAAGCCTTGCCCCCGCATAATTGCAAAGCGCCTGCGCGGCACCCGTCTGATAGGCGACAAGCCGCTCGATTTCACCCGCCGTGAAAGGCAGTCTGCGGCGGCCGAAGCCCCAGAGATCGGGAAAGCCTGGATGCGCGCCGATCGCTACGCCCTTCGCCTTCGCGGCGCTGAAAAGCTGCGCCATGATCTCCGGATCGCCGGCGTGAAAGCCGCAGGCGACATTGACGCTCGTAACAAGTTCGAGCATGGCGGCGTCGTCGCCGGTGCGGAAGGCGCCGAACCCCTCGCCGCAATCGCAATTCAGATCGACGCTACGCATGATTTCGCACTCTTATTGCGGCGATCGTTGTAAGATTGCCTCGCGCTCTTGTTCCGGCTCTTCGGTCACAAAGTCCTCGCGCCTAAAACCCTGCGCATAGAGCAGCGCGGTGAGATCGCCATGATCGATCCGGGCATGGGCGGCTGCCGCGACCTTGGGTTTGGCGTGAAAGGCAATGCCGAGACCGGCCGCTTCGAGCATCGCGAGATCATTGGCGCCATCCCCAACCGCAAGAGTCTCCGCGGCGGAGAGGCCATGGGTTTTTCGCAATTGCTCGAGCGCCGCGCGCTTGGCATCCTTGCCGAGGATGGGCTCGGCGACAAGCCCGGCGAGCCTGCCGTCCTCGCCATAAAGAAGCTCGTTCGCCCGGTGTTCGTGAAAGCCGATTTTTGTCCCGATGATGGATGTAAAGACCGAGAACCCGCCCGAGACGAGCACGGTATGGGCTCCATTGGCGCGCATCGTTTGCACCAGCTCGCGGCCGCCCGGCGTCAAGGTGATTTTACCGGCGATGACGCGGTTGACCGTCGCGCGGTCGATGCCCTTGAGGAGGGCGACGCGTTCGCGCAGGGCCGGTTCGAAGGCAATTTCGCCGCGCATGGCACGTTCGGTGATCGCCGCAACATAGGCCTTCTCGCCGATTTCAGCCGCAAGTTCGTCGAGACATTCCTGACCGATCATGGTTGAATCCATATCGGCGAGCAAAAGCTTCTTACGCCGCCCCCCCGCCTTTTGTACGATGACATCGACCGCGGCATGATCGAGCGCGGCGCGCACCCTGTCCGCGATGGCTTTTGCGTCAACAGCGGGCCCAGGCTCGAAGAAAATGTCGGCGGAGATATTTTGCGCGAGCCATCGCGGCGGGCGTTGCCGCCGCCCGGCTTCGCTCGTGAGGGCGCCGCCCGCCCGCTGGAGCAAATCGCGGCTCAAAACCGGCCGCGCCGGATCGCAAACAAGGGTGGCAACATGGGTCATGGCAATATATATATGCGGCCCTTAGCGGCGGCGTGGCTTGGCCCTATTTGATCGCAAGATAGGGTTCAAGCGCAATACCGTATCGCAAAATGAGGCCGCTTTGACACAGCGGCCGAACGCGGCGCGCACGCAAGGGGAGGATGTTTCACGCCTTCAATCCAGCACGGCTCGCGTCTTCGACGCTATTGATGCCAAGTCAGAGGTAACAGAACGCCGGCCGCAGCGGCTTTTGACGGCCATGACGCCCATGGAAGCAACGCGCGCGGAGCATGCATGGCGCGCAACCGTGATGGGTCAAAATGGCCTATACATTGCAGCGCAAATTTATATAGTTTGTTCGTCGTGCTGGCGATTGTGTTTCCTTCGTCTGGGCATGGTATTCTGGCCTTCTCCGCCGTGGCCTTCGCCTTGCGGTTGGCCCGGCATACTGCGGAAGCGCGGCCTCGGACAGAAAACTTCGGACTCTTGAGATGAACGAGCGGGAGACATCCGCGTGAGAACGGTCTTCGTTACAGGCCTCGGCCGTGAGGTCTCGGCTCTGGGTTTCGGCTGCGCATCGCTCGGATCCCGTTATTCCGAATCGCAAGGGCTCCGGGCGCTCCATTATGCGTTCGAGCGCGGCATTAGCTGGTATGACGTCGCCCCTCCCTACGGTGATGGAGAGGCAGAGGGAATATTGGGGAAATTCTTAGCCGGCCGCCGGGACCGCGTCACGGTCTGCACGAAGTTCGGCGTTCCAAGGCCGGTGGTGTCGCCGTTGTTGCGTCTTCTGAAGCCCCTGGCGCGCACCGTGGCGAAGACGCTTCCGCGCTGGGGCAGCATAAAAATCAAGACGAAGCGGATCGGAAGCAAGGACCGGCTGCACGCGGAACATATCGAAGCTTCGGTCGTCGAGAGCTTGCGGCGCCTGCGGACCGATTACATCGATGTGCTGGCGCTTGACGACCCAAGCCCCCAGGATTGCACCAATGAAGCCGTTTTGCGTGAATTAAGACGCATCGTCCAGAAGGGCTATGTGCGCTGCGTGGCGATCGCCGGGGCTCCAGAGGCGATCATCGCGGGCGCAAGGGCGCCCGACCTCTATAAGATCGCCCAGCTTCCGGAGAATCCGTTCGCGCAGACGGTCGCGGGCGTGAAGGACGCGCTCGCCAGCGACGCAAAGTTTTTTTTCGTCACGCACAGCGTAATCGGCGCGGGCGCCCACGAACATTTGTCGCATCTCTTGGTTGGGGACGGCGGCCGGCTCGGATCGCTGGCGTCCCAGCTCGCCTACAATCCGCCGTTCATGGCGAGCGAAATGCTTTTGGACTATGCGTTCGCGGCCAATCCGGATGGGGTCGTTCTCACCTCGATGTTCAACCAATCCCATATCGACATGAATTGCGCGCGGGCGGCCCGAAAGCCGCGCGGCGATATCGGCCCGTTCATGCAGAAATTCGTGATCGGCGCCACGCCGAAATGACCATTTGATCCATTTTGGGCTGATGCCTTAGCCATCATTTCCGTCCGGTTTTGCCCCTCGATCGGACAAAAATGTTTCACGTGAAACATTTTGGTACGATTGACACTTGGCACGCGCGGACAGGGGCAAGGCGCGGCCGATGTATTTTTGGACAGGGCGCTGGTCTTTTTGGCCTTTTCTCAACGGCCGTCCGTCGGAAGCCCGCCCTCCCCTGCAAAGGCCAGGCTTTCAGGAACAGCAAGGTGCGGCAGGCGATTGCTGATATAATATGTTTTTTTAAATATATATTTTCGATGGGCGCCATGAGCTCCATAGGCAAGAAAGGGCTGGTGATTTCCGACCTGCGCGAGCGGCCGGAGTTTTTTGCGCGCGCCGCCGACCGGATCTGGCGGGCGTGGTGGAAGCCCGGCGGTTACCCGCTTGACGATATCACCGAGCGCCTTCGCGAGAACTTGCTCGATCAGCCGATCCCTTTTGCCTTGATTGCGAGTGACGGATCGAAATTCGTCGGCACGGCGTCGGTCATCCCATCGGACATGGCGGAACGCCCGCAGTATTCGCCGTGGGTCGCCGCTGTTTGGACGGAGCCCGAGTATCGCAATCGCGGCGTCGGCGCGGCGCTCGTCGATCGCGCCGTCCAAACCGCTTTTGGCTTGGGTTATGCGCGGACATTTTTGTGCGCGGCCAAAGACCGGCGCGAATTTTATACGAAGCGCGCCTGGACGCAAATTGAAGATAATGTTGGAAAGAAGAAACGCACGATTTTGGTCCGGGACGCAAATTAAGCTCGCTTTTTCTGCACCCCGAATCCGAGGCATTCCGCGCTCCGCCGGGTCGTGTCTCGGTTTGAAACCTGAACCCGTAGACTTTCAATTGGTAGCGTCCAATTGCCAATGCTATGCTTAGCGCAAAGCATTGGGAGACCTGCATGAATAAGCTTAAGCATAAACACATTACGGGAACGAAGTTGCAATGGGCCTACGCACCGGGCGGCGGTCTGGTCTGCGAGACTCTTATCGTTCAAACAAATTTAGATCTTGATCCAAAGCATACTCAGCATAACGCGCAGCTGGTAGCCGAATTGGTGGGGGCGGTGGGTGAATATGCGAACGGCTTGGGAAATCCGTTCAAATCGATTATTTTTGAGCAGGCATAATACCAACTGGCTCTAACCATCTGTTTTATAATTTTAGAAAATAATGGAGGGACCCGCCATGACCGCGCTCAAACTGACGGCGATCGGCACCACGACCGGGGTGGTGATTCCACAGGAAATGCTGGCCCGGCTGAAGGTTGCTGACGGTGATAGTTTGTATGCCGTCGAGACAGCAGAAGGCTATCTTTTGACGCCAAACGATCCGGCGATCACGGGAGAGATCACGCTCGGCGAGCGCCTCACAAAGCAATATTGCGACACCTTCAAAGCCTTGGCGGAATGAAAGCCGAGCCGAGCTGGACCGGCAAACGAGAGCCATGACAGAGGCCGTGCCCGCCACGGAAGCGGAGTGGCGGCGGCTGGTGGAACGGGCGCTTGATGGCAAGCCTTTTGACAGCCTGATTTCGACGACGTTCGAGGGGCTCACCATCGCGCCGCTCTATCAGCGGCCAGCC
>Ga0181535_10005465_pt1 | contig 13589 bp, 10 predicted proteins | sample PEATcosm2014_Bin_44_FD_119774 | JGI IMG/M metagenome (GOLD analysis project Ga0181535, IMG submission 119774) | Peatland microbial communities from MTU Mesocosm Facility, Houghton, MI, USA - PEATcosm2014_Bin17_30_metaG | ecosystem: Environmental > Terrestrial > Soil > Wetlands > Peat | place...
CTCGGCGCCAATCCAGCGAATATCGGAGACGGGAAGGAAGAGAATGCGCCCCCGAGACTTAAAGACAATGCGGTTGGTGTACAGATTGAGAGCGGAAGCGGAACTACCGCCTGAGCCGGCATTCTGCTGCGGCGGAACGAACTGCTCGCGGACCCGCTGGACCGCGGAGCATAACCTTTCGCGCGTAAATGGCTTCAACAGATAGTCGATCGCATTCACTTCAAATGCGCGTACTGCGTACTGGTCGTACGCCGTGGTGAAGATGATGCGCGGGACCGGATTCGCCGGCTGGTTGCTAAGCGCTCCCACAACGTCAAATCCATCCATGCCGGGCATATGGATGTCGAGAAACAAGAGCTCGGGATTAGCGGCGCGCACCAGCTCGATGGTCTCAAGGGAGGTAGCAGATTCGCCAACGATTTCGATGTCGGCTTCGTCGCGAAGAAGCTGACGCAACTTCTGGCGGGCCAGAACTTCGTCATCCGCGATGACTGCGTGGATCATCACACACCGAACCTTGTGACATCTTCAAGATCGCTCTGCGCAATTTGGAGCGGAAACTCAATCGTGACCTGCACACGGGTTGGATCTACTTCGCCGATCAGGAAAGAGCCGTCTTCTCCGTAATGGAGGCGCAGCCGGTTCTTCACATTGGACAATCCAACGCCATGTCCGGCGCAGGGGCCGTTCGCGCCATTCAAGAGCCCCACACCGCTGTTCGTGACGCAGGTCCTCACGTGGTCGCCGTGCCTGGCGACCTCAACCATCAATTCGCCGCCTCGATCCAGTTTTGACAAACCGTGGACAAAGGCGTTCTCGACAATCGGTTGCAGAATCATAGCTGGAACCAATGCGTCATGCAGTTCCGGATCGACGGAGAGCGTCCGAACGATTCGTCCCGCGTAGCGCCTGTCTTGCATGGCGAGGTAGGTCTCAATGAATTCGACCTCATCGTGCAGGGGAATCAACTGAACGTCTCTTCGTTCCAGTGTCATACGAAGCAGGCTGCTCATTTGTTCCAGCATGGAGTCGGCGGCGTCAATGTCGCTCCGCATCAGGCTGGAGATGCTGTTCATTGTGTTGAAGAGGAAGTGCGGATTCAGCTGCATCCGCAATGCCGCAATTTGCGCGTTGGCTAATTGCGCTTCAAGCCGTGCGGCGAAATTCTCCTTTTCACGAAACTGCTGATAGTAGCCGAAGCCGCGAAAGAAGAAGAAGGCTCCCCAGAAAATGACCATGCTCTCCACCAGGTCACCTTTGAAGTTGAATGAAACCCTTTGCCAATACGACATCGGCGGCCGGTCGATGGGTATGGTGGGAAAAAAGATGACCCAGATCATCTCCTGTATCAAGCACGTGATCAGGCTGACCGGGAATACGATGGTCAGAATCTGGATGGCACTTGCCTTCTGGATGAAGAGCCGGCACAGGCGCCAAAGCACCCACGAGATGATTCCCCAAATGAAATATTGCGACCCCCAGGACTCGAAGACAAGGGCGGCGCTGATGCGATAGCCCGAGTGATAAAGATGCAGCCACTCCTGCGCTGCGAACAGAATTCCGATGAGTGTGAATGCTGCAACAAAAACGATCGGGTGCGTCAGCACGGAGCGGCCGGAGGAATCACCGGCCGCTATGCTGCGGCCGGAATCAGACCCAAAAGTCCTGAGTGCTGCCACGAACCTGCCTCCCCGACATTAAGATTGGCGTTGATTGCATTGTCACCGATTTGCCGTTTAACGGCAGCAATTCCACAAAAAAGCAGGGTGCGGGCGCAAAACCGCCGGTGATTCGAAATTCCGAATGGGAATGGGACCCGGAAGCCCAGCGCATGGCAGCGGTGTTTTGCTGCTGCTAATTGTCCGGCGACGTCAGCAAATGCACCGCGTGCTGACCGTTTTCAGGGACCGCCAAAGCGAGCCCTGGGAACCCTTCCGGAGTCTCTTCTTCTCTATCGACGAACGCCAGCGCGAAATGGTGCTGAGTAAACCAGTGCTCAGCTTCAGAAGCAATGGTCTGAGCCTGGAACGAACCCAGCCTGGCGGACAGAATCTGCAGATCGGTTGCAAGGAGTTTTTGCGCCACGTCCCCGCCTTGCAGACATGCAACGCGGAAGTGATAGTACGCGGCGTTGGTGTCCCTGGGAACACCGTTGCCATCCCGCGCCAGGACGCCTAGCAATATTGACGACCTCCAATTGCCTGCATTTGCTGCACGGTTGAGAAGTTCTGCCGCCTCGCCGGGGGATCGGGCCAACTCGGGATTGCGAACCAGAAGCAACCCCAGGCTGTGCATGGCGGGAACATAGCCTGACGCGGCAGACTCGCGGAAGAAGGATGCGGCGGCGCTGAGGTCGTGCGCGTGGTTTGCGCCGTCGAACAGAAGCGTGCCCAGATCGTACTCCGCCAAGGGATCGTGTAGCGCTGCACCCTTTCGATACCACTGCTCGGCGGCAGCCCGATCGACAGGCACTCCGACTCCGAAGGCATAGAAATCTCCCAGATAGCAAGCAGCCAGTCCGCTGCCATCGGCAGCAGCCTCATTCAAGAGTTTTAACGCCAGCCTTTTGTTGGTCGGAACTCCGGTGCCCCACAAGTAGGCCACGGCAAGATTCACCTTGGCGCGAACCAGCCCTCCGGAGGCGGCGAGCTGATACCAGTGCGCGGCGCGCGCCGGATCCCTGGGGACACCGATTCCAGCCTCATAGAAGTAACCGATCTGCAGTTCAGCGAGAGGATCTCCGGCGCCTGCCGCCTTCTCGTACCAATACGCCGCGAGGTTCAAATTCTGCGCGACGCCGCGGCCAGCGAGGTAATCTCCGGCGAGTTTGATTTGCTGGTCAACGGAGCGGGGCTCGGGACCAACAGTGGTAGACGGAATGTCGGCGGCAGCAGGTTCGGCAAGCATCTTCGTTGGTGCGGAGATTAAGACGCAGCAGGACGCAAGGCTGATGGCAAAGGCGCGGCGACGACGACTTTGTAGGAGCATCATTGGTCTTCTCCGATTGTGAGATCGTGATTCGGGGAACGGCCGGTGAGTTGGCCGGTCAGGTACGGCTGACGCGTGTTCGACTTTGATTATGCCCGAATGTTATTTAGTTTGAACGGCTTACGGGATCGTCTCGCACCGCCAACCGGCCATCACAAACCCGACCCATGGCGGTCGGTCACGGGGCGCGCGCGGTTGGTCACAAATACTCGAATGGAAGCAGGATTGTGAATCACTGCGGCGCAAGTTGTGGCAGCAGTGGTGCTCTCAGCGAGTTGTTAACGGCGGCGCTGCGGGCACGCCGCCGTTGGTTGAAAGCAAAGTTGCGCGTAGAGCAATCAGAAGACGACTTTGCCGCCCAGAATCACGAATCGATTGCCCGAAGTCGAGCCGGATACGCTTCCCGAAGTGTTCTCAGCATTGCTCGTGAAGTTGCTTGCTCCCACGAAGGCATTGCCGACTCCGCGAAATTGCTGGTTCAACACGTTGTAAGCTGCCATGGACATTTGCAGGTTCACGTGCTCGGCGATAGGGATGGTCTTCACAACGGTTGCGTCGAAATCGCTGAAGGGCTGCCCGCGAAGCAAGCTTCTGCTCCAACCCGGATAGGGATTGTTCACCGAAAGCGCGTAGGCCTGGTTGTTGATGATCCAGTGCGTGGTTGAGGGATCAACGGGTGTGCCGGGAGAATAAACACCAGTGGGATACACGGAGGTGTCGTTATTGAAACCGTCGCTCCCGTAGATCACATATTCCGGCGTGCCCTGAAGGGGCGCCCCCTGGTTCGGCCCCGGAGTGGGGTTCTGACCTCCCGTGTAGGAATTCAGGTAGGCGACCGAATTGATGGGCGCTTTCTTGTTTGAAACCACAAGCCTGCAGCTATCAATCCCAGTTACGTCCTTGTTGAAGGCCCCATCGCAGAAACTGGTGTCGCCCGTGTTCGAATCAAGATCGATAGGTTGATAGGGAGTGTAGACCTGGCCGCTGCGGTAGCGGTAGATGCCACTCAGCAGGAATCCGTTTGCGAACCGGCCGAGCAGCGTGTCGCCTTTCACGAGTTTGGGAATGTTGTAAGTGAATCCAATGCCAAGTGTATTGGGGAAGTCGTTGCCGCTGAGCCCGCGCTCGGCAACGCCGGGATCAAGTGGGTTCTGAGAAAAAGCGTTCGTGCTGCCTCCGGCTCCGGTGCTTCGGAATCCGTCGGTGGCGTTATTCATGGCCTTGCTAAAGGTGTATGAAACCGTCGAGTTGAGACCGTGGAAGTTTTGCGTGGTCAGGTTCAACTCGAGCGCGTTGTAATTAGCCCAGCCGCCGTTGCTGGTTTGAATAAGGTCGCCGTAGTCGCAATTCGGGCGGCCATATCCGTCGGCTGAAGGGTTGGAGCAAAGCGACAGGCCCGAATAAAACCTGGGGAAGGACGAGACCACCGGGAGCAAGTACGGATTGGCGTCGATCGATTGAAAATCGTCGGTAGTCTTGGAGCCGACGTAGCGCACCTCCCCGACAGCGCCATTGCCGATCTGATGCTGAATTCCGAGGGTCCAGGTTTGCACATACGGCGTGCGGAAATCGGTCGGGAAGGAGTCTACGACATCCTGGCCAGGGTCTCCGCCAGTGGGCAACGAAGGCAAGTTAAGCGCGCGGAAATCCGCGTTCAAGATTGAGCCGTTTGAAGGAAGGCAGGCATTGGAACCACATAGGAAAGCACCATCGTTGGTCACCGGCGCTCCATCGGCGACAAGCAGAGCGAGGTTATAGTATGCGGGGTTCGCATTGATGGCGTAGCCCGAGCTGACGACCAGTTTTTTGTCGAAGTCCGGATTCCAGGCCAAGCCGATGCGAGGCTCGAAGTTCGTATAAATCTGAGGGACATAGGGCACGGTGCGAACGCTGAGCGGCAGCGACGGATCCCAAAATGCCGTGGCGGGGTTGCTTTCGCGGGCGACGGTTTGTGAGTGCAGCTTATCAATCACGTCGCTAAAGAACTCCCAGCGTACGCCGAGATGCAGGGTCAACGTGGGGAGAGCCTTCCAGTCATCCTGGAAGTAGGCAGCAACGTCTGGTTCGGTGAAAGGTACAGTCAGATCGCCGTCCGCCAGATAAGCAAAGCTGGATGCGCCCGGCGGAAGTGATGCATCCTGCGCTCCCAGCAGGTTGCTGAGCGTTGCGTAGTTGGGCTGGCCGTTGTAATAGAAGATGCCAGTGTCGGGCGAGTTCTGGTAATCGAATTCGCCGCCAAAGAGAAACGTCTGGTGGCCACGAGTCCAGGTGGCGTTGTCTTGTACCTGGGTGACCTTCACTGTGCCGCCTTGCGGGAAGTCGGCATCTCCGCCGAAATTCGACTCATCGAGCCCTCCCGTGAAATTCACTTCAGCGGGGCACACGCCGAAGTTCGTGACCACGCAATTGGGAAATGGGCCGCCCTGAAAGTCGACTTTGGAGTCCTGGTAGCTATAGCGCAACTGATCGACGAAGTTGGCAGTGAAGCTATGAGTCCAATCGGCTCCGATGTCGTAAGTCTCGGAGGGTTCGTTGTACCAGTCGCCAGCGCCAATCCCGTCTGCGCCCGCCAGCCCTAAGGCGAGCTGCTTCTGGTAAAGGAATCGCAAGAAGAAGCGATCTTTTTCCGTGGGTTGCCAGTCGAGTCGAGCAAGTTGCTCCTGGTCGTTGGTAGGACTGGCAATGGACCGTGTAACACCGGCAACTTGAATGTTGTTGGTGGCGCCATTGGCGTCGGTAACGCTTTCAAGGCAAGCACCACCGCCCGTGTAGGTGTCTCCGGCGGGGCAAAGGCCGGCGGGAACCGGAATGGGCTGCGGATTACCAGCCGCGATGGAATATGGGCCGAAGCCCGCGATCGCCGTTGCGCCTGGGTCGCCGGCAAATGTGGATTGAATGGCGCCGAGGCCAGCGGCGCCGGGAACGGGAGTAAGGAAGGGGAACGATTCAGAGGGCGCCACACCGGTGCGTACCCTGTCCCAGTAGGTACTGAAAAAGAAGAAGAGTTTATTTCTCAAAACCGGACCGCCAATGGTTGCTCCGGGGCGATTCTCAACGAAGCGCGGAAGGACAGGGGTTGCAATCAAGAGCGGGTTCTTTTCGCCGTTGCTTAACGAACTCATGAATTGGCTTTGATAAAGATCGAAGCCGCTGCCATGGAACGAGTTGGTTCCGGATTTTGTGATGTAATTCTCTACCGCACCGGCGTTGCGGCCATACTGTGCGCTGTATTGGTTTGTAATCACCTGGAGTTGGTCGATCGCGTCCTGGTTGCCAAAAAACACCAGCGTCCCGCCGACCGAGTTGTCGTTGTTCGACTGGCCGTCGATCTCGTAGTTGTTGTAACGCGAGCTCTGACCGTTCACGGAATAGTCGTCGCCGTTGGAGTTGGAAAAATTGTCATCGCCAACGCCGGTCACGCCTGGAATGAGCTCCACTACGGTGTCGAAGCCATTGTTGAGAGGAAGGTTCTGCACGGCCTGTGTGTCGAACGTAGTAGTCACCTGCGAATCGGTTGTCTCAAGCAAGGCTGCGGCGGAGCCGTTGACCTCAACCTCTTGAGCCTGGCCGGCCGCGACATGGAGCTTCACTTCTGCCAGATTTGTGGTAGCTCCCGCCACAACCTGAACGTTATCGACGTTCTCATTGGCGAATCCGCCCGCGGTGATGAGCGCACGATAGGTGCCGATCGGAACGGCAAAAAACTTGAAGGAGCCATCGCCGCCGGACTTCACGTCAAGCTTGACGCCAGTCGCCAGATCGGTGATTTGAATCTGTGCGCCGGGAACAACAGCCCCGGAAGGGTCGGTAACCGTTCCCGTAATGGTGCCGGTGGTGATGCCTTGGCCGAACGCGGGCATCGAAAAGCAAAGCGCGGCCCAACCCAGAACAAACTTTTTCACAATTCGCATGTAGATTCCCTCGTCAGCATTTCCGTTGAGCCGTCCCATAAGCGAGATCAGTCCTCAACCGTGTTTGAATGAGTAGGTGCGGCGTGACACAGGCCAGCGGTCGCATTGCCATCTCTCGAGTGGCACGATTTCAAGCTCTGATTGCCTTCAGGGATAATCAATCGACCTCGCAGCAGATTCCGTTCGCAGCGATTGCGGATGACCTGCCACATTGGTGAAAGCACGCACCATTCCTCTTGCGGAGTTTCTGAAATTTATGTGATGGCAGTGCGGAATTGTGGGGCGAACGGAGCTCCAATTCGCTTTGGCCGCAGAAGAGGGGATCTCAAGGGACGAGAATGCTCAATATCTCTGCATCGGCTGGAATCTGGCCTACACCGTTCTGGAACTGGTACGAAGGGCCCGGAATCAGTGATAAAGCGCTCTCCAACTTGGCAAGATGCAACCTGCGAGAGGAGTTCGATCGTCGAGTTCCCCGCGGAGCTATGAAAGCGCGTAGATGATCGCAATGCAAAGACGGATCAGGTGCATTCGCTACGGGATGCCACCGAAGCGGCAATGACCGCGTCGTTCTGACAGGCGAACTTACAGAGATGCTTCGTCGTCCCCGAGGAAGAGAGTGAGACACACCCTGAAAACCGTTCGCAACAATGACGAGAATTGGATTTGCATCGCAACCGGTCATTCACGGAGCACACCCACGGAGCGACGTGTTGTGCCGGCGCAATTGCCGATCCGAATTAGCTAGGTGATCGGAAGAATCGAGGGTTTCTGCGCGTTGTGGTCAGGTAGCTGATCGAGCAGAACTACATTCAGCAGCGACTTATGAACCTGGATGCGGCCGTTGTAACTGATGAATCCAAGCTTGCGAAAGCGATTCATAAAGAAGCTGACACGGGATCGCGTGGTGCCGATCATATCCGCAAGTGTTTCCTGCGTAATGGGAGGAATGAAGGTTTCCGGTTCACCGGGCTTGCCGAATTCCGCCATCAAGAGCAGAATTCGCGCCAAACGCTTCTCGCTTGAGTTAAACAACTGATCGACGAGGTCGGCCTGGGTTCGCATGCTGCGGATCAGCAGGAACTTGAGAAACAGATCTGCGAATGCGGGTTCATCATGCATCACCCGGATCATTTCGTCTCTGGCGATCCTGAGTGCCGTGCAGGTGTTCACTGCAGTGGCAGTGGCCATATGAAGCCCCGTGATCGCCGCCAGAGACTCCTCTCCGACAAAATCACCCGTGGATAACAGCGTGATTGTGGCTTCTTTGCCCGTCTGCGAGACAACTGTGACCCTGGCGCGGCCTTTTTGCAGATAGAACACGGAGTCCGCTGTGTCTCCCTGGCAAAAGAACGTCTGCTTCGGCTGCAACTCGATGATGGTTCTGCCCAGCCCTGCGTTTGCAAGAAATGCCGCGGAATCGAATGTAATGCTGTGATCGCTCGTCAAGATGTTCCCTCGTAGCAGGCTGACTCTTTGGCTGGACGACTCAGGCCAAGGACGCGGCCCTTCCGGTTTTCGGCTGCGGCTCATCGATCAAAGGCTGCGAATGGCTTGCTCACGGAAATAGGAGCCGTCTCTCATTGCGACCTGACACCGCCGATGCCGGCTCGATACAACCCCTGGTTCCATGTGCAAAAGGCGGAAAGCGCGGCGCGATCAACCGCAATTACGATCAGTCTCTGTCCATCATCGCCCGCATTCAAAGCGGCCGTCTGGTCAATATTGCTCATCTCTGAAAGAGAGACAGAAGCCATTCGCGATTTCGTGCCGCGAGATGCGGCGCGCTGTTTTTCCTTACCACCATTCCGTGGAATGTCCTGCCGGAATCTTCCCTTCTGAGTCAGCCTGGGCCGAGCGAAGAAGCAGGAGCGGGCATTGGACGAGCTTTACAACCTTTTCGGCAATCGATCCGAAGACCAGTGGACGCCAGCCAGAGATGCCGTGCGTGGAGATCACCACCATGTCAATATGCTCGCGTTCCACCACCTCCATGATATTCCCGGCGACGTCATTTCCGACTTCGACAGCGGAAGTTGACTTCACTCCCCTGGCAGCCAGAGCTGCGTGGCATTTTGCGAGATGTTGTTCCGCAAATGTTCTCGCCTCCCGGATGAACTCGGCCTCGGGGACCACGTCAGGCAGCGTAGTCGTGGGAAAGATCGGGATTACGTTCACAAGGTGGAGTACTGCGTGAAAGTGCTTCGCAAGATCAGCGGCCATCTCCAGAGCCGCCTTTGAAGATGCGCTAAAGTCGATGGGCAACAAGATCTTTGTCGGAATAGAAGAGAAAGCACGAACATCAGGCATGACAGGCTCCCGGGGGACCGAAGAAACAACTGGTTTCGTCCATTGTCTTCTGATGGATCAGCAAAGAGTGTGCTGTTTTGGTCATTGGCGCCGCGCCGGGAACCAACTCCAACGTCTCTTTGAATGACCGGTTAGATCGTTCTGGACGCAGTCTGCTTGCGATTGCGTGCAAATGTGACCATCTTTTGAGGCGTCCACTCTGCAAACATCTCGTTGTCAGGTAGAGCTTTATCAAGGCGAAGGGGTGGGTCCATATGGCCAAAGGCGTTCCGGCAATCATGAGTCTCACCATCGCCGCCGAGTTCCTCCATCGCCGGATCCATACCCCGATTTCGTGCCCGCATCTGAACAATCCGCAAGGCTCGGCGATTCCGGGACAAAGCTGATGAGCAGTCGCGGGCTCGAAGCCACTGCGGCGGCAAACTCTGCGCCATCGTCGGGGCGGATCGAACCGCTGTCTGCTGTTGCGGGCAATGCGCCAAAGCTGTTCAACGGTTTTTTCGAGTGGTTCGGCAGCCTGGGCATTTTCTCCTGGCGAGTCATACAGGCCGCGGTGACTCCGCCGTATGAATGGCGCGAGCTGATTCGGCAGCTTGACGAAGTTGGTTCGAAGTCTCTGCCGCTGGTTGCCATGGCAGGCGCCGCCATCGGCGTTATCCTCTCACTCGAAGCACGCTACAGTCTAAGTCGATTTGGCGCCAAATCGATGTTTCCCGCCACTCTGGTGTACTCCGTTATTCAGGTCATGGGTCCGGTCATAACCGGCTTGATCGTGAGCGGGCGCGTGGGCGCGGGCATGGGCGCGGAACTGGCATCGATGAAAGTGACCGAGCAAATCGATGCCATTGAGGCCTCCGCGATTAACCCTTACAGGCTGCTGGCCGCGACACGGATACTTGCCTGCATCCTGATGCTGCCGCTACTGACGATTGCTACAGACGCTTGCGCCTTACTCACTGGCTGGTTTGCGCAGGCTCTGGTTGAGCCGTTGTCCTTCCATCAATTCATTACCGACGGCTTTAATGGCGCCACTTTCAGTGCATTCCTGCCGCAGACATTCAAGACTGCCGTATATGGACTGATCATCGGGCTCATCGCGTGCTTTCAGGGAATGCGGACCCGCGGAGGCGCTGCGGGCGTGGGCCGCGCAGCCACTAACTCAGTCGTGCTGGCATCGCTCTTCCTGATCCTTGCGGATGTTGTGCTGGTGAAATTCATCCTTGTCTTTTTTCCTTAACGGCTGTTTGAAGCACGCGTGAAACGAGTATGGGCACAGCTTATGACATTACGGTGAAGCAAGCAGATCCCGAGCGAGTCGGCCTTATGCCCGTCATCGCCGTCGAAAATGTGTACAAGTCCTTCGCGGGCCACAGGGTCCTCAATGGGATCACCTTACGCGTAGGCCGGGGAGAAACCGTGGCCGTGCTCGGGCGCAGCGGCACAGGGAAAAGCGTGCTGCTGAGGCTGATTATCGGCCTCGAGAAACCCGACTCAGGATCGGTTTCAATCCATGGCCAGGATCTTGCCGGCCTGGGGCTTGACCGCATGGGAGAGATCCGGAAGAAGATCGGTTTTCTGTTTCAAAGCGCCGCGCTTTACGATTCGCTCACAGTCCAGGAGAATGTGGCGTTCCCTCTTGAACACCATCGCAGAGACATGTCCAAATCCGAACGAACCGATCGTGTAAGGCAACTGCTCGCCGAAGTGGGGTTGGACAGCAATATCGACAGAATGCCATCGGATATCTCAGGCGGAATGCAGAAGCGCGTCGGCCTGGCGCGGGCACTGGCCCTTGAGCCGGAGATTCTTCTGCTTGATGAACCGACAGCCGGCCTCGACCCCATCAGTTCCGGCGAAATCAACGAGTTGATTCTCAAGCTCCAGAGAGAGCGCCGGATGGCGTCTGTCGTAGTGACGCACGATCTGCATAGCGCCAAGACGATCGCCGGCCGCCTCGCCTTGCTGCATGAGGGCGACGTAGCGATCGAGGGTACTTTTGAAGACCTTCAGCAAAGCGACATCGGCTTTGTGAAGGAGTTTCTGAAGCAATCGTAGGGGGACTATGTCAAGAGTGGCGAGGTTGGGCGCGTTTATCGTTACAGCACTGGTCGTCCTGGCTGCCGGGGTCTTCATCATCGGGAGCAAGGAATACCTGTTTAGTCCCACATACAATTTGAAGGCGCATTTCGAAAACGTGGCGGGACTCGCAGACGGCGCCGACGTGCAGGTGGGAGGAGTGCATAGCGGAACCGTGATCGCCATCGAGTTGCCGAAGAAGCCGGGAGACCAGGTCACGGTCATCATGGAACTCGCCAAATCGACGCACGCGATTATCAAGCAGGACTCTGTAGCTTCGATCGAGACTGAGGGGATGCTGGGTAATCAATACATGGCTATTTCATTTGGATCCGCCGGGCAAGCTGACGTGAGGGACGGCGAGACCATCCAAAGCGTGGCGCCGCTTGAATTGGGGCAACTGCTTGCGAAAACGAACTCGATTCTGGACAGCAGCCAGGCGGCCGTCCTGAATACAACGTTGGCCACGGCTCACCTGAATTCAATCAGCGCCAAAATCGACTCGGGACAGGGAACCGTGGGGTCGCTGGTGAACGACAAGCAAGTCTATAACAACCTGGAACAGACGACGGCCACACTCCAAGCCACGATGGTGGAGGCGCAAGCCGGCATAACGGATTTCCAAGAGAATATGGAAGCCTTGAAACATAATTTTCTTCTGAGCGGATATTTCAAGAAGCGCGGATACGAAGATGCCACAGATTTAGCCGCCAATCGAATCGCGGAACTCCCGCACACCGTTGCTGAAAAGACATTCACATACGAAGGCAGGCAGCTATTCGATGGCCGCGATTCGGCAAAGATGAAGGACCAGAAGAACCTCAAAGACGCCGGCGACTTCCTGGCACAGGCTCCATTCGGAGTCGCGGTCATCGTTGTTTCCACCGGAATGGATGGCGATACCCAGAAGGACCTGCTCCTAACCGAAGCCAGAGCCATGGTCATCCGCGAGTATCTGGTGGAGAACTTTGGCTTTGACGACAGCCAGCTTAAGATTCTGGGACAAGGTAAGCAGGCAGGCGCCAACTCTGACGCGGATTGGGGCGCGATCCAGATTCTCATTTATCCGGCAGGGACCGAGATACCGGCCAACAGCATGGCGCCGGCGGCTCGCTCATCCGCTCCCGACACTGGCCGGCCAGTCCAGATCAATGCCGCGGCGACTCAATGACCGTAGCCATAGGGGTGTGCCTCCAGTGCGCAGCGAAGACCAGCCCACCGCTTAATCGACATTAAAACCAGAGGCGATATGACAGGAAACCGGCACTTTCACGAGGGACATAGCGGCGACCATGGTGAACAGGACCCTGGTCCCTATTGGCACCGGATGCACCGCGACTGGCGCTTCTGGGTGTGCGCGCTGCTGATGGCCGCAGCTCTCGCCATCTTCATTTTGAGTGGCAATCTGTCTTTGATCCCGCGCCGCTAACCCGGCGGGGGCAAAGCTGATTCATAGAACAAGTTGACGATTTCCGGAGCAGGGGCCGGAGGCTCGAATCTTCTTCCTGACCCATTCAAGCAACTTCCTTCGTCGGAATCTCACCGCGAGATTCACTTGCCGCCGATATGGCTGACCAAATCTCCGACTGAAACGAACGTGAATCCTTGCTTGCGCAGCCCCGCGACAATCGTTGGCAGCGCTTGCGGCGTAAAAATGCCGCCGTCGTTTACATGCATGATGATGACGCTGCCGTTGCGCGTCATCGTGAGCACCCTGTGCTCCAGGATGTCGGCCGTATTGCGCGGGTTTGGATCTCCAGATACGACGTCCCACATCACCGTGAGAACGCCTAGGCTCTTTGCGACCTTCACAAGCTTAGGCGGGCAATCGCCGTAAGGAGGCCGGAAAAGCGGCTGCGGAGTGGCTCCCAATTGCTTGATGGTGTCCCATGTGCGCTGGATTTCTGAAGCAATAACCGGCTCAGTCAACTCGCTCGATTTCCAGTGGTTGTATCCGTGCAATCCGATCTGAAAGAAGGGTACCGCCGCGAGTTCCTTCAGCGGCGACACGTTGTTGACGGCCCATAAGCCGGACACAAAGAATGTGGCGGGGATCTGTTCCTTTTGGAGGAAGTTTACGATCTCCGTTGAGAAGTCGGGGCGCTCTTTGCGCGGGCAGGCGTCGAAGGTCAATGCGATTTGAGGACGGGCGCGGCTGCCGTGACGGAGAATGTCGACGGGGAACGGGTAGGGCCGCCCCGTGGCGAGATCGCCGGGTGGGAAGGATGCAGGATGCTCGCGGTCCGATTGCGGGGCCCCAAGACCGATGGCTCGGCCGAGAGCCATTGTGGCCGCGAGCTGAAG
>Ga0181535_10005468_pt1 | contig 13584 bp, 11 predicted proteins | sample PEATcosm2014_Bin_44_FD_119774 | JGI IMG/M metagenome (GOLD analysis project Ga0181535, IMG submission 119774) | Peatland microbial communities from MTU Mesocosm Facility, Houghton, MI, USA - PEATcosm2014_Bin17_30_metaG | ecosystem: Environmental > Terrestrial > Soil > Wetlands > Peat | place...
ACGGTGAGGTCAAGGAGCGTCAGTGCCCACTGTTGGTCGAAAGTTTCATCCGCCGGAAGCGAATCAGCGGGAGTGGCGGCGTAGCGGCTCTCCGCGAAGGCGGTGTCCATCGGGAGGCAGACCTGGCCGCCGCCGCGGCGCTGGGCGGAAGCGCGCCGCCATTCGTTGCTCATGAAATGTTTCAAGGCGCCATCAGAAACGTGCGCAACCTTCCTTTTTCGCGATTGGCGGAATCAAGCCATCGTTTTTCGAGCGAACGGCGGAAGAATTCCCGGGTCAAATCTTGGGCGTCACAAGCCGGTTGGCCGGAACGCCGGACGTAAGCGTAAATCGGATACCAGTAAGCGCGACAAAGGGTTTCCAAGGCGGCGGCGGAATCCGGCGCATCTTTGCATGTGGCCGCCAACACCTGCGACCACCGTGTGGCCGGAAAAACCCGTGGCGCATCGCTGGATGAAGTCAGGTTGCTCATATATGAAAAGTCGTATTCAGCCAAGAATTACCGTAAAGAGGGCGGTTGTTACAGAAGAGGTGTAAAAAAGCGCATCAGAACCTTGCCAGCCCAAATTTCCTCAATTCCAGCCACCTCCCCGTCAATCGTCAGTACTACTGAATATAATAGATATTGTGCGAAATAGTTTGGCAGGGGACGATGCTGTGCCTTGGTATTGATGAAACTCAGTTTGCGGGTTGGTGGCTTGGCTTATTTGCTTTGTTGCACGGTTTCGACCATGGCAAAAATGTTTTCCAACGGCGTGCCGGCTTGAACATTGTGGCAGGAACTGCAAATGTAGCCTTCTTTTCCAGCCCCCAAGGTGCGCAGGCAGTCTTTCACTTCTTCACGCACTTGCGCGGCGGTGCCGCGTGGCAGAATAGTCTGGTTGTCCACACCGCCATGGAAAATAACGCGGGACCCAAAGTCTTTCTTCAATCCCGCCATGTCCATGCCGGGACAAGCATGTTGAATCGGGTTCAACACATCCACTCCGCAGTCAAGAATGGGTTTGATCAGGGCGCGGGCAGCGCCGTCGGTATGATAAAAGGCGCTCAGACCGTGGGCGTGAATCAAATCGCACCAACGCTTCAATCGCGGCTCAAGATGTGTCCGCCATAATGGCGGCGACATCAGGAGCGATTGCTGTCCGGCAATGTCGTCGCTGATGAAAACGAGGTCCACATGTCCGGCCGCCAGGGCGAAGAATTTTTTCATCATTTCGGTTTGAATGGATTCAACCCGGTCCAGAATGGCTTCAACCAAATCGGGGTTTTCGATAAGATCAATCATGGATTGTTCCAAACCGCGCAATTGACAGTAAATCTCGAAGAACGAAACCCATGGACCGATGACGGCGTATTCCGGGGAAGCCCGTTGCGCCAGAGAAACGGCGGCGTCATAGTCGAAGCGATCCACTTTGGGCCACAGCGGATAATTGTCAACGTCGGCGGTTGTTGCGCAGTTTTCCATGGGGGCGACGCCAAATTCCGCGTAATGAGCTTTGCCTGCCTGAATTTCCTGCAACGGCACGCCCCACATTGTCCGTGCGCCGCCAGATTCCGCGCCGGCCCCGGATTGTCCGCCAGCCCGGTCGCCCTCGTCGGTGCGATAATCCATGAAATCCCAGACGATCTTGTCCAACCCCAAAGCGCGCCACATGGCGAAGTCGTCGGCGACGTTGAAATGGCTGCGCAAGGCGGCGGCCACCTCGGGCGTATGCCAGAGGTCCACGGGAATACGGTCAACAGGCTTATGGTTCAAGATGGCAAGGATGCGTTCTTTTGGAGTCATGCTTCTATTTTTATGCTGCAAATCAGGGTAAATATGCAATACAATTATCTGCACAGCTAATGGTCCATACACTAATAAATATTAAAATACGCCGCTTGCCGGTCTGGAATCATCGTCTGCCAATATGGAAAATCACCCCTCCCCATCATCTGTTCAACACGCTCAAGGGTCTTTTAAATTCGTCCTGTTCGCCGCGGCGGTGACGGCGATTGGCGGGTTTCTCTTCGGCTACGACACGGCGGTGATAAACGGCGCGAACACTTATTTACAGAGCCATTTCGCGCTGGATCCGGACAAGGATACTTTCCTGATCGGCCTGGCCACGGCGTCGGCCATCATCGGTTGCATTCCTGGCGCGATGTCGGCCGGCGTGATCAGCGACCGGTTTGGACGCCGCCGGGTACTGTTTTACTGCGCCATAGTCTATGCCCTTTCCGCCATTCTGTCGTCCATCCCCAGGTCGTTCGTCCAATTCATTGCCGCGCGCGTTTTGAGCGGGATTGCCATTGGGGCGTCGTCGATGATCTGTCCGGTTTACATTGCGGAAATCGCGCCGGCGAAATGGCGCGGGCGTTTGGGCACATTGTTTCAATTCGGCATCGTGCTCGGTATTTTCCTGACCCTGTTTATCAATGGCTGGATACAGAAGGCAGGCGATGAAGTGTGGAACACGAATTACGGCTGGCGCTGGATGCTGGCGGCCGAAGCGATTCCGGCCCTGATCTTTTTGGGGCTGCTATTTCCCATCCCCGAAAGCCCTCGCTGGCTCATTCAGGCCGGACGCGAGGAGGAAGCGCGCCGCATTCTCGACCGGATTGGAGGAAAAGAACATGCGCTGACGGAAATCGCGGCCGTCAAAGGCGTGTTGCAACAGGAAAAAGGATCGTGGTCGGACCTGTTTTCAAAGCATTACCGATTGCCGCTTCTGATCGCGTTCGTGCTGATGGTGGGCGGGCAATTCAGCGGGATCAACGCGATCATGTATTATTCGACGGAGATTTTCAAGACGGCCACCGGCAGCGCGAACGCCGCGTTCAGTTCGTCGGTTTGGATCGGTTTGATCAACTTTCTGGCCACGTTTGGCGCAATTATGTTTGTTGACAAAGCGGGGCGCAAACCATTGTTGCTGATCGGCAACGCCATCCAGGCTGCCGCCTTGATCACGGTAGGACTGATTTTCAGTCACAACCCCCATTCGCCCGCGCTCCTCTGGTTTGTTCTTCTGTATATCTCCGCGTTCGAGATCGCGGCGGGACCGCTGCCGTGGGTGGTGTGCTCGGAAATCTTCCCGGCCAAACTGCGCGGCCGCGCGATGTCGGTCTCGACTCTTTTCATCTGGGTGTCGTGCCTGATCGTGGCGCAGACTTTTCCGCTGTTGAAATCCATCAGCGCGCCCATGACCTTCTGGATTTACGCCGGTTGTTCCGCCGCAACCTTCCTCTTCGTTCTATTCCGCCTGCCGGAAACAAAAGGCCGGACATTGGAAGAAATTGAGCTTTCGTGGGGAGAAAATATGATGAGAAAGTGATATTTTCTTAAGAACCATTTGATTAATATGGTTCTTATGTTACACTTTACCCAATGGATTCTATAGGCCCGGCGGGCCAAATCCGCCAGGTGGAAAACACGGGGGAAAAGGTTCTCGAACAGGTTCCGGTGGCTTGCGGCGCTTTGTATCAAAACGGTCTCGCAGCTCTGGGAGTGGGTGACGCGATTGCTGCCATTTCGTTCTTCACGCAGGCGCTGGAAATGGAGCCTGGTTTCGTGGATTGCCGCCAGGCATTGCGTTGCGCCCAGAAAAAAGCCGCGGAAAAAAAGTCCGGCTGCTGGGGAAGGTTTTTCAGGAAAGGTCGTCTTTCCCCCATCCTGAGCAAGGCGGAACTCTTGCTGCATTTGCAGCCTCTCGCGACCATTTCCCTTGCGGAACAGGTTTTGAACAGCGACCCCGAAAATGTCACCGCTCACAAGCTTCTGGCGCACGCCGCGCTGGCGGCCAACCTCCCGCGCACTGCCATCTTGTCTTTGGAGGCGTTGCCCAATAAAAATGCCTATCACCATTCCATTAAGCTCGAATTAGCTGAAGCATTTGAAAAAAGTGGCCAAACTTCCATAGCGGCTGGAATCTACGGCCAATTGTTGAAGGATAATCCGGAAGATCGAAAGGTATGGCGCGCGCCTAAGAATATTCCCCCATCGAACCTTGCGCCGGAAGTGCCGTCATCGCCGGTTAACCCCGCTCAGGAGGCCCTGCCAACTCCTTCATCGCAGGCCGCCACCCTCCTTCCACCCCGGTCAAAAAGTCCGCTGGTCCCGGTCTCGACGGATGACGCAATCATCAAGCGCTTTGAGCCGATGCTCGTCCATTGTGAAAAAAACACAACAATTCTAAAAAAGCTGGCGGAGGCCTATGCGCGGAAAATGATGTTCGACAAGGCGTCGCTTCTTTACCAACGCGCCCTCAAAATCGCTGGAGGCAAAAATACCGCCATTGAAGCGGCAATGGCAGAAATTGCCTTGAAACGTCTGGATCAGAGGGTCGCCCTGCTCGATCCGAACGCCCCGGATTACGCCGCCCAGCGTGAACAACTCCAAAACCGGCGGCTGGAATATCAATGGGAGACAATGGCGTCCGCTCATTGAGCATTTATGGAAACCGTTGATCCAACCACGCATTTGGGAAAATTACTCGACTGGTGCTCGCGGCGCAAAGCCACCGATCTTCATGCCCAGGCCGACCGTCGTTACTCGATCCGCATTGATGGAAAGCTCGAGAGAATCCCGCCCGACCAGTTTCCAGCGCCCAGCGACGACGCAATCAACGCCATGCTGCGCGAATCGTTTTCAAGCTCCATTTACAACCGCATCCAACGGCAGCACGAAATGGACGTCAGTTTCCTCTGCGCCGGGCTGCGTTACCGGGCCAATTTCAGCAAGCAACAAGGCAAACAATCCTTCTCTTTCAGAATTGTGCCGCAAAATATGATGAAGTTTCAGGACCTCGAATTGCCGGCAACCATGCTGGACCTGATTCGGGAACCTCGCGGACTGATCATTGTCGCTGGCGCCGCCGGTCAGGGCAAAAGCACGACCGTCCGCGCCATATTGCAAAAGCTCAACGAAACGATGGCGTTGCGCGTCATAACGATTGAAGACCCCATAGAATATCTGTTTCAGGAGGATAAGTGTCAGTACGAACAGCGCGAAGTAGGCGTTGACACCGAGTCGTTTGCGGATGGGATTCGGAACGCAGTGCGCCAGGACCCAAACGTGATCTTCCTTGGTGAAATTCGCGACCGGGAAAGCATTATGGCCGGCATGCTGGCGGCGGAAACCGGACATTTGGTTCTGACCACCCTGCACGCCGATTCGGTTCCGCAAGCCATTGAGCGATTGCGACAGTTTTACCCTCCGCAGGAGCAAGACAATATCAGCGCGCTATTGGCACGTTGCCTGAACGCGATCATTTGCCAGCGGTTGATTCCGAGCGTGTTTGGCAAGCGGATTCCCTGCCTTGAAATCATGAAACGCAATATCGGAATCCAAGACTGCATCGCCCGCAACGATATGAATTTGTTGGCTGGCCATATCAAAGCCGCCGTCAATGAAGGTATGCACAGTTTCGACCAGTACCTCATCCAGCTTCTCCAAAACAATTACGTAACCGAGGATACCGCCCGGCATTATGCAAACAACTGGAACATGGTTGAGATGGAAATGCATGGCTTTATCCCCTCGACTTCGGGCATACTCAAACCTGATTAGGCGCGACGAAAGCGTATCATGAACACAGTACAAAACGGAAAAGGCGACCGCTCAAGAAATAATTGGGGATCCAAATGGTGCTCGGGCTACGATGCCATCAATTGGCACCGACCGCAGCAGGGTTGTAGAAATCCTGAAATGGGATCAGCAGAAGGTCAAAGCGATCACGCCGGACTGCCCAACGCAAAAGACCAGCAACAAACCAGTTGCCGGTGACGTTCGTATTTCAATCTTCGTCCTGCCATCGGCCTTGCTGACGCAGAAAATCCAAATCGGCTGGCGCCTTGGCCTGCTTGCCGCTGGCGGAGCAGAGAACAATTCCGCCGCCGCCCGGCGCGCGTTCTATCGAGGTCACACGATCAAATCCCGCCGGAATTCTGGCCACGCCCGCAATGTAAGGGACACGCAAGGGCTTTCGCGGATCGAGCCGCAGACAAGTGGGATGTCCCATGGCCGAGATGGGATTTTGCCGGGCTGATTCGGCCAGGCCGGGATGAAAATAAGATGTGACCTCTTCCAAACCCATGACGTTGATATGCCGTCCGCTCCAAGGCGGATAATGCCGTCCGCCATTCGACATCCAGAAAATGGTCTGGCGCAGCACAGTCGGATCCTTCAAGGCGAACCAGACAAAGCGTTGCCGGGGAAATGCAACCGCTGTCCACGCAAACGGAAGATGGTCATCACTCACCAGCATCACCAAATCCTCGAAGCCGCGGCGCGCCGGATAACGGCTTAAATCGGCCTTGTCGCCATTTAACATCGGAACGTCTTCAAGAGAATCAAACATGGCCCCGGGTTGCAGAGAGTAATACCCCCCCTGCTCTGCCAATTCGAGCGGTTCTGGAAAAACCTGCCCATGCTGGAAATGGCTGGTGGAAACGAGTCCGCTGCCCGGTTCGTCAGGGAATTTGAGTGTCGCATGGTGTCCCAGACTCATCGGCCCGCGCATCCCCGAAATCAGATGCTGGCAATACAGGATGTTTTGGCCTTGGATGAGAAAAATCTTCTTGTCAACGCGGCCGGGGCGGATTTTTGTGCGTAAACTCAAGTGCAGGCACATCCGGTCCTGGCGATGTTGAAGGGACTCAAAATGCCAGCGGGCGTTGGCGGTTTCGCCATGCGCTGGGTGCTTTTCGCCGTGGAATGGTTTGGCATTGCCCCCAAACGGCAGGCAAAAGAAATCCCCCCGCAAAACCTCAATCACCGGCGGTAATGGAACGTCTGACGACTCTTCCGCCCAGGGAGCTACCGCATAGGGCCTGATTTTCCGTCCGTTTCGCTCAAAAACGACCGGGCCGACATGTCCGCCTTTTTGCGTGACAAATACCTCCACTTCATTGGAAGCCAGCCGCCAGGAAGGCTGGCCGCAAACGATCCGTTGCGCGCTTGGAGTCTTAGGAATCACTTTCACCAGCGCAGATTAGCAAAGCCCCGCCACAGAACAAGACTTGTCAAACTTCCATTGGAAATTTTCCAAAGAAAAGTTGGCAACTTCTCGCTGATGACGCAATATGAACCTCTAAACACATATGAGCAACGCCCCTACTCTCTCTTCGCGTCGGGAATTCATCAAAACAACTGGCCGCATCGCGACCATTTCCGCCTTGGCGGGGATCGCCATTCCGCAGGTTCACGCCGCCGGCAATGAAACGCTGCAATTGGCCTTGATCGGCTGCGGCGGACGCGGCACGGGCGCGGCCGCGAACGCCTTGTCTGTCAACAATTGCTCCATCAAACTGGTGGCCATGGCGGATGTGTTTGCGGACCGGCTAAATGGAAGTCATGACGCCTTGAGCCAGAAATATGGCGACAAAATGGACGCGCCGTCCGAACGCCAGTTTATCGGATTCGACGGCTACCCAAAAGCGATGGATTGCCTGAAGCCGGGTGACATTGTCATTCTGACCACGCCCCTGGCGTTCCGGTGGGTCCATTTTCGCTATGCAATTCAAAAAGGACTGCACGTATTCATGGAAAAACCGCTGACGGCGGACGGACCGTCTTCACGGCGGATGCTGCAACTCGCGCAGGAAGCCTCGGCGAAGCAATTGAAAGTCGGGGTGGGTTTGATGTGCCGGCACAGCCGCGCTCTCCAGCAGTTGGCCCAACGCCTGCATGACGGGGCGATTGGCGACATCATCCTGATGCGCGGTTATCGCATGCAAGAACCGATTGCGGCCTGTTTCTCGGAAAAATGGCCGGGCGGAAGTCCGACGGAGTTGCTCTGGCAGATTTCGCGATTCCATAGCTTCATCTGGGCCAGCGGCGGCCTCTACAACGATTTTTATATCCACCACATTGACCGCCTGTGTTGGATGAAAAATGACTGGCCGGTAAAGTGCCAGGCGCTGGGCGGACGTCATTATCGCACGACGCCGGAAGGCCGATTGCTGGTGGATCAGAATTTTGACTCTTACTCCGTCGAATATACTTTTGCCGACGGCGCGAAGATGTACATGGACGGACGTTGCGTGCAAGGGTGTGCCGACATTTATTCCACCACCGCGCACGGCAGCAAAGGTCTGGCCGTCGTGACGGCAACCGGGGACGACGGCCCCTGCTCCATCCATCCCGGCCAACTGCCGAAGCACAACAACGCAATCTGGACCTCGAAAGTCAGCCGGGAAGAAATCGACGCGTATCAAAACGAGTGGAACGATCTGGTGGACGCCATTCGCAACGACAAACCCTACAACGAAGTGGCGCGTGGCGTGCAGGCGAGCGTGGTCAGTTCGATGGGCCGGTTGGCGGCTCACACCGGTCAGGAGGTCACCTACGATGAGATGCTCAACCACCCGGACGAATACGCGCCGAACGCGGACAAATTTACCATGGATTCGCCTCCGCCATTGCGTTCCGCGGCGGATGGCTCTTATCCCGTTCCGATGCCGGGAATCATCACCCGCCACGAATATGCAATAAGTTAAGTGGTCGCATCGTCCATATAATATGCGCCGCAAGTTACACGCTCAATTCCTCGCCGTGACCGGCGCGCTTGCGTTGGGATGGCCGGGCTTGGGCTTGAACCCTGCGGCCATGGCCGCAGAGAGTCTGACTGCCGAGGCCGGCTCGCAACGGACCCAGTGGACCCTCTCTTACCAAGGCAAGCCGGTCATGGTCTATGTTTTTGACCCGCAGAAATTCAAGCCCTACGTCAAGGAACTCAACACCCTCAAGGGCTATGGGGTGTTGCGCGACGCGCCGGAAGACCATTTGCATCATCACGCGCTGATGTACGGGATCAAGGTCAACGATATTAATTTTTGGGAGGAAACCGCAGGTTGCGGGGTGGAAAAAGTGGTGGAAACTTCCGTTCCCGAAATCTCCAGCACAACAACAGGACAACCCGAAGCGCGGCTGGTCCAGACATTGTTTTGGCTGTCGCCGGAGGACGCCTTTTTTCCCAACGCCCACACCCAGCCGCTGCTGATCGAGCGCCGCACTCTCACCCTCACTCTGAACACGAATAATCAGGAAACGGCTTTGCATTGGCGGTCTGAATTCGAAGTGGGGTCCAAAACCGGCACGGTGACCCTGACCGGTTTCAATTATCACGGACTGGGGATGCGGTTTCTCAAGGAACTGGATGCGCTGGCGGTCCATTTCACGTCCGCAGGACAACTGGGTGTCGAGCCGGGCAAACAGGTTGTGTCCGCTTTTCCATGGGAAGCGGTTGCCTTTGATCCGCCAGGCAAACCCGCCACCATCGCCCTGTTTGGCGGCCTGGACAATGGACGCGGTGAGTCGCGCTTTTTTTCGATGCGCACGCCGTTTGCCTACTTGTCGGCCACCCAGGGACTGGATCGCGAACCGCTGGCTTACCATCGCGGCGAACATTTTGAATTAAATTACCTGATCGCCATATACCCCGAAGTGAAGACCGTTGAAGCGCTGGCAAATCGTAACCGTTCTTGGGTTTCGTCGGCCCGTTAACTGCGGAAAACAGCACACTGTATATGAACAAAATCAAAATCGGCGTGAACATGGAATTCGTCCGCCACCACGACAAGTCTTTTGAATGGGGCGTGCGCAAGGCGGCGGAGTTGGGCTACGACTGCGTCGAACCCATGGTCCATTGGGGCCGGGAATTGTTGAGCGAAGCCGGCTATTTTCACAGCGTTTCAATGCTGGACGACCCATTGCGAATCAAGCGCGCCTGCGCCGACGCCAAAATCGGGCTTTCCGCCCTGTCCACCCACACCCCCTTGTGCAAACCGGAAATCAGCGTTGAATACCTGAAACAAGCCATCCGTTTTGCCGCGGAATGTGGCGCCCCGGTGGTTAATACGGACGAAGGTCCCAAACCCGCGTGGACCAATCGGAGGGAAGACCACGTCCTCATGCGCTATACGCTTATGGAGGCTGCCAAGGTGGCGGGACCGCGCCACATTCTCATTGGCTTGGAGCCTCATCAGCAATATAGCAAGGATCCGGCCGGTCTGGATCGCATCTGTAATCTGGTAAAAAGCCCCGCCATCGGCATCAATTTCGACACCGGCAACAGTTACTTGTGCGGACACGATCCTTATCAGTGGCTGGAGCGGGTCTTGGACCGGCTGGTTCATCTGCACGCCAAGGATATTTCGATCAGCCAGTCTTCCAACGAGCGCGGCAAAGTCACCGGCACCCCCGTCGGTTGCGCCTGCGGCGACGGTGTGATTGACTGGAAAAGAATCATTCAAATCTGCCGGAAGGCGAAGCGGGACATCGTCTTGTCCGTGGAGTGCGGAACAGTGGACCAAGCGGCCCGTTCAATCGTGCATCTGAGAAAATTACTCGCTGCCACACCCGTTCGCAAAACAACATCACAGAAAGCCTGACCATGAATTCCAATGACTCCATTCCCGTCCCCCCCGTCACACGACGGCAATTTATCTCCACCTCCACGCGCATCGCGGCGGGCGCGGCGCTCGTCGGCGCGCTGCCGCGTGTCGGTTACGCGGCGGAAAACAACACGATTAAAGTCGCCCTGATCGGCTGCGGCGGACGCGGTTCCGGCGCCATCGTACAGGCGCTTTCGACCAAGGGACCGGTCAAGCTTTGGGCCATGGCGGACTTTTTTGATAACAAATTGCAAAGCAGCCTTGCCGCAGTAAAGCAACAGTGTCCTGATCGGGTGGACGTCCCGCCGGAACGCCAGTTCGTCGGGTTGGACGCTTTCAAAAAAGCGATAGATACTCTTGACAAAGGCGGCGTCGTTTTGCTGGCCACGCCGCCGGCCTTCCGTTCCATCCATGTCGAATACGCCATCGCCAAAGACATGCATGTTTTCATGGAAAAGTCCTTCGCGGTGGACGGGCCGGGTATCCGGCGCATTCTCAGATGCGGCGAGGAGGCGAAGCGGAAGAATCTCAAAATCGCGGGCGGGCTGATGGAGCGGCACAGCGTCCCGTTGGAAGAGGCCATGAAAAAAATCCATCACGGCGCCATCGGGGACATTATCACAGCCTGGGCCTACCGGGAACACGGGCCGGTGGCGGCCCCCGTACGCGTGCCGGGTCGGAATGAGCTTGCCTTCCAGATCGCCAATTACTGCAATTTCACCTGGTTGAACGGGTCGTTTATCGTGGATTGGCTCATCCACAACATCGATGTTGCCTGCTGGGTCAAAAACGGCTGGCCGGTCTCGGTTCAAGGCATGGGCGGACGCCAGGTTCGTCAGGATCACGACCAGCTTTTCGACCATTATGCCGCCGAATATACTTTTGCCGATGGCACGCGCATGGTGGCGCAGGCGCGGCTGATTGAGGGATGCTGGGATTTCTGGGGCGTTCAGGCACAAGGCGCGAAAGGCAGCGCGATTCTGGGTGAAGGCGTCGATGTGCCGCGCCTGTATAAAAGCTGCAACCAAACGTCCGACAACCTGCTTTGGCACTTCAAGGGCCAGAAAAACAACCCTTACCAAACGGAGCACGACCTGCTCTTTGATGCCATCCGCCAGGACAAGCCTTACAACGAGGCGGAACGATGCGCCAAATCAAACCTCACCGCCATCATGGGCCGCATGGCGTGCGAATCCGGCAAGAAGGTCACATGGGACGAGGCGCTCAATTCCAACCTCGAACTCGCGCCCGGCCTCGAGAACATGACCATGGAATCCAATCCCCCGGCCATGCCGGATGCGGACGGAAATTATCAGATCGCCAAACCCGGCCAGACAAAAGCACTGTGAGTCAACCCTTATAAATTTTAAACATGCGTAAAACCTTGTTAACCGCCCTCGTCATCGCCACCGGCCTGGCCGGAACGGCGTTGCTCGCCCTAGCCGAAACCCTTATCGGCTACACTGACACCCCGATGCTGCCCTCCGGCAAGTGGCATGTGCATGATCCCGGGCGGCCCAAGCCAACGACGGTCAGCCCCGCCGCCAACTTCAGCAACGGCGCACTCGCGCCCTCGGACGCCATCGTATTATTCGACGGAAAGGATTTTTCCCATTGGGAAGGCGACCATGGCGCGTCGCAATGGATCATGCGGGACAATTACATGGAAATAAAACCCGGCGCCGGCTACATCCACACCAAGGAGAAATTCGGCGATTTTCAATTGCATGTGGAATTTGCCGAACCGGTGGTGACAAACGGCAGTCCGGACGCGGGCAACAGCGGCGTCTATTTGCAGGGGGTATATGAATTGCAGATATACGACTCCGAAAATAATTCCATCTATGCCGACGGCGTCTGCGGCGCGATCTACGGCCAGTCCCCTCCCCTCGTCAACGCCTGCAAAAAAGCCGGCGAATGGCAGAGCTTTGATGTCATTTTTGAAACCGCGCGCTGGAACAAAAATCATAAATTGACTCGGCCCGCCATCATCACCGTGTTCCAAAATGGCGTCCTGATTCACTACAAGCAGCCGCTTTTGGGACCGAGCGGCCATCGCATCCTGGCCAATTACAACACCGAACTGCCGCCAACCGGCCCAATCGCGTTGCAAGAGCACGGCGACGTGGTGCGTTTCCGAAATATCTGGATCCGCAACATCCAAGAGGAAGAAAAGCCTTAAATCAGCCGCTCCGGAAGTTCCATTTCCGTCGAAGCCTAACTCGATTGGAAGTCTGGTTCAAAGTAAGCGCAACAGAAGGAAGCCCCGCTTACGGCAACGAGTCTGCCGTCCATGCAATCTGTTGGCAATTTTCCCGGCTCATAATGTGATAAACGGCTCCGGGCCGTTGATCGATTCTCGACCGTCTCAGGCTGGTTGGGTCCAAACACCACATCGCCAGGAGGTCAACGCAAAAGTATATCTGAGGCTTCGAATGGTAGAGTAGGCGAAGTGGAACCGAGCGGATTAAACTGACCGTAATTGTCGGGCCCGATGTTCCACTTCACCCCTCATCAAACCGGACGAGCGGATTTCCAGGCTTTCCGGGTCGCTTCATGACAAAGCATTCGGGTCTCTCGCAGATTGCTTCCACGCCGCTTGCGCCGGCGTCCAACAAAGAGCCATCGTCCCGTCAAGACATGGTGAACGCAACGGGTTTCACGATGTCTTTTTTTTAAATCAAAAAAAGACCATAAAAACTCAAAAATTGGTTAGCTCGGATGGGGGCAATGGTTCACCGTGAGACATAGTCATTTCAACGTTAGAAGGTAAAGACTGGCGAGGAAGAATATCGCGACGGGGGACGGCGGAAAGCCGGGGCGGATTTTTCCCGCGTTGACAAAGCGAAAGATGCAAATGGAAAAAATTAAACTCTGTTGCGCGAAGTGCGGATTTACGATCGAGGAATATAGAGCCGACGAGCTGGCCAGCATTCCTCGCAAGGAAAAACGTTACAAATACCTGTTGCAAAAATCGAGCATCTGCCCGGCATGTCTGGCTTCAGGCCGGCTGAAGGAAGAGCGCGTCACCGAAGAAGCCGGGGCGGCACAGCCCGCGCCCGTGGTGGAAGCAAAATCCTCGGCGGCGCCGGTGGCACAGGAAGAACACGCCGAGTCGCCAACACCAATGATGGACGCGATTTCAAAAGGCTCATGGCCGAGCCATTGCACGGAGTTGAAGAAGACAAAATACCCGGTGCAGATGTATGA
>Ga0181535_10005470_pt1 | contig 13582 bp, 9 predicted proteins | sample PEATcosm2014_Bin_44_FD_119774 | JGI IMG/M metagenome (GOLD analysis project Ga0181535, IMG submission 119774) | Peatland microbial communities from MTU Mesocosm Facility, Houghton, MI, USA - PEATcosm2014_Bin17_30_metaG | ecosystem: Environmental > Terrestrial > Soil > Wetlands > Peat | place...
CTTGAAGGCATCAGCGGCGAGAAGCGCGTGCTGATTCCGCGCAAAGCGCTGCACGAGCTGGTGCAGTTGCTTTCAGCCTCCGATGCTGGCAAGGTGGAGTTCGCCGACGACGAGCACACGCTTTTTTTCCGCGTGGGGCATCGCACGTTGAGCACACGCAAGCTCAGCGGGCAGTTCCCCAACTTTGAGGCGGTGATGCCGCGCGACAATACCAAGTTCGCAGTGGTGCGATCGAGCGAGCTGGCCGCGGCCATTGAGCGCGTGGCGCAGTTTGCCGAAGAGCGGTCGGGAGCCATACGGCTGCGGCTGGAGAGCAACGAACTTAAGCTCAGCGCCAACTCCAGCGAGAGCGGCGAGAGCGAAGATACCATCGACACACCCTACACGAGCGACCCCATTGCAGTGGGCTTCAATTCCGGCTACATTCTCGACTTCCTGAGAGCGTTGGGGAATGAAGGCGAGGTGCGGCTGGAGTTCAAGGATTCGCAGTCGGCGGGACAGATGCGGCCAGAAGATCCGGATGCGGAGTACAAGTATCGGTATGTGTTGATGCCGATGCGGATCTGAAAAGCTGGGAATAGTGGAATAGAAAACGGCCCAGCAGCGATGCTGGGCCGTCACTATTTATTGGTTAGGCTTCCGATAAAGAAAGAATTCACAATCTTTTGTCTATCATCTCAAAATCAAGATGTGGGCTACCGCCCGCCCGCTCATCGCGATAAGACTGCGATAAACGTGGCACAGCTTGTCAGGATTTATAGCGATTGTTGTTCATGGCAATTTTCGGAATTGATGTATGGGTCGCTTGCCGGTCATCCAGGTCCGGGAAATACTGCATCTGGGTAACTTCTCCCGCGTCAAATGATTACATTTGAATGACAGATACCCACATAAAATGCTTGAGAATAATTGCAGAGAAAGGCAGAGTGTTGCGGAGGATCTATCTGAATGACGACCGCATACATAAACCGCATTGCGACGGCCGTTCCTCCGCACGATATTCATCGGGCCTTCATCGATTTTGCCGGCAGTATGCTTGCCGAGGGCACAGTACGCAACCTCTTTCGGCGCATGGCGCGTCTCTCCGCCATTGAACACCGTTACTCATTTCTGCAGCCTGTCACTTCTCCAGATGGTTCCTGGAAGGATGCGGAAGATCTTTATGAGCGGGGAAATTTTCCCGCAACAGCGCGCCGGATGCAGTTGTTTGAGCGCTTTGCTCCACAACTTGCGCAACATACACTGGACAAACTTGCGCTGACAGAGGAAGAGCGGCGCGGCATAACGCATGTGATTGTAACCTCGTGCACGGGACACTATGCGCCGGGCCTGGACTTCGATGTAGTGAACCATTTAGGGCTCAACCCATCGGTCGAACGCACGATGATCGGCTTTATGGGCTGCTACGCCGCTATCAATGCCCTGAAGTCGGCCCATCACATCATTCGCTCTGAGGCTGAAGCCAAAGTTCTGGTATTGAACCTGGAACTGTGCACTCTGCACCTTCAGGAAACGCAAGACATCGAGCAGGTTCTCTCATTTTTGCTTTTTGCCGACGGCAGCGCTGTAAGCCTTATCAGCGCGCGCCCGGAGGGACTGGCTATTGACAGCTTTCTGGCAGTTACCATTCCGAAGACAAACCAACTGATTACATGGCGGATTGGCGACCTTGGATTCGATATGCATTTATCCGGACAAGTTCCAAGTGAGATTGGTCACGCGCTGCATAAGCTGGGCCGGCAAATAACGCGCGATCAAGATCCATTGTCGATCGGTTTATGGGCAGTACATCCAGGAGGCCGCTCCATTCTCGATTCGGTGGAGAAGGGCTTAGGACTCGATGAGGATGCGCTCTGCTGTTCTCGCGACGTTCTGGCGAGATACGGTAACATGTCTTCTGCCACGGTGATGTTTGTGCTGGAGCAGACGATGCAGCGCTCACAGCCGGGGCAGCAAGGCTGCGCCATGTCGTTCGGGCCGGGGCTGACGGCGGAGACGATGCTCTTTCATGCTGCCTAACAAGCTTGATTTCAGCCGCCGCGCGCAGCTCACGGAGCGAATGGATGAGCCTTGCAGCCGAGAGGAATTACGCGCCTGCCTGCGCGATATTGCTAAGACAAACCGCTGGCTGATGGCCTATCGACCGACGTTGCATTGGCTCGACTGTCTTGAATTAGAGTCTCTCGCTTGTCCGCTTCGTATCCTCGATGTGGGCTGTGGCTATGGAGACGGACTGCGGCGGATTGAGCAATGGGCAAAGGCACGCGGAGTTGCCGTGGAGCTGACTGGCCTCGACCACAATGCGGATGCTACCGCAATCGCAGCGGAGGCCAGTGCGGCGGGGAGCGAGATCCAGTGGGTTACCGCGGATGTATTTGCGTACACTCCGCAGAAGCCGGTTCACCTCGTAGTCAGCTCCCTCTTCACGCACCATCTTGCCGAAGCCGATGTAATTCGATTTCTGCGATGGATGGAGCGGCATAGCGAGCTGGGATGGTTTATCAACGATCTATCTCGCGCCGCCATTCCGTATTATGCCTTCCGTGTCCTTTCGAAGTTAGCTGGCCTTCATCCCTTTGTGCAGTATGATGGGCCTGTTTCGATAGCGCGGTCTTTCGTGGAGGAAGATTGGCGAAGGATGTGCGCAGCAGCGGGACTGGACGATGGGGAGGTAGTTATCAAGGGAATGAAACCGGCAAGGTTATGTGTGGGACGGAGAAAACCACGGTGAACAGATTGAACAAGCCACGCCAAACCATAGATCATCTGGTGATCGGAGGAGGTCCCGCGGGATCGATGGTTGCCATGCGTCTTGCAGCCGCGGGACGCGATGTAACGCTGCTGGAAAAAGAGCGGTCGGCCCACCATAAGGTCTGCGGTGAGTTTCTGAGCGGCGAAGCTATCGATTACCAGAGACTTGCCGGAGTCAATCCATTGGATCTCGGCGCAGCCACGATCCGCTCCATTCGGCTGTGCTCGAAGCATGGGGTTGCTGAAGCTGCATTGCCCTTCACCGCGCTCTCGCTTTCGCGCTATGCCCTGGATGCTGCCATGATGGCGCGCGCGGCAGAGAGCGGTTGCGAAGTACGGCTTGGCTCGCTCGTTACGAGGCTCACCCGGCGCGATGATGATTGGCTTGTCGAACTTCAGAACGGAGAAGTATTGCGTGCACGCACGGTCTTCCTTGCCAATGGGAAACACGATCTTCGCGGATGGGAGCGCGGGCACGGCGTACAGGGTGACCTGATCGGCTTCAAGATGCACTGGCAACTGGCGCCGGCGCAGATTGAGGATTTGCGGGGCGCTTTGGAGATGTTTCTCTTCCGCGGCGGATATGGAGCACTGTCGCTGGTAGAAGGCGATGCGGCTAACTTGTGCCTGGTGGTCAGACGCAGCGAGTTGCGCAGGATAGGCGGATGGAGTGAGCTGCTAGCCGACTTGCTTGATGGCAGCCGGCAGCTACGAAAGCGTTTGCACTGCGCAAAGGCATTGTGGGATCGGCCATTGGCCATCTCTCCCATTCCATATGGGTATCTTGTTAGAGGCGGTTCCAGCTTGTGGTGCATAGGCGATCAGGCCGCGGTGATTCCTTCATTTACCGGAAATGGCATGTCCATCGCACTGCACAGCGGAAGATTGGCGGCGGAGATGTTTCTGGCTGGCGCCCGCGAGGATGAGTTTCACCGCAGGCTGCACAAACAACTCCGTCGCGGGATGTCGCTTGCGACGCTTATCTCGCGCGCTATGGTAACCGGAGCGGGACGCATGATGATGCCGCACAGTCTTTCGCTCTATCCAAATACAATGCGATGGATTGCGGCGTCAACCAGAATCCCTGAATGGGCCTTGCTTACCAAACCGGTAAGCTGAAGTGACTGTCAGGCGACGGCAGAGGCAGATGCGGCCGGAAGATCCTGACTCGGAGTACAAGTACCGAAACGTGCTGATGCCGATATAGAATTGTTTATCTCTCGGAGCCATGATAAATTGTTGGCAGTTTTCCGGTCAGTGAATTTCTGTCGCGAGTTTCTTCCGGTTACACTGAGGAACGACGGGCGGATTGGTGTACTCGCAGAATTGCAATCAAATTGAGATTGATGGGCAATTCGCCATACGGTTAGATTCTCGCAATAGGAAAGAGGATACGTATGAATAGGATCAAACTTTGTTTCCCGATCTCTGTGCTATTTTTCACGTTTCCCTTTTGCGGCTGCGGAGGAGGCAGCGCAACAAGCAGCAACACCGGCGGCAATTCGGGAGGCACCACCACAACGGTCTATGCAGTGGGCGGCTCGTACAATCCGATAAGCGGAGCCTCGCAAGCCAACTACTGGACGAATGGCGTATCGTCTCCCGTCGCCGGAGGAGTTACCGGGTATGATCCCGGCGAAAATACCTGGTCGATTGCCGCATCTGGCAGCAACGTCTACATGGCGGGCGATGGTTATGACGGCGCGACCGGCAATTATCAAGCCATGTCGTGGGCAAACGGCACGGTTACCGCTCTTACTGATGGAACCGTGAATGCCTCAGCGAACGGAATTGCCGTCTCCGGCAGCGACGTCTATATAGCTGGCTATAAATACGACAGCGCAACCGGCAACTACATTGCGGTGTACTGGAAGAACAACACGCTCGTGCCGCTTACCGATGGAACCGTGAGTGCCGGGGCAAGTGCAATCACTATCTCTGGAAGCGATGTCTATGTAGCGGGTTCCCAGACCAACTCCGCGACCGGCCGCGCTGAAGCCGTCTACTGGAAGAACGGCGTAGCCACGGCTCTGCCCGCCGCACCACCGTTGAACACCAGTGTTGCTAACGCAATTGCCCTCTCTGGCAACGATGTCTATGTTGCGGGCTTTGAAAACTACGATGGTGGCATCACAGCAGCCTGTTACTGGAAAAACGGCTCAACGGCCGTTGCCCTCGGTCAGAATGGATCGATTGCGTCAATGGCATACTCAATCGCCGTCTCCGACGGCAATGTTTATATCGCTGGAGTTGACACGAACTCTACGAACGACCATGGCATAGCTGTATATTGGATGAACGGTACGGAAGTGACCATCTCAAGTCTTTCTCCATCGGCGATGGCTTTGGGATACGGGATTGCCGTCTCCGGCAGCGATGTCTATGTAGCAGGCCAGCAGTGGGACTCCACAACTCAATACTATGTACCCTACTACTGGAAGAATGGAGTGGGTACGGCGCTTCCCGCAACAACAACGGAGGACGGTATAGCGACTTCGATTGCCGTTGTGGTTCAGTAGCGGAATATTGTGTGAAGGGAAGAGAATGACGGCCCGGCAGCGATGCCGGGCCGTGGTGTTTGCGAGGCGTGGTAGATGGAGCTATTGAAGCAGATCACGCCACAGCGGGAGCGCGGAGGAACTCCAGTGCGCGAATCAGGTAGGACTTGAGTTGGCGGCGATGGACGACGGCGTCGAGGAAGCCTTTTTCGAGGAGGAACTCGGAGCGTTGAAAGCCCTCGGGGAGCTTTTGCCGGATGGTCTGTTCTATGACGCGCGGGCCGGCAAAGCCTATAAGAGCGCCGGGTTCGGCGATGTTGAGGTCGCCGAGCATGGCGAAGCTGGCGGTGACGCCTCCAGTGGTGGGGTCGGTGAGGACGCAGATGTAGGGAACGCGGGCGGAGTCGAGCTGGGCGAGGGCGGAGGAGATTTTTGCCATCTGCATGAGGCTGACGACGCCCTCCATCATGCGCGCTCCGCCGGAGGCGGCGACGATGATGAGCGGATGGCGGCTGATGCGGGCGCGATCGACGGCGCGGGCGATGGTCTCGCCGACCACCGCGCCCATGGACCCGCCGATGAAGGCGTACTCCATAACGCTGAGCACGACCTGATGGGGACCGAGGCGGCCGATGGCGTTGAGGATGGCATCGTCGAGGCCGGTTTGTTCCTGAGCTTTGCGTAGCCGTTGCTTGTAGGGCTTGATGTCTGTGAAGTTGAGCGGGTCGGTGGAGCGCAGTCCGCCGTCGACAAGCTCATAGCCGGGCTCGAGCAACAGGTCGATGCGCTGAAGCGCGCCGATGCGGAAGTGATATTGGCAGCGGGGGCAGACGTTCAGGTTGGCCAGCAGATCCGCTTTCCAGACGGGCCTTCGGCAGCCATCGCATTTGATCCACAGGCCCTCGGTACGTACACGCGACTCGGCCGCTGTCGCAGAGCCCCTCAGACCGGGGCCGTATTCTCCGTCATCGCGCTTGAACCAGGGCATTGAACCTCTGAAATGCAGCAGACAGCTAACAGCATGCAGTTGACATCACGATTCGGCCTACGGGGAACTAATGACTGAACGGTGTAGGTTGATAGCTGCCCTATCTCAATATTCTATTCCGAGCTGGGCGAGAATGCCTTTTTGGTAGGCGTGCTTGACTTCGCGCATTTCGGTTACGGTATCGGCCATCTCGACGAGCAAGGGATGGGCGTTGCGGCCGGTAAGGATGACGTGCACCATCTCGGGGCGCGCGCGCAGGGCATCGGCGACCACTGCGGGGTTCAACATGCCGTAGCCGATGGCGTAGTTAATCTCGTCGAGAATGACCATGTCCCACTGGCCTGAGTCAATGGCTTCGCGCGCTTCGGTCCAGGCGGCCTCGACCAGGCGAATATCCTCCGGGTCGGTCTCGGCGCCGCCGACTTTTACGAAGCCGCGGCCCATCTGCTTGAGTACGAAGTTCTCGCCGAAGGATTGAACCGCGTCGAGCTCGCCATAGTGCCAGGAGCCTTTGAGGAACTGAATCATCAGCACCTTCATGCCATTGCCGACGGCGCGCAGGGCTGTACCCATGGCCGCGGTGGTCTTGCCTTTACCGGGGCCGGTATTGATAAGAATCAGTCCTCGACGGGAATCGATAGTCACAGATACAGCTTACAGCGATCAGCTATCAGCTTACAGTTCGCAGTTCGCAGAAGTTGCTTGAGGACGGCACGCATCTGAATTATCTGATAGCTGACTGCTGATAGCTGACCGCTGTCGTTCAGTGTCCGGCGTGGTAGGGGTGTCCGGAGAGGATGGTGAATGCGCGGTAGATCTGCTCGGCCATGGCGAGGCGCGCGAGGGCGTGGGCCATGGTCATGGGACCGAGCGAGAGCAGCAGTTGGGCTCTCTTGCGCGCTTCGTCTGACCAACCGGCGTGCGGCCCCACGGCGAAGACAAGGTGCTGCGTTCCCTGGTCGCGACGCGTGCCCAGCCATGCGGCAAAGGCTTCGGAACTCATCTGACGGCCGCGGCTGTCGAGCATAACAGCGATGGCGTGCGTGCGTCCTTGCTGCCGATCGAGCCACTCCATGAGAGCTTGTTCGTTGCGGAAGGATTCGGTGTTGCAACGCGCATATTTGGAGCAGCGCCGCAGATAAAGCGCGGTGAGGGCTTCGAATTCGTCCTTTGTTGCGGGGCGCGCGCCTATATGCGCGAGGGTCAGGTTCATGGGGAGCAGAATACTCTACTGTGCGCACGTTTGCATGGATGAAGCAGATATTGCAGCAAAGGGCAACATAAGCCATGCAAAGGAGATGGGAAGCACAGAGTGCAGAGAGTCTGTCACCGGGGTGGTATCGTATAGCCGGAGCTATCCTCAACAAAAAAGGTCAAAACTGGACAAAGTGTCCATTTTTGGGATTCCTTGCTGGAGCAATCCACTTTTTCATATATCAACCAACAGCAAGAGGTCGAATTAATACATAACCCATTTAAAATCAACGAAAAAAAATATTGTCTTACGTTTCGAATATGGCCCTTAAACTGCTATTTCAACATTACGAGTAGTGCCTCGCATTCCTGGGATTGAGTTTATATACCCCTAACCGAGACGCAAGAGCACACAGGTGGGTTGAGAAGCTGCTAGAACGGGTTTCCGGCCCCCACAGAACTTTTGGAGGAAGTCCATGAAGATATTCCGGTTGCATAGTGCGGTTTTAGCGCTCGGCCTTCTGCTGATGGCCGGCTTTGTTGCGAATCTCACGACCCCGGCGGCGTTCGGCCAGTCGACGAACACCGGAACGGTAGTCGGCGTGGTCGAGGACCCGAGCGGCGCGGTGATTCAGGGCGCGACCGTCACCCTGACCGATAATTCAACCAAGACGGAGCGCAAGACCAGCACATCCCATACCGGCCAGTATGTGTTTGTGAACGTCCCTCCAGGCGACTACTCCATTACCGCCAGCAAGAGCGGTTTTGCGACCGATAAAGTCGCGAGTCAAACGGTGACGGTCGGCACGCAGACCACGGCCAACTTCAAGTTGCAAGTAGGCAGCGAAGCGACGACTGTTGAAGTGCATACATCGGGCGCGGATCTGCAAACCATCAACGCGACAGTAGGCAGCACTGTTGATCCGGTTTCGCTCGCCCAGCTACCCAGCTTTCTTCATGATTCAGGCACCTTTGCCCAGTTACAGGCGGGCGTGAGCCCCGACGGCAGCGTGGCCGGAGCGGTGGTCGACCAAAATACATACAGCCTGGATGGCGGCAACAACTCCAGCGACATGGACGGCAGCATGAACGTTTATACGGGTTCGTTCGCGGAAGACCCGACGGGCGTCGCGGGCCAGAATTTTAATCTCTCGGCAAGCCCCACAGGCGTGATCCCTACGCCGCAGGCCAGCGTGGAAGAGTTCAAGGTGAACACCAACAACCAAACGGCGGACTTCAACAATTCAGCCGGGTCGCAGGTGGAGATCGTGACCAAGCGCGGCACGGAAAAATGGCACGCAACGGCCTATGAATATTACCTGGACAACGATGAGAGCGCCAACACGTGGCAGAACAATCTCACCGATACGCCGGTTACGCATTATCACTATAGCAAGTATGGCTTCGCAGGCGGCGGACCAGTGATTCCCAAGAATATATTGGGTGGGAAGACATTTTTCTTCGCTAATTACCAGGCATGGCGCTATCCCCAATCCGAGACCATTGAACGCCCGGTTCCAACAGCGGCGATGGCAGCCGGCACCCTCCAAGTCAATGTTGGTAGCCCCGCAGTTCTCACAAGTTTCAACATGGCAACCATTGACCCACGCAGCATCGGCATCAATCCGGACGTCAAGACGATGTGGACAACAGAAGAGCCGGCAGGGAACATTCCGGCCGCAGTCGGCAATCCATGCTCAGGGTTAACTTCAGCCGCATATTGCGACAAACACAATACGGTCGCATTCAAGGCCAATATGGCGGTCCCCGTCAAGGACAACTTTTTCGTTGCGCGCCTGGATCATGATTTCGGGCCGAAATGGCACCTGATGAGCAGCTACCGCTACTACAAACTGGTCCAGCTCCGTGACTACCAGATAGATATCGGCGGAGCGTTACCCGGCGACACGTTAGGCAAGCCGGTCGCAAAGGCAAGCCGCCCGCAGCAGCCGTGGTACCTTGTGGCCGGATTGACGACGAACATTACATCGAACGTCACCAACGACTTCCACTACAGCTACCTACGTAACTACTGGTCGTGGTCGACCCAAGGCGCCCCGCCGCAAGTCTCGGGCCTAGGCGGCGCACTGGAGCCCATGGGTGAATCCCAGGTTAATGCCCTCACGCCATATAACGTGAATACCCAGCAGATTCGTACACGCTTCTGGGACGGCAAAGACAACTTCTTCCGGGATGACCTCACTTACCTGAAGGGCAGCCACCTGTTCCAATTCGGCGGCCAGTATCAGCACAACTTCGACTACCATCAACGGTCTGACAATGGCGGCGGCATCAACTTTACCCCCACCTACCAATTGGGCGATGGAAATGGCGCAGGGAATATCGATCTCTCCAGTCTGGGTGGAGGCTACCCGTCCGGCAGTCAGTCGTCCGCGCGCTTGGCGGCCGCAGTGTATGGAATGGTGACCGACTCGGAAGTAGCGTACACGCGCCAGGGAGCCAATCTGGCGCTGAATCCGCCACTGACGCCCGCATTCGACAAGAGCACCATCCCTTACTACAACGTGTATTTCAGCGACACGTGGCACGCGAAGCCGAGCTTTACGCTGACGTATGGCATGGGCTGGACACTGGAGATGCCGCCGACGGAACAGAACGGCAAGCAGACTGTACTGGTTGACGATAACGTCAATCCGGTCTCGCTCAACACATACATCAATCAACGCAAGATGGCCGCGCTGGCGGGCAACGTGTACAACCCGGAACTTGGCTTTGCGCTGGTAGGCAACGTGGGCGCCGGTGATAAGTATCCGTACAACCCGTTCTATGGCAGCTTCAGCCCGCGCGTAGCCGCGGCTTGGAATCCGAAATTTGAGAGCCACTCCTTGCTCGGTCGCATCTTCGGCCACGACTCGACGGTCGTACGCGGAGGCTATGGTCACTCTTACGGCCGCCTGAACGGCGTGGGCCAAGTGCTGGTGCCGCTGTTGGGCGTCGGTTTGATCCAGCCAGTGCAATGCAAATTTGCATTAGCAGGCAGCACGACAGACCCGGGTCAAGGTTTGTTGTCCTCGACCGGCACTTGCAACGGCTCTACTACTGCTGGTCCCAACTACCTGTCAGCTGCCAATGCATTCCGCATAGGCGTGGACGGCAACTCGGCGCCTCTGGCTGCGGCCGCCCCCACGCTGCCCCAGCCGATTTACCCAGGCGTAAACAGCGCCGCTAGTTCGGCCGCCGAAGGGCTCGATCCCAGCTTCCGCCCCAATATGATCGATTCCTTCGATTTGACGATCCAGCGGCAGTTGAGCCGGAAGACATTGGTTGAGGTGGGATACATTGGGCGCTTGATTCACCATGAATACCAACCCGTCAACCTGAACGCGGTCCCGTACATGATGTCGCAAGGTGGACAGCAGTTCCAATCCGCGTACGCGGCTCTGGAGAAGGCGCTGGGTTGCGCTACATCACAGGCACAGTGCGGCTTCGGGGGCATTCCTGCAACCATCACGGCGCAGCCATTCTTTGAATCGACGCTCGCAGCCTCGGGCTATTGCACCGGATACGCGAGCTGCACCGCGGCAGTTCTCAACAAGGAGATTAACAACCTTGTGACCCAGTCTGTGTGGAGCCTGTGGAGCGATTTAGATGCCGGCAAATTCAACTTTGCACCAACAATGACGAACAACACCGGACAGTTTTCGAGCGGCGTGGCGCTGAATGCCAGCATCGGCTACGGAAACTACAACGGCGGCTTTGTCACGGTCAGCACGACGGACTGGCATGGCCTAACCATGCATGAGAACTTCACCTACAGCAAGGCTCTGGGCACCGGAGCCCAGACGCAGTCCACCAGCGAATACACGGTCAATGATGCCTTCGACCTGGGGAAGAATTACGGAGTTCAGGCGTTTAACCGCAAGTTCGTCTTCAACATGTACGGGGTGTGGCAAGAGCCGTATTACAAAGACCAGCGCGGCATTATCGGACGGCTTGTGGGCGGCTGGTCGCTTGCCCCGATCTACACCATGGGCAACGGCGAGCCGCTGGCCTGCCAGACAGCAAACAACAACCTCTACACCGGCTCCCAGGAGTTTGGAGCGGCCGACGACAGCAACTACGGCAACAACATTCAATGCATCTTCACCAGCAAGTATAACGGGGGAGTTCACTCGCATTACGGCATAACCGGCAGCACCGACGCATACGGAAATGCTCCGGGGACATCGCCAGCAGGATCAACCGTAGCCTCAGAGGTCAATATGTTCGCGAATCCGGCGGTGGTCTACGATCAGGTTCGCGCGCCGATTCTGGGCATCGACACCAAGAACCCCGGCAACGGCGCTATCATCGGAATGCCGTATTGGAATGTGGACCTGAGCGCGCAGAAGGACTTCAAGGTATGGAAGAGCGCCAAGATCCAGCTCTCGTTTATCTTCGAAAACGTGTTCAACCACAATGTCCTTGCCGACCCGTATCTTCAGAGCGGCCCTTCCAACGGCAGCCCATATGGCATCGGCAATGACGCTGGCTGGGGTACGGAGCAAGGCCAAGCCAACGTCCCACGCAAGATCGAGTATGGCGGTCGCGTTAGCTGGTAAGGCGTGGAGTAAACAAGCAAAAGGGCCGGGAGCGCAAGCTCCCGGCCCTTTTTTTATGTGTGCGGGAAAATTTAGATATTGCAAGGAAAACATCTTAATTGAATCGATAAAAAGCAGATCCTTCGACTCACCACCCCCATGCTGAAGAGTACGCCTGGGGCCCTGTTCGCTCAGGATGACAAGCAAAAACAACAGTCTAGTGCTTCTTCTTTTTAGGCGCAGGTTTGCGGGGCGATGCCTTTTTGGCTGCAATTTTCTTAGCGGGGGATATGCTGGAGGCCTTCTTCTTAACAGCGGGCTTTTTCTTTGCGGATGAGCTTTTCGCGGAAGGTTTGGCTGCGCGTGACTTTCCGGTGGCGGGCTTTATGGCGCGCTTCTTGACGGCCTTCTTTGGCTTTGGCTTCGGCTTGGGCGCGGGCTTTGCGGCTGCTTTGCTGCGGACGGCCAGAGTTTTTGCGGAGAGCGCGGCTTTTAGCTCGGCGTCGAACTCGGCGGGGGTGGCGGTGCGGGCGGATTTGCGCAGGCGCTCGATGTCGTAGAAGGCGCGGCGGTCGGCGAGGAAGACGTGCACGACAAAGTCCACATAGTCGAGGAGAATCCACTGGCCCTGGCGGCGTCCCTCGACGGAGTTGGGGAAGAGGCCAAAGGACTTTTTGAGGCGGTCTTCGATCTCGTCGGCGATGGCGATGGCCTGGCGGTCGTTGGCGGCCGAGGTAATGAGGAAGAAGTCGGAGAGGCCGGAGTCGATGGGGTCGAGCTCGAGGATGCGGGTGTCGAGGCCCTTCTTGTCTTCACAGACGGCGGCGGCTGTCTGGACATGGATGCGGGTTTGCTGCTTGGTTTCAGTTGTCATTCTATGTGATTGATCTCCGAGCTTCATCGTAGCCTTTCGAGGGGGCTGGGGCAAGTCAATGATAGAGGTGGTGGGCACGAATGTACTCCAATACAGGAGGGGGAAGGAGGTTGGGGTGGGGCGTTTGGGTCGCGGCTGGAGAGGGTCCGAATAGGCGGATTTGTTCACGAATATCGGAGGCGCTGATGTCGATATGCAGGCCGGGGAGCAGGTAGAAGGGAGCTTGTTGGCCGGCGGGATTGCGGAGAATGTAGCGGCGGAGGGCGATGGCCGGCTCAACGATTTCCGACTCAGGCGCGGGCTCCATGGTCAGGCCATCCGGCAGGGCGGAGTCGAGGTTGTTCAATAGCTGGCCGGGGCGGGAAGCGATGATCAAGGGGGCTACAAAGGGGATCTCGGCGGCGCGATGCCAGCGTCTAAAACCGGCAAACGAGTCGGCTCCCATGAGGCAAAAGAGGGTGGTGTTGGGCGGAAGTTGGTAGCGCAGGGCGAGGAGCGTCTCCAGTGTGTAGTTGGGTGCGCCGGAGGGCTGGGGGGCATCGGCCATGGAGAGGTCAAAGCCAGGCTCGCTGGCAATGGCCATGCGGGTCATGGCCAGGCGGTCTTCAAAGCTGGCCTCAGTGCCCTGCGGCTTGAGGGGCTGCGTTCCCACGGGCGCAAAGAGCACGGAGTCGAGGCTGAGGGCCGCCTGGGCCGCGCGCGCCACACCGAGATGGCCGAGGTGGGGCGGGTCAAA
>Ga0181535_10005472_pt1 | contig 13580 bp, 9 predicted proteins | sample PEATcosm2014_Bin_44_FD_119774 | JGI IMG/M metagenome (GOLD analysis project Ga0181535, IMG submission 119774) | Peatland microbial communities from MTU Mesocosm Facility, Houghton, MI, USA - PEATcosm2014_Bin17_30_metaG | ecosystem: Environmental > Terrestrial > Soil > Wetlands > Peat | place...
CCGGGACACCTTGCGCTTCGGACCCATGAAGCCAGTGGGCCTGCGCGATCCACGCACCGGCCAGACTCCGTGGGCCGTGGTCCAACTTCGCAAAGAAAACCTGCGTGCCGATAGCTACAACCTCGTCGGATTCCAAAATCATTTGAAGTGGGGCGACCAGGCCCGCGTCCTGCGTCTCATTCCTGGACTTGAAAACGCACGATTCCTGCGCTACGGCCAGATTCACCGCAACACCTACATCTGCGCTCCCGCGTTGCTCGATGAAACATTGCGCCTGAAGATTGAACCGCGTACGATCCTCTTCGCCGGCCAGCTCTCCGGCGTCGAAGGCTACACAGAATCCATCGCGACTGGCCTTCTCGCCGGTCTTTACGCGGCAGAGCTTGTACGCGGCGAAGAACCTACTCCCATTCCACGTACCACCGCTCTCGGTTCATTGGTCCACTACATCACCCACGCCGACGCCAAAGACTTCCAGCCCGCCAACATCACCTTCGACCTGCTCGAGCCTCTCGACGAAGAGACGCGCAAGAAGGTCCGGGACAAAAAAGAGCGCCATCGCATCCAGTGCGACCGCGCCCTCGCCGCCTTCGATGCATGGTGGGCCGCCTATGACCAAAGAGTGACCGCGCATTCCTGAAAATCCGAATTTCATGCGATAGTTTTCCAAGGTCGCACCATGCACATCGCGCGCCAATCGCCGACAGAACTGGTCTGCAAAGACAGCCTCCTGTGGCTCTCGATTCCATTCAGCCTTGTAGCATTGGCGTTTGCATGGTTTGCGATCATGGAGGCCAAACTGCTAAAGTTTGTCGGCACTGGCGTCTTTCTCCTCCTCGCGGCGAGTACAGCGGTCAGCACCACCTTTGTTTTTGATTCCGTGCGAAGAACTGTTCTCTGGAATGGACGCAAGTTCCTCAAGGTCGACTCCGGCGAAATTCCCTTCGACGACATCACTGGCATCGGAGTCGAAGCGTTGTCGAGCGAAGACGGCGGGGCAACATATCGCCTTTCGATCCTCACCGCGCAGGGTTCTGTCCCCATGGCGTATGCCTACACCAATGGCGAGGACCGCCATGCCCGCATGCGCGAGGCAATCCTCGCGTTCCTCAACCCCGGCGCGCAGAGCCTGCCGTCCGTCTCCGCCGCGACTGCCAGCGGAGTTCCTTTAGCGGACGAGGCTTCGATTCGCTCTTTGCTTCGCCAAGGCCGCAAGATCGATGCCGTCGTTCTGTTACGCTCCACCGAACGCCTCGGGCTCACCGAGGCAATGAAGCGCATCAATGCAATCGATGCTGCGATGAAAGCCGGCGGGGTAGACCGGCGCTGACCGCCGCCGCCAAGCGCCGCAGCTGATTCGCCGCGGGAACCAGCAGCATCCAAAATGCGTAATCCTGTGGTACGCTGTCCCGTCGTGGAAAGGCCTTCATGCAAGCCATTTCTGCAGTAGATGCCGTTTCGGCTGCCATTCAACGCACCAGGGAGTTCCTCTTCAGGCCATTCCGTTGGGGAACCTTTCTGAAGCTTGGCCTGGTCGCGATCGTCACGGAAGGTCTTGGGAACAACTTCCATTCGTCAGCGCACCACACCCATTCGTCGGAACACGGACCGATGATCAATGCGCCATTCAACCTTCCACCAGTCGAGGTCGCTGCGATTGTGGCAGCGGTGCTGCTCGCGATTTTTTTGTCGATTGTGATTTTCTATCTGATCACTCGACTGCGGTTTGCCTTTTTTCATTGCCTGATCCACAACACGAAGGAGATTCGGCCGGGTTGGTGGCTCTATGGCGCGCAGGCAATGCGCTTCTTCTGGCTGAACATAGTGGTTGGATTTTCCTTTTTGCTGCTCGTGGTGCTGATCGCGTTGCCGTTCGCAGCCGGGTTCGTGCGGCTGTTTCACGACACCCAACGCGGCGGGCCTTTCCCTTTCGGCCTGCTGCTGTCGCTCGTTCTCCCCTTGATTCCGATCATCATTCTGCTCGCGCTGGCTGGAATTGTGACCGACCTGATTTTGCGCGATTGGATGCTGCCGCATTTCGCGCTGGAAGATGCAACAGCCGGCGAAGCGTGGTCGCAAGTGTGGGCTCGCATCATCGCCGAGAAAAGGCAGTTCATTGCGTATGCGCTGCTGCGCTTGGTGCTGCCGACAATTGCAATGATCGCTGTGTTCATCGTGTTGATCATTCCAGGGCTTGCCGTGGCCGGTTCATTAGGCGCGATGGAGTACGGAATCCACTCGGCCTTTGCCGACGCAACGGGCGGAGCCGCAGCCGCCGGCATTGCGATCCAGGTCTTCTTTGGAGTGGTTGCGTTCTTCTACGCCGTGTTGGCGAGCATCTGCCTTGGAGGGCCGCTTAGCACAGGAACACGCGAGTACGCGCTGATTTTCTATGGCGGCCGTTACCAGGCGCTAGGAAACATACTCTACCCACCGGCTCCCTAAACTCCGACTGAAACCTGGGGTCGCAGCAGCTGACATCCTTGAGAACCTGAGACAGGAACCTTTCTATCCCTGCCAGTGTCCAATGAGTAAGGCGAGGAGAATCGTAGGATGGCCGTTGAAGCCAGGACGCTACACCGGCCTCTGCCATGGGAATCTCCGAGAGCTACAGCAGACCTGTCTTCCCGCCGAGGCCGTTGGCTTGAGCCTTTAAGTAGTAGTCTTGTCATTGGAGCGGGAATCTTGCAGCGCTGGATCGCCATCCTGGTTTGTTCGGCAGCCCTCTCGCCGAGCTGTGCTCACGCGACTGCGCAAGCTGCTCCCCCAAAGTCTGCTCCGGTGAAAGTTGAGTTACCTCCACCGCCCAAGCCGCTGCTGCCCGATGCATTCGCTGGATGGATCGCCGCCGAACCGCCCAAGATCGTCATAGACCCAGCACAGGTCGACAGCGCCAGCACATCCACCCTCCAGGAGTACGGCTTCACTCACGCTGCGCTCGCCTCGTATAAGCGCGATGGCGAAACGCTCACCGTGCATGCGCTAAGCTTTTTCGACTCCAGCGGCTCTTACGGCGCCTACACCTTCTACCGCCAGAATGGCTGGCCGCAGGAAGATATAGGAACTGGTGCAACCTCGAACCATAACCGCGTGCTCTTTTGGCAAGGCACCACGGTAGTCGACGCTACTTTCTCGAACATCGGACCTATGTCCGCTGCCGAACTGCGCGAGCTAGCGAAGCACCTGCCCATCGCGGAGGGCAACAAGACCATTGCGCCGCCAATTCTGGCCAACCTGCCGCGGGCCTCACTCGACAAGCAAACCACGCACTATGCATTGGGGTCCGGTGGCTACGCAGGGGCCGGAGGCGTGCTTCCGCCCGAGCTTGTCGGCTTCGACCGCGGCGCTGAGGCGGTAACTGCCAACTACTCGCTGTCCTCCAATCCCGCCACGCTGACCATTATCGACTACCCCACACCGCAGATGGCCGCCGCGCAGGAAACAAAGATTCGCGACTACATCAAAGCCGGCGCGCATGCGCAGCCCGCGTTTCCCAAGCCGCTCGCCGATTCCGATCAGGCGTCGCTGGAGGTGCGCCGCAGCGGACCACTCGTTATTCTCGTCAGCGGCGACGCCATTCCCGACGAAAGCCACAAGCTGCTTGAGTCGGTCCATTTCCAGGAAGAGCTGGTCTCGATCCCTCAGCCGACCGAATCCGAAGTCAACAAGACCGGCAAACTCCTTCTGGGCATCGCCGAACTGGTGATTGTCGGATCAGCTGCTGCAATTCTTTTGGGTCTATTCCTCGGCGGCGGTCGAGCCATGTACCGCGTTGCCCGAGGAAAGCCGGCATCTTCTGTCTACGAAACGGAATTCATAAGTCTGAATCTGGAGAAATGACCTTCGGCTTTCGACAGCCGAAATTCGGAAGGTGACGGACGTTCCCGGTCGCTCGTAAGTCTGTGGAAAACAAGGCGAAAACCCTAGAAAACTCCCCTAAATGACGGCAAGAAGGCTAGGCTAAATGGCCAAAATACGGCACTTTTCGAACCATTTTCAGGAAATCCACAGCATCTGTAAATTACAGTAAATAATAGGTTTATTTCGTGTCGGATTTATTCTTGACACCCCGCCCCCCCGCCCCTAGTATGCAGCCAGAAAGTTCTGATGGCTTTGCCTCCGTTGGAACTATTCTCCCTAAGGAAGGAGCTGCCCTGTTGCCGGGCGGCTCTTTCCGCTTCTGACGGCCTCCAATCCTTCTCCCGAAGCGATCTAGTCAAAAGGGGCTCTCCAGTTGCACTGAAGGGACATGTCCGCACGCGCGCCCCCAAGATTGCCCCCTGAGAACCGACCGCAAACGTTTCGTTGCCCCACCGGCTCGTCACATTTTCCTTTTCCGCCACTCCTGGTTCATGCGAACCTCGACGCGTTCCTGCAGCCCCTCCTCCAACAGAGGCTGGAGCACTCTCGACCAGGTGCAAATCAGAAAATCTCTCTGGAGGTAGGTAAGCCATGCTCCCTCTGAAAATCGGAACGAATCGCCTGCGGGTTTTCTTCTTACTTCTTCTCGCCGCACCTGCGGGAACCGGCGCCGCAAACGTTCAGAACTTTCCTCTAGTCAATCCGTCGGGCCTGGATTTGCGTGGCGTCAAGGCGGAGCCGATTGAATATCTCGGACGCAAAGCAGTCCGACTCACAATCGAGTCGCAGAGCTTGGACGATGGCCTCGCGTTCCTGCCCGGCGCAGATTTTCAGGATGGAACCATCGAAGCCGACATTGCGGTGAAGATCACGACACCGCCTGGCGTCAGAATGCCGGGATTCACCGGCATTGCATTCCGCGCCAGGGCCGATGGCAAAGAATACGAAATGTTCTACCTTCGGCCAAAGAACGCTCTCTCCGACGATCAAGCCATGCGCAATCACGCTGTTCAATATTGTGAAGAACCCGACTTCAGCTGGTATAAGCTGCGCCGTGAGTGGCCCTTCGTGTATGAAAGCTATGCGGACATCCAGCCTGAATCGTGGATTCACATCAGGATCGACGTGGCAGGTCGCTCCGCCCGCATCTTTCTCGATGGCTCCCCGAATCCGAGCCTTGTTGTCGATGGCTTGAAAAGTTCAATGCTGCATGGAGGAATCGCACTCTGGACAAGTCCGGGAGAAGAATCTTACTTCTCCAACGTTCGCGTCACTGCCGCGCCCGCTCTCCCCATCAAGAACGGTTCAGACGCCACGGGTGAATGGTCGGTACAAAACTCAACGGACGCAGGCAAATTCGACGGCACAATGAAACTCGCGCGCGACGGCAACAAATTGACCGGCACATGGTCAGGCGCTCTCGGCGACAATAGGCCAATCACAGGTACTTGGCGCGACGGTTATGTGGAGTTCACATTCGCGGCCGACTGGCCTCAAAGCGGGCTTGGCGCACCGGGTACAGTCACGGCCGTTCTCGCAGGTTGGATCGACGGCAACTCAGCCAAGGGTCGAATGCGCATTGAAGCTCGCGCTGATGGGCAGTGGACTGCTCAACGAAGGTCGCCCTAGAAAACTGCTTTCCTGAGCGGGTACATGGTAGAACTCAGATCCCCCCGGAGTCTCCGCCTTGTCACTCCTCAAGGTGTCACCCTGCAGACGAAGCAGCTTAGCGGTGACTCAGCATCCGTCCTTGTAGAAAAACGATCGAGAACGAATCGGACTCTTCGTTCCCACAACGGACTAGTTGATGACCGAGCAGCGGCCCGCTCATGGACCCACTCAATTTTTTGCTGTTTAGTCCGATAAAGACACTACCGCTAGATTTCGGTAGGAGATTGCACATGGCGCTCATGACGTGGGACAAAAAATATTCCGTGGGGGTTAAGGCGATTGATAGCCAACATTCAGTTTTGTTTAAACTCATCAACGATCTTCACGACGCAATGTTGAAGGGCGAGGCGAAAAGCATGACCGGCACGCTTCTGAAAAAGCTTGCGGATTACACGCAAACACATTTCGTCGAGGAAGAGAAAATGATGGAAGCCGCGAACTACGCAGGTCTGGCCGCACACCAGGCCATGCATCGCGAGCTCATCAAGAAGGTAGAGGGCTACTCCGCCCGCTTCGAGCGGGGTGAAGCCACGTTGAATCTCCATCTTATGAACTTCCTACGCGACTGGCTCACCAAACACATTCTGGATGTGGACCATCAGTATGGCCCATGTCTGAACAATCACGGCATCAAATAGGAATGCGGTCGCAGCAAGGGCAGGGGCCATCGGCCCCAAAAGTGGGCGCTAGCGAAAATTGCCCCACCCGATGTCGGCGAGCAGTGCGCGGCCAACCACCAGCGCTGTGACCGTGAGGGCCGCCAGAAGACACGTCCAAAAGCCGATCCGGCTAAATGGGATAAACAGGGTTCCTTCGTGCCCCGTCAGCGTGAAACCATTCTGCTCTGGAAGCACCGCACGCACGGCGACCGCCAGAAGAAAGCCCGCCGCCCAAACAATCGCGATTCGATACGCTAGCTGGATAGTCTGATCCATTGAGTTGTCCCCTGCCATTCGATTGCTGCAATTCCGCCGGCAGCTGGTGTGACTGCTCAACTTTACCGAAGCCCGGCACAACGATACAATCTTTCAGGAGCACGCCGACGTAGCTCAGTTGGTAGAGCAGCTGATTCGTAATCAGCAGGTCATCGGTTCAAGTCCGATCGTCGGCTCCATTTTGACCATTCCAGGCAAATCAACCCCGTTTGATGCGACCATTCCGAATCGCCGTTCAGCCCGATGGGATCGTTCGAAGCGGCGCGCGGTTAAGCTCATGGCCCTCATGAGAATGGCGTTTTTGCGCAATTGGGTGCCGGTCGCAGATTGGCCGAGTCTAACTTTGCAAGCTGCAACGGCCGGAGCAAGGCTTCGGGGGCCAGAGTTTCGGGTTCCCGCACGTTCCTGAGGTGTTGGTGAAATTCACTCTTATAGTCAGCATTTCTCTCTTGCTGGTAACGGGATCCTTCTCAGGCGCCCGGGCGCAAACTCCGAATCAATCACCGCCCTCCGTCGATGCCGAATCCGATTCGGACAACGACACGCAAGGTTCAACCTACGTGCCCGTCGACAGCTGGATTTACCCAGCGCTTGACCGTTTGCATGCTCTGGGATACCTAGATAGTGCTTTTCTGGGCCTGCGGCCCTGGACACGCCTGAGCATCGCTCACATGCTGCAGCTGAGCGCGGACCCGATTGAGTCAGACGCGAATGACGACGAAGCGAAGGCGATTTACCTGGCCGTGCTCCATGAGGTCAAACCCGACCTCGACCGAACCACGACGCTCCAGCGCCCCGGCGCCGAGCTTGAAAGCGTGTATACCGACGTTCGTGGGATCGGTGGCACGCCGCTTCGCGATAGCTTCCATCTAGGCCAGACCATCATTAACGATTACGGACGCCCCTACGAAAGCGGGTTCAACAACTCGACGGGCTTCAGCGCGCGTGCCGAGGCTGGGCGCTTTTCTCTTTATTTCCGCGGTGAAGTTCAACATGCCCCGTCCGCGACGGGCTATTCCCCCACGCTCGCAGCGTTCCTTTCAAACACAGTCGACAATATCCCCTTCGCGACCAACCCGCAGCAGGACACGATTCCCGAGGGTCCGATCGCTGTTACAAACGACGCACGCGTTATGGAGGCCAACCTCTCCTATCATTTGCTCGGTCACGAAGTTTCCTTCGGCAAAGACGACCACTGGCTCGGTCCGGATAAGGGCGCTTCGATGCTATGGAGCAACAACGCAGAAAACATCTACGACTTTGAGATCAATCGCGTCGAACCGCTGCGCATCCCGTTCTTATCCACCGTCACGGGGCCTTTCCGGTATGACTTCTTTGTCGGAAGCCTGAAGGGTCATACCTATCCCAATGATCCATGGGTCCACATGGAGAAGATCAGTTTCAAGCCCACGCGTGACCTGGAAATCGGCTTCGATCGTTTGACCATCTGGGGTGGCAAGGGACACGAGCCCATTACGCTACACACATTCCTGCACAGTTTCTTTAGTTTTCAGAACGTGACCGGCGCGGAAAAGCTCTCAGTCAACGACCCTGGGGCGCGCTTCGGGACTTTCGACTTCAGCTATCGGCTCCCGTTCCTGAACAGGTGGATAACGCTCTATACCGATTCTCTGGTGCATGACGATGTCAGTCCGATCGCCGCGCCGCGCCGCGCGGGATTCCATCCCGGTCTCTATTTGGCCAGGTTCCCTGGCTTGGAGCATCTGGATCTTCGAGTGGAGGGCGCCAGCACGGATACGGTCAGCGCGTCCATCGAAAGCGGCCAGTTCCTCTACTACGAATCTGTCCAAAGACAGGGGCCGACGAATAAGGGCTTCCTCGTCGGCGATTGGGTAGGCCGGCAAGGCAAGGGAGGTCAGGCCTGGTTGACCTATCACCTGTCGCCACAGGAAGAAGTGCATATCATGTACAGAAATGCCAAGGCGTCGAACGAGTTCATTCCGGGCGGTACCACACAAAATGATTTCGAATTCTACGCCTGCAAACGAGTTCTTAAAGACTTCGAGATACGCGGTTCCTTGCAATACGAGAATTGGAAGGCGCCGATCTACCAGACCGGCGCCCAGAGCGATGCCGTCGGCACGCTCCAGATCACATGGTTTCCGCGCGACATATGGAAGTAGGAGATATTCGAAGGGGCCGTCGCAGACTCACTCAAGCGCTCGGAGACAAAGCGGACCCATGCGCAGCCCTATTCCGGAACGGCGCCTTACGCTGTTACGATTCCCAACCGAAGGGTGTGGAATTGAGGGTTTCCAGGCGTAGAGATGAGTCTAGGCTTCTGTAAACTGCTGCTCGCCAGATAAATCGCCGTCCCCAGTCAGAATCGAGACATGGGTGTGAGTGATCACTGGAACATGCGGGTTGCTGTCCTCTGAAAGAATCGCTACACTCATGAGGTTTTCCATCACAGATGTATCCCAACGCCGCATCACGGTGTCGACAAGGAGCTTGAAATCCGAGAAGAATGTCGCGCGCGCCATGTACTCGGCATCGATCTGATGCTTTGCGGGAAGGATTTTCTCGCAGTAGTAATCGTTGAGATCGTGCTTGGGCAAACGGGCAAGAAAATTCTCTTCGCGAGCGAAGGCAATTGTCGCAGCACCGGTGATTCCGGGCCGACACTGCAATTCGCCAATCTGATGCTCCGGAAGCTTGGGACGGGCGCCTACCAGGCTCATATCGCCTTTGAGCACGTTCCAAAGCTGGGGCAACTCATCCAGCTTCCAGCGGCGCAAAAATGGGCCCACGGGCGTGAACCGCTGGTTGTCTGCGGTTGTCACGCTGTGATGCGCCCGGTCCTCGCAATGCTCTAAAGTCCGGAACTTCACAATCGTGAACGTGCGTCCGTTGCGACCCATGCGCTTCTGCATAAACAAAACCGGACCGGTCGAAGTCAAGCGGACGGCGAAACCAATCAGCAGAAATACCGGAATTAACAAAGGCGTTAGAGGGATAATGCACGCGCAGTCAAAGAAACGCTTGGCGCCGGATCGTGACCACGCGCTGACTCGCGTCCGCACCAGATGAATTGAGGAGCGGGGATTCGTCGACGTTTTTCGAACCGGAGCCTGCTTCTCCAACGCATCAGCACCCTCTGAGATTCTAAACTGCGCGGTTTGTTCCGGGGCGGCGTCAAGAGCTGCAGGCAGAAGAGACTTCGGACTCAATTCACCCTCCACAGAGTGACAAACTTCAATATCGGTATCAATAGTCAGAAACTAGGACTCGCTCGATGCGATTTCGGTAGTTGGGTCGTTCAGTTACCGTCGCTCCATCCCGGAGTCAAATCACAGATTCTCTTGCACGCCACAAACTGCTTTCCGCAGTTGGAAGATTTGGCGCCCGACAACTGGTCACGTTTTTCATTGGCAGAGGTCTCGCAGTTATTCAGACCTTGCGCGTGGCATCACTCAAAGCCATCTGAAATTTAGTGACTAGCTTTGGTATTTCATGCCAACAGGATAGCAGACATCAAATCGTCAAAATTTACAAAATTGATAAAAACCTTATGGGCCTAGGTTCTGCTCCCAAATTTCCGGGTACCTTTAAATGCTCGCCCAATAGGGCAATTAGCGCCACATAAAACCTAATGACGCGAACTCCTCCTGTACTGTGACGTAAGTCACACTGACTAAGCAACCCTAGAAGTTCAATAAAGTTGCGTCTTGCAGCGCGATTTTCTTTTCGAGCGGCACGACAATCACCATCATTGAGATGCAGAAAAGGAGATCGGCGGTCTTAGGAAGTTGATTATCTTATCCATTATTACCTTTTTGGTTAATATGAGCCGAGGAACGATGCGCCTCGCGCAGATGCCTCAGTCCTCGATTTCTGCCGATACCATGCAACCTCTCCGCCTTGCGCGGCCACTCCGACTTCTGAACTTCTGCCAACTCTGGATGTTGAAAAAGATAGGTGGAACCATCCTGCTCACCCAACCTGCCATGGGACCCCGAAGTGACCCACCACAGGCATGTTAAACTCGAACAATATGAGCTTTCTGCATCTGCGCAGAGGCCACAGAACCGGTTATTCCGCGCCTGTTTTCCTTTCAGTTCCGATGCGCACCCACATGATCAAGCAAATCGCTCCCCTCGCCACTGCGTTCTGTTTTGCCACCGCCTTATTCGCTCAGCAACAACAGAACAATCCTTCTGACGGATCCCAGAACACGAACACCTGGGACTGTTCGGACCCCCTTTTGGCCAGCACATCCCAGTGCACAGGAGGGTCGTCAGAAGATGGGAGTGGGATGCTGGGCTCGCAAATGCGGTTGCCCTCGTCGGGAAGCTCTTCGAACCAGCCTCAGGTGCAAAGCAGGTCGTATTCCGACGCAGAGTCTCCAACAACACGTCAGGCCGCCGCTCGAAACCAGACACAGACGCAGCCCCTTCGCCCGGAACCGTTAACGGAATTTCAGAAATTCACCGCCTCCACATCGGGCCAGGTCCTCCCGATCTTCGGAGCCAGTCTCTTTCAGAATGTACCCTCGACCTTCGCGCCACTGGATATGGCGCCGGTTCCTCCCAATTACGTCATAGGGCCCGGCGACGAGCTGCGCATCCGGGTTTGGGGACAAGTGAATTTCCAGGCCAACGTTCGAGTGGATCGATCAGGCGAGATTTATATCCCTGTCACCCAGGTCGGACCAATCCATGTCGCAGGAATGTCCTATTCCGAGCTTGAGGCGCATCTGCGGGAGGCCATAGGCCATGTTTATCGCAATTTTGACCTCCAAGCGGATATAGGCCAAATCCGCGCGATTCAGATCTATGTGGCAGGAGAAGCGCGGCGCCCAGGTGTTTATACGATCAGTTCCCTGAGCACGCTCATCGATGCTCTGTTTGCCAGCGGAGGCCCCTCTGTCCAAGGCTCCTTTCGTCAGATCCAGTTGCGTCGCGGAAGTGACGTGGTGACGAATTTCGACCTCTATACGTTCCTGATTCGAGGCGACAAGTCGAGCGATATCCGGCTCGTCTCCGGCGACGTTATCTTCATTCCTCCGGCAGGGCCGCAAGCCGCAGTTACCGGAAGCGTCCGAAATCCAGCAATTTACGAACTTCGACCCAACGAATCGCTGAACGATCTCATCACTGACGCCGGCGGCCCTTCGACAGTGGCAGCCGAGGCGCGAGTCTCGATCGAACGCATCGAAGACCACAACGAACGCCATGCCATGGAGGTCGCCTATGATCCAACGGGTTTGGCGACTCCAGTCGCCGAGGGCGATCTTGTCCGGGTGTTTTCCATCGTGCCCAAGTACAAACAAACCGTCACTCTTCGTGGCAACATCGCCAACCCAGGTCGCTTTGCCTGGCGTCCTGGAATGCATATCAGCGACTTGATTCCAGACAAGGAGTCACTCATCACACGCAATTACTGGTGGAAGCGCGCACAACTGGGATTGCCGGCACCGGAATTTGAGCCGGTACCAGGATTTGCTCAGATGCGCCAACCTTCCGAGAATCACCCGTGCACATTGCCGCCCCCGCAGCCGGAAAGAAATACTTCGAATCCGACGCCATCGGATATGCCAGGTTCAACGCAGGACCAGAACCTCCAGCCACAGTATCAAAATCAATATCCATATAATCCAAACAGTCAGCCGCAGAATCAATACGCATACACACCGCAGCAGAATCAATACACTTACACACCGCTGCTGGACCAATACGGCTGTCCGCAGCAACAGATTCCCCAACAAGCATTGCAGGAAAACCAATATCTATCCGCACAACAGCGTGGATCGAGTTCTTCTCTCGCTGCGCAGGAGCAATCGGAGTCTTCTTCTCGTTTTGCACGTAACTTTCAAAAGACAACCATCACCCAAACGGCGCCAGAGGTAGATTGGGACTACGCCGTCATCCAGCGACTCGATCCTAATAATCTGAAAACCGTCTTGCTTTCTTTTGACCTGGGCAAGCTGGTCCTGGGACATGACGAAGCTCAAAACCTGGAACTGCAGCCCGGGGACATTGTCTCGATTCTCTCCGAAGCCGATATCCGGGTCCCGATCGCGCAGCAAACAAAGATAGTGACACTCGAAGGGGAGTTCGCCCACGCCGGCTCGTATACGGTGCAACCCGGGGAGACGCTGCGGAATATAGTCGATCGCGCCGGGGGACTTACCCCGAATGCCTATCTTTACGGCTCGGAGCTCACTCGCGAATCCACCCGCGCAGTCCAGCAGGCAAGAATCGATGAGTACGTCCAAAGCCTGGACATGCGGATCCAACGAAGCAATCTTTCGATTGCCGCGAATTCAACCAACCCCACGGACTTGGCCAGCGGCAGTTCGGCTCAAAACAGCGAACGGGAACTCATCTGGCGGCTGCGCCAGATTCGGGCTACGGGACGCATTGTTCTAAACTTCAAAGCGAACAGCACAGGTACCAACGGCTTGCCCGATATCGCTCTCGAAGATGGAGACCGTTTTGTGATTCCCCACGTTCCAGCCAGTATCAATGTTGTGGGCGCGGTCAACGACCAGAATTCCTTCCTCTATGCACAGGGGCGCCGGGTTGGCTCTTACCTTCGAATCGCTGGTGGTCCCACAAAGGATGCCGATCGGAAACGCTCCTTTGTCATCCGCGCGGACGGCGAGGTCGAGAGCTATGAATCTCGAAAGGGACTATGGGGGAATCAGTTCGACGACTTACCCATATATCCGGGGGACACAATCGTGGTCCCGGAAAAGACGTTCAAGCCGTCAGCTTTGCGCGGGTTTATGGACTGGTCCTCGATGTTTTCCCAGTTTGCGCTGGGCGCTGCATACCTCAGCGTGATTCAATAACTGGCGCCGAAGACCGCCCGGTTGAGCAAAGCAGATTCGATCTATTGGGAGATTGCATGCAACACACCTCGGAGATATTTGCGAAGGCCATTGCCGAACATATTAGGGTCGTGCAGGCCATTCACGACGACCACTCCGTTCTCGATCGCATCGCGTCAAAGATGAGCGCAGCGATGCTGAGCGGGAAGAAGATCCTCTGGTGCGGAAACGGCGGAAGTGCGGCAGATTCGCAGCACATGGCGGCGGAACTTGTGGGCCGGTTTCTTCGCGAGCGCCGCGGATTGCCCTCCATCGCG
>Ga0181535_10005473_pt1 | contig 13580 bp, 8 predicted proteins | sample PEATcosm2014_Bin_44_FD_119774 | JGI IMG/M metagenome (GOLD analysis project Ga0181535, IMG submission 119774) | Peatland microbial communities from MTU Mesocosm Facility, Houghton, MI, USA - PEATcosm2014_Bin17_30_metaG | ecosystem: Environmental > Terrestrial > Soil > Wetlands > Peat | place...
ACCACATCGCCTTCAACGTTTCTCGCGCCGTGTTCATGCAGGCGGTCGAGCGGCTCAATGCGCGCGGCGTCAAGAATACCGGCGTGCGCGACCGCCAGATCTTCGACGCGATCTATTTCGAGGACCCGCTCGGGCTGCTGATCGAGCTGTCCTGCTACAAGTTCGAGCCGCCGTTCGGCTGCAACCATGCCGACGTGCTGATCGAAGCGCACAAGCTGCGCGTTGCGGCGGGCGCTCGCGCGATCGGCGAAGTCCATCTCGCCGACGCGATCGAGCTTCTGGTCGCCCGCTCGCGGCCGAGCCTGTCCGAAGATCGCGCGCCGAAGAACCCCTATCGCCGCTGACCGAACCACGACAACAGTTCAACCGGAGGAAACGCATGTCCGCCATCAAACTGCATATGCTCAAGCCGAGCGTCAACAACATGACCGTGCGCGTGTTCTTGCGCGCCGGGAAGCTCGACTTCACCGAGGACGACGCGTGGGGCAAGACGCGCAGCGACGAGTTCCTCGCCCGCAATCCCGCCCACCTAACGCCGATGATCGAATCGGCCGAGCTGCCCAAAGGCGTGGTGTGGGAGAGTTGCGCGATCATGCAATATCTCGCCAACAAGCACGATCTCAACGACTTCTATCCCAAGTCGCCGGAAGCGCGGGCGATGGTCGACAGCGCGATGTTCTATATCATCGGCACGCTCTACCCTTATGTCGCGCGCGCGACTTATCCTGCGCTCGGCTTCCCGCAATACGCAGGCGAAGTCGGCGCGAGCGAGGCCGACCCGGCGGCCAAGGCGGCGGCGCAGAAGGCGGCGATGGCCGCCGTCGCCGAGCCGCTCGAGGTGTTTCACCGGTTCTATATGAGCGGGAAGCCGTTCATTGGCGGCGCCGAGCCGTCGATCGCCGACATCCGTCTCGCCGCGACGCTCGAATTCCTCGCCGTCATCGACTACCCGCTGCCGGGCTGGGCCAAGTCGTTCATGAGCGCGATCGAGTCGAGGCTCGGCTCAGCCTATTCCGAACCCGCCGCCGACGTGCGCGGCTACGTCGCCCACATGAAGTCGCAGACGCGCTAGCCGAACGGCTTGCAGGGGCGGATCGGCGCGAAAGCCGCTCCGCGACTGCGACATTGCGTCACATGCTCGCCTTGACCGAGCCCCGACTGTCAGCTCCCATCGGGCCGACCACGGGTCCCGGCGAGCATGGAGGCGCGGAACAATGCGGCCGCCGCGCGCATCCCGCACGCTCGCTCGATCGTGTTCCCAAGCCTGGCTTCCGCGCCGCAGACTCAGGCGTTCGGACGACGGCGAGCCGCATGGCTGACGGACTGAGTTCGACGTCGCCGACTGCGTCCAAGGGCGGGCGGAAACCTTGATTTTTTCAAGCTGTTGGCAGACGACCCCGCCGCAAACATGCGAAATTGATTAAATTGAACTTTAACCTTCGATGCGACTGTGCGGAACGAGACAACCATGTCCGTGGCGGACATGCGAGATTCGCGCCAAGGGGGCCGTTTTCGATGCCGAGACTTCCCGAACATTCGCAACTTCGTCGCTTCCTCGGATCGATTCGCGCGCGTCTCCTGGGAATCGTCATTCTGTTCGGCGTCGCGATGGTCGCGATGGTCGCGAGTCTGGCGTGGATTGACGCCCGGGACATCCGCACCGGGCGCCAGGATGAACTGCGAACCGTGACCGAGGTCGCCTACAAAGTCGTCGAACAGCAGTACAACGAATTCAAGAACGGGAAGATTTCGGAGACCGAGGCGCAACAACGCGCCAAGGCCGGCGTCCGCGCGATGCGATACAACGCAAACGACTATTTCTTTGTCCAAGACAAAAACATCGCCCTCGTCGTCCACGGCGTGCGACCCGACCTGGAAGGCGGCGACATGTCGAAGAACCAGGACCCGACCGGCAAGTATTTCGGCGCCGAGATGAACAAGGTGGCGGCCGAAAATGGCCAGGGATTCGTTGACTATCAATACGCCAAGCCAGGCGCGCCGCTCGACCAACCGTCGCCGAAATTGGCCTACGTCAAGCTGTTCGCGCCTTGGCAATGGACGCTTGGCACAGGCTTGTACATCGACGACATCAACGCGACGGTATGGTCGAGGGTCCTGTGGACGGGCGCGATCGCGCTGGCCTTCCTCATTCTGATCGGCGGCGTTGCGGGCATCGTCATGTTCCGCTTGTCGAAGCGTCTCAACGCCTTGAGCACGGCGATGACGTCGCTGGCGTCAGGCGAAAGCGATGTCGAGCTGCCCGTGATCGCGGGCAAGGACGAGGTCGCCGACATGGCTCGGGCGGTTCAGGTCTTCAAGCAGAATGCGGTCGAACGCGCTCGACTCGCGGCGGAGGCGTTGGCCCACCGCAGCCAGACCGAAGCGGAGCGTGAACGGGCGGCGGCGGAACGGGCCAAGGCCGCCGACGAGCAGGCCGAAGTCGTTCGCCGTCTGGGCGGCGGGCTCAAGGATTTGGCGGGCGGCGACCTGACGGTCCGCCTGAGCGAAGGTTTTTCGCCGACCTACGGGCAGATCCGCGACGATTTCAACGACGCGATCGACAAGTTGAAGACCACCGTCCTGACCGTCATCGAAAGCGCCGGCGCGATCAAGACGGGCGCGCAGGAAATCTCCGCCGCCTCCGACGATCTGTCCCGCCGCACCGAGCAGCAGGCGGCGAGCCTCGAGCAGACCGCCGCAACGCTCAGCGAAGTCACTTCCACGGTGAAGAAATCCGCGCAAGGCACGAGCCATGCGCGGCAGGTGGTCACCGCGGCCGACGCGGACGCCAAGGAAAGCGCCGCCGTGGTGCGTCAGGCGGTCGAAGCGATGAGCGCGATCGCCAAGTCGTCGCAGCAGATCAGCCAGATCATCGGCGTGATCGACGAAATCGCCTTTCAGACCAATCTGCTCGCCCTCAACGCGGGGGTCGAGGCGGCGCGCGCCGGCGAGGCGGGTCGCGGGTTCGCCGTCGTCGCCTCCGAAGTGCGGGCGCTGGCGCAACGTTCGGCGCAAGCCGCCAAGGAGATCAAGGCGCTGATTTCCGACTCGGCCGGCCAGGTCGACGCCGGCGTCAGGTTGGTGGCCGAGACCGGCCGCTCGCTCGAGCGCATCATGACGCAGGTGACCGAGATCAACGTCGTGGTCGGCGACATCGCCGCCGGGGCGCAGGAGCAATCGACCGCCCTGCAGGAAACCAACACGGCGATCGAACAGATGAACCTGGTGACGCAGCAGAACGCCGCGATGGTCGAGCAATCGACGGCGGCCGGCCATTCCCTCTCGGAGGAATCCTCGAGGCTGGCGCAACTGGTCGGTCAGTTTCAGGTCGGGAGCTCCGCGGGCGACGAAGCGTTGCGCCGCGAATTGAAGGCGGCTGCGCCGCACGCCTTCCGGGAGCGCGACAAGGCGCCGCGCGCGGCGGCGCCGGCGACGGCGGCGCGCCCGGCGCCCGCCGCGCGCCCGGCGCCGGCGCGGGCCAAAGCGGCGAGCGGCGCGTCGGCCGGCGACTGGACGGAGTTTTGAGCCGGCCAGCGCCAAGGCGTTCACGAGCGCGATCGATTCGGACGTGCGCGGCTCCGTCGCGCGCGTGACGTCGAAGACGCACTCGCGACCCGCCCTCGCCCGCAGCCCTTCTCCCGAATGGGCGAGGGGTTTTGCGGGTTCTTCCGCAATCGCGCCCTTAATCGTCAGTTAATTAATAACTCTTGTATAATAATAATATAGCATAAAATCGGCGTTACTTGACTGCGGGCCTCTTCTCGACCGATTCGCCGCTGATTACCTTCGAACGGTTCACGGCGACGCCGGAACCGGCTCGAACAGGCGTCGCTTTCCCAAGTGGAGGCGACTATGCGCACATCGATCGGAACCTCACTCGCCGGCGTTCTCGCTGCGACGGTCATCGCCGTGGCGACGGTCGGCGTCGCGCCTTCAGCCGAGGCGGCCTTCCGCAGCGGCGGCGGCGGCGGACATTTCGGCGGCGGGCGTTTCGGCGGAGGACATTTCGGCGGAGGACATTTCGGCGGCGGCTTCGCCGGGCGCGGCTTCGTCGGCCACGGCTACGGCGGACGATCGGGCCGTGGCTACGGCGGACGCTTCGCGCGCGGCTATGGCGGCTATGGGTATGGCGGCTACGGTTACGGCGGGTACTCCCCGTGGTCCTATGGCTCCGGCTACTACTGCGACCCGTACTGGCTGGTCATCAACCCGCTGATGTGCATGTGATCGGCGGTTCTTCGGGAGCGCGCGGGACAATCCAGCGCCAAGCCGGCCTCGGCGGGCTCGCGCCGCCGGCGTAAACCCCGCGGGCGAACGGTCGTGCGCCGCTGCGCGCCCACCGCGGCGAATCAAGGGCTGAGCCCGAACCGGGAGCCGAATCCATGGGTGGTGGCGTGGTTGCGGTCGCGCTCATCTTCGCCATCGGCGGATCGGATTTCGCCGCCGCCGACGAAGCCTCATCCAGCAGGCAAGCCCTCGCCGAGCGCCCCGAGCAAGGCTGCGAGGCCTTCGCCTGGCCAATCGTCCGCGAGCAGGCCTGGTTCAATGACGCCCATCTGCCGCGCCGCGATCCGGGCGCGCGGCTGTCGCACATCGATCGCGCCGTCGAACTCGCTCTCGCGCCGATGGGCAAGGCGCACTTCTTCATGCCGCCAAGGCGCCCTGCCGGGAGCAAGGGTTACGGCGGCGAGGCGGTCTTCCTCGGCGTGCCGAGGCTGGCGGTTTATCAAGTGACGGTGTCGGAGGACGTCTCGATCGACCTATTCGAGAATGGCGCGCGCTTGAAGCCGATCGCCTCGACCGACGCGACCGGCTGCACCGGGGTGCGCCGCAGCATCCGCTATCGCCTTGCGCCCGGCGACCTCGTGTTGATCGAGCTGAGCGACGCAGACAAAGCATCGATCAAGCTCGCCTTCGCTAAAGCGCCGTGAAGGCAGGCGGTAAATCCGTCTCGTGGCTGCGCTCGCGCTCCAAGCCGTCGTCGACTATCCGCCGCCGGCCTGGGCGGAGCGGCCTTTAACCGTCGTTTAACCATATTAATCGGCGATTTACCGGTTTGAGCCAAGCTGCGGCGCAGACGATGCGTCGTTGCGCGGATGCGGCCGCGCTCGCGGCATGACGCCCCACGCTCGTCGCGACCGGGCCTCGAAACGCCGCCTCCCGCGGCGCCGAGCTTAAAGACCCGGCGATTGCGGAGGCGCGGCGATGAAAATCGACAACCTCAGCCTGCGAGCCAAGGCGCTGATCCCGCTGGCGGTCATGTGTCTGGCGGTCGCCGGCATCGTCGGCTTCGGCGCCTGGCGGCTCGACGACCTGTCGCGCAGCGCCAGCGAGATCATCGCCCATCGCGACAAGGCGGCGATCTTCGCCGCCCGCGCGACCGGCACGACGATGATGGCGCCCTACGCCGCCTTCGGCGCCCTGGTCTACGACGGCAGCTCGCCGGAGGGCCGCACGGCGCAGGCGGACTTCAGCAACCAGCTCGACAAGTTCAATTCGCTGATGGATCAGGCGAGCCAGTACCTGCCCCAGTACGGTTCGACCTTCGCCGGCTTCAAAGCGAAAGCGCAGGAAATCGGCGAGAAGGGCAAGACAATCGTCGCGATCGGCGAAGACTCGCCCGGCCTCGCCGTCGGCAAAGATCTCAAGCCCGACGATCTCGACAAGCTCGCTGAAGGCGCGCGCGCCGTCGCCGAGGTCGACGCCGATGCGCGCAAACTGGCGGCCGGCCTGCTCGCCGTCAGCGACACGATGATCAACGAGAACGCGCGCTCGGCCGCCGACATGAGCCGACAATCGCAGTTCGCGCTGATCGCGCTGGTGGTCGCCGGGCTCCTTTCGGCGCTCGTCGCCGGCGCGATGAACGCCTGGATCTCGACGACCAAGACGGCGCGGCCGTTGGCCGAGCTGTCGCGCCGCATGAACGCGCTCGCCGCCGGCGAACTCGACGTCGAAATCGGCGGGCTCGAGCGCAAGGACGAGATCGGCGACATGGCGCGCGCCGTCCAGGTGCTGAAAGAGCACGCCGTCGAACGCGTGCGGCTGGAGGCGTCGGCGTCGGCGAGCCGACGCGGCGCCGAGGACGAGCGCGAGCGCGCCGCCGCCGAGCGAGCCAAGTCGGCCGGCGAGCAGTCCGAAGTCGTTCGCCGTCTCAGCGTCGGGCTGAAGGCGCTGGCGGACGGCGATCTGATGGTGCGGCTGCGCGACGGCTTCGCGCCGACTTACGCGCAGATCCGCGACGATTTCAACGAGGCGATCGGCAAGCTCAGCGCGGCGATCGAGGCGGTGATGGCGAGCGCCAGCGGGATGCGCGACGGGTCGCAGTCGATCGCTTCCGCCGCCGACGATCTCTCCCGCCGCACCGAACAGCAGGCGGCGAGCCTCGAGGAGACCGCCGCAACGCTGAGCCAAGTCACCAGCGCGGTGCGAAAGTCGGCGGAAGGCGCCGATCACGCCCGCGCCGTCGCCGCCGCCGCCGACGAGGAAGCGCAGAAGAGCGCCGCCGTGGTGGGCCAGGCGGTCGAGGCGATGAACGGCATTGTCGGATCGGCGCGCCAGATCAGCCAGATCATCGGCGTCATCGACGAGATCGCCTTCCAGACCAACCTGCTGGCGCTCAACGCCGGCGTCGAAGCGGCGCGGGCGGGAGACGCGGGCCGCGGCTTCGCCGTCGTCGCCTCGGAAGTGCGCGCGCTGGCGCAGCGCTCGGCTGAATCGGCCAAGGAGATCAAGGCGCTCATTTCCGCCTCGGCCGCGCAGGTCAACGGCGGCGTCGCGCTTGTCGCGCAGACTGGCCAGTCGCTGGAGCGCATCCTGGCGCGCGTGGCGGAGATCAGCGCCGCCATTCGCCAGATGGCCGCCGGGGCGCAGGAACAATCGGGCGCCATTCAAGCGATCAACGGGACGATCGAACAGATGAACCTCGTGACGCAACAGAACGCCGCGATGGTCGAGGAAACGACCGCGGCCAGCCGCACGCTGTTCGACGAATCGACCAAGCTTGCGCGACTGATCCGCCAGTTCCGGGTCGCCGACGCGAAGAAGGACCGGCGGTCGTCCGACGACGCCGGATCGGCGCCGCCCGCCCGCCGCGCGGTGGGCTGACGGCGCGGGCGGCGGACTCGCGCTCACCCCGGCCCCGCCCGCATCGGGCGCCCGGCAGGACGCCCGTCTTGCGGCGGCCTTTGCCGGAGAGGAGCGCCGGCCTCCTAACCATCTGACTCTCATCCGTAATTTGAAGATTACCAAGCTTTCATCCCAGCGCCATGACGGCGTTAGGCGGGTGAAGCGATTGTCCGCAGCGAGCCGCCGCGGAGAACCCGGCGCCGCAACCCTTCGCTAGGAGTCGTTATGTCTCTCGCCCCTTCCCCCATCCGCCCCCGTCGTAAATTGCGCGCCGCTTTGCTGGGCGCAGTCGCCGCGGTCGCGATCGGCGCCGCCGTCGTCGAGACCGGCGCCTTCGCGCCGAGCTTGGCCGTCGCCGACACCCAACAGCCGTCGGCCGGGCCGGCCTCGTTCGCCGACGTCGTCGACCGGGTGAAGTCCTCGGTCGTCTCGGTCAAGGTCAAGATGGACAACGTCAGCGACGCCGACAGCGATCTCCAAACGATGCCGCACTTCCCGCCGGGCAGTCCGTTCGACCGCTTCTTCAAACAGTTCGGCGCGCCTGACGACGAGGGCCAGGGCGATGGGCCGATGCCGCGCCGTCCGCAGCATCACATGACGATGGCCCAGGGCTCCGGCTTTTTCATCTCGTCGGACGGCTACATCGTCACCAACAACCACGTCGTCGACCACGCGACCGAGGTGACGGTGACCACCGCCGACGGCAAGACGCTCGCCGCCAAGGTGATCGGAACCGACCCCAAGACCGACCTCGCGCTGCTGAAGGTCAAGGATGCGGGAACGTATCCGTTCGTGAAATTCGCGCCGCATACGCCGCGCGTCGGCGACTGGGTGATCGCGGTCGGCAACCCGTTCGGCCTCGGCGGCACGGTGACGGCCGGCATCGTCTCGGCGCGCGGCCGCGACATCGGCTCGGGCCCCTATGACGACTTCATCCAGATCGACGCGCCGGTCAATCACGGCAATTCGGGCGGCCCGACCTTCAACACCGACGGCGACGTCGTCGGCGTCAATACGGCGATCTTTTCGCCGTCGGGCGGCAGCGTCGGCATCGGCTTCGCCATCTCCGGCGACGTGGTCGAGAAGGTGGTCGACCAGCTCAAGACAGGCGGCGTGGTCGAGCGCGGTTGGCTGGGCGTCGAGATCCAGCCGGTGACCCAGGACATCGCCGACAGCCTCGGCCTCAAGACCGCCTCGGGCGCCTTGGTCGCCAAGGAGAGCAAGGACGCTCCCGCCGCTGCGGCGGGCGTTAAGGTCGGCGACGTCGTCACCGCGGTCAACGGCCAATCGGTCGCCGACCCGCGCGAACTCGCCCGCCGCATCGCCGACCTCGGCCCGAAGAAGTCCGCCGAGCTGACGATCTGGCGCAGCGGCGCGCAGCAGACCGTCTCGGTGACGCTCGGCGCGATGCCGAACGACAAGGAGGCGATGAACGACCTGGGGACCGACAAGCCGAATGCGGCCGATTCCTCAATCGCCAAGCTCGGCCTGACCCTCGAACGCGGCCGTGACGGCGTGACGATCACCGACGTCGACCCCAACAGCGTCGCCGCCGACAAGGGTCTGCAACAGGGCGACGTCATCCTCGAAGCGAGCGGCAAGGCGGTCGAGCGCCCGGCCGAGGTCGCCCAGGCGTTCGACGCGGCCCGCGCCGACGGAAAGAAGTCGGTGCTGCTCAGGGTGAAGACGGGCGACAACGTCCGCTTCCTCGCCCTTCCGGCCCAGGCGGCGTCCTGAGCCAAGAGATCGGCCTCGCCGCCCCTGCGAGGCCGTCGACGCCGGAACCCGCGCGAACCTTACCCCCGCTCTCGCGTCGGTCCGGCGCGTTCGGCGGCAGGCCCCATCCCCGGCCTGCCGCCGCTTTTTTGCCTCCATCGGCTGGGAATCGCTATATGTCTCCCATGCGGATTCTGATCATCGAGGACGACCGCGAGGCGGCCGCCTATCTCGTCAAGGCGTTCCGTGAGGCCGGGCATTCGATCGACCACGCCGCCGACGGCGTCACCGGCTACGACCTCGCCCAGGAGGGCGGCTACGACGTCGCCATCGTCGACCGCATGCTGCCGAAGATGGACGGCCTGTCGCTGATCGGCGCCCTGCGCGCCCAGGGCGGCGAGACGCCGGTGCTGATCCTCTCCGCGCTCGGCCAGGTCGACGACCGCGTCAAAGGCCTGCGCGCCGGCGGCGACGACTATCTCGCCAAGCCCTATTCGTTCTCCGAATTACTGGCGCGGGTCGAAGCCCTGGCGCGCCGCCGCCCCAAGGGCGCGCCGGAGGAGACGTCCTATCGCGTCGGCGACTTGACGCTCGATCGCCTGTCGCGCAAGGTCGCGCGCGCCGGCGAAGAGATCGCGCTGCAGCCGCGCGAGTTCCGCCTGCTCGAATATCTGATGCAGAACGCCGGCAAGGTGGTGACCCGCACCATGCTGCTCGAGCACGTGTGGGACTATCACTTCGATCCGCAGACCAACGTCATCGACGTCCACATGTCGCGGCTGCGGGCCAAGATCGACCGCGATTTCGACGCGCCGCTGCTGCACACCGTGCGCGGCGCCGGATACATGCTGCGTGACGACCCTCAATAAGCTCTTCCGCGCCACGGCGTTCAAGCTGACGCTGGTCATCTTCGGCCTCAGCGTCGTCGGCTCGGCTCTGGTGCTCGGCGTCGTCGCGTGGCAGGTGATCAAGCTGGTCGACGCCGAGACGCAGCAGACGATCGAAGAACAGGCCAAAGGCCTCGCCGAGCAATACGACGCCGGCGGCGTGCGTCGTCTCGGCCAGGTCATCGACAAGCGATCGCACCAGCCGGGCTCCTCGCTCTATCTGCTGACCAACAACGCCGGCGAGCCGCTCGCCGGCAACGTTGCGCAACTGCCGCCCGGCGTGCTCGACCAGGTCGGCGTCGTCGACACGCCCTACGAGACGGTCGACGAAACGGCGCCGGGGCGGCGCGCCCTGGCGCGCATCTTCGCCCTGCCCGGGGGCTTCCGCCTGCTGGTCGGACGCGACCTCGGCGATCGCGCCCGCATTGGCGCGGTGATGATCCACGCAATGGCGGTGTCGCTGGTTTTCTTCGCCGCGCTGGCGGCGCTCGGCGCCCTGTTCGTCGCCCGCCGCGTGCTGCGCCGCATCGACGCGATGAACCGCTCGGCGCGCGCGATCATGGCCGGCGATCTCAGTCTGCGCCTGCCGGTGTCGGGATCGGGCGACGAGCTCGACCGGCTCGCCGCCGGCCTCAACGACATGCTGGCGCGCATTGGCGACTTGATGACGGGCTTGCGCGAAGTTTCCGACAACATCGCCCACGACCTGCGCACGCCGCTGACCCGGCTGCGCAATCACGCCGAGGCGGCGTTGCGCAGCGCCGACGATCCCGCCGCCTATCGCATTGCGCTCGAACGCACGATCGAGGAATCGGACGGCCTGATTCGCGTCTTCAACGCGCTGCTGGCGATCGCGCGCGCCGAGGCGGGCGCCGACGGCGCCGGCATGAGCGCGTTCGACCTCGGCGAGGCGGTCGAGAGCGTCGCCGAGCTCTACGCGCCGGTCGCCGAGGAGAACGGCGCGGCGCTGAAGATCGAGGCGGCGCAAGGCCTCATGGTCGTGGGCAACCGCGAGCTGATCGGCCAGGCGGTCGCCAATCTGATCGACAATGCGGTCAAGCACGGCGCGCCCGAGGGCGAGGGGGCGGCCAAGACGGAGATCACGGTCGTCGCGCGGCGCGACGGCGCGTCGATCGCAGTCGAGGTCGGCGACCACGGTCCCGGCATCCCCGCCGAGGACCGCGGCCGCGCGCTCGAACGTTTCGTGCGGCTGGAGGGCGCGCGCTCGCGGCCGGGCTCCGGCCTCGGCCTGTCGCTCGCCGCGGCGGTGATGCACATGCACGGCGGCGCGTTGCGGCTCGACGACAACAACCCCGGACTCAAGGTGACGGCGACGCTGCCGGCGGCGGCCGAAACGCCGCGCCTGCCGGCCGCGCAGGCGGCGGCGTGAGCGGCGCGCTCGCAGAGCGCCTGCGCGACGCGCCGCAACTCGTCGCGCCGGCGACGGCGAACAAGCGGCTCGAATCGCTGCTGCGCGATCCGCGCGCCGAAGCGCTGGCGCCGCTCGCCGCGGCCAAGGCGACGCGCGCGCTGCTGCTCGGAATCGCCGACCACTCGCTGTTTCTCCGGTCGCTGATCGCCGAGGACCCCGGCCGGCTCGCGCGTCTGCTCGCGACGCCGCCCGAAGACGCGTTGGCGGCGCTGATCGAACAGGTCGCCGCGCGCCGCGACGACGACGAGGACGAGCTCAAGCGCGCGCTGCGGCGCGCCAAGCATGAGGCGGCTTTGCTGATCGCGCTCGCCGACCTCGGCGGCGTGTGGGACGTCGTCGCGACGACCGAGGCGCTGACCCGCTTCGCCGACGCCGCGGTCGGCGCTGCGGTCCGCTTCCTGCTGCGGCGCGAGGCGCGCGCCGGAAGGCTCGCGCTCGACGCCGACGCCATCGATATCGCGGCGGGCTGTGGCTTCGTCGTGCTCGCGCTCGGCAAACACGGCGCGCGCGAGCTCAACTATTCGAGCGACATCGACCTGATCGCGCTGTTCGACGCGCGATCGCCGGCGATCCCCGCCGACGTCGAGCCGACGCCGCTGTTCGTGCGCATGGTCCAGGCGCTGACCCGGCTGTTGAGCGAACGCACGCCCGACGGCTACGTCTTCCGCGTCGATCTGCGCCTCAGGCCCGACCCGTCGGCGATGCCGGTCGCGTTGTCGACCGCCAGCGCCGTCGCTTATTACGAGACGCTCGGTCAGAACTGGGAGCGCGCGGCGATGATCAAGGCGCGCCCCGCCGCCGGCGACCTCGAACTCGGCGCGCGCTTCCTCGCCGAGCTCGCGCCGTTCATCTGGCGCAAATATTTCGACTACGCGTCGATCGCCGACATCCATGCGATGAAGCGGCAGATCCACGCCGCGCGCGGCCACGAACAGGTCACCGTTCCGGGTCACGACCTCAAGCTCGGCCGCGGCGGCATTCGCGAAATCGAATTCTTCGTCCAGACCCAGCAGCTCATCTTCGGCGGCCGCCGCCCGTCGATGCGCGGCGCGCGCACGCTCGACATGCTCAGTCAGCTCCATGCCGAGCAATGGGTTTCCGCCGCGGCGGTCGCCGACCTCTCCGCCGCCTACGTCTTCCTGCGCCGGCTCGAACATCGACTGCAGATGGTCGCCGACGAGCAGACGCAGCGCCTGCCGTTCGAGACCGCGGCGCTGGCGCGCTTCGCCAAGTTCTGCGGCTATGCGCGACTCAATCGCTTCGCCAGCGAGCTGACCGGCCATCTCAAGCGGGTCGAGCGCCATTACGCGCGGCTGTTCGAGGACGCCCCGAAGCTCGACGTCGAGGCCGGCAGCCTCGTCTTCACCGGCGTCGTCGACGACCCCGAGACGTTGACGACCTTGCGCCGGCTCGGCTTTCAACGACCGGAGGCCGCCGCCGAAACGATCCGCGGCTGGCATTTCGGCCGCCGCTCGGCCGTGCAAAGCGCCCGCGCGCGCGAAGTGCTGACCGAGCTGACGCCGGCGCTGCTCGCCGCCTTCTCCGGCTCCGGCGATCCCGACGCCGCGCTGGTCGCCTTCGACTCGGCGCTCTCGCACATGCTCGGGGCGGTCGAACTGCTGTCGATCCTGCGCTCCAACGCGCCGGTGCGCGAATTGTTCGGCGACCTCCTCGGCGGCGCGCCGCGGCTCGCCGACGTCGTCGCGCAGCGGCCGCATGTCCTCGACGCGGCGATCGACCCCGGCCGCATTGCGGCGATCGGCGAGAGCCTCGACCAAGCGAGGATGGCGGCGCGGGTCGACGCATTCCTGGCGCCGGCGAAAAGCGTCGAAAACACGCTCGACCGGGCCCGCGACTTCGCCGCCGAGGAAATGTTCCTGATCGGCGTTCGGTTGCTCTCCGGCGCGCTCGATCCCGAACGCGCGGGACAGGCATACAGCGCGCTAGCGCAAGCGCTGGTCCACGCGCTGCTGAAGCGGGTCGCCGCCGCTTTTGCGCGCGACCACGGCGAGGTCCGCGGCGGCCGCGTCGCGGTGCTGGCGATGGGCAAGCTCGGCTCGCGCGAGATGACCGCCGCCTCCGATCTCGACCTGATCGTCATTTACGACTTTCCCGACGACGCCGGCGATTCCGACGGCGCGCGGCCGCTGCCGGCCGGGGTCTATTACGCGCGGTTGACCCAGCGCCTGCTCGCCGCGCTGACCGCGCCGACCAAGTCGGGCAAGCTCTACGAGGTCGACCTGCGGCTGCGCCCGTCCGGCGGCAAGGGCCCGCTGGCGACGCAGTTCTCGTCCTTTCGCCTCTACCAGGCCAACGAGGCGGAGACCTGGGAGCACATGGCGCTGACGCGCGCGCGCGTCGTCGGCGGCGACAAGCGGCTCGGCGAAGAGATCGCCGCGACGATCGCCGCGGTGCTCACC
>Ga0181535_10005478_pt1 | contig 13569 bp, 10 predicted proteins | sample PEATcosm2014_Bin_44_FD_119774 | JGI IMG/M metagenome (GOLD analysis project Ga0181535, IMG submission 119774) | Peatland microbial communities from MTU Mesocosm Facility, Houghton, MI, USA - PEATcosm2014_Bin17_30_metaG | ecosystem: Environmental > Terrestrial > Soil > Wetlands > Peat | place...
GTAACCGGCCCCGTCAACGGGCATGTGGAATTGCACCCCACCCCCGCGCAAAATGAAGCCCACAGCCGCGCTTCGATCACGGTGACACCGGTGACACGCAAAGAGCGGGCAGCCGCCGGCGCAACGCATGGGCCCTACATGACGCCGATTGATCGCATTCCGCGCGTGGATGAAACCGAATGCGTGGGCTGCAATCTTTGCTCGCTCGTCTGCCCCGTCGACCAGTGCATCACCATGGTTCGAGTTGACTCCGGTGTTCCCGCCGAGACTTGGGAAGAACGCACGCACGGTTTAAGCTGCGCGGTTGAACCGCACCGTTCGTAACGCATTCGTTCTTCAACCATCGAGGCTCCGTGCCCCATCCTTTCGCCTTGTGTCTGGCGAAAGGGTGGGAGAGCACGAAATCACGCCGTCGAATCGCATGCTGACGAGCCTTCGTACGCGACAGACCACGCCGAGTATCTTCTAAGGTTCATCCTGTCTCAGCTCAGATTCGAGCAAGCAATACCGAGCACCCTCCCGCATTTTGATGCTTGCCTGCGTGCGCATCGTCGTTTTTCGCCAAGGATCATCTAAAATCCCTCCATGCCTTCGACCCTCATCCAAAATGGCACCATCGTTAACGTCGCCTCCACCGTGCGCGCCGATCTGCTCATCGAGGCCGGCCTCATCAAGGAAGTCCGCCCGGGCATTCCAGCGAACTCTGTGCAGACCGTCGTTGACGCCACGGGGCTGTTGCTGCTGCCTGGTGGCATCGATGCCCACACGCATCTCGACATGCCCTTCGGCGGCACCAACTCTGCTGACGACTTCCTCACCGGCACGCGCGCCGCAGCCATCGGTGGAACGACAACCATTGTCGATTTCGCCATTCAAGCCCGCGGAACCAAGATGCGCACCGCGCTCGACACCTGGTGGAAGAAGGCCGACGGCAAAGCCTGCATCGATTACGGCCTGCACATGATCGTCACGGATCTTGGCGATGCCGGCCTTGAAGACATGGACGACATGGTGCGCGAGGGTGTGGCCAGCTTCAAGTTGTTCATGGCGTATCCCAACGTGCTCATGGTCGACGACGCCACCATCTTCAAAGCGATGCGACAGACCGCCAAGAACGGCGCGCTGATCTGCATGCACGCGGAAAACGGATCGGTCATCGACGTGATCGTGCAGCAGGCATTAGCCGAGGGCAAAACCGCGCCGATCTACCACGCGTTGACGCGCCCCACACGCGCCGAGGCCGAGGCCGTGCACCGTGCGATTGCGATGGCCGAGATGGCCGGCGTGCCCGTCTACATCGTGCATCTCTCCAGTGAAGACGCGCTGAATCAAGTCCGCGAAGCGCGCGACCGCGGATTGCCGGCCTTCGCCGAAACCTGCCCGCAATATCTGTTGCTCTCGCTCGAAGACGTGGCAGACAAGGGCTGGGAAGGGGCGAAGTATGTCTTCACACCGCCGTTGCGGGAGAAGAAGAATCAGCCCAAACTCTGGGAAGGTCTGCGCAAAGACAATCTGCAGGTTGTTTCAACGGACCATTGTCCATTCTGTTTCGAAGATCAGAAAGCTCTCGGCAAGGACGATTTCACCAAAATCCCCAATGGCGGTCCCGGCATTGAGAATCGCCTGCAACTTCTTCATCACCACGGCGTCGGTCTTGGCCATCTCACCCTTCAGCGCTTCGTCGAACTCGTCTCGACCGCCCCCGCGCGCATCTTCGGCATGTATCCGAAGAAAGGCGTGCTTGCCGCCGGCAGCGACGCAGACATTGTCCTTTGGGATCCCATAGCCGCACACACCATCTCTGCCGCGACCCACCACATGCGCGTCGACTACTCCATGTTCGAAGGCTTCAAGGTCAAGGGCAACGCCCGCGACGTGTACTCGCGCGGTGAGTTGATTGTTTCCAAAGGCGAGTTCATCGGCAAGCCCGGCCGCGGCCAGTATCTGCGGCGCGAAGCACGCGGCGGCGCGTGGAAATAATCATTCCATCTTTGTGCGCAGGCCATTAAATTCAAAAGGGAATTGTCATCCTGAGCGGCTCCTCTATTTGGAAAAGTCGGCGGCGGCATCTGAATTTGCTCAACGCACGAAAACGGGTGCCCCAGGTCTCTGTTTCGAGACCTGGGAAAGCACGAACTCTACCTTCTCTGTGGAGATGAACTTCTCTTGAGCGTTGTCGATCCATCCTTATCCAATCAGGACCTTCGTCCAACCACGCCTGCACAGCGCACCTGGACGATGTACAACTACATCGCGTTGTGGTTTTCTATGTCTATGGAGATCACTACATACCAGCTCGCATCCTCGCTCATCGCCAAAGGTATGGATTGGAAACAGGCAGTAGGCACAGTGCTCCTAGGCAATCTCATCGTGCTGGTCCCCATGCTGCTGAATGCACACGCTGGCGCGAAGTACGGCATTCCGTTTCCGGTTTTCATTCGTGCGCCATTTGGAGTGCGCGGCGCAAACCTGCCCGCGCTTCTGCGGGCCATTGTGGCCTGCGGCTGGTTTGGCATCCAATCCTGGATCGGCGGCACAGCCATTCACTCGATGCTCGCGGTCATCTGGCCGTCAGCCGCGGATGCACCGGGCATGCTCTGGGCATGCTTTCTGGGATTCTGGCTGCTCAACATGATCGTCGTCTGGCGCGGTGTCGAATCGATTCGTCACTTGCAGGCATTGGGCGCGCCGTTCATGTTCATCATGGCCGCGCTGCTTCTGATCTGGGTGCGCATCAAGGCCGGCAGCTTCGGCACCATGCTTTCGACGCCCAGCCAGTTTCATTCGATCGGCGAATTTCTCGCCGTGTTTTTTCCGTCGCTCACAGCGATGGTTGGTTACTGGGCAACACTGGCGCTGAATATTCCCGACTTCACGCGCTACTCCAAATCGCAATCGGCGCAGTCGTGGGGACAGGCCTTCGGCTTGCCGGTCGCGATGACACTTTACACGTTTGTCGGCATCTCGGTTACATCTGCCTCGACGGTGCTTTTTGGGCATCCCATCTGGAATCCGATCCTGCTCATCGGTGCGTTTCATCAGCCTGTGGTGGCATTCATCGCGTTGATTGCCATTCTGATCGCGACGCTGAATGTGAACATCGGCGCCAATGTTGTCTCGCCTTCCAATGATTTCTCAAATCTTTACCCACGCCTCATCAGCTTCCGCACTGGCGGCCTCATCACCGGTTTTCTTGGATTGGCGATGTGCCCCTGGAAACTGCTGGCTACGCCTGACGCTTACATCTTCGGCTGGCTGGTCGGTTACTCCGGACTGCTCGGACCTGTTGCGGGCATCATGGTTTCTGACTACTTTTTGATTCGCAAAACCGAACTGGATGTGAATTCGCTCTATCATCGCGAAGGCATTTATCACTACACGAAAGGGATCAACCCTAGAGCCGTTGTGGCCCTGGTGCTGGGCGTGGTGATTGCTCTCGTTGGGCTGGCGGTCAAACCGCTGCATTTCCTTTACGACTACGCGTGGTTCGTCGGCTTCTTCACGGCGGGAATTATTTATGTTGCGCTGATGCGGATCGTTGCACCGGCGAGTGCCACTTCGGTCGATCCGGCCGTCGCAGAATCCGAGGCATCCTAGCGTAAGTCATCCCGCCAAATTGTTCCACGTGGAACAATTGTGTTGGGGAATACACAAGATTGCCGCGAATTGCGATGGATTCCCGTGTTTTCTGCTAGCATGTGCGATTCACGCGGAATGCGGCACATTCTCGCAGGTGCACGATTCCAGGGGCACGGAGGGGTAGGGGTGGCTGCTTCCGACCCCCGGGGGCCTTCCTTGAACCCTCAGCACAGAAGGCAGCGGACGCGAGGCTCGTCTGTGCCTTTTGAAATCGGAGTCAGCGTCCGTGCGCGGTGTTTTCACGGGCTTCTGCAACGGACACTGGTCAGAAGAGAATGCGTACCTCGAAGATCAGGTTGTGGTTGTAGGTATGGAAACCCGACGTCGCGATCTGCATGCCTGAAGCGAACACGGCGAATGGATGCGTGGATTCCCACTGCTTGCGGCGCAGCACGTAGAAAGCCGCCGGTGTCACAAAGTTTTGTATCTTTCCGTCGTGGCTGCCGGCAAAGTAGAACGTCGCGTTGTTCTCGACTTCGAACCAAATATGCGGGGTCGCGTGGAATTGCGTCGATTCGTTCCAGGCGATCGAACGCCCCTGAACCGCGATCTTGCCTGTCGGTAGAGTCCCACTCAGCGCGGAGATGAAGCTCAGGCGATGGATGGTGAAATCACCAACAAGCGTCGGTGTAAACGAATCGGTGAGCGCGCCGTTTTTATAGCTGCCGGTGGCAAAGCAGTGAGCCAGGCTGGCGGCCACGTCGAAGTTGCCGTGCTCGGCGTCGCCCGAAGCGATGCGAACTTTGCCGGATACGGTAGCGTCGCCGAAGCCGTCGATGGACGTACTGTTGTGCTGGATCCAGGGCGGCGGCATCGCATCGAACTCGAAGCGGCGAAAGGCAACCATGCCGGCGCCGCGCGCATTGCCGTAGTTCACGGTTTCGGTCCCCGCCGTTGTGAACTCGTTAGAGACGGCAAGACGCACGTATTGAATGAGACGTGGATCGGCGGCGACGAGCGGGGTGACCATCGCTGGCTGGAGCTTAGCCATGTCGGCGTTGTGCGCGCGGAATTGCTCACGGAAGGACTGCTGTGCGCAGAGAGTGTTTGTACCCAGAAGGCATGCCGCTACTGCGAGTGCTGCGAGGGTGTGTGAGCTCATCACCGGATGCTGATTGTTTGTAGCAACCGGGGCGGATCTGGCTCTGTGACATGGAGCACGGGATTTTTGGCGTCATCAGTTTCCCACCCTTTCCGCAGAAAGAAGCGGAAAGGATGGGGCACGGAGTGTTTTGGTGCTCCAGCATCCCCGGTGGCGGCGGATATAGCAGTTCTCCTATTGTTGTAGAGGAAAACCGCGACCGCTGAGTGGCTTTTTCCTCGAGAAAATGCCACCTTGCGCGCCTCTCGAAGCGCCACGCGAATAGGAGAACTACTCTATACTTCGGGCCATGCGATGGGCGTTGGTGGTTGCGTTGTGCGTGTGGGCCGCTGTGTGTACGGTATGCGCGCCTGCGCAGGAGAGTGGGCCGTGGAAGGTGCAGGAGTCGAGCACGACGGCGAGCCTGCGCGGAATCGATTCAGTCGATGGCGCCGTGGCCTGGGCGAGCGGGACGGGCGGGACTGTACTCAGGACCATCGACGGCGGCGGGCATTGGCAAAAGTGCGCGATTCCGGATGCGGACAAGGATGGCGCCACGCTGGATTTTCGTGGCGTGCAGGCGTGGGATGCGCAGACTGCGCTTGTGATGGCATCGGGGCCGGGAGCCAAGAGCCGGCTGTACAAAACGACGGATGGGTGCAGGACGTGGATGCTGCTGTTTGCGAATCCGGATGCGCCGCAAGGCTTTTTTGACAGCTTCTGGTTGAACGGTTCGCGCGGCATCTTGCTTGGCGATCCGGTGCGAGAACAGTTTGCGGTATTTCTTACTGAGAACAATGGCAAGACCTGGAAGCGCGATGAACACGGAGGTCTGTCGATCCGTGGACGCTCGCTTGCAGCTTTTGCTGCGAGCAACAGCTCCATTCCGATCGGAAATGGTTTGTTTACCCGGGCGTTCGTGACGGGAGGGAAGAGCGGCTCAATCTTTTTCAGCCGGCCTTTCACGCGGCAGGAGGAACAACACGGAATGATTGACCGGCTGGTGCGGAAGGAACCTCCCTGGAAGTCCAGTCCAATTCCGATTGCCTCGGGGAGTGACAGCGCCGGCGCGTTTTCGGTCGCGTATCGTTATCCGGTCACGATTGGAGTGTGCGCGGAGTGCACGTTCAACGACAACTCGCTCTTTGTGGCGGTGGGTGGGGACTACACCAAACCGAATGAGTCGGCCGCGACTGCTGCGTGGTCCGCGGATGGCGGCGCGACCTGGACGTTGGCGACGACTCTGCCGCATGGCTACCGTTCCGCTGTCCGATGGTCGGACTCGCTGAAGATTTGGGTCACTGTAGGGACGAACGGTTCGGACGTCAGCCGGGACGATGGGAAGACATGGGTACGTCTCGACGACGGGAATTGGAATGCGCTTTCGTTGCCGTTTGTGGTTGGGCCGAATGGAAGGATTGCGAAGCTGAATGCCGCGTTGATCCCGAAGCGCTGAGTTTCGAGGATTCGGGAATTTGAGCGTCTGTGGTCTCCCACCCTTTCGCCAGAAAGAAGGCGAAAGGATGGGGCACGGAGTTTGTCCTTGTTCCGAGGTCCTTGATTTGGCGGGTTGGGCTTCGGTGGTTTTCCGCCAAATCCGCGGCGGGACGAGGACCGGGAACAGAGAGCGCCAAGGAACTTCCGTGCCCCGTCCTTGCGCCTTTTCGCTGGCGCAAGGGTGGGATAGCACGATCCTCGCGCATACACTGTTTTCTGCGATCCTCTCGGAGAGCTAGGAAACATCGTGCCTGAAGGTCTCAAAAGGCTCCCTCGTTCCGGTCAGTCGCATTTCATTACATTCAGTTGTTATCACCGTCTTCCCCTGCTGGCGCAGATGCACATGGAAGAGGCGTTCCTTCTTGCTCTTGAGGAGACGCGGCGACGGTTCGAGACGCGGATCTTCGGCTATGTTGTCATGCCGGAACATGTTCACTTCCTGCTGAGTGAGCCCTACGATGGCAGGCATCCGAGGGCGATTCAACTGCTGAAGACGAAGGTTGCCCTTGCGGCGCGAAGGCAAGGACGGCGCGTGGCGGGCGGGCCTCCTTTCTGGCAGGCGCGCAGCTTCGATCACAATGTAAGGAACCATGCGGGCTTCGTGACTCAACTTCGCTACATCCATCGGAACCCCGTGAAACGCGGTTTGTGTGCCAAACCTCAGGATTGGCCATGGTCAAGTTTCAATGCCTGGGCATCGGGTGTGACCGGTGTCGTCGAGGTTGAATCGGAGATGTGTGTGCTGCTTCGAGAAGCGGGCCGACGGGATTGAGAGACTGGGTTTCCCACCCTTTCGCCAGGAAGAAGGCGAAAGGATGGGGCACGGAGTGTTTAGTGACCGGCGCCTAAGCCGTAACCAAAACGTTAAGAATGCTCTCAGCACGCTGCCGGCAATTTGGGCCTGTTTTTGCAGATTGACGTTGACGGGCACGGTAGAATGGATTAATCGGATGAATCAAACCATTCCAGCGGCTGCCAGTCAGGCATCCCGCAGCCAGCGGGAACCGGACGCGCGGGCGCCCTTGGTGTGTGTAAAGAACCTGGGAAAAACCTACCGAACCGCCCGTGGCACGCTCACTCTCTTCCAAGAATTGAACTTAGAGGTATTTCCGGGCGAGCTGGTGGCCGTTGTGGGTCAATCCGGTGCAGGCAAAAGTACCCTACTGCACATCCTCGGTGCTCTTGATACTGCGACCGCAGGAACGGTACACTGCGCGTCAACCAACGTAGCGAGTCTTAGCCCTCGGGAGGCAGCAGCCTTTCGGAACCGCGAGATCGGCTACGTTTGGCAGTTTCATTACTTATTGCCGGAGTTCACCGCTCTGGAAAACGTGGCCATGCCGCTGCTGGCGCGCGGACAAACAAGACGCGAATCACTGGCTGTTGCATCTAATTGGCTTAGAGAGGTCGATCTGGAAGACCGCAGCGACCATCGGCCCGGAGAGCTATCGGGCGGCGAGCAACAGCGAGTAGCATTGGCGCGCGCGCTGGTGGGTGGACCGAGGCTGCTCCTGGCCGATGAGCCAACAGGCGATCTGGATGAAACCACGGCGGGCCGTGTATTCGATCTACTAGAACGGTTGCATGTTACTCATGGTCTCACTTCGATTGTGGTGACGCACAACATGGAATTGGCCGCGCGATGTACGCGGACTCTGCGCCTGGAGGGTGGGCGCCTGACTGGTTTGGGGCAAACATCCCGAGCCGGACTCAACCCCGGAAACGCGTGACGAATGACGCAGCGTTTCGGAGGTTTCGGGAGTCTGATAAGCAAGGGGTCTTTGACGGGAAACTCGCCCGTCCAAGGCTGACGAGGTTCGGGTGTAGTCGTCGGTGGGCAAAAAGGGCCGAAGACGTTCGGATGGAAGGCAGGTCCGGAACCATCCAAAAGAGCTGTTCGGGGCATGCAAGCGGTTTTCAATCGGGGCCTCCGGCGGCGACTTTTACTGAAGGGCGCGTGCGGGTTGGGCTGAGGCCGGCGTAACGACCGGACGGCTACTCCTTACCGAGAGCCTGCTGCAAGGGAGAAAAACAATGTTCGAACGCTATACGGAAAAGGCACGGCGCGTGATCTTTTTCGCGCGGTATGAGGCCAGCCAGTTTGGTTCGCCCTATATCGAGACCGAGCACCTGTTGCTTGGCCTTTTGCGCGAGGACAAGGCGTTAACCAACCGTTTTCTGCGCTCGCACGCATCGGTCGAGTCGATACGCAAGCAGATCGAGGCGCATACCACGATCCGCGAGAAAGTGTCGACCAGCGTGGACTTGCCGCTCTCGAACGAATGCAAAAGGGTGTTGGCTTACGCGGCGGAAGAAGCCGAGCGCCTGGGGCACAAGCACATTGGAACTGAGCACCTGCTGCTTGGCCTGCTGCGCGAAGAGAAGTGCTTTGCTTCGGAGATCCTGCAGGAGCGCGGCCTGAAGCTGGCGCAGATCCGCGATGAGCTGGCCCGCGTGACGCAGGAGAAAGCTCCGCAGCAGCAGCGCCAACGCGAGTCGAGTTTGCTGGCGGAGTTCAGCCGCGATTTGACGCAGGCAGCCATGGATGGGCAGCTTGATCCGCTGGTCGGCCGCGATGGCGAACTGGAGCGTGTGGTGCAGATTCTGTGCCGCCGGACAAAGAACAACCCCGTGCTGATCGGCGAGCCCGGCGTGGGCAAGACAGCGATCGTCGAGGGTCTTGCGCAGCGCATCGCCGATGGCGAAGTGCCGAGCTTCCTCGCGGATAAGCGAGTTCTGGGGCTGGATCTTTCGCTGATAGTGGCGGGCACCAAATACCGCGGTCAGTTTGAAGAGCGGCTGAAGACGATCATGAAAGAGCTGATGGAGAATCAGAATTCCATCATCTTTATCGACGAGCTGCATACGCTGGTGGGCGCGGGTTCGGCAGAGGGTTCGCTCGACGCGGCGAACATTCTGAAACCGGCATTGTCGCGCGGTGAGATTCAGTGCATCGGCGCGACGACACCTGCGGAATACCGCAAGTCGATCGAGAAGGATCGTTCGCTCGAGCGGCGCTTCCAGGCTGTCAAGGTGCCTCCGCCGAACGAGGCGGACGCGATCAAAATCATCAACGGCATCAAGGACCGCTACGAGAAGTTTCACGCGGTAAGCTACACCGATGCCGCGGTCGAGTTCGCGGTGTCGCATTCGAATCGCTATATTCCGGATCGCTTCCTTCCCGATAAGGCAATCGACTTGATCGACGAGGCAGGTGCGCGTGTGAAGTTGCGCCAGACCTCGCTGCCCGAGGAGATCACAGAGGTGCAGAAGCGGATCAAGTTCATCGTGCACCGCATGGATTCGGCGATTGCGAATCACGAATTCGAGAAGGCGCGGTTCTACTCCGACGAAGAACGCAAGGAACGCGAAAATCTCAGGGCTCTGCGCGACAAGTACCATCTCGATGATTCGGCGGCAGGCATTGTGGGCCGCGAGGACATCGAGGATGTTGTCAGCCGCTGGACGGGCGTTCCGGTGACGAGCATCAAGGAAGAAGAGACGCAGAAGCTGCTGCGTGTGGAAGAAGAACTCCACAAGCGCGTCATCTCGCAGGAGAAGGCCATCAGCGCGCTGGCGAGGGCGATCCGGCGTTCGCGTGCGGGGCTCAAGTCGCCACACCGTCCTATCGGCAGCTTCCTGTTTCTGGGACCGACAGGCGTGGGCAAAACCGAAATGGCGCGCACGCTGGCGCAGTTCCTGTTTGGCTCGGACAAGGCGCTGATCCGCTTCGATATGTCGGAGTTCATGGAAAAGCACTCGGTCTCGAAGCTGATTGGTTCGCCTCCGGGATACGTGGGCTACGAGGAAGGCGGCCAGTTGACGGAACGCGTCAAGCGCTCGCCGTATTCGGTGGTCCTGCTGGACGAAGTCGAAAAGGCGCACCCCGACGTGTTTAATCTGCTGCTGCAGGTGTTTGAAGATGGCCAATTGACCGATGGACTGGGCAATACGGTCGACTTCAAGAACACCATCCTCATCATGACGTCGAACATTGGCGCGCGGCACCTGATGAAAAAGCAGGGCCTCGGCTTCCAGAGCGATCGCGAAGATATCGTCAGCGACAAGATCGAAGAGCTGGTCAAGAACGAGGTGAAGAAAACCTTCAACCCCGAGTTCCTGAACCGGCTTGACGAAGTGATCCTGTTCCAGTCGCTCAACGATGCCGACCTGATCCAGATCGTCGAGTTGCTCGTACAGCAACTCAACCTCAACCTGGCGCAGAAGGCCATCACGATCTCGGTCACCGATGATGCCAAGAAGTGGATTCTCGACAAAACGCTCGTGGACCGCAGCTACGGGGCTCGCCCCTTGCGCCGCGCACTGCAGCGTTACGTCGAGGACCCGTTGTCAGAGGCCTTGATCGCGGGGCACATCACGGCGCGCCCAGCGTTCCTCGAGGTCTATCTCGATGCCAACCAGCTGTTCTATCGCCCGGTCAGTGCGGACGACAGCGGCAGCGAAGAGAAAGCTGCGGGCGTTCTGCTGTTCAGCAACTAACCTCAAGCACGACCAGAAAAAAGCCCCCGGTTCGCCGGGGGCTTTTCCTTTCAGCTTTCATTTCATCGGTAGCTCAGGACTCGTCCCGCTCCGGTTCCCAGGGGTCGAGCGGAACGCGGTCGAGGCGATCTTCGAGATCCCGCCGTCGTTCCTGTTCGCGGCGTTTCTCCTGTTCTTCGCGCTCTTCGCGTCCGTCCGCCATCGCATGCCTCTTTCTCATTCTAATGAGAGGTCTGGGCATTTTTCATCTCTTGGCGGATCGCCGGCAGGGTTTGGCGGTCGATTGACTCAGTTAATGTAACCGGGTTCCGCCTCCAGTCACTGCGACCGCAGCACGAGCTTGTCATACAAGCCGCCGACAATCGCCCCCACGGTTAACGTAGCCAGAACGATGTAACCCGCCTCAATCACGAACAAGTCATGAGGCAGTTTTGCGATGCCATACCAACTCGTTGCGATCACGGCTCCGCAAAGCAGCACGGACATCAGAACTCCCGGAAGCACGCCTTTGCGGTGAGACACGGCAAGGAGCCACGCGACTCCGTATGCGAAGAGGAGACAGACAGCAGCGGTAAGCAGGTGCGGCCATACCCACCACACGATCTGCTTGACTTGCGCATGAGTGATGCCGACGGCGTGTATCCACCGCTCGCGGAACATATAGTGCGAATGCCAAATCATACCCACGTACCAGGCGGCAAACGCTGCCAGAAGAACGGGGAGGTGATAGATCTGTTTTCTTCCCGCCTTCACTTCGCCTGGTTTGTACGGTTCGGCTTGAATCGCCTGGGACAAGCATCCCTGGTTGCACTGCGAGCGTTCAGGCCAACACGTGCAGTCAGACAAACGCAAGTCGGGACTTCCATCCATGACTGTCGCTGCCGCATGCCGGACATCGATGCCGACGACGGCGGGTTGCTGGTCTTTGGGGCATGCAACCGGTCGACCGCCCGAATACCGCGCGTAAATCGCACGGCGCGAGAATGCGAGAAGAAGCAGAAGAAAGGAGACAACGACAAGAAAAAGCACGAGCCAGATCAGGAGCACCATGGCCCACCACCTTTCTTGCCCGAACTCTGCCCCTTCATCGAAATTCTTTCAGTGATCCGTGTCACGTTCAGCGGAACCCGAGCAGGTGTACCCAGATGCACCCCTCTCAAGTGGCTTTTTCATCAAGAAAAGCTACCCTGTACGAATTCCAAATTGGGCACTGTTGCGCGGGTTCCGCTCCAGCGGAGAGTGAGGTAATCTTTGCCGTGGTGGGTAGGACGGCGCTGCCGCTGGGGGTGGTCGGACTTGAGCGCCGTCAGACGCGAAAGGACATACCGGCGAAGCTGACTACGCTCTGCTCATCGATATTCCATTGTTGGTATCGATGCAGAGTTCCCTGTGCACTGGGAACAGCCTTCAGAAAAGTGTAAACAGGCGATGATCCGCACCACTTCAAATCTTCGTTGTTCTCCTTGACCAATTCCCAGAAACCCCGTGCATCCGATACATTGATGCGCTCGATCCTCTGCTTGTCCCGCTCTCTCACCATTGCCATCTCATCCAACTCGGCCCGCGCAGCGAACTTGTCTCCATACCGCACGCCCATATGAGCCATGTCGATACCCAGAACCCAAAACAGTCGCCTTGATTCCCTGGCGGCGATCTCCTCCATCGCACCAAGAAAACGCTTCACACTCTCGTTCTCGTCGGGGAAGCCACCTTCCTCGATGCTTTTGCCGAACGATCCGCAAAGGACAGGGAGGATGCGCACGTCGGGCCCGTATATGGATTGCAGAAAGACGACTTGAAACTCGATCGAATGCTCCACCGCGTGACAGTAGTCCTCCATCAGAACCGCGGGCTGGCCCTCCAACTCCGCCACCAGCTCGTCGTCGATTCGCGTCCTCCCGAGGGGCGTTTCGAACGGCTTTCGCGTGATTCCAAATTTGTCAGGTTCGCCATAGTGCGAAGTTCCCAGCACCACAAAGGTGCGATCCTGCAGGTCTGGAGTCAGCCATTGATACGCTGCCTGGTAACTTTGCCATCCATGTTCCGGACTGGCATGCGGCGCGGCGATCCCGATCATTCCGTCGTGTGTCGAAGCGGCACCGCCGGACAGATACTTGCGCATCACTTCTCGCAGCGGATCGATGTCTGCGGGATACGCCTTCCCCGCAAACGCGGCCTTCCGCACAGGACTCTGCGCAAAGGACGCATGACAGCGTTCCTTGAGCCGTGCGTAGGTCTCGTCTTCGAGAAAGCCCGCCTCACTCAGCCGATCGGCCAGAAGCTGAGCCGCATTTCCAATCTCGGAATCCCCCGCCAGCCGGGAAAGCTCCGTCTGCAGGTCGAGGCTTGTCTGCACGCCATCGAAAAAGAGCAAGCAACCGACGAGGAGTGGAGGAATGACCAGGGTGGCATCGGAGTATCCGAAACAGTCGCGAATCAAGAGCCCCGGTCGCTCAGGGATCGGAGAGGGCATAAAGTTCAAATCGGATCGAAGCCTGGGAAGAATCATCTTCCAGCGCCGGCATTAGAGAATTTGTGGGGGACCGTCAGTCTCATCTCTCTACACGATAGCCCGAAATGAGCCGACTTCGAGGCCGGCCGCTCCGATTCCGGCTTCTTCTTAAGCATCCCAGCGGATGCTCTGACGCGCTTGCAGCGCATCCGCGTGCTTGGCGGAATATTCGGGCGCATGACCTGCTAGTTTTCAGGGCAACGGGTCGTACATTCCCTTGGCGTGCGATGACACGTTTCCAGGGCGGTGAGCGCGGATTCACCGGCCAGCAGTTCGAGAATGCCACGCCTGGAAATTGTTATTACTTGCCTGCCGGGGCCGCCTTCTTGTGCTCCACGAA
>Ga0181535_10005481_pt1 | contig 13565 bp, 8 predicted proteins | sample PEATcosm2014_Bin_44_FD_119774 | JGI IMG/M metagenome (GOLD analysis project Ga0181535, IMG submission 119774) | Peatland microbial communities from MTU Mesocosm Facility, Houghton, MI, USA - PEATcosm2014_Bin17_30_metaG | ecosystem: Environmental > Terrestrial > Soil > Wetlands > Peat | place...
CAATGCGCCATCGCCGCGTGCGGACTGGCCGCCGCCGAAACCTGGCGGCAGCGCACGGGGCGGGCGCAACGGGTCGGGGTGGACATGCGCCACGCTGCCGCCGAATTCCGGTCCGACCGGTATTTCCGCGCCCTCGCGGCACCGGCGGCGGCGGAGTGGGACGCGCTGGCCGGTGCCTATCGCTGCGGCGACGGGCGGTTCGTGCGCCTGCACACCAATTTCCCGCACCACCGCGCCGGCGTGCTGCGGCTGCTGGCCTGCCCGGCCACGCGCGCCGACGTGGCGGGCGCGTTGGCGCGCTGGGAGGCCCCCGCCTTCGAGGCCGCCGCCGCCGAGGCCGGGCTATGCGTGGCGATGATGCGCAACTTCGCGGAATGGGACGCGCATCCGCAGGGCCGCGCGCTCGCGGGCGCCGCGCCGTTCGTGCTGGAGCGCGTCGGCGAGGCGCCGCCGCGGCCGTTCGCGCCCGCGCCCGACCGGCCGCTGGCGGGGGTGCGGGTGCTCGACCTCACCCGCGTCATCGCGGGGCCGGTCGGCGGGCGGACGCTGGCGGCGCACGGGGCGGAGGTGCTGCACGTCACCGCGCCACAGCTGCCGGCGATCGAACGGCTGGTCATGGACGGCGGGCGCGGCAAGCGGTCGGCCTCGCTCGACCTGCGCGGCGAGGCCGGGCGGGCGGCGCTGCGCGGGCTGGTGGCGGGGGCGGATGCGTTCTTGCAGTCGTACCGGCCGGGGGCGTTGGATGCACACGGGTTCGGCCCGGCCGCGCTGGCGGCGTTGCGGCCCGGCATCGTGGTGGCGAGCCTGTCCGCCTATGGCGAGGCGGGGCCGTGGGGCGGGCGACGCGGGTTCGACTCGCTGGTGCAGACCGCGACTGGCTTCAACGCCGCCGAGGCGGAGGCGGCCGGCGGTGCGGAGCCGAAGCCGCTGCCGTGCCAGGCGCTGGACCATGCCTCCGGCTATTTTCTGGCGCTCGGGGTGATGGCGGCGCGGCTGCGCCAGGCCCGGGAGGGCGGGTCGTGGTCGGTGCGGCTGTCGCTGGCCGGCACCGGGGTCTGGCTGCGCGGGCTTGGCCGGTTGGCCGACGGGTTGGCGGCGGCCGATCCGGGCGAGGCCGGAGTGGCAGATTTGCTCTACGAGGCGGACAGCGGGTTCGGGCGGGTGCGCGCGGTGCGGCACGCGGCGCTGCTGTCGGAGACACCGGCGCGCTGGGCGCTGCCGACGGTGCCGCTGGGGACGCATGCGGCGGCCTGGCAGGCGTAGGCGGAGGAAGCAATGCGTCACCCGGTTGTCGTCGTCGTCGCCCTGGCGTTTGCCGCCCTCGCGGCGCGTGCCGCCGAACCGCCCGCCTTCGCCCCGTCCTACCTCGCGGGCACCCGGGACGCCGGCGGGGGCGCGATGGGCGGTACCGAGATCCGCAGCCTCGTCGTGCACGACGGCAGGTTGTTCGCGGCCAATGGGTATTGGAAGGATAAGGCGGGCTTCGGCCGGTCGCCGGGGGCGCAGATCCTGGCACTCGACGCGGCGGCCGCGCCGTGGCGCATCGACCACGAGTTCGGCGAAACCCTGCCGGATGGCCGCAGGCGTCACCTCGCAATCTCGGCGCTGAGCGAGGTCACGTTCCGTACGGATTCGCACGGCTCTCCCCTTGCGGCGCCCGCCGCCGTGCTGCTGGCCTCGACCTGGGACGTCACCGGAAGGCGGACCGTGTTTGCCCGCGATGACCGCACGGGGGAATGGCCGGGCACCGTCCTTGCGGAGGACAGGCCGTCCCCGGGCTTCCTGCCGCAGATCCGCGCCTTCGGTTTCCACCGCGATCGCGGCACCGGCGTCGATCTCGCTTTCGTGGGGGACACCAACGGCATCTTCAGCGGTTCCTATGATCCCGGCCTTCCCGGGCACGTCCGCTGGCTGCTCACCTCTGAACTGGCAACCGCCGGGCTTGGGGCAGACGCCTTCCCCGGCCTGTCCGGCCGGCTGCGGATCAGCAGCTTCGCCGAAGCCGGAGGGCGGCTGTTCGCCGCGATCGGCCAACAGGTCTGGGTTCGCCAGGACGGCGCCGCGCCCCGCTGGCAGCTCCTCTACACCAATCCCAGCCCGCATTACTCCCAGACCGGGCTGCGCGGCCTCACGGCGGTGTCCGAACCGGGCCAGGGCGAATTCCTCCTCGCCGCGGTCGAGGGCAACCAATCCCGCATCGTCCGGATCGATCCGGCGACCGGCGCGGAGACGACGGATCTCGATCTGGACGATTTTCTCGATGCGGCCTGGGCCACCCGCGTCAGCTACGTCATCGCGGCCTACAACGACATGGCAAGGGTCGCGCATCCGCCCGAAGGCGACGATCTGCTCATCGGGCTGGAAGCATTCATTCCGCCGAAGGCGCCGCGCCCGCCCGGGCACACCGTGCTCGACGTGGTGCGCGGACTGGAAGCGGGGGCCTGGTTCCTGATCCGCCATCCCGGCGGGCGTTACGAACTTCGTCGCGTGGACGCGGGCTTTCCGGGAATCGGCCAAAGCCTGGTGGCGGTCCGCTCCATCGTTGCCTCGCCGTTCAGCGGCGAGCGAGGCGCGATCTATGCCGGCGGCTATGATGCCAATGACACACCGGCGCATGACACCGCGTGGATCGCCCGCGGGTTCCTCCGGTAACCTGTTGGGCTGCAACTGAAGCGGTGGAATACGCTTCGCTTTTCCACCCTACGTCGTTACTTGAACAACACAATCCGCTTCGACCTCGACGAGCCAGTCCGGGTCGATGAACCGGCTCACCTGCAGGAACGTCGAGGCGGGGCGGATCGCGCCGAACACCTCGCCGTGGGCTTTTGCGGCGTCGCGCCAGCGGTCGATGTCGGTGAGCATGATGCGCGTGCGGATCACCTGATCCAACGTGCAGCCCGCCTCCTCGATGGCGCGGCGAACGATCTCCAGACACAGCCTGGTCTGGGCATAAACGTCGCCGGGATGAGCCGCCCGGCCGTCCGGCCCGATGGGCGCCGTCCCTGCCACGGCGACATGATCGCCGACACGAACGGCACGACTGAAGCCGATCTCGGGTTCCAGCGGCGACCCCGAGGATACCAGTCTGCGCGCGTTCATGGCGCTCCTCCCATTCGTTTACGCCATCGCCGCATCCGAAATGATGAAGCCGGCGCTGACCGTGCCGTTCCATTCCTCGGCGCGCAGATGACCCGCGAGATGCAGCGGCAGGCGGTCGCGGTTCAACAGGGCGTCGGCCAGCGCGCCCTCGCGGGCACGGAACATCATCGCCTTGAGCCGCCCGCCGCCGCCCTCGCCTTCCACGAAGACACGGATGGAGTTGCCCTCGCGGCCCACCCGGTCGGCCCGCACCACATGCACCCGCGGCAGGATCAGCGTCGGTTCCTCGTTGCCGTTGCCGAACGGTGCCAGCCGGCCCAGTTGGCGCGCCAGCTCCGTCGTGCAGCCCGGCACCGCCACCGTGCCCTCCACCGCCAGATCCGCCGCCGACGGCAGGTCCGACGCCGCCGCCAGACGCTCGTTGAGGAAATCGTGAAACGCCGGCAACCCGGCTTCGGCCAGCGAGAACCCGGCGGCCATGGCGTGGCCGCCGCCGGTCAGCAGCATGCCGGCCTGCCGCGCCGCGATCACCGCCGCGCCGAGGTCGAGCCCGACCACCGAACGCCCGCTGCCCTTGGCGATGCCGTCGGCCAGGGCGGCGACACAGGCCGGCCGGTTGAACCGCTCCTTGATGCGGCCCGCGATGATGCCGACCACGCCGGGATGCCATTCCACCCCGGCTACCAGCACCGCCGCCCGGCCCGCGGCGATCTGCGCCTCGGCGGCCGCCATCGCCGCTTCCACCATCGACGCCTCGACCGCCTGGCGCTGGCGGTTCACCGCGTCCAGCTTCTCGGCCAGGCCGCGCGCCTGCACCAGGTCGTCGCACAGCAACAGGCGCAAGCCGAGATCGGCCTCGCCGATCCGCCCGCCCGCATTGATGCGCGGCCCCAGCGCGAAACCCAGCGTGGCGGAGGTCGGCCGGTCCTTCACCTGCGCCACCTCCAGCAGGGCGGCGATGCCGGGCCGCTCGCGCCGCGCCATCACCCGCAGCCCCTGGGTGACGAAGGCGCGGTTCAGGCCGGTCAGCGGCATCACGTCGCACACCGTCGCCAGCGCCACGATGTCGAGCAGCGCCAGCAGATCGGGCTCGCGCGTGCCCCCGAAAAACCCGCCGCGGCGCAGTTCGCGAACCGTGGCGATGGCGGCGAGGAAGACGACACCCGCGGCACACAGCGAGCCGAGCCCGGAGGGGCAATCGAGCCGGTTCGGATTGACCGTCGCCAGCACGTCGGGCGGCGGTCCCTCGGACTTGTGGTGGTCCAGCACCACCACGTCGGCGCGGCCGCGCAGGCAGGACAGCACGTCGCCCGCTGCGGTGCCGCAATCGACGCAAACCAGCAGGGTCGCGCCGCGCACCGCCAGTTCCTGCAGCGCCGGCACGTTGGGGCCGTAGCCCTCGGCCATGCGGTCCGGCACATAGGGGATGACAGTGCAGCCCAGGCCGCGCAGGAAGCCGGTCATCAGCGCGCCGCTGCACGCGCCGTCCACGTCGTAATCGCCGAATACCGCCACCGTCTCGCCGCCGCGCACCGCCTCGGCCAGGCGGGCGGCGGCGCGGTCCATGTCGCGCAGAACCAGGGGATCGGGCAGCAGGGCGCGCAAGGTGGGGTCGAGAAAATCAGCCGCCGCGTCCAGCCCGACGTTGCGCGCCGCCAGCAGGCGGCCGACGACCTCCGGCACGCCCAGGCGCTGGGCGATGCCCAGGCCGACGCGGTCCTCGCCCTGCCGCCAGATCCAGCGCCGTTTGGTCAGGCTGCTGGCGACCCCGAGTACCGGCGCCGCCGTCTCCGCCGGCAGGGTCAACGCTGGATCCAGGGGTGCGTCACGGCGGAGTGATACGCCTCGATGAAGCGGATGGTGCCGGACTTGCTGCGCATCACCACCGAATGGGTTGACGCGCCGCGCCCGGAGAGGCGCACGCCGCGCAGCATGGCGCCGTCGGTGACGCCGGTGGCGGCGAACACCACGTTGCCCCTGGCCATGTCCATGATGTCCAGTTTGCGGTGCGGGTCGGTGATGCCCATCCGGCGCGCCCGCTCGACCTGCTCGTCGTCGGCGAAGATCAGGCGGGCCTGCATCTGGCCGCCGACGCAGCGCAACGCCGCCGCCGACAGCACGCCCTCCGGCGCGCCGCCGATGCCCATGCAGATGTCGACGCCGCTGTCGGGCCGGGTGGTCGCCATGATGCCGGCGACGTCGCCGTCGCTGATCAGCATGATGCGCGCGCCGGCGGCGCGGCTGTGGGCGATCTTGTCGGCATGCCGCTCGCGGTCGAGGATGCACACCACCAGGTCGGAGATTTCGCAGCCCTTGGCGCGGGCCAGGTTGCGCAGGTTCTCCTCGACCGGGGCGTCGAGGTCCACCAGCCCGGGCGGCAGGCCGCCGCCCACCGCGATCTTGTCCATGTAGACGTCGGGCGCGTGCAGGAAGTTGCCGTGCTCGGCCAGCGCGATCACCGCCAACGCGTTGGGGCCGCCCTTGGCGCACAGGATGGTGCCCTCCAGCGGGTCCACCGCGATGTCCATCTCCGGGCCGCCGCAGCCGACCTTCTCGCCGATGTAGAGCATCGGCGCCTCGTCCATCTCGCCCTCGCCGATCACCACGGTGCCGCTGATCGCGATGGTGTCGAAGGCGCGGCGCATGGCGGTGACGGCGGCCTCGTCGGCCTCGTTCTTCTTGCCCAGGCCCATCCAGCGGCTGGCGCCGAGAGCAGCGGATTCGGTGACCCGCACCAGCTCGAGCGCGAGGTTGCGGTCGCTGACGTGTTCGGTGGCAAACCGTTCCGGGTTCAGCATGGCGTCATTCCTCCCTTGGCCCTTTTCATGCCGGTTCGATCCGGATCACGGCGGGGTCTTCCAATACGGCGTCCAGCGCGGCGATGCGGGCAAGTGCGGCGACCATCGCCGCCTCGCGCGTCTCGTGGGTCACCAGCACCACCGGCACCGCCTCGCCGGGGCTGCGGCCGCGTTGCAGCATGCTCTCCAGCGAAATCCCCTCATCGCGCAACACGGCGGTGACGTCGGCGATGACGCCGGGCCGGTCCACCACCATCAGGCGCAGATAGTAGGTGCCGACATGCGCGCTCATGGGCACCGAGGGGGCGTCGCTGAGCGCGCCCGAGGCGGCGCCCCAGACCGGGGTGGTGCGGCCGCGGGCGATGTCGATCAGGTCGGCCGTCAGCGCCGAGGCGGTCGGTCCGGCGCCGGCGCCGCGGCCCTCGAGCATGATCCGGCCGACGAAATCGCCCTCCGCCACCACGGCGTTATAGACCCCGTCCACCCGGGCGATCGGAGCACCTTGCGGGACCATGCAGGGATGCACCCGCGCCTCGATGCCCGCCTCGGTGCGCCGCGCCAGGCCGAGCAGCTTGATGCGGTAGCCCAGCTCGCCGGCGAAGGCGATGTCGAGCGCGGAGATGCGGCGGATGCCCTCGACATGGACGGCGTCGAAGGCGACCGGCCGGCCGAATGCCAGCGCGGCCAGGATGGCCAGCTTGTGGGCGGCATCCACTCCGTCGATGTCGAACGACGGGTCGGTCTCGGCGTAGCCGAGCTTTTGGGCCTCGGCCAGCACCTCGGCGAACTCGCGGCCGCGCTCGCGCATCACCGTGAGGATGTAGTTGCAGGTGCCGTTGAGGATGCCGGCGACGCGGGTGATGTGGTTGCCGGCCAGGCCCTCGCGCAGCGCCTTGATGACCGGGATGCCGCCGGCCACCGCCGCCTCGAAGCCCAGCGCCACGCCGGCGCGCTCGGCGGCGGCGGCGAGTTCCGCGCCGTGCACGGCGAGCAGCGCCTTGTTGGCCGAGACCACAGGTTTGCCCGCGGCCAGCGCGGCGGCCACCAGCGCGCGCGCCGGCCCCTCCGCCCCGCCGATCGCCTCCACCACCACATCGACGGCAGAATCGGCGGCCAGCGCCACCGGGTCGTCGAACCAGCGCAGCCCGGTCAGCGGCACGCCGCGGTCGCGGGTGCGGTCGCGGGCGGCGACGGCGGTCACCGCGATCGGCCGCCCGGCGCGGGCGGCGACCACGGCGGCGTTGTCGCGCAACAGCTTCAACAGCCCGGCACCGACCGTGCCCAGGCCGGCCAGGCCAACCGACAGCGGGCGCGTCATGCCGGCTCTCCCCCGGAGGTCATCGCCGTCTCGGCGGGTCCGTTGCTGTCGGCGTTGAGGAAGGCGCGGATGTTGCGCAGGGCCTGGCGCAGCCGGTGGGTGTTCTCGACCAGGGCGATGCGCACATGGCCGTCGCCGTACTCGCCGAAGCCGATGCCCGGCGCCACCGCCACGCGGGCGCGCGCCAGCAGCAGCTTGCTGAACGCGACGCTGCCCAGGGCGGCGTAGCGCTCGGGGATCGGCGCCCAGGCGAACATCGAGGCCTCCGGGCAGGGCACCTCCCAGCCGGCGGCGTGGAGGCCACGGATCAGCACGTCGCGGCGCTCGCGATAGAGGTCGCGGACCTCCTGCACGCAGTCCTGCGGCCCGTTCAGCGCCGCCGTGGCGGCGACCTGGATCGGCGTGAAGGCACCGTAGTCCAGGTAGGATTTCATTCGCGTCAGCGCGTTGATGAGCTTCTGGTTGCCGGCCGCGAAACCCATCCGCCAGCCCGGCATGGAATAGGTCTTCGACAGCGAGGTGAACTCGACGGCGATGTCCCTGGCGCCGGGCACCTGCAGGATCGAGGGCGGTGGCCGGTCGCCGAAATAGATCTCCGCATAGGCCAGGTCCGACAGGATCCAGATCTCGTGGCGGCGGCAGAAGGCGACGATCTCGCGGTAGAAGTCGAGATCGGCCAGCCAGGCCGTCGGGTTGGACGGGAAATTGACGATCAGCGCGGTCGGCTTGGGCACGGAGTGATGCACCGCGCGGACGAGCGCGCGCAGCATCTCCTCGTCCGGGGCGGCCGGGATGCTGCGCACCGCGGCGCCGGCGATGATGAAGCCGAACTGATGGATCGGATAGGACGGGTTGGGCACCAGGATGGTGTCGCCCGGGCTGGTGATCGCGGAGGCCAGGTTGGCCAGGCCCTCCTTCGAGCCCAGCGTCACCACTACCTCGGTTTCGGGGTCGAGATCGACGTCGAAGCGGCGGCGGTAGTAGCCGGCGAGCGCGCGGCGCAGGCCGGGGATGCCCCGGCTGACCGAGTAGCGGTGCGTGCGCGGGTCCTGAACGGCCTCGACCAGCTTGGCGACGATGTGCGGCGGCGTCGGGCTGTCCGGGTTGCCCATGCCAAGATCGATGATGTCCTCGCCGATAGCGCGCGCCGCCGCCTTGGCCTTGTTGACCTCGGCGAAGACGTAGGGCGGCAGGCGGCGGATGCGGTGGAACTCATCATGCATGGCGGCGGTCCGGACTCTTGATATCGCGGCGACGACAATGCCGGGTTGGAGCAATGCCCCAACCCGGCGGGGATGGAATCAATTGGCCAAGCGGGCGGCGCCGCCGTGTCCCTCGGCCTCGGCATTGACACGCACCAGCGCGGCCGGCACGCCCGAGGCCGTCAGCACGGCGGCGATCGCTCGCGCCCGCGCCAATGCCAGCGGCAGGGCGGCCGACGCAGCGGCCGGGTCGCCACTGGCGGCGTCGCCGTAGCCGATCGCCTCCAGCATCGCGGCGCCGCTGCGCTGCGCCAGGTTGCGCAGCGCGTCCTGCGCGGCCGGCGCGATCACGACCGAACCGGGCTGGAACGGCACCAGCACGGCAAGCACCGTGCCCGGCGGGGGCGGCGGCACCACCACGGGTGTCGCGACCGGTGGCGGGGTCGGCGCCGTGATGGCCGGCACGTCCACGCCGGCAATGCGCGGCGCCGGCGGCGGGGCGGCGGGGATGGCCACCGTGGCGGCGTTCACCGCCGGCGGCGGGGCGGCGGGGGTGGCCGCCGCGACGGTGGTCGCCGCCGGTGGCGGAGCGGCGGGAGTGGCCGCCGCGACGGTGGTCGCCGCCGGTGGCGGGGCGGCCGGGGTGGTCGCCGCGGGTGGCGGAGCGGCGGGGGTGGCGGCCGTGGCGGTGGTCGCCGGCGGTGGCGGGGCGGCGGGAGTGACCGCCGTGGCGGTGGTCGCCGGCGACGGGGCGGCGGGGGTGGCCGCCGTGGCGACCTCCGCCGCTGGCGCGGCGGGCGGTGAGGCCAGCGGTTCCTCGGCGACCTTGCCAACGGGCGCCGGGTGCGGCGGTGTCGGCGGACCGCTGGGCAACGGCGGCTGTTCCGGCGGCAGCGGCTGCGCGGACGGCGGCGGCGCGTTCGCGGCCTGCAACTTGGCGCTGGGAGTGTCGGAACTGGTGGGTGGCGGAGGCGGCGGCGCGGTGCCGCGGCCGAACGCCTGCGGCGCGGTAGCCGGCGAGGACGGGTCGGGCCCGACCGAGCCGGCATACTGGGCGTTGGCCCGGTCGGCCACCAGCCCGTTGGCGATCTTCGCGCGCGTGGCGGCATCGGTCACCACGGGTTTGGGCGGCACGGTGCTCAGGTTCGGGTAGGGGGCGTCGGCGTTGGGCGGCGGCGGCCGCTGCTCGGCGATCCGGCCGCCCTCGGCCGAATGCCACCAGTCCACCGGATTCATCGAATCGGGCATCCAGGAACAGCCGGCCAACAGCGCCGCGGCGAGCGGCCAGGCCAGGCGGACAACCGCCCGCGCGCGCCGTGCCGGCCGCCCTTGATCGTGCCAGGGGCACACCCTAGTAAGTCGATACTGACGTCCGTCTGACATGGGTTCGGGTTGCTCCAGACTGCCGCCACATCGGCGTGGGTGCAGGTGTAGCGCGCGGCCCGACCTTCGGGAAGGATGCCCTCATGGCCGAGCCGACCAAGCCGGATTCCGGCGCCTTCAAGCCGCCCGACCCCGCCGAGATCGGACGCTCGATGGCCGACATCGCCGAGCGCTCGCAGCGCATCGTCGGCGACTGGCTGAAACGCCAGGACCAGGGCGGCCCGCAAAGCGTCGACCCGCTGAACATCGGCGGCGCCTTCATGGAAATGACGGCCAAGCTGATGGCGAACCCGGCCGGGCTGATGCAGGCGCAGTTCAGCCTGTGGCAGGACACCATGTCGCTGTGGCAGAGCACCGCCCGGCGCATGATGGGCGGGGCCGGCGAGCCGGTGATCCAGAGCGACCCCAAGGACCGCCGCTTCAAGGACGATGCGTGGCGGGAAAACGAGGTCTTCGACTTCATCCGCCAGTCCTACCTGCTGTCGGCGCGCTACGTGCAGGATGTCGTTGGGCAGGCCGACGGAATGGCGCCGGAAACCGCCCAAAAAGTCGATTTCTACTCGCGCCAGTTCGTCGACGCGATGAGCCCCAGCAATTTCGTGCTGACCAACCCGGAAGTGCTGCGCAAGACCGCGGAAACCGGCGGCGAGAATCTGCTGCGCGGCCTCAGCAACCTGCTGGCGGACCTGGAAGCCGGCAAGGGCAAGTTGCGCATCAAGATGACCGACAAGGACGCCTTCCGGATCGGCGAAAACATCGCCGTCACCGCGGGAAAGGTGGTCTATCAAAACGACCTCATGCAGCTTATTCAGTACTCGCCCACCACCGAGAAGGTACTGAAGCGGCCGCTGCTGATCATTCCGCCCTGGATCAACAAATACTATATCCTCGACCTGCGGCCGAAGAACAGTTTTGTCCGTTGGCTGACGTCGCAGGGGCACACGGTATTCATCGTTTCATGGGTGAACCCAGACGAGAAACTCGCGGACAAGGGGTTCGAGGACTACATGAAGGAAGGCATCCTCGAGGCGCTGTCGGCGATCGAGGCGGCCACCGGCGAGGTCGCGGTGAACGCCATCGGCTACTGCCTGGGCGGCACGCTGCTGTCGGCCACGCTGGCGTGGATGGCAGAGCACGGCGACGATCGCATCAAAAGCGCGACCTTCCTCGTGACCCTCATCGATTTTCGCGAGTCCGGCGAACTCGGCGTGTTCATCGACGAAGAGCAGCTCAAGGCGCTCGAGGAGAAGATGAACAAGCGCGGCTTCCTCGAGGGCAGCGAGATGGCGACCACCTTCAACATGTTGCGCGCCAACGACCTGATCTGGTCGTTCGTGGTGAACAACTACCTGATGGGCAACGACCCCTTCCCCTTCGACCTGCTGTACTGGAACAGCGATTCCACCCGCATGCCGGCACGGATGCACAGCTTCTACCTGCGCAACATGTACCAGCAGAACCGGCTGAAGGACGCGGGCGGCATCACGCTCGCCGGCACGCCGATCGATGTGCGCCGGGTGAAGGTGCCGGCCTATTTCGTCTCCACCCGCGAGGACCACATCGCGCCGTGGCGCAGCACCTACCTGGGCTGCCGCCTGCTGGGCGGGGAGAAGCGTTTCGTTCTCGCCGCCTCCGGGCACATCGCCGGGGTGGTGAACCCGCCGGAGGGGGGCAAATACAGCCACTGGATCAACCCCGACCTGCCCGACGAAGCGGAAGACTGGTTCAAGGGCGCCACCGAGATCGCCGGGTCGTGGTGGCCGGACTGGCAACGCTGGATCGCCGCCAAGGACAAGCGCCGCGTGCCGGCCCGCCAACCGGGGAGTGGCAAACTGACCCCGATCGAGGACGCGCCGGGCAGCTACGTGAAGGTTGTGCTGGAGTAGCGAAGGCCAGGAGGCGCCACGCCCCAGGTTGAGGGACGATCGAATTAACCATCACGAAAACACCATTTGTAGCGGTACAGGTCTTCGATGACTATCCTCGGCCTACCAGCCGCGCGGAGATAAAGTCATGGCAAACGAAGACAGAAAGCACCGGTCTCATCTGCCCATTCCCACTCTGGAGCGATCCGGTCTGGTGACTTATGACGCCAAGGATCCGGACAGCAAATTCCCGCCCATCGAGCAGTTGCGACCACCCAAGGGCGCCCCCAACGTACTGATCATCCTGCTCGACGACGCCGGGTTCGGCGCATCGAGCGCCTTCGGCGGCCCCTGCCAGACGCCGAACGCGGAAATGCTCGCGGCGGGTGGTCTGGAGTACAACCGCTTTCACACCACCGCGCTCTGCTCGCCGACGCGCCAGGCCATGCTGACGGGTCGCAACCATCACTCCGCGGGCATGGGCGGGATCACCGAAATCGCCACCGGCGCGCCGGGATACAGTTCCGTGCTGCCCAATACCATATCGCCGTTGGCGCGAACGCTGAAGCTCAACGGCTACTCCACGGCGCAATTCGGCAAATGCCACGAAGTGCCGGTGTGGGAAACCAGCCCGGTGGGGCCGTTCGACGCATGGCCGACCGGCGGCGGCGGCTTCGAGTATTTTTATGGCTTCCTCGGCGGCGAGGCGAACCAGTGGTATCCGACGCTGTACGAGGGCACCACGGCGGTCGAACCCAGGAAGACGCCTGAAGAGGGCTATCACTTCATGGAGGACATGACCGACAAGGCGATGGCCTGGGTGTCGCAACAGAAGGCGCTGGCGCCGAACAAGCCCTTCTTCGTCTACTTCGCGCCCGGCGCGACCCACGCGCCCCACCATGTGCCCAAGGAGTGGGCCGATAAATACAAGGGAAAATTCGATCAGGGCTGGGACAAGCTGCGCGAGGAAATCATCGCCCGGCAGAAGAAGCTCGGCGTCATCCCCGAGGACACGCAGCTCACGGCGCGCCACAAGGAAATCCCGGCCTGGGACGACATGCCGGATGCGCTCAAGCCCATCCTCCGCCGGCAGATGGAAGTGTACGCCGGCTTCCTGGAGTACACCGACCACCATGTCGGACGCCTGCTCGATGGCCTGAAGAAGCTCGACATCCTCGACGATACGCTGATTTACTATATCATTGGCGACAACGGGGCCTCAGCCGAGGGCACGCTGAACGGCGCCTACAACGAAATGGCCAACTTCAATGGCCTGGCCGCCCTGGAAACCGCGGAATTCCTGATGGCGCGGTACGACAAGCTGGGCGGACCGGAATCATACAACCACTACGCCGTGGGCTGGGCGCACGCGATGAACACGCCCTACCAGTGGACCAAGCAGGTTGCGTCCCACTGGGGCGGGACGCGCAACGGCGCCATCGTGCACTGGCCGAACGGCTTCAAGGCGAAGGGCGAAATCCGCTCGCAGTTCCACCACGTCATCGACGTGGCGCCCACGATCCTTGAGGCGGCGGGGTTGCCCGAGCCGGTTTCGGTCAACGGCGTGCATCAGCGCCCCATCGAAGGCGTCAGCATGCTGTACTCGTTCGACGACGCGAACGCCGCGGAGCGGCACGAGACGCAGTACTTCGAGATGTTCGGCAACCGCGGCATCTACCACAAGGGCTGGACCGCGGTGACCAAGCACGGGACGCCCTGGGAACTCTTCGGCCGGAAGACTGTGCCCCTCGACGAGGACGTCTGGGAACTCTACGACACCAGCAAGGACTGGAGCCAGGCGAACGACCTGTCCAAGGAGATGCCGGAGAAGCTGCGTGAGTTGCAGCGTCTGTGGCTGATCGAAGCGACGCGCTACAACGTGCTGCCGATCGACGACCGG
>Ga0181535_10005482_pt1 | contig 13562 bp, 11 predicted proteins | sample PEATcosm2014_Bin_44_FD_119774 | JGI IMG/M metagenome (GOLD analysis project Ga0181535, IMG submission 119774) | Peatland microbial communities from MTU Mesocosm Facility, Houghton, MI, USA - PEATcosm2014_Bin17_30_metaG | ecosystem: Environmental > Terrestrial > Soil > Wetlands > Peat | place...
ACCCTGGCCAAGATGCTCGACGTGCCCTTCGCCATCGTGGACGCGACGACTCTTACAGAAGCGGGCTACGTCGGCGAGGATGTGGAGAACATCATCCTCAAGCTCTTGCAAGCCGCCGAAGGCGACGTGACTCGCGCCCAGCAAGGCATCATCTACATCGACGAAATCGACAAGATCGGCCGCAAGGACGAGAATCCCTCCATCACCCGCGATGTCTCGGGCGAGGGCGTGCAGCAGGCCCTGCTCAAGATTCTCGAAGGCACCGTGGCCAACGTGCCGCCGCAGGGCGGACGCAAGCACCCCCACCAGGAATTCACCGCCGTCGATACCACCAACATCCTCTTCATCTGCGGCGGAGCATTTGTCGGCCTGGAGCGCGTGGTAGGCCGCCGCGTGGGCAAAAAGGCGATGGGCTTCAAGGCCATGGACGCCGAGGCCGATGCCGCCACCACCCGTTCCCATCGCGACACCGAGTTGCTGCGCCGCACCGAGCCGCAGGATCTGATCAAGTACGGCCTGATTCCGGAATTTGTTGGCCGCCTGCCCGTTGTGGGCGTACTCGACGAGTTGGACGAGTCGGCGCTGATCGAGATTCTCACCAAGCCGCGCAACGCCATCCTCAAGCAGTATCAGCGCCTCTTTGAATTCGAGAATGTTCGCCTGCACTTCACCGTGGAAGCCACCGCTGCCATCGCCCGCGAGGCCCTGTCTCGCAAGATTGGCGCGCGCGGACTGCGCATGATTCTCGAAGAGCTGATGCTCGACCTGATGTTCCACCTGCCAAACAACAAGAGAGTCCGCGACCTGGAAATCACCAGCGACATGGTCGAGCGCCGCGATCTCTCCCTCTGCCTGCTGGAAAAAGCCGGATAGGGATTTTGCTCCAAGCTGAAATGGAAAATGTCCCTTTAGTCCTCACCAGAAGAAGAGGCTTTTTGAGTTAGTCTGACAAGGTGAATCAGCAACCACATATGCGATAGTGACGATTGAGTTTCAACGACGGCTGCACGACCAAGCTCTGATACAAATATTAGTTATCACCCATTTAGCATGGGTATATGCTATGTTCAATCCTCAGTCTGAAGGAGCATTTATGGATCAGTTGAAAGTCCGTTCAGCTTTACGTTGCGCAGCTATCTTGGGGGTCATTCTGGTTATGATCGCTTGTAAGTCCAGTGTCAATCCACAAAACACTACCCCCATTCAGGCCTCTACTTCTGGCTCTAATTCTGCTGCCGTTGGGCAAGGCAGCCCAACAGCGGCAGATAGTTCTCTTGCTGCCGAATGGGTCCCGGTCAAGGCAAACTGCATTGTTTATCACACTGGATACGATGGGACGATCGTTGCGCGTGACGTCTCGGAACCGACGGGAACTCTAGCCAGGTTCACGTGCAATGGGAAAAATGTCGAGATCGCCAGCAAAAAGATGGTGAAGGGAATCATTCTCACCAAAGACTATGGCAATGTGAAAGTTCACTTTATGAGCATGATCGCCACCGTTGGCGCTCACGATTTTACAACTGTGGGAGAGGGCCATGCACTACCCGAGAGGGTGATCGATATGTCCGTCCAGAATTCCGCGGTTGAACGTTTCAGGGCTCAGTTTCCATAAAAGAATTTGCTATGTATCCCAGGTTTCACTCCTGAGACCTGGGATACCCCTCAACTCATCGTACTCGGGTGCTCACCGTGTATGGCTTCAATGAGTGCGTCCTTGCTCTTCTCCTCAGAGGCGCCTGCCGTGGATGAACACTCTTACGAAACAACTCACCGCCTTTACGGATACTCCTCGACCTTTATTACAAGGCAAGTCACCGTCTGCTCCCCGGCAACCAGCATCTGATGCGGCAAGCCCGCCGGAACGTGCGCCACATCGCCCGCCCTCAATTCCTGCCGCACTCCACCCTCAATCGAGCTTCCGCGCGTTTCGCCCGGCTTGACCAATCGAGCGCCCATCACCGTGCCACCAGTCACCAGAGTGGCCCGACCCTCCAGCACATAAAAGACATCGGCGAAATTCTCATGCACCTCGGCTTCGCCGTCGCGGCTGCGAAACGAGAGCATGGCGCAATGCCGCGGATACTCCTTCAGCGTCTCGCTGGCCGAGCCGTCTCCATGCTTCGCCAGCTTGTGCAGATACGCCGCCCGCTCCAATAAAACCGCCGCTGTCCAGTGATCCGGATGCAGCACAGTCTTCTCACCCTTAGCACGCGCTCTCGCCGCCGGCGTAACACCCTTCTCCGCCGGAAGCAGTTCCTTGAGAATTTGGTTTTTAATCTTGTCCATCACGCCTCCCAGTTTACGCCCAGCTCACGTCATCCCCGCCACTTCCCTTGCCCGCAAAAAAATCTCCAGCAACATGGGCCGCGTCAATTTCCCGGTGTTGGTGTTTTGCTGTGAGGGATGATAACTGGCAATCACCGTTACCCCATTCGGCAAGGTAAACTCCGCGCCGTGAGCAAAGTTCATGCCCGTTCGAGAAGCAATCAGTCCGCTGCGTCGAGCGTGCGCCAGAAATCCGTCGAAGGCGATTTTGCCCAGGCAGACCACCACGCGCAAATTCTTCAGCAGACCGATCTCCTCGTCAAGATATGGGGCGCAGTTGCGCTGCTCCTCCGGCAATGGCTTGTTAGCTGGCGGAGCGCAGCGCACCAGAGCGCTGATCCACAAATCGGTGAGCTTCATTCCATCGTCGCGGCTCTCAGCCCTGGGCTGCGAGGCAAAACCGGCCTCATGCAGCACGGGATAGAAAAAATATCCCGACCCATCGCCGGTAAACATCCTTCCCGTCCGATTTGACCCATGCGCGCCCGGAGCCAGCCCCAGCGCCATCACCCGCGCCCGCGGGTCTCCGAACGATGGCACCGGCTTGCCCCAATATTCACAATCCAAATAGGCGCGTCGGCGCACACGCGCCACCTCGGCACAATATGAGCGCAGACGCTGACAGCGCTTGCACGCAACGATGCGGGCATTCAATTCTTCCAGCGAAGAGCGATCAGCAGCCATGATGAAATTCTAAGCCCTGGCAAGAAAGAGCGAGTTCCTATTCCCTATTACCAGTTACCTGTTCACTGTGCCGTGACTTTTCTGTATGTGCTATATTTTTCTTACTTAAAATTATGGAGAATATCCGCAATGCCACCACCTGCAAATCTCGAATTTTTGCGCCGCGCCATCGCGCTGGCCACTGACAACGTGCAGCGCGGCACGGGCGGGCCCTTTGGCGCCGTCATCGTGCGTGAAGGCCGCAACTTGAGCGAGGGCGTAAACACAGTCACCGCCGCCAACGACCCCACGGCGCACGCTGAAGTAAACGCCATTCGCGCGGCCGCCAAGGCTCTGGGAAGTTTCTCTCTGGCCGGATGCCAACTCTACACCAGTTGCGAGCCTTGCCCCATGTGCCTGGCCGCCGCCTATTGGGCGCAGATTGACGCCATCTACTACGGAGCCAGCGCCGAGGACGCAGCCCTGGCCGGCTTCAACGACACTTTCATCTACCAGGAGATTCGCAAAAACAACGCGGATCGAAAGTTTCTCCCCGCCAAGCAGTTGCTCAGTGAAGAAGCCTGGGCCAGCCTCGCCGCCTGGATCGCCTCGCCGTGCAAGATCGAATATTGAAGCATCGCTTCTGCTTGCATAGCTTTCCTTAGCATAAGCACCATGCTTTCCGTGCCCATAATAATATTGCACGATACATGCCAACGGGTGTAGGCTTTACCAGCACGCAGATGCACGCACCAGGGGTGCGAAAATATGTCTCACAAAATTGCATTATGGCCCGTATTGCTGCTTGCATTTTCGCCTGCGGCCTTTGCTGACGGTGTCGTCCTCTACAACACCATCCCCGCCACACTGCCCGTCAATCTTCCTTCTGAAGGGTACGAAGCTGCATCCATCAGCGAGTTAGGAAACCTGATTCAATTTGCGGGAAATGATTCCGCCTACACCATCACCAGCGCCACCATCGTCATGAGTGATTGGGCTCCGCAGTCCGATTGGACTTCCGAGATCAACGGCACAACCATCACCTCCACCGGCTTCTACATCCCGCTCACGCTGAATCTGTACACCGTCGGCGCCAACAACTCGGCGGGAGCGCTCCTCAAAAGCGTCTCCGTCGATGCCTTCATCCCCTGGCGTCCCCCCGCCACCAGCACATGCGGAAGTGAATATCTGGGATCCGATGGCGTCTGTCACGGCGGATCGCTCTCCACGGTGAGCTTCGATCTCGGCGACCTCCTCACCTCCAGCGAAATCATCTACGGCCTTTCGTTCGACACCGAGCACTCCGGCTATGACCCCACAGGCGTTCCCGGCCCCTACAATAGTTTGAATTTTGCGCTCTCCACAACGCCGCCCTCCGTGGGAAGCAATCCTCTTTTCAACACCGCATACGTTGCTGCCAACGGCGGCACATTGGGCCCGGACACGGGCTGGGACCCCTATAGCGGCGCCGTAGAATTCTCCGGAGAGGCGCAGCAATCGAGTGTTCCCGAGCCTTCTTCGCTGCTGCTGCTCGGCTCGGGGCTGATCAGCCTGTCGATACTCATCTTGAGCCGGCGCAGCCTAACTTCCGCCCGTCTCTGAATTTGAGCCGGTAACCATATTACAGATGCCGTAAAAAAGTCTTATACTTCCAGCCATGCGCGTACTTCAACTCACCTTGCTCTTCGCCGCCTCCGGCCTCGCCTTTAGCCAACCAGCCTCTTTGCCCGCGCCCTGGCAGATGCAGGACTCCGGCACCACCGCCAGCCTGCGCGGAATTTATTCCGTGGACGGCACGGTAGCCTGGGCCAGCGGCAGCGGTGGAACGGTACTGAAGACCATCGACGGCGGCGTGCATTGGGAAAAGTGCGCCATTCCCGACGCAACCACCGACGGCGCAACCCTCGATTTTCGCGGCGTGCAAGCCTGGGACGCGAACAAAGCCATTGTTATGGCCTCCGGGCCGGGCGAGAAAAGCCGACTGTATAAAACTACCGATGGATGCGGGACATGGAAGTTGATCTTCACCAATCCAGACGAGGACGGGTTCTTCGATGCAATTCTGAGAACAACGGAGGGGAAACTTTACGTACTTGGTGACCCAGTAAAGCGAATCTTCGCCCTGTTTCAGAGCGAGGATCTAGGTGAAACATGGTACGCAGCGGGCGAGCTAGGCAGAGATGCTCAGGCTGACGAAGCATCGTTCGCTGCAAGCAATTCTGAACTCACTTCATATGGGCCATACCTGCTCTTTGGAAGCGGAGGAGGCACCGCGCGCGTATTCGCTACAAGCGTTAAATGCTCACCGCCGTCCGGAAATCCCAATGGTCCTGCAATAACCAATTGTGTCGTCGGATTCCGCTCTTCAGAGGTGCCTGTAGTTGCAGGCTCACCGGCTTCGGGCGTGTTCTCAGTCGCTGCACGACAGTTTTCAGCCAAGAGTGGCATGATAACCGCCATCGTTGTCGCCGTCGGAGGAACTTATGATCATTCAGATAGCGCAGCGCGTACAGCTGCCTTCAGTACCGATGGCGGCCAGCATTGGACCGCCTCCACCACCCCGCCCCACGGCTTCCGCTCCGCTGTTCAATGGTCCGATGCCTTCAAGCTCTGGATCACCGTCGGCACCAATGGATCGGATGTGAGCCGCGATGACGGAAAGACCTGGCAGCCCCTCGACAACGGCAACTGGAACGCTCTCTCGCTGCCCTTCGCCGTCGGCCCCAACGGCCGCATAGCCCGCCTCAACCCTGCGACTCTTTCACCAGCCGTTACCAACGGAACCCAGACAGCGCCTCATCCACCCCCGGCACAGTAAAATAGGGCCAACCGGATGACTCCAGCCTCTCCAACGGTTGACACTCCACGCACCCGCTCTGCGCGGGAGCCGGAATCGCGGACAAAATCCGGAAATACGCCCATCATTCAGGTCCGGAACCTCGAAAAAACCTACACCACCGCGCGTGGCGCGCTCACACTTTTTCAGGGCCTTAGCCTTGACGTCGAAACCGGCGAGATGGTGGCCATAGTGGGCCAGTCAGGAGCGGGCAAGAGCACGCTTCTGCACATTCTGGGCGCTCTGGACGCACCTACCTTGGGAACCGTCACTTGCGCCTCGGTCAACTTGGTACAGCTTTCGCCGCAAGAGGCCGCGGCCTTTCGCAATCGCGAGATCGGCTATGTCTGGCAGTTTCATTACCTGTTGCCGGAATTCACGGCTCTCGAAAACGTGGCCATGCCGTTGCTGGCTCGCGGCGACAGAAAGCGGGATGCGCTGTCGGCAGCGGCCAACTGGCTCCGCGAGGTGGATTTGGAAGATCGCGGTTGCCATCGCCCCGGAGAGTTGAGCGGCGGCGAGCAGCAGCGCGTGGCGCTGGCCCGCGCGCTGGTCAACAATCCCCGGGTGCTGCTGGCCGACGAACCTACCGGCGACCTGGACGAGACCACCGCCGGCCGTGTATTTGACCTGATCGAGCGGTTGCACAAAAGTCACGGCCTCACCTCGATTCTGGTGACGCATAACCTTGACTTGGCAGCGCGTTGTACGCGAATCTTGCGCTTGGAGGCCGGCAAACTGGCCCCTGGACAGAGGTCCGCGCCGGTGGCGTATACTCCTCAAACGGAAGCCCGCACAGGACAGGTTTAAGCGAAAAATGCGCCTTTCCGGCAGGAAACTGAGTCTAATCAAGCAGGCAGCAACTTTGAGCAAGTTGGCGTAACTTTGAACCAGTTGGAACACGGGAGGCACTGATGTTCGAACGCTATACGGAAAAGGCGCGGCGCGTGATCTTTTTTGCACGCTATGAGGCCAGCCAGTTCGGCTCGCCTTATATCGAGACCGAGCATCTGCTGCTCGGCCTGCTGCGCGAAGACAAGGCGTTGACCAACCGCTTCCTGCGCTCTCACGCTTCAGTGGATTCGATTCGCAAGCAGATTGAAACGCATACCACCGTCCGCGAAAAAGTCTCCACCAGCGTGGACCTGCCGCTTTCCAACGAGTGCAAGCGTGTGCTGGCCTATGCCGCCGAGGAAGCCGAGCGCCTGGGCCACAAGCACATTGGCACCGAGCATTTGCTCCTCGGATTGCTGCGCGAGGAAAAATGCTTCGCTTCTGAAATTTTGATGGAGCGTGGCCTGAAACTGGCGCAGATTCGCGAAGAGCTGGGCCGCGTTACTCAGGAAAAAGCCCAGCCGCAACAGCGCCAGCGCGACACCAGCCTGCTCAGCGAGTTCAGCCGCGACCTCACTCAGGCCGCCATGGAAGGCCAGCTTGATCCGCTCGTCGGCCGCGAGGGTGAACTGGAGCGCGTGGTGCAGATCCTCTGCCGCCGCACCAAAAATAACCCCGTGCTCATCGGCGAACCCGGAGTCGGCAAAACGGCCATCGTCGAGGGTCTCGCCCAGCGCATAGCCGACGGCGAGGTGCCCAGCTTCCTCGCCGACAAGCGCATTTTGGGATTGGATTTATCGCTCATCGTGGCCGGAACAAAGTACCGCGGTCAGTTCGAGGAGCGACTCAAGAACATCATGAAAGAGCTGATGGACAATCAGAACTCCATCATCTTCATCGACGAGCTGCATACCTTGGTCGGCGCGGGCTCCGCCGAAGGCTCGCTCGACGCAGCCAACATTCTCAAGCCGGCCCTCAGTCGCGGAGAAATTCAGTGCATCGGCGCCACCACGCCGGGCGAGTTTCGCAAATCCATTGAGAAGGACCGCTCCCTCGAACGCCGCTTCCAGGCCGTGAAAGTTCCTCCGCCCAGCGAGGCCGAGGCCATCAAGATTATCCACGGCATCAAGGATCGCTACGAAAAATTCCACGCCGTCAGCTACACCGATGACGCCGTGGAGTTTGCCGTCTCTCACGCCAGCCGCTACATTCCGGACCGCTTTTTGCCCGACAAGGCCATAGACCTCATCGACGAGGCCGGCGCGCGCGTCAAGCTCCGCCAGACCTCGCTGCCCGAAGAGATCACCGAAGTCCAGAAGCGCATCAAGTTCATTGTCCATCGCATGGATTCGGCCATCGCCAATCACGAATTCGAGAAGGCCCGCTTCTACTCCGACGAGGAGCGCAAGGAGCGCGAAACCCTGCGCGCCCTGCGCGACAAGTACCACCTCGACGACTCCGCAAGCGGCATCGTCGCCCGCGAAGACATTGAAGATGTAGTGAGCCGCTGGACAGGCGTGCCCATCAACAGCATCAAGGAAGAAGAAACACAGAAACTGCTGCGTGTCGAAGAAGAGTTGCACAAGCGCGTCATCTCCCAGGAGAAGGCCATCAGCGCCCTGGCCCGCGCCATTCGCCGCTCCCGAGCCGGACTGAAGTCACCCAACCGGCCCATTGGCAGCTTCCTCTTCCTCGGTCCAACCGGCGTCGGCAAAACCGAAATGGCCCGCACCCTGGCTCACTTCTTATTCGGCTCCGACAAGGCCCTCATCCGCTTCGATATGTCGGAGTTTATGGAGAAGCACTCCGTCTCCAAGCTCATCGGCTCGCCTCCAGGCTACGTGGGCTACGAGGAGGGCGGCCAGCTCACCGAGCGCGTAAAGCGGTCTCCTTATTCGGTTGTGCTGCTCGACGAAATCGAGAAGGCCCATCCCGATGTCTTCAATATTTTGCTCCAGGTCTTCGAGGACGGCCAACTCACTGACGGCCTGGGCAACACCGTCGATTTCAAAAACGTCATCGTCATCATGACCTCCAACATTGGCGCGCGCCACCTGCAAAAAAAGCAGGGCCTGGGCTTCGCCAGCGACCGCGACGAGATCGTCAGCGACAAGGTCGAGGAACTGGTCAAGGGCGAGGTCAAAAAGACCTTCAACCCAGAGTTCCTCAACCGCCTCGACGAAGTCATCATCTTCCAGGCGCTCAACGACGCCGACCTCATACAGATCGTCGAGCTGATGGTGCAGCAGCTTAACGCCAATCTCGTCCAGAAGTCCATCACCATCTCGGTCACCGAGGACGCCAAAAAGTGGATCCTCGATAAAACTCTTGGGGACCGCAGCTACGGCGCGCGCCCCCTGCGCCGCGCCCTGCAACGCTACATCGAGGATCCCTTGAGCGAAGCCATGATCGGCGGACAAATCATCGCCCGCCCCGCCTTCCTCGAAGTCTACCTCGAAATCGACCAGCTCTTCTACCGCCCCGTCAGCGCCGACGAGACCCCCAGCGAAGAAAAAGCCGCCGGCGTGCTGCTCTTCAGCAACTGAGGCGAGCGCGATTCCAACAGAAATCTCCCGGCCGATCCGCCGGGAGATTTTTCTTGCCATGGATGCTTCAAGATGAGCGCCATTCCGAATATCCCGTGAACAAGTCTACTTTTGCTCTCATATCCAGCTTCTCCTGATTCCTCATAAATCCTTTATGCGCTTTCTGATAAAGCTGAAGTACAGGGGGCGGATTCACACCCTGATTTTGCGCAAGAAAGCTGCAAGTCCCCATGAGCGCTGCCCATCCATTGCTGTTGGATACGCTCTTCGGAGAGTATCCGCTCGATCAGGCCTTTGACGAGATGCGCCAGCCCTACGGCGAGGTGCGCGACCATTATCGCGCGCTGGCCGAGACCCTCGCCGGTTTGCCACCGGAGGAGTTGCAGCGCCGCAAGCAATCTGCCGACCTCTCGTTTCTTACCCAGGGAATTACATTTACCGTCTACGGCCGCGAGGAGGGCACGGAGCGCATCTTTCCCTACGACCTGCTGCCGCGACTGATTACCGCCGTGGAGTGGGAGCGCATCGAGCGCGGACTGATGCAACGCATCACCGCCCTCAATTTCTTCCTGCGCGATGTATACTCCGAGGCAAAAATCCTTAACGATAAAATAATTCCGCGCGAGCTGGTCTACAGTTGCAAGCATTACCGCCGGCAGATGCGCGGGTTGCAGGTGCCGCGCAATGTCTATGTCGCGGTTGTCGGCTCCGACCTGCTGCGCCTGAACTCCGGCGAGTTTGTCGTCCTCGAGGACAATCTGCGCGTGCCCTCCGGCGTGAGTTATATGCTCACCAACCGCCGGGTAATGAAGCAGACCTTCCCGCAGTTATTCTCAAGTTATGGAGTCAGGCCCATAGAGCACTATCCGCAACTGCTCTTATCCACTCTGCGCTCACTGGCTCCAGAGGGAAGGCCGGAGCCGAAAATAGTCCTTCTAACTCCGGGGGTCTTTAACTCGGCTTACTTCGAGCACACCTTTCTTGCCCGCCAGATGGGCATCGACTTGGTGGAAGGCCGCGACCTGGTGACGCACGACAATATCGTCTATATGCGGACCACAGATGGATTGAAGCGCGTGGACGTGATCTATCGCCGCGTCGATGACGATTTCAGCGATCCGCTTGTCTTTCGCCCCGATTCATCGCTCGGCTGCGCAGGCCTCTTCAACGCCTATCGCGCCGGCAATGTTACGGTGACCAATGCCTTCGGCACCGGCCTGGCCGACGACAAAGCCGTGTATGCTTATGTGCCGAAAATGATCAAGTACTATCTCGACGAAGATCCAATTCTGAATAATGTCGAGACCTACCTTCTCGGCGATGCGGTCGAGCGCAGGCACGTGCTGGACAATCTGGATAAGTTAGTCGTAAAGGCGGTGGGCGAGAGCGGCGGCTACGGAATGTTGATCGGCCCGCATTCGACGGCCGCCCAGCGTGAGGAGTTCGCCCGCGCCATCGAGGCCAATCCGCGCAATTATATCGCGCAGCCCACGCTGGATTTTTCGCGCGCGCCATGCCTGATTGGCGATCATCTGGAGCCGCGCCATGTGGACCTGCGGCCTTACATCCTCTTCGGCGACAAGATCAACATCGTGCCAGGCGGACTGACTCGCGTGGCTCTCGAAAGAGGTTCGCTGGTGGTGAACTCTTCGCAGGGCGGCGGCAGTAAGGATACCTGGGTGCTGGAGTAACTTGAGCGAGTGAAAGAGTGAAGGAGTGAAACAGGGATCGCGCGTTTTTCACTTGTTCACTTATTAACTTATTCACTATTTCACTATTTCACTTTGAGGGTGTCATCATGTTATCTCGCGTTGCTGACAGCTTATATTGGATGAGCCGCTATCTGGAGCGCGCCGAGAACACTGTGCGCCAGCTCGACGTGACCATGGGCATGATGCTTGACACCGGAGGCGCCAGTGAACGAGAGCGTTGGCAGCGGCTTGTCGCCGCGCTGGGCAAGCCTGCCGGACTGGACTGGAACGGAAACCTGGAGGCCATGGCTCATAAGCTGGTCTTCGACAATCTCAACCATGCGGCTATAACATTCTGCGTCAATGGGGCGCGCGAAAACGCCCGCCAGGTGCGCGAAGAAATCTCCAGCGAGCAGTGGCAGCGCCTCAACCGGCTCTATCATCAGATTCACTCGCCGCAGGCGGAGACTCAATTCACCTCCAGCATCAACGATCTGCTCTCCTCGATTACCGATGGCATTCATCTCTTCAAGGGAGTTACAAACTCAACCATGATTCATGGCCAGGGCTGGCAGTTTATCCGTCTGGGCCGCTATATCGAGCGCGCTTATGCAACAGCTACGTTACTGGAGGTTTATCAGCCCGATCTTTTTCATCCGATGGAGCGCGAGCATGAAGGCTATCAGTATCTTGAGCTGGTCGGCCTGCTGCGCTGTTGCACTTCGTTTGAAGCCTACTGTCAGGTTTATACGGCGGATGTATCTGCCGCGCGCATTCTGGAGTTTCTGCTGCTCAACCAGGACTTTCCCCATGCCATCCGCAACTGCGTGGACAGTATGCGCGAGGCGATTGACTCCATTCAGCGCACCGGCGGCCGCCGCCCGCCCACGGAGTTGATATCCGGCATCGGCCGCCTGCACGCCATGCTCGACTTCACCACCATCGATGAGATCATCCACGGCGATACGTCGACCTTTCTGCATAACATTCGCGAACAGTGCCTGCGCATTCACGAACTTATCTATCGCTACTATGTGCATTACTCGATTCAGTCCGCGCTGGCAAGTTAAGGAGAGCATGCATGAATTTTTATTCGATCCGCCACCTTACGCGCTTCCGTTACTCTCATCCCATCAGCGAGAGCATCATGGAGACGCGCATGCATCCGCGCTCGGACTCCAATCAACACTGCTTGAATTACTCGCTCTCCGTCAGCCCGCGCTGCCGCGTCTTCAATTATCGCGACCATCAGGGCAACACCGTCCAGCATTTCGATATTCCCGGCGAACACAATCAGTTGGTCATCGTTGCGGAGTCGGTTATTGAGCAGCAGGTCTTGCCCGATGTCCCCGCTTCGCTATCTCCCGACGCATGGGAGGCGCTTGACCAGTTAGTCGAAGAGGGCGATTACTGGGAGATGCTGCTGCCCTCGACTTTCGCCGTCGAAACTCCAGCACTGACTCTGCTCGCTAAACAAATGGGAGTAACCCGCCGCGACGATCCGTTGATGTTAGTCCAGGAGCTGAATCAGAGGTTATTTAATTACTTCGACTATGAGCCTCGCTCCACGCGCGTCGACTCGCCGATAGATGAAGCTATTGTCAGCGGCAAGGGCGTCTGCCAGGACTTTGCGCATACCATGATTGCCCTGCTGCGCCATGTGAAGATACCCGCGCGCTATGTCTCCGGCTATCTCTATCGCAGCCGCGAAGATAAGGATCGTTCCACTCCGGACGCGACTCATGCATGGGTCGATGCGTTGCTGCCGGGTCTGGGCTGGGTGGGCTTCGATCCTACCAACAACCTGGTCGCTCATCATCGCCACATTCGCACCGCCGTGGGCCGCGACTATGCCGATGTGCCTCCCACTCACGGCATCTTCCGCGGCGCCACCGAGAGCGAGTTATATGTCGCCGTTCACGTGGAAGCCAGTGACGAGCCGCCGGCTCTCGACCGCACGCTGCCCATCCCCGAAGACTGGAGCGTGCTGGTCGAGCGCGCCCAGCAGCCCCCCGCGCCCATCATCCCGTTTGTTGACTTGCAGCAGATGCAGCAACAACAACAGTAGAAAATGGATCTCGCTCAGCTCAAAAACTCGGCGATGGCGCTGACCACGGTCTCCTGCTCGTCCTCGCGCAGCTCGGGGAAGATGGGCAGGGCCAGGACCTCTCGCGCGGCTCGTTCGGCTTCGGGGAAGCTGCCCTCGCTATATCCCAGGCCCTTGAGAGCCGCTTGCAGATGGAGCGGGACGGGGTAGTAGATCTCCGAGCCGATCTTGCGCTCGGTGAGATATGCGCGCAGCTCGTCGCGGCGGGTGGTGCGGATCACGTATTGATGCCAAACGTGATGGGTGCTTGGAACCTCATGCGGCAGGATGATGCCGTGGATGGGATAGGGGCCGGCTTCGACCAGTCCCGCGGCGTGAAAGAGGGCGTGATAGCGGCGGGCGACGGTGCGGCGGAGTTGATTCCAGGTATCGATGTACTTGAGCTTGACGGAAAGGATGGCTCCCTGGAAGCCGTCCATGCGGGCGTTCCAACCGGTCTCGTCATGGTAATAGCGGCGGCGCATTCCGTGCTGGCGCAACATACGGGCACGCTCGGCCAGTTCGTCGGAATTGGTGGTGACCATGCCGGCGTCGCCCGCGGCGCTGAGGTTTTTGGTGGG
>Ga0181535_10005483_pt1 | contig 13557 bp, 8 predicted proteins | sample PEATcosm2014_Bin_44_FD_119774 | JGI IMG/M metagenome (GOLD analysis project Ga0181535, IMG submission 119774) | Peatland microbial communities from MTU Mesocosm Facility, Houghton, MI, USA - PEATcosm2014_Bin17_30_metaG | ecosystem: Environmental > Terrestrial > Soil > Wetlands > Peat | place...
ATAGACCGAAGGACGCACCGGCATAAGCCGGTTCATGAGCCTCCGGGAATCCCTCGAGGCATCTTTCCCCCCCTGGTTAACGGCAGCCCGTTCCAGCCCGCCATCCCCTTTGAGGGGAACTTCCGGACGAGAAAAGAAGATCGCAAACAAAATTACACCCACGATCACAAGGAATTGAACGAGAAAGAAGGCCAGCATAAATGTGTAGAGCATTTCAGCCTCGATTCACAGGGCTTCCTTGGCTTGTGCCCAGTGCCGCGACCAGACGCACTTCGTGCCTCACGCGCCCCGGTGCTTCGGGGGCAGAGGAAGCACTGTCACCGTCACTTGTCATTCAAGAGCCAAGGGTGCAGACGCGCCGCACATTTGATTTATCGGCACAATCGGCAGTTAGATGAGAATTCTCTTAGGATGCCCGTGGGAAGCACTCCCCACGGTGTCGGCTAGGCTTAGCTTTTTGGGGGGTTGCGGCGCATGGTGAGAATCGTCCCGTCTTTGAAGTTGTATTCCACCTGGTCCATGAGCCGCTGGATCATATACACGCCGCGCCCACTGTCACGATAAATGTTGTCGCCTTCGGTTGGATCGGGAAGTCCGGCGGGGTCAAAGCCGGCACCGGAGTCTCTAACCACGATGGTTATTCCGCCGCCTTCCTCGATCTCCACGGTCAGGCCTACGCTTTTTACGGGATCGCCAAGGTTGCCATGGAGCATGGCGTTGCTGAGCGCTTCTCGCAACGCGGCCTGGATATTCGCCAGTTCCCGGCAATCGCTGTTTTGTTCCAGGAATCCAACTACCCTGCGCACCGCGCCTTCGATATTCCGCGGGCTCGAGGGAATTGATTTATCCAGCTTGGCAGATGTCCGGGTCACCGGGTCTCCTGAACTGTCGATGGCTTCAGGCTGCGTGCGCTGCCATCCTTTTCACCCTCCAGCCAGGCGACGTCGGCATGCGTATCGGCAAAGCGCCGCAGGCCGGTTTCCTGGATGGCGGAATCGGGCACCTTGTGAAGTGGCGTATAGCGGGGATGGTGAGATTCCTTGTAGGGATCATTACGCGCCGCATTATAGCAGCAGATCATGGACCAGCGCGGATTATCCGAGTGGTTCTGATCCGAGCGATGCAGCAAGTTGCAATGGAAAAAGAGGGTATCGCCCGGTTCCATCTCCACGTAGACCAGTTCCAATCTTTTCAGTACCTCCCGCACCCGGTCCTGGTCGGCGCCCGCTTGTTCCCCCGTCAGGACGTGATCGATGCGCCCCAGTTGATGCGAGCCGCGGATGACTTGCAGGCAGCCGTTTTCCCGCGTGGCCGGATCGACGGCGATGAACGCGCTGGTGAGCAGCGGGGCCAGCACGCCGTTCTGGTACCAGTAGCCGTAGTCCTGGTGCCATGTCCAGGCGCCGCCGACCTTGGCATCTTTCATGATCATCTTCGAATGGTAATGGTAAACTTCGCCGCCCAGGATTTTCTCTGCGGAGTTGACGATGGATTCACAGCGCGCGAACATGCCATAGAGTGTGTCGCCGGGGTGGTTCCAGAGAGAGAGACGTACTGTCCCTCCTTCACCGTCTCCTCGGCCAAAAGAATGCTGGTCGAGTTCCCGGTCTTCCCTGGCGGCGCGCAGCAATAAGCCTGTCTCCTCCTTGTCGAACATTCCTTTGGCCAGGACAAAGCCGTTGGCTTCGTATTGCCTTAAGTGCTCGTCGTTGAGTGCGCCCATCGCCATCGCAGCCCTCCCTGTGCAACTATTCTCGAATTTCTTTGCGGCGCGCAATGAAAAGCAGATCGTTCGCTTCGCTCAGGATGACATGTCATTCTGAGCGAAGCGAAGAATCTGCATTTGGTTGCGGCTCTGACGCGCTGTGCAACTGCTGCCATTCACCTGACCTTGAAAACCCTCTGATTTAAGTATATACCTTGTGGCGATGTGTTCGCACTTTGAGTCTTTTGAAGAACCTCGGAGGAGAAGATGAAGGTTTGGGCAGAGCTCGAAAAGCAGGCAGCGTGCCAGGTTGCGGTCTTGATGGCCGGGGCGGCGAGGACCGCTCCCAAGACGCGCGGCATCGACAACATCCAGGTTGTGGCGATCGACGATGAGGTCTCCAGGCAGGCTCTGGTCAACAAAATGATGGAGATTGCGAGATCGGAGAACCGTCCGGGTTTTGAACGGGATGCCAAGAACGTGGCGGCCTCGCCCGTCATCGTGGTGATTGGCGTCCGGTCCAACCCGGCAGAACTGAATTGCGGTTTCTGCGGAAACCCCACTTGCGAGGAACTAAGAGCCAAAGATGGGATCTGCAGCTTCAACTCCATCGACTTGGGAATAGCGGCCTGCTCGGCGGCGGCCATAGCTTCCAACCTGCACGTCGATACTCGCATCATGTACTCCGTAGGAAGGTCCTGCCTCGACCTGAGATTGTTTACGGAGGATGTCTATGAGGCGCTCGGAATTCCCTTGAGTATCACCGGCAAAAGCCCCTTCTTCGACCGCAAAGCGTGAGCGTCATAGCCGCCGCACTCCAAGGCGCTTCGCGCTTCAAACCGGCTCCTTTGCATGTTTCCTCGACGAGCAGCAACAATCAGCCCCGCAGCTCGCATCTAACCTGATGATCAGGCCGGAAAACAAAAATGCAAACTCCGACTAATCCCTCGGTGGAGGTCATCGTCGTAGGAGCTGGTTTGGCGGGCACTGCAGTGGCGGCTGTGCTCGGACGGCAGGGTCGGCGGGTGATCCTTGTGGACCCGCGTCCAAGCTACCCGCCGGTATTCAAGGCCGAGAAGATCGACCAGGAACAAGTGCAGGGCTGTCCAAGGCGGCGCTGGTAGAAGATCTCGGAATCCGGGTAGCTTCCGCCCTGAACATTTCCCCCGCCTTGGTGAACATCGAGGGGCATTGCATCCGGTACATGGGCTTGTTCCTGCAGTGCTGGGGTACCGCCGCAGGAGCACGCGTCTTTGCCAAAGTGTTTCTTGTCGATCGCTATCCCACACCGCCCCGTTTTGCCACTCCGGCGGAAGAACTGGCAACTCCGGAAAACCCCAATCGGCCCGTGGAAGGACAGATCAAAATCGAATGGAACCAGTTCCAGCTAATGCGCGCGTTGATGGGAGGCCAGAACATTCCCGCACTTCTGGGCTGCTCTCTCACCCATCGAATTCTGGTGTACGAAGAAGTAAGTGGTTTGCGCGTCGATTCCCTCGTGAAGAATCGCCTCGTGAACTGGTTCCGGATGGGCGATCGGAATGGAGCGTCAGCTGAAACCGCGCTGTTCCAAGCTGGAGCCTGGCTGAGGACCCTGCATGACACCACGTCGGAAGGAATTGAAAGCATTGAATCCGGCAACGTCATTGAGGACTTGCGTGCGCTGGTTCGGAAGAAGCAAATGGAAACCTCTTCTTATGCGGCGCTCGCTCTCAAGGCGCTCGAATTCACACCTCTTGAACATCACGCCCCGGCCTGCGCGCGTATCCCGGTGGCGCTCAACCACGGCGATTTTACCTTGCCCAATCTCCGATGGAACGGCGATCATCACCAGCTATGGGTGATAGATTTTGAGTTCTCCGCCGCGCGGCCCATCCTGCACGATTTGTGCACAATAATCTTTGACCTGCGGAAACGCCTGCTCCATCCCCTGACATCACCGCAAGCCATCGAACTGCTTGAGAAAGCCTTCTGGAAAGGCTATGGGGCCATTCCGGACGATCTTCTGGCTTTTACCGATGCGTTGGCCACGACCCGCCTGTTTTACCACACCTTACCCAAACTGCGCGATTGGCGGCAGCAGAGAGGATTGTGGGCCGGGATCAAAGCGTCGTTGTACAACCGGGTCTTTGAACCTGTCCTTGTACGGCATCTTCTGACCCTTCTGTCCGACCCCGACAGCGGGAGGCGTTCACGCAATCCGGCGGCATGAACGCCGCGCGCCGCCCGCCGCAAGCATGCGCCCGCGTGGCAGCTCTGAAACCTGACGTTGCTCCCACCTTCCTGCGAGCCAACCGTTGCTCAGCGAGGCTCACTCAAAAATAGAATTTGACAGCTAATTGAAGGAGGCGAGGATCGGCGGCGCTTACGACCTTGCCGAAGGAAGGGCTACTGATGTTCCCGCTGACGGCTGCGGCCCCATAAAACTGCGCATGGTTGGCCACATTGAACGCCTCCACTCGGAATTGAAGAGATTTCGACTCGCTGAAGTGGAGGTTCTTCAAAAGGGCAAGATCGAAATTGGCAATGCCGGGGCCGTAGAAGAATCGCCGTGCCGCCGTGCCCATCTGGCCGAGCGCTGGAAGGCTGAACAGCGACGTGTTAAAGGCGGGCCTGCCGTTTCGAGGGTTGGTGTTAATTTCCATGCTGCCGGGAGCCACATTGGGGGCGTCCACGCCATTGTTATTGATCCCATTGGGTATCGTCCCCAACAGCGAAGTGTCGTTATTGTTGTAAAGAGTCACTGGGAAGCCGGTGCTGAATCGCGTGATACCCGAAAGGCTCCAACCCTGCGTCAGCGGGTTCCGGCGATGAACCAGATGGTCGATGGGCAGCTCGTATTTGTAACTCGCCACAAAATTGTGGCGCATATCGAATGCCGATACAGCCTTGCTCAGGTTGGGGTCAACGGGGTTCACCGGCTCGGCCAGGCTGGACGAAAGATCGAGAGATTTGCCGTACGTGTAGCCCAGAAGCAATTCCAAGGGTCCACGGTGGTGGCTCAGGTTGACCTCGAGCGCGTTGTAATTGGAGTTTCCCAGGGTCTTCTGGTAGGTGATGGCGTCGAACTGGGAACTAAAGGGGCCGCGGGTTCCTTGTAGTACCTGGCCTGACGAGGTGACGTAGGTACCCCCTTCGCCGAAAGGTCCACACGTGGCAGTGCCCGGCATAACTTGGTTGGTCTGGCTTACGCTTAAACACTGGGCAGGGTCACCCGGGTTGGCGGAAATGAGCGCCAAGAGATGATGCGCCTGCGAGCCGACATAGCTCAGGCTCAGAAGCGTGTTTTGCCCGGTCTGGCGTTCCAAGGACAGCGTGTAGCTTTCGCTGTAAGGAGGCACATTCTGGTGGAAGAAAGAGGGAACGCCGGTGATCGGCAAATACTGGGGCCAGTTCACGCTGGAATTAGGATTCGCCGCCGAGGCCCCAAAGGCCGGAATGGGCTCAGGAAAACGCTGCCCGATTTTCTGCCCGCTCGCCGCCGTGACGAAGGGATTCGAGAACAGAGGGGGCGCCAGACTGGTATAGTCGTAACCATACGGGGGATTGGCGCTCATGATGCCCGCGGACAGCCCCTCGAAGGCGGTATAGTACAGACCGTATCCGGCGCGCACGCTGGTGGTGCCGCGGCTGCCCAAGATCTTGCCCAACCAGCCGCTCTGGTAATCCGGGGAATAAGCCAGGCCGATGCGAGGAGCAAAATTAGCGTATTTCGTGGGGGCCAACGTCGCGGGAATTCCTGCGTCACCAGGAAACACCAAGCCATTGGGTGCTCCCGGGTAAACCCGAGACTGCTCGCCCAGGACCAGGGTCTGGAGTTGGTTGTATTTCTCGCGCCACGGCGGGAGCAGGTCCCAGCGCAAGCCATAGTTGAGAGTCAGACGCGGCTTTATCCGCCAACTGTCCTGCGCGTAGATCCCCACGTATTTGTCGCGAAGATAGAATGCCAGAGAGTCCCCTTGCGCATAGTTGCTGGGAATGCCCAGCAGAAAGTCCGCGAAGTCAGATCCGGTTTCCGCTCCTGTGAATGAGAAGGCCCCGTTGTAGGTAGCGTCGGGGTTGATGTTGACCTGGTCGATGTGGAATCCCGCCCCAACCTTGAGCACATGCGTTCCCATCACTTTGGAGAAGTTCTCCGACACCTGGAAGGTATTGTTGGCCTCTTTGAGCCCGGTGGTATCCACTCCGAGGGTAAAGTCATTGAACGAGACGTTTTCGATGCCTTCGATTTGTGGAGCCAGCGCATAGATGGAGGGATTACCTGAGCTGTCAACGAACCCTTGCGACGCGAGGCTCGGGCCTACGCCGCCCTGCGGCTGGCCCACATTGTTCGCATCCCGGAGATAGCTCAAGTGAAATTCGCTGACCATGGTTGGGCCAAGGACCTTGGTCAGGCCAAGGCTCACCATTTGCGCCCGGCCGAGGGTGATGGCATTAAAGCCCGGAACACTGGCGCCGCCTTGCGCCGTGGGGTAGGGATTGTCGAGGCCGTAGTCATCAAAGAAGTAGTACGCGGCCAGATCTCCCAGGGCAGTGGGCGTGTCGATTCGCGCCGCACCCTTGTCATCGCGCAGGGTTTCATCGTACGCGGACGTCGAAAAGATATCTGCGCCCTGATTGGGCAGGGGAATAGACTTCAGCAAGGTCTTGGCCGGGCCTGACCAGGCGGCGAGTGGAATCTCAGCGTTGGGCAAAACGCACTGCGCTGAATTCGCGCATCCAGAAGTGTAGTACGCCTCTCCTGGAAACACCCGGTAGCCGAGTTTCTGCGAAAGCGAGTCGGCCCATGACTGGCCGTTCACGGCGCCGGTGAGCAAGCTCGCGACACCCGACAGGTCGCCCGTCCGCTCCGGGAACGCGGGCACAGAAATCAAGCCTGTCTCCACTCCCTCGGTCATCCGGGTCCCCTGATAATCGATGAAGAAAAATGATTTCTCTTTCTTGATGGGGCCGCCGAATGTGCCGCCGAACTGGTTTTGGTCGTAGCGGGCGCGATTCGAGGAAAAATAGTTTCGCGCGTCCAAGTTCGTATTTCGCAAGAAATCAAAACCGCTGCCGTGAAACTCGTTCGTTCCCGATTTGGTGGTAACAACAATCTGTCCACCGCTGTAATTGCCGTACTCGGCATCAAAGTTACTCGTTAGCACGCGGAATTCTTGAATGGAGTCAAGATTCGGGACGAGTGCTGTACCCATGCTGAAGTCTTCTTCAACGCTGCTTCCATTGACAGCGAAACCATTGTTTGTTTCCCGCTGCCCGCTGACCGAGAGGTTGCCGGCATTGAGGTTCCCTGAAGGAGCAGTCTTCGTACATCCGGACATGACCACGGCGTTGGGTTGCTGCGAGCTGGCCGGAATGACGCCCGGCTGCAGAGCTAGTAAATCTGTATAGCTGCGGCCATTCAAGGGAACGGATGCAAGCTTCGTCCTCGAAATGGTTTCGCCCATCGTGGCGTCGGCCGTATCCACGTGGAGCCCTGATTCAGTGACCGTCACCGCCGTGCTTTGTTCACCCAGTTCCAGCTTCAGGTCGATTTCCAGCGCTTTGCCGGTCGCAAGGACAATACCGGACCGAAGAATCGGGCGAAATCCGGATTGATGGGCCTCGATCTGGTACTGGCCGGGGGGCAACGCAGGCAAAGAATAGAACCCGTCGGAATTTGTGGTGGTCGTCTGCCGCACTCCCGTTTCCACGTTGGAGATGACGACGGAAACCCCCGGGACTACCGCCTCACTCGGATCCACAACCCTTCCTGAGATGCTCCCCGCTGAATTGGCCCAGCCTGAAATCCACGCCAGTAGCATGACTGGAACCAGCAGGCCCTCTACACTGGCGGCTCGGAATTTCGGTGGCCCCAATCGACTACTGATTTGCTCCATGTTTCCTTCCTTACACGGTGTATTGCAACTGACTTGCACCTAAAAGACCGATCAGCACACTCGCTTCTATCGACCTCTGGTCATTTGATTTAGGCTTCGAGAATCCAGGTCTGGAAACGTAACCCTCGCGAACTAAGTGCCTTATACTCTCAGCGGGGTGGGTGAAAAGCCCCTAACGGGAATCCCCACGCCCACTCCCATCCTTCTTTGCGGGCGACACTCCCTCCGGCAATCGCAAAAGGGTTGTAGTCGCAACGCGCTTGCAACTCACTCGGGATTATTGTCGCTGTTTTGGACTCGGTCAACGTTTTCTACGTTATTGGTACCTCTGGCTGACCGAACGGCTCGGAGCTCTCGCCGAATGGCTCCACGAGTAGGCTGTTGATGTGTCGACCCCAGGTCGGAATTTGACTACAGCGGGTAGCGTCACTTGGATGTGTCGGCGAACCGTGGAAGCAACCTTGGCGAAGCAACCAGGATTCTGGGGGAAAAGGCAGAGTGGCATTTTCGGGCAGCAGGTGTGCCAGTCGGTGACATTTGGACCGGGTCGACCGTAAGGCCATGGTCTGGCCGGGCAGGGCGTTGGGATTCGGGAGCATCCACCGGTTTTTTTGCATTTTTCACTTGACAAACTCAGGGGCCAATGCTAGCCTATAACTGTGGTCATTTTGTGGACATATTGTCGTGGGCGGGCTTGGGACCGCGAGGAAAAGCGCAACAGTCTCGTCACTCGGGAAGACCGAGGTCAGAAAAAGCAAAAAATAGTACGATCGAAGCCAGTATGTTATTGAAAATACACGATAGCATTTTAGAACGAACTCAAAACGAACTCAAAACGAACTCAGATATTGATTGTACAATGCGTGCATTGAACACAGAAATCGAGCTTTTTGGCGCCACATGCGTCCTGGCTAGTGTCTGGGATGCAGGAATGCGGCCAGGTTACGGAACCAACCCCTCACCCGGCCCGCGACGGCTGATGAAAGCGCCGTCTCGGTCCACCCTCGCCCCCGGGAGAGGGCTTTATTACACGTTGGGTTCTGGCAGGGGAAGGCGGTAGCTGCTGCTACCGCACTCCAGAACTGAGGAAACAAAGCGAGAATGTCTATGAAAATAAAGAGTCGAGACGTTGAGGAGTCGAACAGTTGAGGAGTTGTGAAGCCAAGTCACGAGGTCCGGCGAGCAAATGCCGACGGCTTGCCGCTCCTTAACCCTCGACTCTTGACTTCTCGACTTAAATTGACTGCGAGCCCGGGGCAACCTACAATGATCATGGCGAAGTATCATGCCTAACACGTTTCTATCTATTACCGACTCTCCCACTCCGCCTTCCGGGCCAACGCCTCCGCAGGTGAGCAGCCGCAAGGTTTTCGGGCAGTTTGTCTTTCTGGTTCTGGTCCTGCTTGCGGCAGGGGTGGGTGCGCTGGCCGGACTGGTCTTTGTCTACTCGTCCGACCTGCCGCAGATTCGCGAGTTGGAAGATTACCGCCCGGACGTGATGACGGACCTTTACGCGGACGACGGTTCGGTCATCGGCAGCTTCGCCCTGGAGCGGCGCGTCATTGTGACATACAACCAGATTCCGCCGGTGCTCCGGGACGCGGTCATCTCCATCGAGGACCGCCATTTCGAGAGCCACTGGGGCATCGATGTCCTGCGCATCGCGCGGGCCGCGATCACGGACTTCGCCGAGTGGCGTCGAGCTCAGGGGGCCAGCACCCTCACCCAGCAGCTCAGCAAAAAGCTCTTCCTGACACCTGAGAAGAGCTTCCGGCGCAAAATCCAGGAAGCCTTGATGGCCATTCAGATTGAGCGCTACTTCACCAAGTCTCAGATCTTCACCATGTACGCAAACCAGGTGGATCTGGGGCACGGGAATTTCGGTTACGAGGCCGCCGCGCAATTCTTCTTTGGCAAGCACATCTGGCAGTTGAGCCTGCCGGAGGCCGCGCTGCTGGCGGGGATCCCCAAGTCACCTACCGGCTATTCACCTCTCTCGCACGCCGAGGCTGCGCGACGGCGGCGCAACCAGGTTCTGCTGGCGATGCTGGAAAACGGAAAGATCTCCCGCGAGGATTACCACGCCGCCTCGGCCACCCCGCTCGGGCTGAATATTCAGAAGTGGAACTACACCGTGGCGCCTTACTTTGTGGAAGAGGTGCGCCAGTTCCTCGAGAAGAAATATGGACCGGAAGCGGTGGATGAGCGCGGGCTGCGCGTCTACACGACGCTCGACCCGAAGATCCAGAAGCTGGCTCAAGCATCTCTGCGGCAAGGCCTGCGCGACGATGACAAGCGCCGAGGCTGGCGCGGCCCCGAGAAGAATATCCTGAAGAATCATGTAACCCTCGCGGATGGCTTGCCTGCCACGCTCGAGACCTACACGGACAACGAGTGGAAGCAGGCCTTCCAGCCCGGCGATCTGGTGCACGGATTGGTGACGCAGGTGAGCGATGAATATGCCGCCGTGCGATTTGGAGACTACACTGCTCGCGTCGCCCCTCCTGATTTCGCCTGGACCCGCAAGACCCTGGCCACGGAGCTGTTTTCCCGCGGCGATCTCGACCTGTTTCAAATCAAGGAAATCAAGGGAACGAAGCTCGTCGTCACGCTTGACCAGCATCCCAACGTCCAGGGGGCCATCCTGGTGATTGACAACCCGACCGGCGCCATCAAGGCCATGGTGGGCGGCTACGACTGGAACGAGAGCAAATATAACCGGGCGGTGCAGGCGGAACGGCAGGTGGGGTCTTCGTTCAAGGTCTATGTTTACTCGCAGGCGATGCTCAACGGCATGTCGCCCTTTGACACGATTGTGGACGCGCCGGTGGGCTACAGCACTTCCTCCGGCTGGTGGACCCCGCACAATTATGACGAAAAATACGAAGGGACCATCACCCTGCTGCACGCGCTGGCGGAATCGCGCAACGTGCCCGCCGTCAAGCTCTTGGCCAAGGTCGGGGTGGACAGCGTCATCCGCTTGTGCCGCAAGTTCGGCATCACTTCAAGGCTGGTTCCAAACCTGCCCCTGGCGCTGGGCGCCTCGGACCTGACCCTGCTCGAGCACACTTCCGCCTTCACCACTTTCCCCAACGACGGCGTCCACATCACACCGCGCACGGTCTACCGCGTCACCAACTATGACGGGCGTGTGATCGACGATTTTCAGCCGGAGGTCACCGACGTCCTTCCCGCCGCCGACGCCCGCATCATGGTTTCGATGCTGCGGGAGGTCTTCAACTCGGGAACCGCCGTGCACGCCAGGCCGTTTGCTCAGAAATACTCCCTGGCGGGCAAAACCGGTACGACGAACGAATTCTCCGACGCCTGGTTTCTCGGATTCACACCCTCGATGACCTGCGGCGTCTACGTGGGGTTTGACGATCACCAGACTCTGGGCGATAAGGAAGAAGGCGCGCGCGTGGCGCTGCCCATCTGGGAGCAGTTCATGAGCGAGTATCTGAAAGGCCGGCCCGTCGAGGAGTTCCCGCACTCGCCGCTGCTCACCAACCCTGATCAGGTGAAGCAGATCCTGGCCAGCGCCGGATCGGAGATCCTGCTGGAACGTAAGCCTCAAGATGTAGCCCAGTCTGGCGCCCGGCCCGCATCGGGACCGGCCGCGGCCGCCGCTTCGGCAGCGCAGCCTGGGGCGGCTTCCTCTGTTCATCCCGCCGCTGTAACCCCGCCACCCACCGCGCCCCCCGGCGGAGGATCGGCTCTACCGGTCAAAGTGAAAACCAAAGCTGTTCCCGAACCTGCGCCCGCCAAGGCACCTTCCTCCTCCGAGGGCGTCAAGTCCGAGCCCAGTCCTGGCGCGGGCGCAGCAAAGCGTGCGAATCCTGCTGCGCCTTGACTTGACCTGTTGCAACCGCGCTTGGTTGACACGCCTGAATCATCGTCGTCCGGAACCTGACCGAAAATGATCCCACCCGCCCGGCGCAAGCCTCAGGACATTGCCTTCGGGCGTGACGAGGCGGACTCCGCTTGCGGCTTCAATCTCTCCAATTTCGTAAAGGGGCTGTCCTCGAAATTTCGAAGGAAGGCGCGAAGCGGCTCGTTGCGGGACCGTGAAGAGCAGTTGATAATCCTCGCCCCCGTCGAGCGCCAGTTGGAGTGAATCCTCAGACAGGGGTAAAGCAGGGCCGGGAATGTTGCCAGCCCACAATCGCGCGCCTACTCCGCTCGCGGCGCAAAGGCGGCCGAGGTCCGTGGAAAGCCCGTCGCTCAAATCGATCAGCGCCGAGGCCAAGCTGCGCGAGGAGAGGAATTGCCCCAGGTCGCAACGCGGCTCAGGGTAAAGGTGAGCGTGCACGGCTTCCCTGGCGATCGAGGCGGGCACTTTTTCCCGTGCGGGGCGGAACAATCGCGCCGCCTTGGACGGGGGCGAGGCCGCCTTCGGGAATCTGCTTCGCAGCACGCGCAGACCGAGTGCTGACAACCCTAGCCGTCCACTTACAAAGATCAGGTCACCCGCGTCGGCGCCCGAGCGCCGCAGCGCTTTCCCTCGCGGCACCTCACCTGCGACGAGCACGTCAATGAAAATCGCACCCGGAACCACGGCGGTGTCCCCTCCGATGAGGCGAACGCCGAAACGGCGGGCCAGCGCCAGTAATCCGCTGTAAAAGCCCGAGATCCAGGCCCGCCTCGTCTGTTCCGTTATCGCCAACGACACCAGGGCATAACGGGGGACGCCGCCCATCGCCGCCACATCGCTTAAGGAACGGGCTAGAGCACGATGGCCGACGGCGCGAGCTTTGTGCAATTCACGGGTGAAGTGAACATTCTCGACCGACATGTCCGTGGTCAGAATAAGTTCGCATCCCTTCCGGACATCGACCAGCGCCGCATCGTCGCCAATCCCGAGTTTCACCCTTCCCGCCGGCGTTCGAGCGCGGTCGTGCCCCCTCTCGCGGGAGACCGCCAAGGACTGAAGCCAATTCACCAGTTCGTTCTCAGTTCTGAACATGATTAGTCCGCGTCGTGCCCTCCGCAGCTTCGGCGTGAGCTGTTGTTCCGCGCTTCCCAAGGGCGGTGGATCAGGCGGCAGGCTGGCAGAAATATTCTTAGTCCAACCAGTCTAATTACCTGCTGTCTCCCGATGATCCGGGATAAGTCGAGGTTCTGGAGGGGCAAGGCAGGACCGACGGGATCGAAATTAGCGCTTGACACAACCGTCATCTTTTCTTAATATTCCATTCGCCAGCCCAGTAAGAGTTTTCTAATCGGTCCGTTTCCGAAATCCTAGCTGTACACCGCTAGGGAATTCATAGCACGAAATAATACTCCGGCGGGAGAATTTATAGATGCAGAAGAAGTTCTATGCCTTCCTCATATTTCCCGGCGCCCACGGCAGGCTCCACAAGATTCAACTGCCATTCTACCTTATTCATATGCTTCTAGCTCTTAGCGCGGTAGGAATCATGACCGTCGCGGCACTCGCCAACAGTTATGCCAGAATGCTTCTCAAGGTCTCGAATTACAACAACGTTCGAAGTGAGCGGGAAGCCCTAAAGACGCAATATCGGACGCTGGAGAGCGCCGTAACCAGTGCCAACGCGAAGTTGGACTCCCTGCAATCGCTGGCTGCGGAAGTGGCGCTGACTTACGGTTTTGGCGATGAGCGCCGTCCACGCTTCCCTTCGGCGGTTCTCGGTCTGGCAACTCAAACCAATGCCTCCGTGGACTCCAGCTTCCGCGCTTCTCTGTACGCATTTAATCTGATCCGCAGAGCTTCCCTTGATCCGGACGGTAACGACTTGGCGAGGGGAATGTTCTCGAACCCTCTCATCGCCCGGACCACCGTGCCTTCCCTCTGGCCTGTGCGCGGGCAGATCACCGCGGGGTTTGGGCAACGCATGGATCCATTTAGTGGGGAGGGTGCTTTCCACGCCGGCGTAGATATTTCGGCTCCATCCGGCACGCGGGTGGAGGCTGCGGCTGACGGAATCGTTCTGGAAGCTGGGCCGGAGTCGG
>Ga0181535_10005488_pt1 | contig 13549 bp, 12 predicted proteins | sample PEATcosm2014_Bin_44_FD_119774 | JGI IMG/M metagenome (GOLD analysis project Ga0181535, IMG submission 119774) | Peatland microbial communities from MTU Mesocosm Facility, Houghton, MI, USA - PEATcosm2014_Bin17_30_metaG | ecosystem: Environmental > Terrestrial > Soil > Wetlands > Peat | place...
GGAATCGATGTCGCCGATGAAGTGATCCGTTGCTTTTTGGACTTCGTTCTCGTGGCGCTTTTCGTCGTCCTCGCTGATCAACTTATCCTTGAGCAGCTTTTTAAGGATGTCGATACCATCGCGGCGGACATGACGGACCGCGATCCGCGCCTCTTCGGCGTATTTATGCGCGACCTTCGCCATTTCTTTGCGCCGCTGCTCGTTGAGTTCCGGAATCCGGATGCGCAAGATCTGACCTTCGACGGTCGGGGAAAGCCCCAAATTGGAATTGCGGATGGCCTTATCGACGGCACCGACCATTGCTTTGTCCCAAACCTGAACCGACAGCATCCGTGGCTCCGGCACACTGATCGTCGCCAGTTGGGTCAGCGGCATCGTTTGTCCATAGGCCTCGACATGCACGGGTTCGACAAGGCTCGCCGAGGCGCGCCCCGTGCGCAATCCCCCCAATTCGTGCTTCAATGTCGCTATCGCCCCTTGCATGCGCCGCCGTAGATCGGAAATGTCGAATTCAGCGTTCATCTTGGAACCCTTTGGACCCTAATGCATTGCGCGCGGGGCCCGTTCATAGACCATGCGGTTGAACACGCCAAATCATCAATTAGGGCGAAACCAAAGTGGCTTTGCCGCGTCCCTCGAGCGCTGCGAGGATCGCGCCCGGCTCTTTGATCGAAAATACGATTATCGGAATTCGGTTCTCACGCGCAAGCGCGAAGGCAGCTGTATCCATGACCGCAAGATTTTTGGCAATGGCTTCATCGTGTGTCAATTGCTCGTAGCGCGTCGCGGACGGATCGCGTTTCGGGTCCGCCGAATAGACTCCATCAACCTGCGTCGCCTTCATGATCAGGTCGCAGGAAAGCTCGGCGCCGCGCAAGGCCGCCCCGGTATCGGTGGTAAAGAAGGGATTGCCCGTGCCGCCGGCCAAAACCACGATCCGGCCCTTGCCGAGATGATGCAAGGCCGCCTGCCGCGAATAAGCCTCGCAGAGGGCAGGCATCGGCAAGGCCGAAAGGGTTCGTGCCGTCTGGCCTTGTTTTTCGATCGCATATTCGAGCGCGAGCGCGTTCATTACCGTCGCCAGCATGCCGATAGAGTCGGCACGGGCGCGTTCGATGCCCTTGTCGGCACCTTCTATGCCTCGAAAAAAATTTCCGCCCCCGACGACGACCGCGACCTCGACGCCGCGCGCGGCCGCGCTCTTCAGATCTGCGGCGATTCGGGCGAGCGTATCTTGGTCAAGACCATGGCTATGCGTGCCCATCAAGGCCTCGCCGGAGAGCTTGACGACAATGCGCCGCCACGCCAAATTTTGAGCTGGAAATTTGGTCTGGCTCGTTTCACTCATCGGCTCTCCATTTTGACGATCTCGAGCGGAATGTGGTAGCGGGAAGAGGAAATCGGCAGAATAGCCCAAACGAGCGCCTCTGGTTGCCCGGTGTTGGTGAATGTGTCAATGCCCCTCACGGCCCCGCACGCTGCGATCATCTAACGTTACTTGAGCCACCTTGTCGCGGCGAAAATTGAAAGTCCAACGAGCCCGCCGACCAAGGTTCCATTGATGCGAACATATTGAAGATCTTTTCCAACCTGGAGTTCCAGCTTGCTGACGAGCGTCGATGTATCCCATGTTTGCACGACTCGGGCGATATAGGAGCCGATTTCGACGCGCCGATGAAGAATTAGGCGCAGAAGCAAAAGCCGGATACGGCGATTGGCCATCTCAAGAAGTGCCGGTTCTTCATCCAGCCATTTGGCGAGGCCGAGCAATGCCGCTTCGAACGCGGCCGCGATGGTTTCGACTTGATCTGGAAGATCCGAATAAAGACTTTCCTCTATACTCGTCCACAAAAATTCGATCTGAGCAAGGAAAGTGGGATTGGCAAACCATTGCGCTTTCAATGCTTCACCCCTTGCTATCAGCGCTGGGTCGTTCGCGAGGTCCTCGATCACTTTCTCGATCGCCTTTCGCAATTCAATCCGCCAAGGATGATTGGGATTGCGCATCTCCTCGATCGTCGCGAGCAGACCTGTCATAATTCTTTTGGCGAGCATCGCGTCAAGCCATTTCGGAACCCATGGCGAAGACTTTTCCATGACTTTCTGTTGAACAAAACTTTCGTGGCTCGCCAACCAAGTCCGGGCATGTTCGATGGCGCTGTCCAACAATGCTTGTGTTTGGCCCTGTGCCCAGAGCGTCTCTAAAACGCGCGAGGCAAGCAATGCCGCCGGAATGGAGTCAACGCCACGCCGGGACAGGGATCCAACGAATTCTCCCAGGCGGTCCCGCGGCACTTTCTTGATGATTTCCGGAAGGAAATAGGCACCGTAGGCAGCAAGTTTATGGGCATTGACCGGATCGCCCAGCCAGTGCGCAACCGAACCGGCGATGTCGATTTCGGCGAGCTTCGGGCTGATTGCTTTCCATGTCAGAAAATTGTTCGTGATGAAGCGGCCGAGTGACTCGCCAATCCGCTGCTGATTTGCCGGTACGATGGCGGTGTGAGGGATTGGCAGGCCGAAGGGCCGTCGAAACAGGGCAACGACCGCGAACCAGTCGGCGCACGCGCCGACCATCGCCGCTTCGGCGAACGCCCGCACATACAGTATCCATACTTGATCGCTTTTGATAACGGTCGTCAGGATGAATACGATGGTCATAGAAACAAGAAGCAGCGTGGCTATGGCGCGCATTCGCTTCAGTTCGGCAAGGCGATCTTCCGTTTTCGGCCATCGCGATGAACTGCGCTGTCCACGCTCGAGCATAGGGTTGCCTTTTTCGCCGCCTATTCAGCCGTTGGTGCTGCGGACTTCGCTTGTTGCTTGGCGAGATGCGTATAGTGCCATTGCACGACCTCGGTCCCGTAAAGACGCTCGAGTCGACGGACCATGAAGTGCCCACGGGCGATTTTCTGGAAGTGATTCATAAAAATAAGATTGACTGTCGCGCCTCCGAGCGCGCCGATAACCGGGATCGCACCGGCGGCCACTCTTTCGGAGGCGACGGCACCAAATCTCGCCGCGACCTCAGAAACGAAACTGCCGACAACCGGAGTGGAAGCGGATGCGACGCCGCGTTGGGTCAGGAAAGTAGAAGCGTCTCTCGTCAATTTGCTCAACAGTGCTCGGGATGCGTAATAGCCGAGGTTCACCCCATCGTTCGAACCACGATCGCCGAGTGCGAATACCTCGACGCAGGCGAGACGTCCCTCGATCGTCGATAGATTTTCGCCATGATGGCGGGCAATGTCGGCGATGGCGCGCAATATGACGATCGTCGTTAAGGGAAGTTCGACCGGAAGCGCCGCAACACCCAGAAATCCCCCAACGCCACCACTTATTCCTGCCAGCAGGGATGAGACTTTTGTCGCGGGAGGCCGATTCGATGCCGGTTTTATGGACTTGATCGCCACATCGAGACTTTTCATAATAGCGATCTCCGCAATGCGATTTAGCCGATCGATTATCGTCTTCGGCATCTTTCGCAAGAGATAGTTCGCCGGCCGTCCAGCATATTCCGAGAGTTGCGTCGCGAAACTCGTCCGTTCTAACATAAGGAGTGCTCGCCGAAGCACCTCAAGATGCGCTGGTGAGAGAGTCACCTCTAGAGCGGGCGGCTTCATCTTGAACGTAGAAGAGGGCGCATGCCATTGAGAGTCGCGACGATGGCTGAGCCATTGCTGATCAGCGCGGTGGCCGAAGGGCTGATCAGCCTGCCCGGAAGAACCAATGCGAGCGCGATTGTGTTCATGCCCACCACGATCGCATAATTCTGTTTGATTAGCCCTACGGACTCACGCGAGATTTCGATAGCCGTGACCAGCTTCCAAAGCGAGTCTTCCATCAAGACAACATCCGCGGACTCGTGCGTCACCTCCGCGCCATGTTTCATGGCGATGCCCACGTCAGCAAAACTCAAAGCCGGTGAATCGTTGATCCCGTCGCCAACCATTGCGACGATATTGCCTTCCCGTTGAAGCTTTTGGATGACCTCCGCCTTGTCAGCCGGCAGCATTTCCGCGTATTGGCGCGTCAGACCGAGGCGCTCTGCAACCGCTCGTGCGACGACGGGATTGTCGCCGGTCAGCATAATGGTGTTCCTGATACCCATTTCTTTCAGCCGTTGGATTACGGATGGGCTTTCAGGTCTGATCTGGTCGGCAAAGGGAACCAGTCCAGCCAATTTTCCATCGACCGCGATATAGAGGCAAGAATAACCCTTTTCGTCGAGGCTAGCTCGGTCCGCGGCCGTTTGGCCGATACAAATGTTACTCTGCCGCATGAAGCGGTCGTTGCCGACATGCATGTAATAGCCATTGACATGCCCTTCGACACCCAAACCAATCCGGTATTGAGTTTCATCGCATTGAGGTATGTTGAGCTGCAATTCCCTGGCCCTGGCGCGCAAGGCCTCGGCGACGGGATGGTGAAGACGGCTTTCCGCCGCAGCCGCGAGGCCCAGCATGTTTCCAGGTGTGATGCGATCTTGATAGCTGATGAGATCGATTATGGCCGGGGTGCCTTGGGTCAACGTCCCGGTCTTGTCGAAGATGATCGTGTCGACATCTGCCAGACGCTCCATATGGCGGCCGCTCTTTGCAATGATGCCAGCCTTGGCCGCGTGGGTCATCGAAGACAACATGGCGGTTGGCGCGGAAACGCGGATGCCGGTGCCGTAATCGACGATCACCAGCGAAAGGAAACGGTTGAAATCTCTTGAAATCAGCGCCGCGCTGGAAGCCAACGCGAGGGTCGGCATCACCAAACGATCCGCTAGCCGTTCGGCATGATTTTGCATGCGGGTGTCGCCAATGGGGGCGGAATCGATCAGGCGAACTATCTGTCCCGCTGTCGTTTCCGAGCCCACCCGCATGGCGCGGATCGTAAGTTGACCATCGCGGATCACGGTCGCCGCGAAAACCGCCTCGCCGCGGCCGCGCGTTACGGGGAGCCCTTCTCCGGTGATGGTTTTCTGATCGATGGACGCGCTTCCATCGATGATCTCGCCATCGACCGGTATCAGTTCGCCCGGATAGACGACGACTTCGTCGCCGCCTTTGAGGCTCCGCGCCGGAATCGAGACCACGGAACCATCGACCTTTATCCAGGCCGTCTTTGATTGAAATTCGAGCAAATCGCCAATGGCGCGTTTGGAACCCGCCATCGTCAGATCACGAAACCAATCACCGAGCTTAACCAGCCAAGTGATCAAGGCTCCCGCCGTATGATGGTTCTGGGCGACCGAAGCGGTGATGGCGAGCGTGTCGAGAAAGTCGACATTCAGACGGGTTTCGCGCCGCCACATACGCCAAGCCCGAAGCGCGATCGGATAGGCGTTCCAAAGCATCAAGGGAGCATTGATCGCGCGAACTATTGGATTGAGACTAAACGTCATCGCCAGCGATAGTGTCGGCAAGATCAAAGGAAGACGCTTCGGTGCAAGTGGCGGTGCAGCTAGGAGATCTTGCGCGGCAAGCGGTTGGCGCTCTCCAGCAACCTGATCCGGCGTGACGAGCGCTCGAAGGTCGCTCCAATCCATCAATCTCAGATGGCCTAGAAGCAGCCGCAGCAAATTTTCGTGCGCGACATCATATTCTACAATCAAACTGGCGCAGTCATAGTTTATACGTACTCGCCTGACGGCGTCGTGGCTTCGCAACCATGTTAGAGTGGCTTCCGCCAGCGTTCGCCTGCGGCAGAGCGCCGGCGCATAAATACGCACCCGTCCCCGCATGAAATGGCGAATCGCGAATTGCATGCGAGACAGTCCTAAACTTGAATATATGCGGGTACCACTATGCCTTGATCACCACGGGAGCACCGGCGGTCGCCGCCTGGTGGCGCGGTTGATGCATTTCTAAGGCGTGATTGACCGTGAAGATCGCCAAAGTGAGCCAAATCGGCGTTGCCGTGTTCACGCCGACTTCCAAAACGGTAATTCCGATAATTCCAAGGGCGAGCACGATCTTAAGATCAACCATGTTGCCGCTGGCAAGCTTGATCTCCCGATCGAATTTCTTGAAGAGGTCCACCACCGCTTTTGCACTATGCGAATTTTGCGCAAGAAAATCCGCTTCCTCCGCGATCTTGTTCGCGAGCACATCTATTTCCGTGTTTGGCGGACCGCAACATTGAGCGCCTGTCGCTTGATAATGCCGATCGAGCCCGCCATGAAACTCGTCGTGACGATCCGTGTCGTAATGCAGCACAACGCTTCCGGTCGCGGGATTTACCGAGACGCGCTCGATTCCTGGAATCGCCCTGAAGGCCTCGCCAATCTCTTTTAGGAGTTCGGGATTCCCTTTCGCCGAAGTTACCTTCATGCGCAGGCGTCCTGGCACTTGATGGGCCACTTGCAATTTCAATTTGGGCGCTGAATTCTTCGGGTGCTTTGCGGCACCTGTTTTGGGCTTCGCCCCTTCGCTCACATTTTCCGGCATGTGCGTAGTCTGCGATGGCTCCGTGGCCGAAGCCGGGGACGTCCCGGTCGCGGGCGATGTTGATGGTACCGTTGTCATTTAGCGCCCGGTGCCGCAGCGGAAGCCGCTTCCGTCGGAGAAGCACCCTTTTTGTCGACCTCGGCGTCAACCTCGGCGACGATGTCTTGGACGTGCTCATTTGTCTCCGCCACGAATTCCCGAGTCTTTTGGCTGATTTTATAAGCGCCACGCACCGTGGATTTGAAGAGCGGTTTCAAGGCTGAGCCCAGTTGCGGCACGAATTTCGGCGCCAGAACGGCGACTGCCCCCAAGATGACCCCGGGCAATAAGGCGGCCTCAAAAACAGCGACACCGACGCCAACGACCCCTACTGTCGCGACAGTTGCGACAAGAGTCTCGGAGGTTTCGTCAATTTTATCCGTGGCGCTGGCTGCCGCGTCGGCAGGACTGGCCCCATTCGAACCATTTTGGGCTTCATAATCGGTTTTTGTAAATGCCATTGCTCTTGTTGCTCCCGCCGGTTTACCGCTAAGCCCCTGTAAAATTAGAAAATAGCGGCATTCGATTATACTCGCTGAAGAATATGACATTATTGTAACTGGCGCACCGCCAGAAACGAAAGCCTCGCAGGGCACCTGTCATTCCAGTCCCAAGCATAGACCGTTATGGGAGCGGCCGCTTCAAGAAGCTGTTTACGACTTTCGCAGGTCTGAGGCTTGTCATCAAGCACCTTACCAGAAAATTTTATGACCCGCGTCCAAGCCTTCTGTCCAAATGATGGAGTTTTAAGCCCAAATACAGAAGCCGCGTCTCCTTGATTGGCGCGGATCGCACTGCCTATTTATTCATGTCTCTTTTCATCTCGTACGTAGGCGGCCCAAATCGATAGTTCCAGCACCGGTCGTGCCAGGCATGAACGGCTTTGTTCCTCACTCATTTGGGCAAGACCTTTGCGCGAGTTGCCTGCCGTAAAGCCGCGTGCGCTGGAATGGTATGCCGTGACCATATCGTCCGGCTTTCAGATCAACCCGTGCGGTGATGAAATCAGACTATGTCTTCCTGGCCGACGCTCATCAGCATGACGTTGGGCGGCCCGTGCTCAAGCACCACCACGCGATCCTCTGCCGCGATCCGGCCGGTATTCTCGGGGATCAGATTTTGCCCGAACATCACACCGCCGCGCTGGTCGCGGCGAAACGTTGCGAGCGTGCGGAGCGGTTCGGTTTTGTCAGGACGCTGGCCGGTTTCCGGATCGATTGTGGTGACGATGCAGCGGTCGCACGGCTTGACGACGCGGAACAGCACGTCGCCTATTCGAATACGGCGCCAGCAATCCTCGGCCCAGGGTACCGCGCCGCTCACGACGATATTGGGGCGGAAGCGGCCGATCGGGATTGGTACAGCGAGCCGGGTGTTGAGGTCAGCGAGCGACGTCATGGACGTTAGCAGAACCGGGAATCCATCGGCGAAATTCACCGTCTGCCCAGCTGATGAGTAGGCCGGATCGATTTTCCGGCCGGCGGTGTCCGCCAAATAGACAAGCCTGCAGCAAAGTCCGAGCGCGGCGCTGATCCAGGCATCCGCCGCGGCACCCGCCGGGACGGCTCTGACGGTGTCGCGCCAAACCACCACATCGAACGTTTCTGTTTCCGGGGCGGGGAAGGGGATGATCATGCCCTCCATACCCGGAGTTGTCAGGGTGATGCCGGTCGCCGTGTTGCGTGCTTCGACCAGTGCCATGGTGTTGTGTTCGCGTTGCGATAGGAAGCGTCCGGCCGCATCCACCACCATCCAGCGCCGGTCTCCCGCCAGACCCCAATGTTCGATGTCGGCTGTCCTGTGCAAGCCGCCTCGCAGTCCCTTCACCGGATGGATGCGCAACTCAGTGACGAAGGCACGGTTTTCGATCGTCATGCGGGCATTGTCTCATTGACCCAGAATAACCCAATTGCGAGATCACCGCTGATTTGGTAGCAGACGGCCGACAGCAAATTGACTCTATTGATGAATAATCATCACCAAAATGACAACGCGCTATGGAGCGCTTGAACGATCATTTCGGGATATTGTCCACTAGTGATGATCGTGTCCGCAAACGAAATAGCCATAGTCATGAGCTAGCCTCAAAAGCCACCGCCAAGGAAGCGCTCTCTGCGATTCGCGCTATGGCGAAGAGGATCTCAACAGTCGGTGCCTGATGCAAACCCATAAACCGGTTACAAGCTTCCGTAAAATCGCCGTGGGTTCGAATCGGAAGTTTGGCCTCGCCTTTGGCTTTCTATTAGCGGTTATGGGCCTTTGGCCATTGTTGCAACGGGCCGGTTCCCCTAAATGGAGGCTGATCTATCTATCCATCGCCGTCTTCGCCACTGCGCTCCTTCGCCCTCAGTGGCTGGGTCCGTATAACCGCGCCTGGTTCAAGCTCGGTCTTGCCCTGAACCGCGTCGTCAATCCCATCGTGATGGCGATTTTATTTTTCGGGGCAGTTGTCCCGCTTAGCTGGTTTATGCGCAAGAAGGGCGAGGATCTCCTCCGCATTAAAATGAACCCCGAAGCCGTGACATATTGGATCGCGAGACCTCCCCCCCGGGTCCGGCGCCAGACTCGCTGAAAAAGCAGTTTTGAGGAGAGAAAACCAATGTCGATTCTGGCCGAGCTTTTCGAGTTCCTGGGTACGCGAAAAAAATTCTGGCTGCTACCCCTTTTGATGCTTTTCCTGATCTTCGGCGGCTTGTTCGTCCTGAGCCAAGGCTCTGTCGTCGCGCCCTTTATTTATACGCTGTTTTGACGGACCAGAGATGCTTGTCCTTGGCATTTCCGCCTTCTATCACGACAGCGCCGCCGCGCTCGTCCGCGACGGTGAGATCATTGCAGCGGCGCAGGAAGAGCGCTTCACCCGCAGAAAACACGACCCGGGTTTTCCCGCCAAGGCGATCGCCTATTGCCTGAACGAAGCCAAGACCAGTACCGCCGGCATCGATCGCATCGTCTTTTACGAAAAGCCGTTCCTCAAATTCGAACGGCTGATCGAGACCTATCTCGCCTTCGCGCCGCGCGGTTTTGCCTCGTTTCGCAAAGCCATGCCGGTATGGATCGGCGAGAAGCTGTTTCAGCGCGATCATCTGCTTCGCGAACTCGCGGGAATAGATCCGGCACTCGGCGATAAGGCCAAATTGCGTTTTTGCGAACATCATTTTTCGCACGCGGCTTCGGCCTATTATCCATCGCTGTTTCCGTCGGCGCTCGTCTTGACCATGGACGGCGTTGGAGAATGGGCAACCACCTCCGCCGGGACCGGGCAGGACGGCGCCCTGCACATCATCAAGGAAATACATTTCCCCCATTCGCTCGGGCTGCTCTACTCGGCGTTCACCTATCACACGGGCTTCAAGGTCAACTCGGGCGAATATAAGGTCATGGGTCTCGCGCCCTATGGCGAGCCGAGATACGCGAAGGCGATCCTGGAGCAATTGATCGACGTGAAGGCGGATGGCTCGTTCAAGCTGAACCTTGATTATTTCTCCTATTGCACCGGCCTCACCATGACCAATCGCCGCTTTGACGTGCTGTTTGGCGCCGCGCCGCGCCGTCCCGAGCAACCGTTGGAACAGCGCCACATGGATCTCGCGGCCTCGATTTAGGCGGTGAAGGAAGAAGTCGTGTTGCGCCTGACGCGTTCGCTCGCGGCCGAAACCGGGCTTCGCAATCTCTGTCTCGCCGGGGGTGTGGCCTTGAACTGCGTCGCCAATGGCAAGGTTCTTCGCGATGGCTGCTTCGACAAGATTTTCGTGCGACCGGCCGCGGGCGACGCTGGTGGCGCGCTCGGCGCGGCGCTTGCCGTCTGTCACGCCGAAAGTCCGAGCAGCAATCGCAAGGGCGGCGCGCCAAAGCTCGACGCCATGCAAGGGGCCTATCTCGGGCCGGCTTACGAACAAGCGGATATCGAGCGGCGGCTTCTGGAGAGCGGCGCCGTGTTCGGCGTCGCTGACGATGCCTCGCTAATCGAGCAGACGGCGGCGGCGCTCGCGAATGGGCAAGCGGTCGGCTGGCATCAAGGCCGGATGGAATTTGGCCCGCGTGCCCTCGGCAATCGTTCGATTCTCGGCGATCCGCGGTCGCCGGGCATGCAGAAAGCGCTGAACCTCAAGGTCAAATACCGTGAAAGTTTTCGTCCTTTCGCGCCGTCGGTCTTGCGTGAACGCGTAGACGATTGGTTCGAGATCGTCGCGGATTCGCCTTATATGCTGCTTGTTGCCAAAATAAAGCCCGAGCACTGCCGCACAATGTCGGCCGAGGAGCAAGCGTTGTTTGGCATCGGCAAATTGAACATCGCGCGCTCGGACATTCCGGCCGTCACCCATGTCGATTATACGGCCCGCGTCCAAACTGTTCATAAGGAGACGAACCCGCGCTACTATGCCTTGCTCACGCGGTTCGAGCAATTGACCGGCTGTCCTGTCCTCGTCAACACAAGTTTTAACGTGCGCGGGGAGCCCATTGTCTGCACGCCGGAGGATGCATTTGCTTGCTTCATGGGGACGGAAATCGAGTTTCTCGCGATTGGAAACTGTGTTCTCTACAAAGACCAACAGAACCCCGCGCTCGCCCGCGACTATAAGAATGCTTTCGAGTTGGATTGACGGCGCTTTTGCTAGAGCATGTTCTAAAAAAAGTTGCACGACTTTTTCGATCAGAACATGCTCCAACTCTTTGATTCTGATCGTTTCCCTTTCGATCAGACGAGTCCATCTGATCGGAAAGCGCTCGAGTCATTGCAGTCCAGCAACCGGAATCCCGGGCACGTGTTGTTCGATATAATCTTTAATGATTGAAGCCCTTAGACGGTTCGCCAACACCGTTGGATGGCCGTCGCCTTTGATGCAGAGTTCGTCGGTGCATCCGTTTTCGTGTGAGACACGTCAACGACCATGGCGCCCCCTTCCCGCAAACGCTGGACGATCTCGTCCTCGGAGAAACCCGCTTTCGAGATAGGGTTGCTATAGCGAGGATCGTGGATATAGGGGATGAGTGTCTCAACACCATATTTCTCCTTCGCCAGCTTCGCCGAGGCGAGCAAGATCCGAATATAGAGTTCAATGTCTTCGTGAGTAAATTTCTGAAGATTGGGCTCGATGAACAAACGATAGGAAGCCATGTTCTCGAGCCATTCCCGCGCCCACAGATTCCAGCCTTCGTAGCAGTTTCCTTTCAACGCGATCTGGCCGTTCTCCAACGTGTACCGGGGCCCCCGGCGCATCCAAAAGGGTTTACAAGCTGCTCGTTCGAGATGCGCGTCCATCGTTACAAAGATGAAAAGCCGCGGTTGCGGACCGATCACCCCGTCGAAACGGCCCGTCTGCAATTCCACCAAGAATTGCTGCGGTCCATAGCCGGAGAAGCTAAGATTGAGCACTCTTTGCTTGCGTTCGAGCAAATCCGCGAAGACTTGCGGTAGCGTGTCGGGATTGTTCAGACCTACTCCGAAGGTCAAGGAATCGCCAAAAAAAAACGATCGTTGGGCTGGTCTCGGCCGAGTGGGTCTCGCGTAAGAGATTCGTATCGATCGTGTAATCCGCGCTGTAAATTGAGCTACCGGTTTTCGGATCTTTTTTTTCGGCATGATAGCGCCCGGCATGCTCAGGTCCCCATCCGATGACAGGCTGGAGAACCGACCAGCCATTCGTTACTGTAGTTGAATCTCCCGCGTCTAAAATGGTGGCTGTGGCTTCGACAAGTGAAAGGCCGAAGGCAAGCGAGGCCAATACGACAAACCCATCGCGCAATTTGTCGCGCAGCAGCGAGCTAATAAGGCCAAGGCCAAGAAAGGTAAGAACGAAAGACCCCAACCGAAATGACGGAAAAGGCTGGCGCGCTTCTATCAGCGCTACAACACCTAAAATGATCAGTATAGCCGCAAAGCGTGTGTTTCTGGAGAGATTAGGACTCATAGCGGAACCGTACCGTGCTTGTTTGTTCACTAGACCAATTGTAAGACTGCCACACAATGACGTGTTTAAAACCTAATAATATCAATATGTAAAATCTTAGGCATGGCGGAGGGAGCGTCCGCCTGTATAGGGTCCACGATGGTTCGATGTCGTCCATTAAATCCATTAATTTCAATAAGATACAAAATTGATCGATCCGAAGAGGTCCGTTGAAGTCCGGCCCCATCCCACATATTATGTGGAGGTAATTGTGGGGTGAAAACGATGAGAAAGGGCAGACATCCGGATAAGGCGCTTTCTGCGGTTCGGGTCCGGACCGTTACAGAGCCTGGACGCTACGCCGACGGCAATGGGCTTTATCTTGTCGTCGAATCGTCTGGTGCAAAGCGCTGGATGTTGCGAACGATCGTTCAAGGCAGGCGCCGCGACATTGGCCTAGGCGGCTGCAGGCTTGTGACCTTGGCTGAAGCGAGCGAAAGGGCACTCACCTTCCGTAAGATCGCGCGGGAGGGTGGCGACCCGCTCGCGGAGCGCCGCAAACAGAGAATGGTCATTCCAACCTTTGAGCAAGCGGCGCGATCCGTCCACGCCGAACACTCGCCGACCTGGAAAAATCTCAAGCACGGCGCACAATGGATCAACACGCTTTCGCAATATGTGTTTCCCATTCTCGGAAACCAGCCAGTTGATAGAATAGAAACTTCTGATGTCCTCAAGGTTCTCTCGCCGATTTGGCTCATCAAGCCCGAGACCGCACGACGGATCCGGCAAAGGGTCGGCACAGTCCTCGATTGGGCAAAGGCCACTGGGTTTCGGACCGGAGATAATCCCGTCGACGGTGTTGCCAAAGGTTTGCCGAAGCAGGCCAATGGTGATGAACATCACGCGGCCCTAGACTTTGCCGACGTTCCCGATTTCATTATAAGGTTGCGTGCTAGCGGCGTCACCGAAACGACGCGCCTCGCGTTCGAGTTTTTGATCGTGACCGCGACCCGCACAAGTGAAGTTCTTGGCGCGAAATGGGATGAAATCGACATAGACTCAAAAACCTGGACGATTCCTGCCGGTCGCATGAAGGCTAAGCGGCTTTATAAGGTTCCGCTCGCCGATCGAGCGCTCGAGCTACTCAATCGCTGCAAGAATCTGGCAGGAGACTCAGAA
>Ga0181535_10005493_pt1 | contig 13538 bp, 13 predicted proteins | sample PEATcosm2014_Bin_44_FD_119774 | JGI IMG/M metagenome (GOLD analysis project Ga0181535, IMG submission 119774) | Peatland microbial communities from MTU Mesocosm Facility, Houghton, MI, USA - PEATcosm2014_Bin17_30_metaG | ecosystem: Environmental > Terrestrial > Soil > Wetlands > Peat | place...
ACTCAACTTGACCCTCGGCGTACGTGAAGGCATCGTGAAACACTCACGCGATTACTCTGCCATCCTACATCCCGAGCTTGCCGAATATTTCCTCGATTCCTTTCCTCCCCTGGAGGCACAACTTATCGACTTGGCAGACGAGATCGCTTACCTCACGGCCGATCTCGACGATGGCATGGAATCCGGAATTCTCGCCCTCGATCAGGTTCGCGACGGAATTCCGCTCTTTCGTCGCTTCGACGATGCGGTCGTTCGCCAGTATCCAAATGCGAGGCCCAAACTTCGCATCAATGAGGCTCTCCGGCGCATCCTGAATGCGCTCGTTACAGACCTAATGAGCGAAGTGCGGATGCGCGTCGCGGCAATGGGAGCTACGACCCTCGGTGAGATTCGCAAGGCTCCGGCAAGGCTCGCCGCCCTCAGCGATGCGATGGAAGCAGAACGCGCAACCGCCAAGGCGTTCCTCTACGCCAACTTCTATAACTCCCCCGGAATGGAAGAATCCCACCAACGCGCCGCTGACGTTGTCGAAGGCCTGTTCGCCGCCATCATCGCCGATCCCAGCTTGTTGCCGGAAGATCACCAGTCCCAGATTCCCAGCGAAGGCCTTGCGCGCACCGTCACCGATTACATCGCCGGCATGACTGACAATTACATTGATCAGCTCTGGACCCGTCAATGCGTAAAATAATCTTCGCGGATCGAATTCGTCCGGCGGTCTGCGTAGCTTCCCGCGTCAATCTTCATACGGCAGGTCGTCGGGCCTGACCCCGATATGGTCGGGTTCAGGGTCGCAAGGGAATCGAACCGCCTCAATGGCATCGTGCCCTAGCAGAAGCGCCTTGCAGATGCGGTGCATTCCGTCCATCACGCGGCCATCGTTTGAAAGAATTACAGGAAACGCCAGATCGCAGTCCGTGATCAGGCGCGCATGATCGACAACATCGCGGCAGGTCAACCGCTGATCGCCATCGCCTGCCCAATACGGTTCGTCCAGTTCGCGAATGGCAGCCAAAGGCACACGCTCAACTGCAAGGGACCGTGACAGTTCGACGAGCCGACGAACATCCCAGGCGCAAAGTCCCTGCGGCGACATCCGAAAATGATATTGTGCGCGCAACTTTGCTTCAGCCATCTGGGAAGTCGGTGTTTACTGCACAGTACCCTGCGGTCTCAGCCTGCGGAGGTCCAGCGCGCACTCAACAGCATTTTGAGCGTAGAGACGAAGATTGTCAGATGCGGCCCAAATCCACAACCGGCTCGCTTCCGATGGATTCCGTGAACCTGGTTCGGGCCGCAAGCGAACCAAAACGTCATTCTGCCCCGTGGCAGCCAGGTTCGATGGCGAATCCGTGTCCTCTAATACCAGGTCCAGGTGGTCGCCGCTCAAAGCATCTTCCAGGGCCGCAATCTCCACTGGCCGCTCAAGTTCAATGCTGATCGAGAATGTGTGCCCGTGAAACACGGGAGCGAGAATCACCTGCAAAGCTAGCGGAGGCCAGCGATTTCCCGCCAAATCCGCGAAGTGTCGCCGCACCCGCGCCTCGACACTGGTCAGGCTCGCGACTGCATTCTCACCTAGCCCGCACAGCAGATTGTACGCAGCCTGCGCATCGTAAATGGCTCGAGGCAGCGTCTGGAAGCTAAGCAGATTCACTGTCTGCTGATGCAATTCATCCATCGCGGCACGTCCGAATTCGCTAGCCGGCAGCAGCAGCGTAGCAGCCGCCGACCGCACCGGCGCATGTTGATGCAGGCGTTCCATAATCAACCCCAGAGCCAGGGCTGCCGAGTGCGCAGGAATGATTGCCGGCGTAAACAAGTCTGCGCTCGCAGCGTCCGATCCAATCCATGGCGCGCGCACCAGCACACCTGTCTCCAGATCCAGCGCGCCGGAAAGATCCAACACCGAGGACCCTGCCACGAGTGCCTGCTTCCAATGTTTGCGCGTCAACTCTGCTTTTCCGCAAAAGAAAGTGAAGTCCGCTCCCGCGAACGCATCCGTACCGATCGCCTGCACAAATGTGACTTCGTCCCCGACCTGGTCCAATTGGCCCAGGGCCTCGTCCTCGTCCAGCAACACGAAGTTGGCTGCCGCCAAAGTCGAATCCGAGAGAGCCTCTTTGAGCTCTTTGCCTAACAACGTTGAAGCACCAGCAATAGCAATCTTGTACACTGCGGTTCCTTCTGTCTTCTTTTGCATTGACTACGAGTGTGTGGCTGGATCAGGTTCAGAGGCGGCCGATCCATGCACTGCTGGCGGGTCCGTCCCTGGGCGTCTACGCCGCCGCGACCAGGAATACGCCGCACGCGCCCAGATCCCCGAAAACATATAAGCCAACGCTGCTGAAAAAAGTACAACCTGCGAATAGCGAACGGAGACATACAGCACGATCGAAATTAGAAACAGCAGTTGAAATGGATGGCGTTGCGTCAGGTTGATCTCCTTGCCCGACCAGAAACGCCAGGTGCTCACCATCAGGAAGCCGCAGAGACCAACCAGGATGAGCCACAGAATCGCGACCCACCATGCTTCCACTGGATAGGCGTTGAAGAAATGGACCGTAGCTGCCAGCATGCCCGCCGCCGCCGGAATCGGCATTCCTACAAAATACTTCCGGTCCGGACGTCCCGGATTGCGCGGTTGCGCATCGTGGCTGATATTGAACCGCGCCAGCCGCGACGCCCCGCCAATTAGAAAAAGAAAGCTGATGAAACCGCCCGCCTGCAACAGGTGCTGATGCAGTTGCGCGTTGATTGAATCGGGCAGGAAATAGAAACCCCAGACGTACGCCAGCAGACTCGGCGCTACTCCAAACGTGATCACATCCGCCAGTGAATCCAGTTCTTTGCCAAAATCGCTCGCGGTGTTCGTCATGCGGGCGATCCGCCCGTCCAAAGCATCGAATGGGATTGCAAACAGAATCGCAATCGCCGCCCAATCCAGGTGAGTATGGGCGTCGCCATTGCCCCCGATTGCCGCGATCGTCTGCGTGATGGAGAAATATCCAGCCCCGATATTCCCTGCGGTAAACAGCGAAGGCAACAGAAACATCCCGCGCCGCAGCTGGGCTTGCCTGTTGGCCTTTGCCTCAACGGAACCATTGCGACTCATGCGTGCGCCTCTTCGGGCAGAATCGTCGCAGGTTCCGCGGCCAGGGTCTTGATCACAGCCGCTGCCGCTTCCGGCATCGCAGCAATCACGCTCGCGCCTCCCTGCACCCGCTGTCCCACGCGCACCTGGAGAATAGCTTCGGCCGGCAGAATGACATCCACCCGGGAGCCAAACTTGATCAAACCCACGCGCTGTCCCCGCTCCACCCGGCTCCCCTCGCTGAAATTGAACACGATGCGCCGCGCGAGCAGGCCCGCTATCTGTTTGAACGTGACCTCATACCCTTCCCCGCCAACCGTCACGACATTCTGCTCGTTTCGGTCCGCTGAAGATGGGTTCATTGCGTTGAGATAGAGACCTTTTTGGTAGCGAACGGACTTCAGCACGCCGGAAATCGGTGAGCGATTCACGTGCACGTCAAACACGCTGAGAAAGATGCTGACCCGCTGTCGAGGGCCGTTGGGTGTAGAGATCGTGACGGCTTCTGTCACTAGACCGTCGCCCGGCGAGACGATCAAGCCAACCCCGGCGGGAATGTTCCGCTGCGGGTCCCGGAAAAACCACAGGAAGAATGCGGCCAGAAGCATGGGGGGGATTGCCCACATCCAACTGGCAGTGGTCCACACAACCAACATTGCAACAACAAGCAAACTGGAGCCGTATATGTAACCGTCGCGAACCATTGTCCCCAACGATTATACGGTTGAATTGCAGGCGATGTTGTCGTGCGCGGGAGACACAAATTCTGGAAGGAGCGGCTTCCACCGCCGATTCGGCGGTTCTCCAATAGAAGTAAAGGCTCCTCATGCTTTGAGTGGCTTCTACCTTAAGGAAAAGTCACCCTGAACGATCCAAAGAGGGCACCGTTACCGGGAAACCGCCCTGACCAATCGCCCGCTATCGCCGAAAGCCCGAAAACTTACGCCAGTACCGCGACGCGGTGTTCCAGAGCGTAAATCAGGTCCTTGGCGTGGAGTTTCAGTTTCTTCAGGCGTACCTCTTCGAGCTGCTCGTCTTGAGAGAGGTACGGCTTTTGAATCAACTCGTCCAACCGCTGAGCGTAGCGGCGATGTTCTGCGTGCAGGCGATCAATTTCTTCACTCAGCGTGGAATCCTTTATTTCATCCATCAAGCACCCCCGCAATTCAAGGAACATTTACATATAGCGCTCTTCCCAGGGAAAGGGCAAGCGGGAAGAATCCCAAAAATGAACAAGACTGTGGAATTTTGGGTCGCAAATCACAATTCGGCCTCGAAATCACCGAGCAGGATGATACAAACCGAGGTGAAAACATGGACCCTTCCTCTCCAGCCCACGCCTCAATTATGCGCTAGGTCCAGATGCATTGTGATCGCATCTTCAATAGAATCAGTATAATATCCAGAACGACAACCCGCTTCGATGAATCCAAGCGAGGTATAGAGGCCCTTCGCCGCGAGATTCGAATCCCGCACTTCCAGGTGAACTTTCGTTACCCCTCGCAGTCGAAGATTCTTCCCTATTTCCTTGACCAGCCGCCTCCCAATCCCTCGCTTCTGGAATTCTGCCGTCACGCCAATCGACTCCAGTTCGGCCTCGGGAGGCACCAAACTAGCGATCGCAAATCCGACTGCCTGGCCTGATTCAACCGCTTCCGCCACCAAAGCAATCCGTCGCCCCGCATTCGCTGGTTCCAGCATGCCCTCATAGACATCACGCGACCATTGAGGCGCATTATCCAACCCCATAGCGATCGCAAGTACCTGGTCCAGGTCTGCGCCCGTCATTGGGCGAACAACTACAGACTCGGCGCCGGCGCTCATGCCCGCCGTGCCATGGCTTGCGAGGGCTCCCCAAAGATCTCCGCGTCTGAGCGACGCAGATAGTGCCCATCCAGCAGCGCCAGATCAACAAAAGCTCCGGCCCTCAATCTCGGGACGACCAGTTCGATTGCATCAGCCGCGGTCGGAGCCGCAACCCGCTCGATCCTGGTTGCAGGCCACACCGCCCGGACCAACTCCTCAGCCGCATCCTCGCAAATCACCACCCGCCCCGGGATCGGTGTGATCGCCGCAAGCTCTGCTTCACCCGCGAGCACTTCGCGTACCTTCTCGCCCGGCGCCGCCTCGATCCGTAAATACACCTCGCGCCGATGCGCATCGAGCGCCGCCGACAGCACTCCAGGCCCTCGCGTGCCGATCTTGCCCGCAAGCACCTCCAGTCTCGAAGCAACAGCCACGGGAATCCCGAAGGGTTCGGCCAGCCCCTTCACTGCGCTTAACCCCACGCGTACGCCGGTAAAACTTCCCGGCCCATTGACCGCGGTAACCACCCCGATTTCCCGCAGAGCCACAGCGTGTTGCTTCAAGAGCTCGGCCACCGCAGCCACCAGCGTGGCGGAATAGCTGCGACCGGCCAATTCGGTCTGCCCCAGCAGCTCCATCTCCTCCCCGGCCAGCCGGCCCAACGCCACTGACCCCGATGGCCCGCACGTATCAATCCCAAGGACAAGCCCGCCCTCTCTTAGCGCCGACTCTGCCGTGAATGGAGGCGTTTGCATGTTGCTTTTAGGATGACACGTCAGCAGGTGCTCCGGCCATCGGTGCCAGTTTCGGCCCCAGTTCGATAAGCTGATGGAGGCGTGCCCCAAAAACTGTGCCTGCTGCCGCTCCCATCGGAGCGCAGCACCACGCCTGGAGGAATGGCTTCTTTGGCTGCCGCAGCGACACCCACCTTCCATGACACGTGGCGGCCGCGCGCGAATCCATGGGCTATTGCCATCACCGTCACGCTCGCCACCTTCATGGAGGCGCTCGATACCTCCATTGCCAACGTGGCCATGCCACACATTGGCGGATCCCTTTCCGCCAGCACTGAAGAAGCGACCTGGGTGCTCACCAGCTATCTGGTCGCCAACGCCATGGTGCTCCCCATCAGCGGCTGGATCGCCAATCGCATCGGGCGCAAGCGGTTTTATATGACCTGCGTCTTCCTCTTCACCGTCGCGTCCCTGCTCTGCGGCCTCGCGCCAAGCCTTCCCATGCTGGTCTTCTTTCGTGTGCTGCAAGGCGCAGCCGGCGGCGGCCTCCAACCCAGCGAGCAGTCCATCCTCGCCGACACCTTCCCTCCCGCCAAACGCAGCATGGCCTTCGCCGTCTACGGAGTCGCTGTAGTCACCGCTCCCGTCCTCGGCCCCACAGTCGGCGGCTGGATCGTCGACAACTACACCTGGCGCTGGATCTTCTTCCTCAATATTCCCGTAGGCATCATCTCACTCTTCCTCACCAACCGCCTCGTCGAAGATCCGCCCTACCTCGCTGAAATCCGCAAGCGCAAACTAGGCGTCGACTATTGGGGCCTCGGCCTGCTCATCGTCGCCATTGGCTCTATCCAGATCATGCTCGACAAGGGCCAGGAAGACGATTGGTTCAGTTCCCGCTTCATCTCTACACTCGCCATCACCGCGGTGATCGGCCTCGCCGTATTCTTCTGGCGCGAACTCTCCATCGAACACCCCATCCTCGACCTGCGCCTGTTCGGCCGGCGCAACGTCGGCATGACCCAATTAGTCATGTTCATGGTCGGCGTCGCGCTCTACTCGTCCACTGTTCTCATCCCGCAATTTCTCCAGGAAATCATGGGCTACTCCGCGCGTCAGGCCGGCATGGCTGTCTCTTCCGGCGGACTCGTGCTCATGTTTCTCTTCCCTGTCGCCGGTGCACTCGCTCCCCGATTCGACCCGCGCAAACTCGTGTCCATAGGATTTGTCATTACCACGTTCGGCCTCTGGCGCATGACCAGCATCAATCCGAACATCAGTTTCACCATGGCCGTCAGTTGGCGCGTCTTCATCGCCCTCGGCCTGCCGTTCCTCTTCATCCCCATCAACACGCTTTGCTATTCCGGCATTCCGCAGGAGAAATACAACGAGGTCAGCGGACTTACGGCGCTCATGCGCAATCTGGGCGGCAGCGTCGGCATCAGCTTCGTCACCACGTTGCTCGCGCGTGGCAGCCAGAAGCATCTCGCCATGCTCGCGCCTGACACCGCATCCGGCAATCCTCAATTTGAAACCGTGCGGAGGGGCCTGGCGGGCGCGTGGATGCAAAACGGCTCAGCGTTACCCGATGCCATCCACAACGCCGGCGCACAAATCTTCGGCATGGCGCAGGTACAGGCCCGTCTGCTGGCTTACGTCGATGTCATCTGGGTCATGGTCGGGGTTACGACGATCCTGATCCCGCTTCCCTTTCTGATGAACCGCCCCAAAAAGGCAGCAGCACCCGCGCCCGCGCACTAGACCGGCTACACAGCTTTCAGCGCCTGCTCCAAATCCGCAATCAGGTCTTCCTTGTCCTCGATGCCGACAGAAAGGCGCACCAGCCCTTCCGTGATGCCTACAGCTTCGCGCTCCGCATCGCTAAGAGCCGCATGGGTCGTGGTAGCGGAGTGCGAAGCCAGCGACTCAACGCCTCCCAACGACTCCGCATTCAGAAACAACTTCACGGCTCCGAGGAACCTTCCCGCCGCTTCGCGCGTGCCCAGGTCGAAGCTCAACATCGATCCAAATCCACGCTGCTGCTTCACCGCCAGCGCGTGCTGTGGATGGCTTTTCAGTCCCGGGTAGGCCAATCGCTTCAACTTCGGTTGCGTCGCCAGGAACTCCGCCACCGCGCGCCCATTCTCCTCATGCTGCTTCATCCGCAGCGGCAGCGTCTTGATCCCGCGCAGCACCAGGAAGCACTCAAACGGCGACAGTATGCCACCCGCAGCTTTCTGCACCAGCCAGAACCGCTCCTTGTGTTCCGGCTTGGTCCCGATCAGCGCCCCGCCCAGCCCATCCGAGTGGCCGTTGAGAAACTTCGTCGTCGAGTGCATCACCACGTCCGCGCCCAGCGCGATCGGGCTCTGCAACGCAGGGGACATGAACGTGTTGTCCACGCTCACCTCGACGCCCCTCGCATGCGCAATCCCACACACGGCCGCAATGTCCGTCAGCGCCATCAGCGGATTGGTCGGCGTCTCAATGTGAATCAGCCTGGTGCTCGGCTTGATTGCCGACGCGACCGCATCAAGGTTGCCCATATCGACATACTGAATCTCGATGCCATAGTGGCGGACAATCAGGTTGAAGAGCCGCGCCGTACCGCCGTACACGTTGTGGGAACAAATCACATGATCGCCCGCATGCAGCGTCGCCACAAGCGCATAAATCGCTGCCATACCGCTCGCAAACGCGTGCCCACTGGTTCCACCTTCCAAAGCAGCCAGCGCTTCTTCGAGCCTGTCGCGCGTTGGATTGCCGGCGCGCGAGTAGTCCCACCCTTTGTCTGTGCCAATCCCGGTGAGCTCGAACGTCGATGAAAGATACACGGGCACATTCACGGCGCCCGTCAGTGGGTCGGGATGCTGCCCTGCATGCACAGCAAGCGTTGCGTATTTCATTTCAGGCATGATCGGTTTTGAGAGACCAACTCCTGAAACTAGCTTATCGCGGCGAGATTGGCATGCGCAGAATCGAAGGATCCGCTTCTTGCGATGTGCGTCAACCCTCATCGTTCCGTGCCCATCCTTTCCGCTTTTTCTGGGGAAAGGTGGGAATCCGCGGCTGTCAGACCCCGCCTTCAAAAATCTTCTTCGACAAATACCGTTCCGCCGAATCCGGAATGATCGTTGCGATGCGCTTCCCGGCGCCCAACTCACGCGCCAACTCCACAGCCGCGTGCACCGCCGCACCTGAACTCGATCCAGCCACCAATCCTTCTTCTGCTGCCAGCCTCTTCACCATCGCAAAAGCATCGTGATCGCTCACCATCATCACGCGATCGCACACTTCGCGATGAAACGTCTCCGGAACAAAATGCACACCGATGCCTTCCACCCGGTGCTTACCCGGCGCGCCACCCTGCAAAATCGATCCCTGCGTTTCAACCGCAACCGTAACCGCCGCCGGATTCCGTTCCTTCAAAAAACGCGCCACACCGGAAAAAGTCCCGCCCGTTCCCACACCGGCGACAAATCCATCCACGCGCCCTTCCATCTGCTCCCAGATCTCAGCAGCCGTCGTGTCGTAATGAAACTGTGGATTCGCCTGATTCGTAAATTGCCCCGCCATAAACGCGCCCGGAATCTCTGCGGCAGCGTCTTCTGCACGCCGGATCGCACCCGCCATCCCTTCGGCCTCCGGGGTCCGCACCACTTCTGCACCAAAGCCGCGCATCAGGATGCATTTCTCCTCGGCGAATCCATCCGGCACAAACAGCTTCACGGTGTAGCCGCGATTCACGCCAATCAGGGCAAGACCCACCCCGGTGTTGCCCGCGGTCGCCTCCAGGATCGTTGACCCCGCATGCAGCAGCCCCCGCGCCTCTGCATCCAGGATCATCCCCAGCGCAGCGCGATCCTTGATGCTGCCGCCCGGATTCAGAAACTCGAGCTTGGCAAACACCGCCGCCACATTCGCCGCCGCAACGCGCACGAGCTGCAGCATGGGCGTATGGCCCACCAGTTGGGTGATGTCGGAAGCGATCTTGGGAGATGAAATGGAGGAGACGGCGACGGTCATCGAATCCAGTCTAAGCCATCGACACTTCGGGCCTTCTCTACTTTTGCCCCGCCCCTGTGGCCTTCTTCGCCACGCGAGTGGTCGGATAATACCCCGTGCGAGTGCGGACTTCGAGCTTACCCATGCCCTCGGCCTGGGCCGTCACCTGCACACGCCGAAATCCCGGCTCGGTCGTTGGCTTCGTCGAGTGGTAGCCAATTGTGTATTGGTTGCGAACATCACGCGCCACTTCGGCAGCGATTTCGTCGACCTGCTCCATCGACTTGGGGAAGAACGCCATTCCGCCCGTTTCGCCGGAAAGCATCTCCAGTGCCCGTCGCGCATGGCGCACCTCCGAGTGCGTCATCTCGTCGCCAAACAGCAATCCAATCGCGTAGATCACTGGCCCGGAAAGCTGCTGCACCCGACGAATCGTTTGCTCCAACGAGAGCGTAGAAGCGTTGTCTTCCCCATCCGTGATAATCACGAGCACCTGCTTCGGCCGTTTACCGTCAGCAACCAGCTTGTCCGCCGATGCCACCACGGCGTCGTATAACGCCGTGCCGCCGCGCGACTCGATGTGCGATAACCCCTCTCGCAGCTTGCTCACATCGCTCGTGAAGTCCTGGTCGATGAAAGCCTCGTCGGAAAAATTCACCACAAATGCTTCATCCTGAGGATTCGAGGCTTCAATCAAATCGAGCGCACTTTTATTCACCGCCGGCCGCTTCCTCGACATCGACCCGGAGTTGTCCACAACCATCGCGATCGAAACGGGCAGATCGGTGTGCTGGAAGCTGATGATGTTTTGCTTTACCCCGTCTTCAAATACCTGGAAGTTTTCGCGCTTAAGCGTCTGCACAATGTGCGAACCTTCCAAGACCGTGGCGTTCAGCACAACTTCTTCCACATTGGTGCGCAGAATGTACCCTTCGCTCTCCTTGCGAATAGCCGGGCCTGTGGCCGCCGGTTGTTCTGCATCGGGCGAGCGCACGGGGTCGCGGTCCTCGGTGAGTGAGGGCACAGGGGCTTGCGACGGCTTGCCAGGCGCTTGTTGCGCCCACAGCGGCAGCGTCGTTAGAGAGAGAAGGATTGCACAGGTAGCCTTATTGCAGTGGCGCATAGTAGCCGGTACGAGCATGGACAGTGAGCTGAGGCAATCCCGGTGGAGGATTAAGCTTCACTTTCACTTTACGCCACTTGCCATCCCGGTTCATGTCCTTGGGCGTGTAGCCTATTACATATTGGTTACGTAGTTCAGTTGAAATCTTCTCGGCGATGTCGCCCATCTCTGAGATATCGTCCACCCTGTAGAGTCGTCCTCCGGTCTCCTCCGAAAGCTCATTCAGCAGAGCCGGTCCGGTCCGCTCTTCGGGAGTCGCTGCATACGGATCGAAGATCCCAATCGAATAAATCTCTACATCCGACTCCCGCACCTGCGCCCGCACTTCGCCTTCGGTATACCGGGAGCGATTGTCGCCGCCATCTGAAACCACGAGAAGCGCTTTCCGCTCATGCCGCGCTTCCCGCATTTTTTGCACGCCATAATAGATCGCATCCAGTAATGCCGTTCGATGGCCACTGCGCACGGTGGCGAGCCGCGCCTCGATGTCCTCCACTGAGCTCGTGAAGTCCTCAATCAGCTCCGGCCTGTCATTAAAGCCGATCACAAAAAACTCGTCTTCGGGATTGGCCGTCTTAATGAATTGCAGAATCGAATCGCGTGCCCTAATCAGTTTCGACGACATGGAACCGGAAAGGTCAAAGATAATTCCGATCGACACCGGTGCATCTTCACTCACGAAACTCGAGATCTTCTGCTCCCCATTGTTCTCGTAGACCTGAAAGTCCTCTTTTTCAAGCCCCGTCACCAGGCGATTCATCGGATCGGTCACCGTAATCGGAACCAGGACCATATCCACATTCATACGGATCAGCGCGCCCGGACGAGCCTTCGCGGCTGCGGGGCCGGTCACGGCCGGAGCTTCGGCTCCCGCAGGGGCCCCGGTTGCTGGCGCGGACGCAGGCGGCGGCGTCACATGTACTTTGTTCAGTGGATCGTCCTGGCAATTGGCGCCGACCACTCCCAGAAGAACGGCCAGAAGCACGGCACCGTAGTCATGCCAGCGCGCTTTCCAGAACACATCAGGGAGCCGGCGCTCGCCTCTTGGTTCATCGCGCCGATTGGGTTTCGAACTCATTCCGGGTTCCTGAGATTGATGGCGATATTAGCACGGTTGATAGAGGTCTGGCGTCATAGCCTTGTCATCGATTTGTCAAACACGCCGTCACCTGTTCAGACGCCACAAAAGCCCATCCGTCACTGGGATACAATCGAGCCTGTGCGGTCACCCACTCGGTGAACTACTGCGAAGTGGTCCGGGGCGCAAATCCAACCTTTTCAACGGGGAGCACGACCAGCCTCATGGCAAGCATTTATCCCTTTCGCGCCTGGCGCTACAACCCTTCCGCAGTCAAGCTGGACGAAGTCGTCACCCAGCCCTACGACAAGATCTCGCCCGCAATGCAGCAGGCCTACTACCAGCGAAGCCCCTACAACCTGGTAAGGATCATTCTCGGCCTGCCCGAGCTTTTTGATGCCGAGCGAGGCGAGAGCGTCTACACCCGCGCGGCCCGCGACTTAAATGCCTGGCGTGAACAAGGCATACTCGTCCAGGAAAAAGATCCATGCATCCTGGCCTATTCGCAGCGCTTCACTGTGCCCGGGACAACGACCGTCAAGGAGCGCCGCGGCTTCATTGCCCTCGGCAAGCTGCACGACTATGCCGAGAAGGTTGTCTTCCGTCACGAGTACACCTTGTCCAAACCCAAGAGCGATCGCCTCAATCTACTCAAGGCAACGCACGCCCACTTCGGCCAGATATTTATGCTCTACTCCGATCCTGCCGGCAGTGTCGAAAAGATCCTTTACGAAGGCAACGGCCCCGCCGAAGCTGAAATCACCGATGAATACGGCGTTCTGCATCGCCTCTGGAAAGTCAGCGATCCGGCGGCAATCCGCCTGCTGACAACCGCGATGGCCGATAAGAAGCTCATCATCGCCGACGGTCATCACCGCTACGAAACAGCGCTGAATTATTCGAAAGAGCACGCGCCTGCTTCGGTTGCACAAAGCGAACACCGCACAAATCAGCTGCCTCAGCCCGCGTTTCCTGAGGCGGCTGTCATGATGACCTTCGTCAATATGGATGCCGACGGCCTGGTAATTCTGCCCACTCACCGCGTGGTTCACGATTTGACGAGATTCGATCCCACTGCGTTCACACGCGCCGCCGAGAAGTATTTCGCCGTCGAAGCACTGCCTTCCGCTGAGGCCGCCAATTACGTCGATAACCTCGCCACTCAGAAGACCACCGCATTCGTTGCTGTAACCCGTACCGGCGCATTCCTGCTTCGCGCCAAGCCTGAAGCCGCAGCAGCTCTGGCCGATCTGCCCGAACACCAGCGCCAACTCGACCTTAGCTATCTCCACACCATCGTTCTAGACCGCCTCCTCGGCCTTGATGCCGAAAAAGTGCGCGAGCAGACCAATATCCGCTACCTTCGCGATGCCGCCGAAGCCGTTGACCAGGTGCGTCGCGGCGAAGCCGACGTCACTTTCCTCATCAACCCGGTCACCATGGAGCAGCTGAGGGAAGTGGCCTTTGCCGGCTCGGTTATGCCGCAAAAGTCCACAGATTTTTACCCCAAGCTCTTAAGTGGTTTGGCAATCTATGCGTTGGATTAGAGCCTCCCTCGGGCTCAACTTTTCACCGTGGATGGCACTTCTCGCGGCGCTTGCACTTCCTTCTTTGGCCAGCGCACAGCCGCCACTCACCGGGAGATTTGCGGTCGCTCTCGACGCAGCGCATGTTGGCGATGACACCGGTGGGCGTCTC
>Ga0181535_10005495_pt1 | contig 13535 bp, 7 predicted proteins | sample PEATcosm2014_Bin_44_FD_119774 | JGI IMG/M metagenome (GOLD analysis project Ga0181535, IMG submission 119774) | Peatland microbial communities from MTU Mesocosm Facility, Houghton, MI, USA - PEATcosm2014_Bin17_30_metaG | ecosystem: Environmental > Terrestrial > Soil > Wetlands > Peat | place...
ATCCATCGAGAACCTGCCGAATCCTGGCGGCGACATGACGTACCCGCTTCAGTTCGCTGCCGGCGCTCTGATCAACACCGCTGGAAGCGGCAACGATTTCGTTGGCGGCACCAACGGTTACGGAAACGTGCAGTTCAACGGGCTGCCGTCGTTGTCGAACGGCTACATTGTCGATGGCCTGGAGACCAACGACCCCCTGACGAACCTGAACAGCGGCCTTTCCACCAACCTGGTGCTGGGATTGAACTCCATCTCCGAAGTCACCGTGAACACGGTTTCTTACTCGGTGGATCAGGGCCGCTACGGGGCATCGCAGGTCAACTACGTCACCAAGTCGGGAACCAATCAGCTGCACGGCAACCTGTATGAACTGTGGGACGGCTCCAGGTTCAGCGCGGCTGACTTCTTCACCAACTCCACCCCCGGCAACCACAAGCCGCGCTCGACGGTGAATCACTTCGGAGGCAGCATAGGCGGCCCCATCCGGCGGGACAAGCTGTTCTTCTTTTTCGATTCCGAGTGGGTGCGGATTGCGCTCCCGATCGTCAGTGCGACCGCGGTGCCCACACCGGCGTTTCAAAGCTATGTTCTGGCGCAACTCCCGTTGGGCGGGGTCGACTCCGTATCCGGAACGACCTATCGGCCAGCCCCGCAACTGGTTCCGTTCTACAAGCAGCTCTTCTCCCTCTACGGCAACACGGCGGGCGTTCCGCTGCCGGTGCTGGGCTGCCCGTTGAACAGCGATGGAAACGCCGCTGGCGGATCCCCGCCGGACGGCAATGGCTGCGCCAACCGCCAGAGCGTCTCGCATTCGAGCGACGATCGCGAGCAGGTGCAAACGGCGCGCATCGACTACAACGCCAGCGCCCAGGACACCGCCTGGTTCCGGTTTCAGGCGGACACCGGGCTTCAGGCCGCTTACACGGACCCCATCAATCCAGTGTTCGACGCGAGTTCTCCCCAGCCCTTGTACTCCTTCGCGGCAGGAGAAACGCATGTGTTCTCGGGCCACCTCGTAAACTACTTCAACCCGGCGTTCTCCTGGTACGAAAGCCTGTTCGGGCCAACCGATTTGCAGAAGACGCTGGCAGCGTTTCCGATCGTGCTCCAAGGCAGCGGGGCGAACGCACCTTTCACGCCGTTGGGAGGGCTCGATAATACCTGGGTTCAGGGGCGGCGTGCGACTCGTTTCTTTATCAACGACAATCTTGCGTATAGCCGCGGATCGCACGAGTTCCGCTTTGGAACCAACAGCAGGATTTTCCGGCTGAACGATTACGATTTCGGTGAGGGCGCCACCCCGCTGGTGACCTACACCACCTTGCCCGAATTCATCTATGGCGTGGCTTCGACGGCCTCGAAGACATTCCCGCTAGCCAACTCGCAGCCGTACAACTTTCTCAACCTCGACTTTTATGCCCAGGACACATGGCGGGTCGCGCGAAAGCTCACATGGACACTCGGTCTCCGCGACACGTACAACTCAAACCCCCTGAATCCGCACGATGCCGTGGCGCGGCTCGCCGGCTCCTTTGATTCTATTTCCCATGATGTGAATCAGCCGCTCAGCCAGGCGATCCGGACCGGGCAGAACACGATCTTCGCCGCTACGCCTGCCGCGATCCTCCAACCCCGAACCGCGATCGCATGGCAGATTTCGCCAGGCACCGTGCTGCGCAGCGGATTCGGACTGTTCAGTGATCTCTTGCCAGGCAGCGTGGTCGACCCTGTCGGCATGAACCCGCCCTACTCGAAGACGTTTCAAGGCGGGCTGCTGGGGGCGGCCGGCGGAACGGCGATTGCCCCAGGCGCGCCAAACAGCGCGATCGATGCGACGGTTGCCGCAAACCAGCTATTCAATTCCGGCTTCGCGCAAGGCGAGCTTTCCTGCGCTTCGCCGCTGGCCAATCCGAGTGCTTGCGTTCCGGCGATCGCTTTTACCGCGGTGCCCGACGGCAAACTTCACGCTCCGTATTTCATGCAGTGGAGCCTCGGACTGGAGCATCAGCTCGGCACGTCGGCAAATCTGCGCGCGCAATACGTGGGTACGCGCGCGGTGAACCAGCCCTACGAAACGCAGGTGAATGGATACCAGACGGTATGCGCCGGCTGCTTCGAGCCGTTTCCCTATGGCCAGCCGCTTGATTCGCGCTTCGGACCCGTCACGCAGTTGAGCACCGGGGCCAACAGCCACTACAACGGTCTGCAGCTAACCGCGGACAAGCGCCTCGGCCACGGCCTCCAGGTGCAGGCAAACTACACTTGGAGCCGGTGTATGGACACTGTTTCAAACGGAGGATTCCTGCCCTTCGCCGCCGGAGCCATTCTTTCGCCGCTGCCCGGCAACCTGGCTCGCCAGTACGGACCGTGCGACTACGACGTGCGGCACAACTTCACGGCGCAATACGTCTACGAACTCCCCATCAAGATTCACAACCGCGCCTTGGGCGTGGCCCTCAACGGATGGCAGGTATCCGGAACCGCGTTCTGGCACAGCGGCCTGCCCTTCTCCGTTTTGAGCGCGCCCTACACCGCCAACGGCGACGGCATCGTGCAGGGCAGCGGTCCTCAATACGCCAGCGTTGTTCCCGGCGTACCCCTGTACGATCACAAGCCGATTCCCGGCATCACGCAACCGGGTACCATCCAGTGGCTCAATCCGGACGCAGTTGTTTCGGTAGTCGATCCCAGCACCGGCGCCTGCACCGGCGGTGATAGCCTGCAGAACTGCCAGTTCGGCAATCTGGGACGCAACGCGCTGCGCGGCCCTGATTTCGTGTGGAGCGACCTCTATCTGACGAAGTGGTTCCAGCTGCGCGAACGCCTCAAACTGCGCATCGACGGCCAGTTCTTCAACGTCTTCAACCATCCGAATTTCGGTCTGCCGGTTTTTGGGTACGCCGGCATTCCGGGCAAGCCGTCCACCCAGACTGGCTTCGGAACGCTCAGCTACCCGACTGCACCTCCCACAGGCCTCTTGGGCGTCGGCCTGGGCGGCGACAGTTCGCCGCGCATGATCGCGTTTCAGGGCAGACTGGAATTCTGAAAGCGCGGGGCGAGTGTCTCGTGCCGGCTTCACGCCGGCGTCAGAGATAACGGCTCCTCAAGCCGGTTGTAGCTCGCTGCCATGCCGTGTTCCATAACCCCGCCGGTCCGCGCCTCTATGGCACCAGCATGATCGGCGTCTGCCAGAAAGCGGCTTTCTGGGCAGCCGGATCCACCACCGAGACCTGGCAGTCGTAGCGGCCGGGCGGTAGCTTCGACAGCGACAGGCTGAATTTCAGCGGCAGGGTCTTAATGCGGCTCGGCAGCACTTCCGAAACCTCCAGCGGAGGCGTCTCGAAAACCTTCGCTCTGCCGCGGTAAAAAGTCACGAACGCGACCACCGGCTCAGACGTCGCGCCGGGCTCGTAGGCCTGCAGGTAAACGTACATTTCGCGGGCGGCGCTGAATACGCGCGTCACGCTCGGGATCAGCTTCTGGCCGTCCAGAACCAGAGGATTCATCACCTGCTGCTTGTCTTTGCCGGCAGTGTAGAGAGCGTCCTTCAAATCCACTCGCTGGCTGCTCAGAACCACCGAGCTGATCGGAATCCGCTTGTCTTCCTTGTTCAGGTTCGGAATCACAAACTTATTCATGTAAGTGCCGGTCCGCCCGGTCTCGTCATCGCGGGCCAGCACCTTGATGCTGTAAGTCCCCGGCAGCAGCGTATAGCCGGTATCGTACTCGATGGGCCGCTTGGACAGCTCGGCGGCCGTCTCCCCGCTCAACTTCATGTCCACCTTGTCGCGAATATTCTGGATGGTGGTTCCGTATTCGTCCTTGATTTCGCCGATAAAGTCGATCACCGTGCGCTCGGCGCCGCCGCGCCGCGCCAGCGCCAGCTCGCTCCCCGGGATCTTCATCACCACCGGCACGTAGTATTCGGCGTGGTTGAGCTGGAAGTAATTCACCTCCATGGCGATAGTCAGATCGGTGATCGGATCCCCCAGCATCAGGGCTTCTTCCAGTTGCCGTTCTTTATCCGCGGTCGTGAACTTGGTGAATTCCTTGCCGCCGAAGTAGCCCTGGCGGTAGTCGAGCGTAGCCGAGATTTCCTTGAGCGAGATCTTCACCCGGCGGAACTTGCCGTCCAGCGCCGAATTCGTCGTGTAGTAGCCGATGATGTAATAACTGGAGAGCGCTTCCTGCGCCTCGACGATGCCGTGGCCCAGGTCGTTGGTATCGAACAGGGCTTTGCCGCCGGTGTCGGATGCCAGCGTGTACATCGTGTCCTGCGTGCTCTGGATATTTTGCGCCGCCGCCAGCGCCGCCGCCCCCGTGTACATGGTCTGGCCGCCCGCCGATCCCTTGGTGGCATCGCCCATCGGCGCCTGCGCCACCAGCCCGCGTGCGTCAATCGCGAACAGCGACACGTTCGCGCGGATCGCCGCGTTGGTCGTGGCGCGCAATTGGGCCTGGTTGTCCACGCCGTTCAGACGCATGCCGCTGGCAAAATAAATGAGGGCTTTTTTCTCATTCAGGCTGCCCAACATTTTCGCCGCGGTCTGAATGGCGGAAAGCTGGCGGTCCGTATTGAAAACGTTGAATTCCGAATCGTCCTGGCCGAAAGCGCTGAACGTGTCCGCGGCGCTGTCGGAGTCCTCGGATTCCTCGAACCCCTGTCCTTCCCCGATGATCAGTTTCTGGATGGTCTGCAGCAGCAGGTCGCGGTCGCCGGTGAAATCCTGCAGCACCTTCACCCCGCCACCCTCGTACTCCATGATGGCCACCAGATCGGCCTTGGAGATCTGCGTCTTCAAAAACTTTTGCGCCGCATCCAGTGCGCGCAGCTGGTCCGGGGTCGGCATTGCCGTCATGTCGAAATAGAGGGCCAGCAGCCGCCGGTCGCGATAACGGATGTCACCCGGAGCTTCCGGCGCAATCGGCGTGCTGGTCACCGCCGGCGCCGCTTTCGCCTGGGTCAATGACACAACCTGGGTGGCCGGCGGTGCGGCTGCATTGTCCAGCTTTTGAAACTCGCAGAAGCTGATGGTCTGCGGCTGCGCGTTCTCGGTAACCACGAAATCCTTCGCCGTCAGTCCCTCGATCGGCTTGCCACTCTTGTCTTTCACCGAAACGGTTTCCACCACCAGTTGCGTTGTGGCCTGAAATTTCACGACCCCGTCAGGCTGCTGGGCGAAGGCGCCGACCGCAGCCAGCCCGGCGAGAGCGGCGAATCCGATGAGTGCCGCGCCCAGGCACAAAGCTAGCCGCGCGGTTGATTTTTCGCTGGTCATTTTATTAGAACCTCAATCGCAGCGTGACCTGTAGAGCGCGCATGGCGTTGGCCGACAGGGGTAGTCCGAACTGGGCGATGTCGGTCACGTTGGTGACCCAGCTCGGATACGTCACATGGTTCAACACGTTGGTCGCGTCAAAGCGCAAATCGGCGTTCCAGCGGTCGCTGAGGCGGAACGTCCTCGCCATCGACGCGTTTACCGTGAACTGCGCCGGCCCTGTGATCGAATTCCGCCCCGCGTCGCCCCACTGGCCCACCGGCGGAGGCGCGTACGCAGCCAGGTTGAGGTTCCGGCCTCCCGTCCCGCTATAGAGCGGCTGGCCGGTATACTGCGGCCGGATCGATCCAGCGACTCCCGTGCCTGACACGAGCGCTGTATAGATCGGAGTCAGCGGCATTCCGGTGCCGAATGTGGGTTGTACCACGAATGTCCAGTCTTTCAATATCGCGCCGCGCCAGCCGCTCACCAGCGACCCGCCCGCCAGGCCCATGCCCGTGGTGTATTGCAAAGTACCGGTCACCGTGTGGCGCTGATCGAAATTCGACAGGCTGCGCTCGCCGTCCAGGTTCAGCCAGTTCTGCGCAATCAGCGTGCCGCCCTGGCCTCTGCCACCCAGCGTCGAATCGTCAATGGCCTTCGCAAATGTGTATTGAACGTTGGCCGCCAGCCCGCTGTGCAAACGGCGCCGCAGCTGAACCTGCGCCGCTTGCCGCGTGGAGTTCCCATTCGAAGTAACGTACAGGAACCCGGTCGGGCACGAGGGACAGGGATTCTCCGCGCCCAGCGGATATGTGTTGGGCAGGAACATTTGCATTCCGCGCGTGCCCTTGATTCCCAGGTAGGTGACGAGACCCACCAGCGATCCCGGCAGGTCGCGCTGCACGGAAAGATTCCAGTTGTGCGAGTAGCCGGCGCGCAGGTTGGGATCGATGGCGAACGTATTCGGGGTCGTCGTGGGCGACGGAATGAAACCGTTGGCCAGCGTCAGCGGGTTGGCCGCAGAGTTGGCGACGCTGAGGCTCTTCGACAGCGGCGCCTGTTGCGCCATCTGCAACGCCAGCGGCTGGTAGAAGGAAGTGTTGTAATAGATCCCGTAGCCCGCCCGCACCACCATCGACGAGCCCAGCATCGGGTGCCATGCCAGTGCCACACGCGGCTGGAACGCGTGCTTGTCCGGCCGCAGCAGCGATCCCGGGTAATACTGGCCCGTCAGAGAGCCGACTGGATCGTAAGCCACTACCGGTGACACGCTGGAGAAATTCGGGCCCACGTCCAGGTTCACCAGGCGCCCGTACTTCTCCGTAACCGGAGAGCCGTACTCCCAGCGCACTCCCAGGTTCAGGCTCAACCCCGGGCTGAGGCGCCAGTCGTCCGCCACAAAGGCGTCGTATACGGACTCCCGGAAGTACTTATCCGCGTTACCGAATGCGATCGAACTGGCGTCCGGCACTCCCACCATGAAGTCCGCGAACGGAATGCCGACGCTGCTCGCGGACGGCGAAGTCGCTGTGCCGGTGAACGTGAAATTGCCGCGCGCGTTTTGCTGCGTGAGATAGTTAAACTCCTGCCGCCGGTAGTCGCCGCCGAAGGTGACGTTGTGCGCCCCGTGCAGCCAGAACAAGCTGGCCGTCACCGCGTTGGTCTGGTTCCGGTTGTCGGCAGCCTGGGCATCGGTAAGTCCGGCAATGCCCGACGCGAAGATCAGGTTGGGCGGTCCCCAATCCACCGGGCTCTGGTCGTTGCCCGTAATTCCGAAATCTCCCGAGACATTCAGCCGGTTTGAGAAATACGGTGTGGTGCGCGAATCCAGCCTGCTGTACTGGAAGCCGAAGCTGGCAGTAAACCGCTGCGAAAAAAAGTGCCGCCAGTTGACGCTGGCGTTCATTCCCAGCGAATCCGAGCCGTCAACCAGGCTGAAGAGATTGGGCGTGTCGGTGCGCGAGTCCTGATAGTTGAAACTGCCGTTGAGCAGATTCTTGCGATTGATGGTCTTGTTGAAACGCGATTGCAGGCTGTCCTGATGCAGCGCGCTCTGGGTGGGAATCTGGTAGTTGTAGCCCGCCGAGCCGCCGAAATTGGGCAGCGGATAAAAGCCCAGCAGTGCGCTCGCCTGCGGGCTGATCTGCGACGTAGGAATCCGGTTTCCCGGAAAGGGGATCCCGGTGGTGGGGTCGGCGATGGAGATCAACCCGGCAAACTGCGAAAAATCGCCGTTCCGTTCCGCCGCCGTCGGCATCAGGCCCGTCTGGATCGTGTCGTTGTGATTCCGCGTCCACTGGTACGCGACGAAGAAGTTCGGCCAGTTGTTGTGCATTCCCGGCAGCTTCAGCGGTCCGCCCAGCGTAGCCATGCCGGTAATGCGGTTGTATGAAAGCTTCGGCGTTTCCTGGCCGGTGATCGAAAACGGGCTGGCATCCAGATTGGAATTGTCCATCGTGAAGCCGATGCCGCCGGTGTACAGGCCGCGCCCTCCGGGCCGGAAATTGCCGAAGGCGGCCGATTGGCTGAAAGCCGAATTTGCCGCGTTGTTCACGCTGCCATTGATCAGCAGCCCGTCGTTGGCTTCTTTGCTCACCTCGGCAACAGCCTGGGTATCGGATTGGCTGTCCGCCTTGGCTGCGTCCGCCGATGCATTGACGTCCGTCTTCTGGAAGCCGTTCTGCGCCGGAGCAACGGTAGGAACCGCGTTTTTCTTGCCGCGAATGGAGGGTGTAGGCGCGGGCGCTGCCTGGCCGTCCGCGCCATTCGCCGCCAACACCGGTGCGGTTGCAGGTACGGACGCGGGCGAGGGCGGAGGCGCCGAGGCTTGCATGTTCGCCAGCGGCAGCATCTGCAACTGCCATTCCGGGCTGGGCGCGCCGGGCGCTACCGCCACCTCGCGGTCGATCGGCGCAAAGCACAACATCTCCACGCGAATCGTCCAGATTCCTTCGGCCAGGTCCGGAAAAGCGTAGGCGCCTTGCTGGTCCGTCACCGCGACCAGCCGTTTGCCGGCTTGCGTCGCGGTCACAGTCACACCCGGAACCGGCAGCCCGTTGAACCTGACCACCCCGTGATGTTCCACGGCGGCCAGGTTGAATAAAGCCACCAGCGAGAGCACGAAGATTCTAACAGGCCGCGAAAGGCCAGCCCCAAACGCAGTGGGCAAAACGGAACTCCTCCGGCGCCGGGTGCAAGCCGGCGCGATCCAGATATTCTACCAGTTTCGAGCCCCCGCGGGCTCGCAAAACCGACGTGGTTTAGGATGCCAGGAACGGGGCATGAGATAAGGACGATCCACCTTGCTGGATATGACGACGGAGGCTAAAAAAAGGTTCAGGTCTTCCGGGTTTGGCGCCCAAAAGCAGTCCTAGAACCCCCCCGGTAGGGCAGGCTTTCGCTTGCCCGCGCTGTTTTCAGAGCAAGGTCTGAGGTAGAGCCGGCAGCCCCGGTCAAGTCTTGAAACGTGTTCGCGTTCCGCCACTCGACTCAGGTAAGCCAATTCTTTTCAGTCTGAGCTCACCTGTGTTGCTCTGCCCTGCCCGTGTTTCGAGTGCTTCGCCGGGTTGAATCGTGCCCCGCCCTTGGCTACTCCTGGGGCGCCAGTACCCGTTCCGCCATGGCGTGTTTCAGTGCCCCGATTCCCTGCCCTGTCACGCTGGAAATCTCGAAAAATGGAAGCTCCCGCTCCTCGGCCAGCCGCCGCAACCGGGCGACCCGCTCCGGATCCTGCGCCGCATCCATCTTGGTGGCCACCACGATCATTGGTTTTTGGGCCAGTTCCTCGCTGAAGCTCGCCAGCTCCCGCATGATGACTTCGAAATCTTCGTCAGGCAGGCGGCCGCTGGACTCCGATACGTCCACCAGATGGGCCAGCAGACGGGTGCGCTCGATGTGGCGCAGAAACTGGATGCCGAGGCCGGCGCCGGCGTGCGCTCCCTCGATGAGCCCCGGCAGATCGGCCACCACGAAGCTGCGGAAGTCGTCCAGTTGCACCACGCCTAAGTTGGGTTCGAGTGTGGTGAACGGGTAATCGGCGATCTTGGGACGCGCCGCCGAGATGCGCGAAATCAGCGTCGATTTTCCGGCGTTCGGGAAACCGATCAGCCCGACATCGGCCAGCAGCTTCAACTCCAGGCGCAGGCGCTTTTCTTCACCAGGGCGCCCGGGCTCGTGCTCCGTCGGCGCCTGGTGCGTCGCGGTGGCGAAGCGCGCATTGCCGCGTCCGCCCCGTCCGCCGCGCGCGGCCAGGAACCGCTGGCCGGGTTCGGTGAAATCGAAGAGGCGCGCGCCGGTGGCCTCGCTGTGAACCACCGTGCCCACTGGCACCAGCACGTCGATCGATGCGCCGTCGCCTCCTGTGCAGTCGCTGCCTTCCCCGTGGCGGCCGCGCTCGGCGCGGTGCTCGGGGTTGAAGCTGAATTGCAGTAGGGTGTTCTGATGCAGAGTCGACACCAGGTAGACGTCACCTCCGCGGCCGCCGTCGCCGCCGGAAGGCCCGCCGCGCGGCACGTACTTCTCCCGCCGGAACGCCATGCAGCCGTTGCCGCCGTCGCCCGCCTTTACCAGGATGCGCGCTTGGTCGAGAAATAACATTTCGCAGGCACCGGACGTGCTGTAGGGGCCGGGCATGCCCGGCCCGCATGCCCGGGCCGCACGAGGAAGGAATTCTGGCTACACAGAAGCGTTGATGCGGACGAACTTGCCCAGCCGGCCGCGGTCTTTGAACTCCACCACGCCAGTCACTTTCGCGAACAGTGTGTCGTCCTTGCCCCAGCCCACGTTCAGGCCGGGCTTGAACTTGGTGCCGCGCTGCCGCACGATAATCGAGCCGCCGGGAACCAGCTGGCCGCCAAACACTTTCACGCCCAGCCGTTGCGCGTTGGAGTCGCGCCCATTCTTGGAACTGCCTAAACCTTTTTTATGCGCCATGCTTCACCTACGCCACAACCTCGCCAACCTTGATTTCTGTGAAGGACTGGCGATGCCCGATGGTTTTCTTGTATTGTTTCTTGCGCTTGAACTTGAAAACGATCACTTTGTCCCCGCGGCCATTGCCCACGATGGTAGCCTTCAGGGTGCGCGCCGAAACCATGGCGCCATCCTGGAAAGCAGCCTTCACAGGCAGCTCCACCTCTGCGCCCACTTCGCCCGGCAGCTTTTCCACACGAACCACTTCACCCGGGGAAACCACGTACTGCTTCCCACCGGTTTCAACGATCAGTTGCATATCAACCTCTGCTTTGGGGGCCGGATCACACGGAGTGCGTCGGAACCACTGGAGTAAACTTCGAGTTTACTACAACTCCCCCGTCAGCGGCAAACGGGATCACGCCGTGAAAACCACCGTCGCCGTAGGTCCTGCCGGTCAGAATGATCCTGCGAGCAGCCCGTCGGACTGTCGTTCGCCGTTCCGTTGGAGAACGCCGCAAACGGCGTCGCATTTCCGGCCCGCAGCGCCAGTACCACTAGCTAATCGCCGGAGGCGCCGCTTGGTTTTTACGCACCGCTTCGGGCCAATTATGATAAGCTGTAGTCTGGGCTGTCTGGGTAGGAGTTTTTCCACCATTTGGTAACGCCAGGGCCACCTGGGGCGTCCAAGTTAACGTAAGGTAGCGGCCCTTTTCGGGGAGATGGTGGCACAAGACATGGCTGATCTCTCGCAACCCAGTAATCCTTTCGGCACCGACCCGGACGATCATCTCGCCCGGCTGCTGGTCGACGAAATCGAAGATCCCTGGTACAAGACTTTCTGGCAGAATCTGAAGGAAACGATTAACCCGCCCAAACTCCCTCCCCTCGAACTCACTTCCCAGCCGGTAGCGGTCAAGGACATCTGGGGACTGTATGGCCGGCAGAAGAAATCGTTTCTGATGTCGTCGGGTTTCCAGGTGGTCGTGGTCCTGGCGGCCTTATGGATTTTCTCGATTCCCGCAGTGCAGAAGACGGTGCAAAAAGGGGTTGCGGTTTTCCTCCCGGATCTGTCGCCGACGCCGGTCGTGCAGGTGAATAAAGGTGGCGGCGGCGGTGGCGACCGCTCCCTGCTGGCTGCCAGCAAGGGACGCCTGCCGAAAATCGCACCGCGCCAGTTCACTCCGCCCTCGCAAGTCATCAATAACCCGAATCCGAAACTGGTGATGGATCCTTCCATCCTGGCGCCGCCGGACGTCGCTTTGCCGAACGTGAACATGAATCAGTACGGCGACCCGCTCGCCAAGCTGGGTCCGCCATCGAACGGACCAGGCTCGGGCGGCGGCATCGGTTCGGGGCATGGCGGCGGTATCGGTTCCGGCAGCGGCGGCGGATTGGGTCCCGGATCCGACGGTGGATTCGGCGGCGGCGTCTACAAGGTCGGCAACGGCACCACCGCGCCGGTCGTGCTTTATAAGAAGGAACCGGAATACTCCGAAGAAGCGCGCAAAGCCAAGTATCAGGGCACCGTCGTTCTCTACATTGAAGTGGATCCCAGCGGCCGCGCCGTGAACCCGAGAGTGCTGCGCAGCCTCGGACTCGGCCTGGACGAGAAAGCCATGGAAGCCGTGAAGCAGTGGAAGTTCAAGCCCGGATACCGCGACGGCAAACCCGTCACTGTGGCAGCCCAGATCGAAGTCAACTTCCGGCTTCTCTAAACAGCCGGCCACAATCGAAAACGAGAAACCGCCGGAGCAGTTCCGGCGGTTTTTGTTTCTGCGCGGCGTGCGCTGCCCGCTCGCCTGCAGGGGACACTTCGCCCTGCAGGCGCCATCCTCCAGGAACGCCGGAGGCCGATGTCCGCCTCCGTCCCGCGCGCTTTGCTCTTACATGCCCGGTTCGTCGGCGGTGGGCCCGTACATTTGCGGCACCGGAATATCGTTGAGGCGCAAGTAGACCCCAAGCTGCGCGCGATGATGGACGATGTGATTGAACACGAAACTGCGCAGCACCACCCCGCGCGGCATCGTAAAGAACACCTTATCGCCGGACTTCAGCGACCAGGGCAGCATGAACTGCTCATTTTCCGCGGCGTTCAGCGCGCCCCGCGCGGCCACGACGGACTTGTCGAACATCTCCAGCAACTCCGCATTCGAAGCGGCGATCTTGCGCTTCGATGGGTCAAACTCGGCCAGATCGACCGAATCCTGACTCAGCGTCGACGCCCCCCACGCCGTCACCTCGCAGACATGCGTGGCTAGCGAAGCCATGTCCGTCGACTTCGGGTGCGGCTTGAAACTGAATTTGTCGTCAGGGATCCGTTCGAGAACACGGCGCGTAGTCGCCGCCTCGCGATCGAACTCGGGAATTAGTGCGTTACGAATTAGCATGCTGTCGAAGCTCCTTTTCCGTATATATTCGCTTTTTATTCGCCTTTAGTCAAGTGATTTCTGCGTGAATTAACCACGCGGTTAGTTCGCCAATCCACCCAGGCTGGCAATCGGTCCGCGGACGGGAGTATAATCCGGGCAGTTGGTGCGTGCTCCGCGCACCTGATGCTGCCTTCCCGAAAGTTACTCGCGTGGCTGGCCCAAATTGAAATCGCGTCGCCACTCCGCACTCAAACCCGAACCTCTCAGCCCGTTGCCGCTGCCTTATCCCAAAGGGATAGCTTTTCCGCCAGAATGGGGACTCAAGCGGAGACGGTACCCTCTGGATGGGGCCACGATGGCTCGGGATACTACATAAAGGGGTGGGGGTGCTTTACTTTGGCGCCGAGCGGGTTTAGTATGGTTGCAATCCCCCGATAGAGCAAGCGAGGTTGAAGCTTTGCTGAAATTAAAACGCATCGAACTCCAGGGTTTCAAGTCCTTCTGCGAACGTACCGAGCTCCGCTTTAGCGGGGAGGGCATCGCCGGCATCGTCGGACCCAACGGCTGCGGCAAGTCCAACATCTCCGACGCCATCAGCTGGGTGCTGGGCGAGCAAAGCGCCAAGAGCCTGCGCGGCGCGCACATGACCGACGTGATTTTCGCCGGCACGCGCGAGCGCAAGCCCACCGGCATGGCGGAGGTGACTTTGCACCTGGTGGACCCGCAGGTGTACGAAGGCAAGATCGACACGCCCGTCATCGACATCCGCGACGAGATGCCGGATCAGGATTGGGACGAGTCCTCCCTGCGCGCGCAACGCGAGCGCGAGGTTGAGGAATACACCGAGGAAGTGCGTCCCGGCCAGACTGATGAGATTGAAGTAACGGCGGCTACTGCTGCCGGCAATGATCTTTCCGCCGCCACTCCTGGCGCTGCTCCCGCAGCCAACCAGGAGGCATCTCCGTCGCTTTCCGCAAGCGACGGGGCTTCC
>Ga0181535_10005496_pt1 | contig 13534 bp, 10 predicted proteins | sample PEATcosm2014_Bin_44_FD_119774 | JGI IMG/M metagenome (GOLD analysis project Ga0181535, IMG submission 119774) | Peatland microbial communities from MTU Mesocosm Facility, Houghton, MI, USA - PEATcosm2014_Bin17_30_metaG | ecosystem: Environmental > Terrestrial > Soil > Wetlands > Peat | place...
AAACAGGGCGCGGCAGAGAAAATAAACCAAAATCCACCGGATTTCTGGCCTTGTGAGCGGAAACCTTCCAAATCACCGAAGCTGTCAGATGAAGCCGGGGTTAAATCAGAGGTTCCCTAGGGCGTATTCAGATAGTTGTGATGGAGCCGGGTTCCTTGGCTCACGTCTGTGCGCCAGAACATTGGCAGGAAAGCGTAGCAATTTCAGCGGCCCGTCGCAACGCCGGCTCAAACTCAGGCTTGAGTGCGAAGTGGTGGCAGAAAGCGCCATGCAGCACGTCGCCAGCGCCCAGCGTATCGGTAGCCTCGATCTTGGCCACCTCGATCTCGAATCGGCGGCCGTGGTCGCTGGCAAGGATGGACCGTGCACCGCGAGTGACCGCCACATAGGGAACGCCCCTGGCGGCAAACCACTCGATCACAGCATCCGAATCGCCGCTTCTGCTGCCGTTGTGACCGGGAACGTCAAACCGCTCGCTGCAAATGGCGACCGTAAGCAAAGGAGCCAGTGCTTCTGTTCCGGGCTTCCAACTGCCGCCATCCAAACAAACCGCGGCTCCCGCGTCTTTACAAGCCGCTAGCAAGCCTGCGGTTTCCTCAAGAAAGAAGCCATCGCTGAGGACGACCGGCGGGATTGCGCCCCAGGAGGAAGGCATCTCCGCGGCCCACGAGGCGCCCAAGTGCCGAAGGGCTACCTGCCAGATCGGCGGATTCACAATGGTGCGCGTGGCGTTGGCAGTATTGGCTAGTACGGTGCAGAGCGGCGTTTCATAGGCCGTGCCAGCGGCCAGGTCGAGCAGGCGTACGTCATGGCGGCGAAGCTGGCTGCGCACAGCAGCGGCCCACGGCCCGCTGCCAACGGCGCTCACCAGCATGGCCTTGCCGCCCAGGAGCGAATGGGTGATGGCAGCGTTCAGCGCGGGTCCGCCGGGCGCTGCCTGAATGTCGCGCGCATAGACCTTGGTATCCTCCTCTGGCATCCGGTCCAGCCGGTAGAGAACGTCGAGCGTGGTCCGGCCCACGAACAGGGCGCGCGGTTTGTGCATCGTCGTCGCGCTCATTCGCGGCGATCCTTTCATTCGTTTGCCAGGCTACGCCGTCTCCGTCAGCGCCTCCGTGGCTTCACTCATCTTGGCTGTGCGCTCGATCTTGTCCCAGTTAAAGGGCTTGCCGTCAATGGCGCGCTTCAGAGTTTTGAAGAGCACAATCGAAAAGACCTGCCGATAGGCGAAGCGCTGCAGCCAGATGTGGAAGAGCAGCCACCCGTCGCCTTTGTTGGCAGGGTGGCGGCGCTCCAGCGAGAAAGCGATGGAAGAAGTGACGAAGTCAATGAGCAGGAAAGTTACAAAGTAGGCCAGCAGCTTCTGAAGACTGGCGACGGAAGCTGCTTCTGGATGGTAGTGGCGATCGACGAAATAGTTGCAAATGCCTGCGACGAACATGAGGTCGATGAAGGGCGAAACCAGCGGCAGGAACATCTGGAAGATGAGAATGTTAGGCAGAGCAAATAGACCCATGGCCTTGTTGCGGATGAAGGCGGCGCGATGCTTCCAGATGGCTTGCAGCGTGCCAAAGGACCAGCGGAATCGCTGGCGCATGAGGCCTTTGGCGTCGATGGGAGCTTCAGTATATGCAAGCGCGCGGTCTTCGTAGTCAACGCGGAGCCCCTGCTCGAGAAGGTTCATGGTGAGGTCGGCATCTTCGGCGACCGTGTTCACGGGGTAGCCTCCCGCGGCTTTCACAGGCGCTGTGCGCCACGCGCCAATGGCGCCGGGAACCACCGTAACCACGTGGAAGAGGTCCAGGGCGCGGCGCTCGAAGTTCTGGCTGGTGATGTATTCGAGGGCCTGCCAGCGGGTCCACAGATTCACGCGGTTGCCAACCTTCGCATTCCCGGCCATGGCGCCGATGCGCTGATCCTCGAAGTGGGGAATCAGCTTCGAAATTGCGTCTGCGGCAATCACGGTGTCCGCGTCGATGCCAACGTAGACCTCCTCGGTGAGGCGCTCCAGCGCATAGTTCAGGGCCGCAGCCTTGCCGCCGTTGGCCTTGGTGAGCACCTGCACACGGCCCGCGGCAATCTCCGCAGCATAGGCCTCGCGGGCCACTTCGGCGGTGCGGTCCAGTGAGCCGTCGTCGATCACGATGATGTGCAGGTTCTTGTAGTCGGAGTTCAGCACCGATCGAATGGTGCGAACAATCACCGTCTCTTCGTTGTAGGCGGGAATGAGGACGGCAACGCGGGGGTTGTAGCCGGGCGAGAGGTTGCGCCGGGGCTTTCTCAGGCGGTCGATGATGGCGAAAATACCGACAATGATCAGCCGCGCGCTCATCAGGACATCGCCGAGGAAAAACACGAAGACAATGAACTTGGCAACAAAGGCGGCGCTTGAGAAGGCGATCGAGTCGGGTACTGCGCGCAGATACTGCCACAGCGTGAGCTGCGGCATGACTTCCGCAGTGGTTTTTCCCATCAACGCCGAGACCGGGACGATGGAGTAGCCGCGGGCGCGTAGCACGTCAATCAGAACAGGGAGAGCGGCAACCGTCGCCGAGCGATCTCCACCGCCGTCGTGAAGCAGAATGACCGAGCCGCGAAACTGCGGCTTGGTCTTCATTGTCTCCAACTGGGCGAGGATCAATTGGGCCATTTCGGCGGGTGTTTTGCGAGGATTCTCGTTCCAATCGTTAGTGTCCAGCTTGCTGCCGATGATCGTATACCCGTCATTCTGGATCTGCACCACCGGCTCTGCCTGATCGTCGGTGTCGGGCTCTTCGTCGATGTCATATGGCGGGCGGAAGTAGAGAGGCTGGATTCCCAGCTTGCTGGCAAACAGACGCTCGGTGAGCTTGACCTCGAGGTCCAATTGGCGCGGCGAGATATCGCTGATGTCGGGATGCGTATAGGTGTGGTTACCGATCTCATGGCCTTCGCGATAGATGCGCTCCATCACCCCAACATTTTCCGCAGCCTCGGCGCCGATCAGCATGAAGGTGCCTTTCACGTGTTTCTCCTTCAGGATGTCGAGGATCTTCGGCGTCCACTTGGGGTCGGGGCCATCGTCGAACGAGAGCGCGACTTGGTTGGCTTGGTAGCCGTACTGCTGGATCGTATAGGTGCGCGGATACACATCCATGTGCTCATCCACAATGAGCTTCTTGCGCGGATCTGTCTCGTCGGTATCGACGGTGACTGTGCGCCAGCCCCACTGGGGCAGGCCCGTGACACGCAGAATATCGCCGTCGCCCTCGGTGTCCACGTCGTCGCCGGGCTGCACGGACTTGAGAGCCTGGAGCGAGTCGGGGTTGCTCGGCTTATCCCAAACGCTCCAGAGTGAATTATCTTCTTCCCCCAGCCGCCACAGCGCGAACGTCTGCAAGCCTAGCTGACGGGCGGCGCGCAATTCGTTGAGCATCGTCACGCCATCGAGGAACCAGACCACGTGGCGCTGGTTGCTGTCTTCGTCGATGTACTCGAAGTGTGGATTCAGAGTGTCGTAATCGAGGTCAAGGTCGGCATCCGCGTCCGAGGCGCGCTGCCACACATCGGAGACGTGCAGATCCTCGGTATTCAAGACACTGGGTTTGGGATGCCTGCGGTCTTTGGGATTGGGGATTGAAAGCGTCCAGTCGTAGCCGTAGCTGCCAACGGCGCAGATCAGCTTCTCCTTGGGTACGGATTTGAGGACACGGGTCAGGTTGCCAATGAACCACTCCTGGCTGGCGATGGGTCCGGGATCGCTGGTGGTCTGGTGCTGGTCGTAGTTCATCAGGATGATGCCGTCGGAGTTGGCGGCAATCTGCTTCAGATCGGCATCGGAAGTGGCGACCGGAGTGTTGACGTAGAGCCGCAGATTCAGCGGATGCAGGTCGCCGTAGAGCTCCGCAAGAAAGCTCATATAAGCCGGAGTGGCGTCGTCCGGCAGGCTTTCTAAGTCCAGCGACAGGCCGCGATAGGCAGGAAATGCCGCAAAAAAACGAACAATCTGCTTGCGCAGCGCGGCGCGCTTCTCCGGGTCTTTGAGCACATCCCCATAGCTGGCGTCCCAACTCTGCGTGTTGGCGTTGAAATTATTCAGGTGGGGGAAGATTTCCGTGTCTTCCTTGGCCTCCTGGATCTCGCGCTTGATCCTGTCCATTTCGTCCGGGTCATGGACGGTGGCGCCATCGATGACGGGATACTCGCGATGGCTGTCGCTGTTGATCGCCAGCAGCGTTGTCTGGGGTGCATCCACGTGCAGCCATTCAGGAAACAGGATGTCGATCTGATGCACATGCTCCTTGAAGGAGGAAAAGCTGGCCGGATCGTATGCAACGTAATAGGCCGCGCGCAGGCCTTCGCCGGAGTTCAGGGTGATTTCAGAGGGCTTGCGCTCGGTCTTCCGCCGCGCTGGCCGCTGGTTCTTGGCGCCATGCAGAACCAGCGGACGATCAGGCAGAGCCTTGTAGTTGTGCTTGGGCGTGGGCAGCAGCAGCTCAGGCAAGTGCTGGTTGCGCAGCACGTTGAAGATGAAACCAGCCAGAACCAGCGTGGAAACCACGGCCGTAATGTCCAGAATGCGCCGCAGCCGCTTCCATCGCTTGCGTTGGGGATCGAAGAATATCTGTTTATCTGGCATCGGCAGGGCTGGTCTCGTCTCCACATGGGCGAAAACCGCGGAAACGGTCTACGCTATACAGTACGAATCGTATGGAAGCTGCCCCCCAGAGTCAATTAGCCACGCAAGACCGGTGTCTTCCCGGCCTGCGCACCTTCCTGCCCGTCGTGCTGGCTCTCGCCTCCGGCCTTGCCTTGCGCCTGTGGATGCTGAAGCAGTTTTTCAGCGTCGATGGCGATCCGCTGATCTATGGAGAGATGGCGAAGAACCTGATTCTGCACGGCCACTATGCGCTCACCGCGGCTGGCGGCGTCATGGCTCCAACGCTCATCCGCCTGCCCGGCTACCCCCTGCTGCTAGCCGCTTGCTTTAAGGTCTTCGGAATGGAAAACTACGCGTCGGCTGCCTGGGTGCAAATTGCGCTCGAGTTGGCCGGCTGCCTGCTGCTGGCCGATTTTGTGCGGCGCATTGCCTCGCCTGCGGCTGGTCTGGCCACGCTTTGGCTGGCAGCGCTTTGCCCGTTCACGGCATCCTATTCGGTGGTCGCAATGCCCGAAACGCCCACCCTGTTTGCCGTCGCGCTGGCGCTGTGGGCCTTGGCGCGCTTCCACGCCAGGCCGTCATGGGCGAGTGCGCTCTGGTTTACCTTCGCTGTGACTTTTGCGGCGCTGCTCCGCCCGGATGGCGCGCTCGTGGGTGTGGCCCTGGCGCCGGCGCTGCTCATGGGGCTGCGGCGAACAACCATCGCTCGCAGGAAGCTGGCGCGGATGGCAGCGGTATGCGTCTTGCTGGCTATGGCTCCGTTTGCGGCATGGACTTGGCGAAATTGGCAGGTCTTCCACGTCTTTGAGCCGCTGGCGCCGCGCTATACCAACGACCCCGGCCAGCAGGCCATTCCCGGCTGGCAACGCTGGGTCAAGACCTGGTGCCTGGACTTCGTCTCCACCTTCGACATCTATTGGAATGTGCCCGATGGGCCGCTGGACCTGAGCAAGCTGCCCAGCCGCGCCTTCGACTCGCCCGCGCAATATGCCCAGACGGCTGCGATTGCCAAGCAGTACACCGAAGGCGGTCAGACGCTGACGCCCGAACTCGATGCGCGCTTCCAGCAGTTGGGCGACGAGCGCGTGGCGGCCCATCCCCTGCGCTATTATCTTTGGCTGCCGCTGGGACGTGTGGCGGATATGTGGCTGCGCCCCAGGGTCGACAACCTCTACGACGATCTGGACTGGTGGAATTATGCGAATCACCCCGCGGAATCCCGCATCAGTTGGGCGTATGCCGGGCTGAATGCGCTCTATTTGCTGCTGGCACTGGCGGGACTCTGGATGCGCCCTCGCTACTGGCCGTGGATGCTGGCCTATATCGCGCTGCGCAGCCTCATGCTGACCATCGTCGAAGCGCCCGAAACCCGCTATACGCTCGAGTGCTTCCCCATGCTGTTTGCCTTGGCCGGGATTGCCGTGCATCGCGCCTACAGGAAACCTGTGGCCTCGTTCCGGCCGCAGGCCTGAGCTTCATTTCGTCCTGTCATTGACCAGCCGCTCCGTTTCCCGTAGACTAAGAAATTGCGAGGGATGCGGCGAGTTTGCATTCTGGCCCGCAGACCACCCTGAGATAAGGAAGATCAATGGCAAATCATGTATCGGCGCTCAAGCGCGCCCGCCAGACCGTAACGCGTACCGAAGTGAACCGCGCCAACCGCAGCCGTGTACGCACCAGCCTGCGGGCTCTGCGCGAGGCCCTCGTCAAGGGCGATGTGGTAGCCGCCCAAACCCAGTATCGCGAGACCGTCTCCACCCTCGACAAGAGCGTGCAGAAGGGCGTTCTCCACCACAACACCGTCTCCCGCTACAAGAGCCGCCTCAACGCGCGGCTGAAAGCCCTGGCCACCGCCAAAGCGTAGCTGGCGCAGCCTGCCAGGCTAGAGCAACTCAACACCGAAGTGAACGGCCAGGGGAAACCTTGGCCGTTCTGCTTTTTAATCGTCCACCGTCGTTGCCGGCCCACGGGGGAATGACACTGTTTTCATCGCCGCCGTTCGCTAACTTGCTAACCCCGCGTAGCGGGGGCTAACTCGCTAAAAGCGTCAGGGCGCTCGTCCCTCGCCATTACAGTAGCTCGAAAATCCCCGCCGCACCCATCCCGCCCCCCACGCACATCGTCACCATGCCATAGCGAACCTGCCGCCGCCGCATCTCGCTGAGCAGCGTTGCGGTAAGCTTTGCGCCCGTGCAGCCCAGCGGATGTCCGAGCGCGATGGCTCCCCCATTCACATTGATCCGCTCCGGATCGAGACCCAGCACGCGAATGACGGCCAAAGCCTGCGCGGCAAAAGCCTCGTTGAATTCAATCAGGCCGATTTCGTCGAGTTTCAGCCCGGCCCTGCTGAGAGCCTTGGGAATCGCGGTGATGGGTCCGATGCCCATCTCTTCCGGCAGGCAGCCCGTGGCGGCGTAAGCCACCAGGCGGGCCAGCGGACGAATGCCCAGTTCCCGCGCCCGACCGGCTTCCATCAGAACCACTGCGGCCGCGCCGTCGGAGGTCTGCGAAGCGTTGCCCGCTGTCACAGTTCCCTGCGCGTGAAAGGCAGGCTTGAGTTTAGCCAGCGCCTCGGCGGAGGTGTCCGCGCGTGGCCCTTCATCGGCAGAAAAAACCGTCTCCGTTACCACCGTCTTGCCCGCCCTCGCTCCGGGCACAGCCATGGTCACCGTCACCGGGATCAGTTCTTCACTGAAGCGCCCGGCAGCCTGCGCGGCCAGCGCTTTCCGATGGCTGGCCAGCGCGAAGGCGTCCTGATCTTCGCGGGAGACACCATAGTGGCGGGCGACCCGCTCGGCGGTCAGCCCCATGGTCAGCAGCGACGCGGGATAATGCGCGGCCAGCCACGGATTGGGACTGGGCTTGAGGCCGCCCATGGGCAGCATACTCATCGACTCCGCCCCGCCCGCCACCACCACCCGGTCGCCGCCGCCGCGAATGCGCAGATCGGCCAGCGTAATGGCCTCAAGGCCCGAGGAGCAAAGCCGGTTGACGGTGACGCCCGGAATATCGACCGACAGGCCTGCGCGCAGAACCGCCATGCGTGCAATGTTCCAGCCCTGTTCGCCCTCCGGCTGGGCGCAGCCCAGAATCACGTCGTCGATCTCGGCCCTATCCAGCTCTGGAACCCTGTCCAAAGCCCCGCCCAACGCAGTTGCGGCCAGATCGTCCGGACGAGTAGTGGAAAGAGCGCCTTTGGGGGCGCGGCCAACGGGCGTGCGAACGGCGCTAACGAGAACGGCTTCCAGCATGGCGCTTGCTCCTTGAGGAACGATGAAGTTTGAGGTTTCCCACCCTAGCCGCAAAAACAAGAACGCGGCGAAGGTGGGGCACCCAACTGATACTTATTCCGGCATATCTACCAGAGTCCAGGCGCGCTTTGCATAAAAATGGTAGACCGTGCGGCGTTCCACCACCGAATCGGCCAGCGCGTCGTGGTCCGCCAGGGCCGGGCGATGCTCCATCCCCGTCTGCGCCTCGCGGACCTGCGCCGGCGATGCGGGATCGATGCCCCAGTTGAAGCCAAGCACGCCGGTCGTGTCGTGGACCTGCAAGCGCTGAGTCTCTGGCGCTGAGACGAGTAGTACCGGCTGCGTGGGTACATCTGTAAAAAAAACCAGCAACGAAACCACCCCACTGGCAGAACACAAAACCGCCCAATCGGAGGACCCAGCCCGCTCCAGACTGGCATGAACCACGTTCTCCGGATGGTGAGCCGCGTAGGTCTGCGGAATCAGGCAGCCGCGCCGGTTGAGCAGTTCTTGAATCACAACGGGCAGCTCAGGAAATGAGCTGACGGGCAAATGGCGGATCAAGTAAGGAGTTGCAACGCCAGCGACGACGACCTGGCCGGACTGCGTGAGTTGAGGCGGCCTCTGCTCCTTCGCAGGCACGGCGCCCTGAGCCTTCGCCGAAAGAATTCCCAGCGCCAGAGATGCAGCCGTTAACAGAAGGTTGGTGCCTTGCTTCATGGTCAATTCCGCAACGGCTTGCCCGTCTTCAGCGTATACGCAATCCGCTCCTGCGTCTTGCGCTCGCCCGCCAGCGACAAAAACGCCTCTCGCTCCAAGTCAAGCAGATACTGCTCGCTGACCGGCGTGCCCGCCGTCACCCGCCCGCCTGCCAGGATGTATGCGGCCCAGCGGGCCACCTTCTGATCGTGCTCCGAGGCGTAGCCGGCCTCGCCCATCAGAAAGGCGCCCATCTCCAGCGTGGCCAGCGCCGAGGCCCCCGGCGCGGGAATCTGCGTCCTCGGTTGCGGTGCAGTGTAGCCGGCTTCGACCAGTGCCGCCACCTGCGCCTTGGCATCCAGCAGCAGCCGTTCACGGTTCATGGTGATGCGGTCCGCCGCGCCCAGCAAGCCCAGCGTCCGCGCCTCGGCGGCTGAAGTAGAAACCTTGGCCAATGCGATGGTCTCAAACGTCCGCTTAATCGCCGTGGCTAGTTCCGAAGACTGCGCAAATCGGGACAGCGGATCGCGCGGGTCGGGCGGCGCAAGTTGAGCGGCGGAGTCGACGGCCCGCAGCAGCATCTCTTTGGTGCCGCCTCCGGCTGGAATCAGCCCCACCCCAGCCTCAACCAGGCCAATATAGGTTTCCGCGTGGGGTTGGCGGCGCGCGGCGTGCAGGCATATCTCTGCGCCCCCACCCAGCGTAAGCCCAAAGGGCGCGGCCACCACCGGACGCGGGCAAAACTTGATGGCCGCAGTCATCTGCTGGAAGCCGTGGATCACAGCGGCCAGCTCCTCCCACTCGCCCTCCTGCGCAATCAGCAGCAGTTGCATCAGGTTCGCGCCCACGCTGAAGTTCTCGCGGTCGCCTGTAATCACAAACCCGGCAAAATCGCGCACCGCATCGGAAGAGGGGTTGAGCACCGCAGAGATCATCGCCAGCACGTCGCCGCCGATGGCGTTCTTCAGCGAGTGCAGCTCGATGCAGCCAATGCCGTCGCCCAGATCGACCAGCGAAGCGCCCGGATTGCCCCGTACCACGCCTTTCGCCCTCCGGAAATCTGCAACCCGCGCGTGACCGGGAACAGCGGCTACCGGCTCCAGCTTGCCCCGCTCCGGCTGAAAACACTCCCGGCCATCGCTCGCATACCACGACGGCAGCACCGCTGCAAGCAGCGCCTCGATGCGCGGGCTTACCGGCAGCCCCAGTGTTTTCATCCGGGCAGCGGTCGCAGCCACCCCGGCCGCATCCAGCATCTCAAACGGCCCCAGCTCCCAGTTGAATCCGGCGCGCATGGCGCAATCAATCGAAGCCGCGTCGCCGGCCACCTCACCGATGCGCTCCGCGGCAAAGTTCCACAGCGATGCCAGAAATGGCCACAAGAAGGCCGCAGCCTTGTCCCTGGCCGGATCGTTCGCCAGCAGAAGCCGCAAACGCTCAGGAACCGTCGCGGCATTCTTAGCCATCTCCAACGCGGGCAGCGCCGGTTTAGCGACCGGCCTGTACTCGAACGTCGCCAGATCGAGTACAAGCCGCAGATCTTTCCCGTCGGCTCCGCGTGTCTTCTTATAGAAACCCTGGCCGCCCTTGTCGCCCAGCCAGCCGCGCTTCATCATCTCCTCCAAAACAGGAAGAAACTTGCCCTGCGTCACGCCTTCAGGAAAATTCGCAGCCACGTGGGCCAGAATGTCGATGCCCACCATATCAGCCAGCCGGAAAGTGCCAGTGCGCGGCCAGCCAATGGCCTGCCCCGTTAGCGCGTCCACCTCCTCAATGCTGAGCCCCTGTTCCATCATCAGGGTCGCGGCATTGAACATCACAGCGACGCCAATGCGGTTGGCGATGAAGTTGGGCGTGTCGTTGGCAAACACCACCTGCTTGCCCAGCGCGCGGTCGGCAAAGGCTGCAAACGCAGCCACCACGGCCGCATCGCTATCAGCCGTGGGAATCACCTCCAGCAGCCTCATATAGCGCGGCGGATTGAAGAAGTGCGCCCCGAAAAAACGCTGCTTGTGTGCCGCCAGCCCCGCGGCAATCTGCGCAACCGGCAAGCCGGAAGTATTGGTGGTGAGCACGGCATGGGGCGCAAGATGAGGCACAACCCGCGCCAGCAGGGCCGTCTTGATCGCCAGATTCTCGGCCACGGCCTCTACCACCCAATCGCACTGGGCCAGTTTAGCCAGGTCGTCCTCAAAGTTGCCGGGGGTGATCAGCGCGGCCAGCGAGGATTCATACAAGGCGGCGGGCTTGGCCTTGCCCAGAGCGTCCAGCGCCGCCAGCGCCAGCCGGTTTCGCTTGCCCTCGCCCGCTGGAACCATATCCAGCAGCAGCGTCGGGATTCCAGCGTTGGCCAGGTGGGCAGCAATGCGCGAGCCCATGGTTCCCGCGCCCAGCACAGCGGCGCGGCGGACGAGGAAGGGCGCGGTGTGCCCGAAAGCCGGTACTGGGTACGGGGAAGAGGTACTCATGCAGACCTCCTGCTTCGTGTGGATCAACCGATTGAGGCTCACTACACATTGCGGGGCGGAGAGGCCCCTGGTCGCAATAGTAGAAGAAGCAGCAGTGAGCTCCCAAACAAAACATAGACTAGAACGGCGGAGCCACCCTGAACGTGCAAAACAAACGCGTACAAACTGATCGATTGTGCAAGAGATAGCCTGGATACATTGGCCAATATCCATCGGCCAAGCGGGGTCAGTAATGGGACGGACTTTCGAGACCGAAGATGAACGTGCGCAATCAGTTTTTGCCCCAAAAGTGCCAGCGCACCGGAAACGATTGCGAGCAGCGCGATAATCCACTGGCCAAGTGCGCCGATGGGCCGTGCTTCGGGGTGTACCATGCGGCAGACTTCAACAATCAGCAACACCGATAGCGCGCCGGCAAATTGTAAGAAGCGCAGTAGACGTTCGGGCGCACTCATGCGAGTTCTCCCTGCTTCCGTTGGATCAGCGTATCAAACTTTGCGATTCGGTCGCGGTGGGAACTTCTCCGGGTTGCCAGACGACCAGTAGGAGCAGTGAGCCCGCAAACAAGGCTATGACCACGTTGGAGTAACTGCCCATCATGCGCAGGACAAATCCGAACAAAGCTACGGATTCCGCCGTTGCAAACCGGATAACGTGCCCAGTCAACCATCGACCCTTAGGGGTCGAAGTCTGACCCAATGAATTAGGCCTGTCGGGAGCGTTCAGTATCACGCGTTGCATAATGAAGCCTGCCATAGCGAATGCGATAGCGCAGCACACGATGACCCATTGGAGGTAGGCATTCACGCTCTGTGGTGCGGGGCAAACGACATGAAGGACAAAATAAAACAACAATACAGAGACGATAAAGACAACTTGCATGGTGCGAACCAGAAAGATAGCTGGATTCATCAGCACACTCCTTCCGCAGGTTGGACCGTAAGATGATCCGCCACGCGGAAACCATCGCAGCATACGGCGGAGCTAGGGCCGGGGTCAAGGACGGCGCTTGAATGAGTATGACAGCCCAGCGCTAAAGCTTTTTGCGGAGATACTCAAACACCACATACCCGATCAATGCCGAGATCATGGCGATGGCAAAATTTGTCCCGGTAAAAATGTCGTGGAGAGCAAAAGCCATGCTCTTCCCCGATCCATTGGAGGCGGTAAACTCTCCCATCAACAGATTGGAATAGAACAGAAAAACGATAAACCCAATCTCGATCACAGCCCGCCAGAGCGAGTTGAGGCGGCGTCGATTTCGTTGGCTCTGCATCGTGGCTACATCGTACCAAGAAACGAACCAAGTGATCAGATGAGCTGCTATAGGGCATCGGAGGCAACAGCCTGAACGGCTATCGGAGGCAGCCATCGGCAGTTCACTGCGATCCCCCGGTTTGACCCCTTCCGGCCAGGGGAACTAGCTTGAAGGAGTGCGGGGGTTGCGGTTTAGCGCCTCCCAAACAAGGAGATTGGATGCAAAGCAGAATTTCTTCCCTGTTTTGGAAGGGGGCAGTAGCGCTGCTGGCTGGATCGATCGCCGTAGCAAGCGCGCAAGCCCAGGATTTGAAAAGCTTCGAGCAGCGGATCACCACCAAAGTGCTGCCCAACGGCCTCACCCTCATCGTTTGCGAGCGGCCAGAGGCGCCGGTCTTCAGCTATTCCACCTTTATTGACGCCGGCGACGTGAACGACCCCTCGGGTGAGAGCGGCCTGGCGCACATGTTCGAGCATCTGGCCTTCAAGGGAACCAGCGAGATCGGCACCACCGACTACGCCACGGAAAAAGTTGCGCTCGCCAAGGTCGAGGCGGCCAATGACGCCTACGAGGCCGAGTATTTGAAGGCCGTGGGCCGCGATCCGCAAAAGCTGGCCGAGCTGAAGAAGGCTTTCCTCGATGCCCAGGCTGAGGCGCACAAGTTCGTCATTTCCAACCAGTTCACGGATATAGCCGAGCGCAACGGCGCCGAAGGCCTGAACGCCGAAACCGGCCTCGACGACACCATGTACTTCTGGTCCATGCCTGAGAACCGGCTCGAACTGTGGGCATGGCTTGAGAGCAGCCGCCTGTCTGACACCGTGCCTCGCGAGTTTTATAAAGAGCGCGACGTGGTCATCGAAGAGCGGCGCATGCGCACCGACTCTAACCCCGAGGGCCGTCTCTTTGAGCAGTTCCTGGCTACCGCCTACGTGGCCCACAACTACGGCCGCAGCAGCATTGGCTGGCCCAGCGAGGTCAGCCAGATAAACGCCACCGAGGCCATGGAGTTCCACAAGAAATACTACGTCGGCTCAAACATTGTGGTGTCGGTCGTCGGCGACGTCAAAGCATCCGAGGCGCTACCCATGCTGGAGCGCTACTTCAGCCGCGTTCCCGCCGGTCCCAAGCCGGAGGAGATGACCACCATCGAGCCAAAGCAGTTTGCCGAGAAGACGTTGGTCATTCGCGAAGCCACGCAGCCCATCTACATCGAGGG
>Ga0181535_10005497_pt1 | contig 13532 bp, 14 predicted proteins | sample PEATcosm2014_Bin_44_FD_119774 | JGI IMG/M metagenome (GOLD analysis project Ga0181535, IMG submission 119774) | Peatland microbial communities from MTU Mesocosm Facility, Houghton, MI, USA - PEATcosm2014_Bin17_30_metaG | ecosystem: Environmental > Terrestrial > Soil > Wetlands > Peat | place...
ACCGAGAAAATCGAGGACGCGGTGGCCAAGGAGGCCAAGCGCGGGGAAATCACGCGCTTCATGAGCCTGTGGCCGCTCACCTCACAGGTGGTCTGCATCGCCATGCTCAACGCGGAAACCGGGCGCGGGCAGGTGCAATTCCTGGCGGAAGATTATGAAGATGCCGGCGAGGCCGGCCCGGTGGAGTATGTGCCCTGCGCCGACGAGAGCGAGCTGCTGACGGCGTTCTGGGACGTGGCCAAGCACTACGAAAACGTGGTGACGTTCAACGGCCGGGGCTTTGACGTGCCGTTCGTCTACCTGCGCTCGGCCCTGCTCAACGTGCCCATCTCCAAGAAAAACTGGCTGGGCTACCGTTTCGCCACCGAACCGCACTGCGACTTGGCGGAGCAACTGACGTTTTACAGCGTGAGCGGACGCGACGGCGCGGCGCGGCGCTTCAACCTGGATTTTTACTGCAAGGCCTTTGGCGTGGAATCGCCCAAGAGCCACGGCGTGACCGGCGCGGACGTCAAGGACATGATGGCGGAAGGCAAGTTCCGGGAAATTGCCGAGTACTGTCTGCGCGATGTCCGGGCCACTGTGGACCTTTACAAGATCTGGAAGGACCGTCTCGCGGGAATCAAGTGAGAACAAACCACAGAGGATTTTCCCTGGTTGAATATGAGTGGAGCGGAAATTAGCCGTCACGAGCGAGCTGGGGTATGAGACAAAATTCTGAAAACGCGGGGAAAACCCATAAAAATGCGGTTTGTGTGCCTATGAAACGCATATACTCACGGAGACAGCAGCCTTTTTCTGGGAGATGAAACGCGTGCTCAACAATGAACGCGGCTGGCAGCGGTTTCATTTTGTTTCGCCCTTACAGGGCTTGGTTTGCTTCGGGGGCGATTTAACCAGGGCGGCGCTCGCCGACTCGCTTTGCCCTGGGCTATCCTATTTTGCCCTTTCAGGGCAGAGGAAGAAATTTGTCCCGCGCCTAGCGAGCCGGCGCCGATGAATCCGCCTTGCGGTGTCCGTGCGGTCGCCGTAGTTTGGCGGCATGAACAAACTGACCGATTTGCTGTCCCGTCCGAGGCACCGCAAAGGTGTGAGCTGCGAACTCGGACCGGAGGCGCTTCGTTAAACCCGATGCCTGTCCTTGTCTGTTTTGCGCTGAAAGAGGAAGCCGGACCGTTTCAAAAAATTGCGGCGGGAAAACCGGACATTGTTGTTCGCATTGTGGGTATCGGCCGGGAGAACGCGCAAAAATCCGTGCGCGATTTTCTGAAGGTGAACTCCGCGGAACTGGTGCTCACCTGCGGCTTTGCGGGCGGACTTGACCCCGAACTGAAGTTGGGCGACGTGGTGTTTGACCCCCAAGGCAGCGATCAGCAATCGAATCCCGGCAAGCAAAAGGCGTCTGCTTGGGCCGACTGGCAACGGCGATTGGTGGGCACGGGCGCGAAGCCCGCAAAGTTCCTCTGCGTGGACCACATTGCCACCACGGCGGCCGAAAAGAAAAAGCTGCGCGCAGCAACGGGTGCCGATGCGGTGGAAATGGAATCGGCGGCCATTCAGGCAGTCTGCCGCGAGCGCGGCATTCCCTGCGTGACGGTGCGCGTGATTTCAGACACTGCCGAGGAGGATCTGCCGCTGGATTTCAACGCGCTGGCCAAGCCGGACAAGAGCCTGGATTTGGCCAAGCTGGCCTGGACGGTGGCCCGGTCGCCGGGAAAAATCGGCGCCCTGCTGGAATTGCAAAAGAAGACCAGCCAGGCGGCCCGTCAACTGGCAGGCGTCCTGGAAAAGGTTATTTCTGCGTGACCTGTACCGGGGTTGACACCGGGGGCGCGGGTTTGGTTTTGATCTGCTCGCTCCAAGCCACCAGCCCCGCGCCAATGACAATGATCAGGACGCCCGTCCAGCGCAAGGCACTGACTTCCTCGTGCCGGACCATGCGGGCCGATAGCGCGGTGATCACAAAGCCCAGTGAGGTGAGCGGCCAGATCAGACTGACGTCCTTTTGCGAGAGCAGATAGAGCAGGACGCCAAAAAAGCAGGCTTCGAGAAAAGTGCCCAGGAGGATGTGGCGATTGACCGCGCCGCGCACGACGATGCGGCTGATTTCCCCGAACGAGATGGTCTTGACCTCGCCAATTTCGTGCAGGCCCTGGCTTATAAACACCACACCCACCGCCTCGAACAGGAGGCCCACCAGAAGAATGGAAATCAGCTTGATCATGCTACAGGTCTTGGTAACGGATTAGTTCAATGCCCAGCCGGCGTACTTCGTCCCGCACTCGCGGGCTGACGAGGGCGTTGAATTCATGCTTAAATTCATCCAGCGACGGATGAGAGTAAAGCTCCGAATCGCCGGCCGGCAGCTCGGGCAGCAATTTCAGCACATAATCCTCATCCACCCGCGCATTTTGCAGCAGGCCGAAAGTGATCTGCGCGTGCTTGATGCCGTGGCGGGCCAGCGGCCCGCGCGCCCGGCGGGACAGCCATTCGTAAATGACCGCGTGGGACAGGCGATAAATCCAAAAACCTCGTGCCATCCGCCGGCTGCGCGAAAAACAGTCGCGGGTGAGCCGGAGCTGCCGGATGCCCAGCCGGTCCTGATCCGCCATCAAAATGCTGAACACGGTGGGATGCAAATGCAGATGCAAATGACCATTCACATGATCCAAGGGCAGGCCGGTGGCCCGGAAGCGATTGAACTGGGCGTGAATTTCAGCGCGCAATTGGGAGCGGAGCCGGCGGTTGAAAAAATAAGCCACGCCGACACCGACCGGACGGTTGGAGAATTCGCCCCGGGCGTTCACCAACCCGGGGATTTCCGCCGGCGGCAGCGCCGCGTGCCCCATCAGCAGGGTGAGGTGCAAACCCACGCCCAGCCGGGGATTCTCCCGGGCCAGCGCCACGGCTTCCGCCACGCCGGGCTCATTCACCATCAAGCTGGTCGAGGTGAGAATGCCCTCGCGGTGCGCCCGGATGATCGCCTCATTGATGGAGGACGAGCGGCCAAAATCGTCGGCATTGACAATCAGGCGGCGGCCGGGCCGGGTCGGGCCGGCAGACTGGGAGACAGGGGCAGGCATTCAGGGAATCCCGTAATTGGGGGACTTGGCGCCCACCGCCTGCCGCGCCCACGAGCGGGCGATCAGGGCCAGCTTGTGGGGGGTGCTGAGCCGGAGCGGCCGGGGGCCAAACACGTTGAAGTGGCTGCTTTCGAGCTTCAGCAGGAGCCGCCAATAGACGGTGCCCATGAGTTCGGCGGCGACCATGGCGCGGCGATCCGCCGCCGGCAAGGTCGTGCGTGCCAGCCGGTAAAACTCCCGGGCGCGCGCCGCCACGCTTTCCGCCAACGCGCGGTAACGCTCCGAATACTCCCCGCGAAGAATTTCCGCTTCGGTCACCCGGAATTTATCCAGTTCGCTCCGGGGCAGATAGATGCGCCCCCGGGCGGCGTCATTTTTCACATCGCGCAGGATATTGGTGAGTTGCAGGGCCTTGCCCAGATACACCGCGTAGTCCCGGGTGGCGGGAGCCTGGTAACCAAATATCTCGATGCTCAGCAGCCCCACGACCGAGGCCACGCGATAGCAATAGAGTTCGAGGTCGGCCGTCGTATCGTAGCGGAGCGTGTGCAGGTCCATTTCGCAACCCTGGATGAGTTCGTCGAACAGGCCGAAAGGCAGGCGAAATTGCCGGATGATGGGCTGGAGCTCCTGATTGAGGACAAACTCGGGCGGCTGGTTCCCGCAGGCCCGGCGGATATCCTCGCGCCAGGCCGCCAGCTCGGCGCGGCGCTCGGCCACCGGCGCGGCATCCTCATCCGCCACGTCGTCCACGGCCCGGCAAAACGCGTACAAGGCCGCCATGGCGTCCCGCTTTTCGCGGGGCAGCAGGATGAAGGCGGGCGCCAGGTTGGACGCGCTTTTTTTGGTCAGCGCGCGACTGTGCTGGAGATTCACGGTCCGGGCGGAGGCTGGTTCGGGTCGCGGCGCGGCGGCAGCCCGCCGGTTTCAGCCAGGGTGGGATTCGCCGGCCGGCGATGCCGGCGGTGCCGTTTGCGTTTGCCGTGGTGCTTGTGCCCCACTTGCAGCCAGACGATCAAGCCGCCCAGACACACGCACACCAGCAGTAAAAAGAGGAGGAAGCCCAGCCATTGGATTACTGGACTATCGGCGGTAGGCATGAACCAGTTTTTCATCAGTCAGACACACCCGTAGACTCACCGTCACTCGCGGACGTTTTCATGTTTAATCGCTGCATCCGGTAACGCAATGAGTGACGCGAAAGTCTAAGTCGTTCCGCCGCCCGTGTCAGGTTGAAATTATTCTGTTCGAGGACGGTTTGGATCAGCTCCCGCTCCAGCCGCTCGAGAGCCAGATCGAGCGACTCATCGGGCGCCACGGCCACCGGGGCGCCCTTTTGGAGGCGCAATTCAACGCTGAAATCAGGCAGGCTGGCCGCCTGAACTTCGTGGCTGGTTTCCAGGATCAAGGCGCGCTCCACCACATTGCGCAGTTCCCGCACATTGCCCGGCCAGCGGTGGGTCTGGAACTTTTGCCGGGCGGCGAGGGAAAACCCCGTAATGTTCTTCCCCAGAACCGCCCGAAACTGCTTCAAAAAATGTTCCGCCAGCAAAAGGATGTCATCGCCGCGCTCGCGCAGCGGCGGCAGGTTGAACTGCACCACGTTGAGCCGGTGGAAAAGGTCCTCGCGGAAATCGCCGGCCGCAATCGCCCTGACAATATCACGGTTGGTGGCGGCGATCAAACGCACGTCCACCCGCAATTCCTCGGTGCCCCCGACCCGCGTAAAGCTGCCGTCCTCGAGAAAGCGCAGCAATTTGGCCTGCAGCGACTTGCCCATGTCGGCAATTTCATCGAGAAAAATGGTGCCGCCATTGGCTTCCTCCACGCGGCCGGCTTTCTGGCGGATGGCACCGGTAAAGGCGCCCTTTTCATGGCCAAACAATTCGCTTTCCAGCAGGGTCTCGGGAATCGCCGCGCAATTGATCCGCACGTAACTGCGGGTATGGCGCCGGCTCAGGGTATGGACCGCCCCAGCCACGAGTTCCTTGCCCGTGCCGCTCTCGCCGAGGACCAGCACCCGGGCATCGGTGACCGCCACCGTCTGGATCAACTGCCGCAGTTCGCGCATTTTGGGCGATTCGCCCACGATTTGCTCCAGGCTGAAGGATTCACCGGCCCGGGACCGCAGGGTGGCATTTTCGCGGAGCAACTGGTGGCGCTCCGCGCACCGGGAAACGGCCAGGATCAATTCCTCGGGCGCGAACGGCTTGGCCAGGTAATCCATGGCGCCGGCCTTGATGGCCTCCACCGCCAGCCGCGGCGTGGCATAGGCGGTGATCATCAACGCCGGCAAATCCGGCCATTGGGTGTGAATCCGCGCCAGCAGTTCATAGCCGCTCATGCCGCCCAGCCGGGCGTCCGTGATGACCATGAAAAAAGGCTCATGCCCCAGCAACCTCAGGGCCTCCTCGGCGGACTCGGCGGCGCGCACGGCGTAGCCTTCATCCGTCAGCATGGTTTCGAGCGAGCGACGCATGTTCTTTTCGTCGTCCACAATCAGCACCGGAGGCAGTAGGTCGGTCATTTGGCAAAGGGCTTGGGTTGTGATTTTGCCGGCAAGGTTACCGTGAATTTTGCGCCTTTTCCAAGTACGGATTCCAAGCGCACGGTTCCGCCGTAAAGTTCCGCGTTATGTTTGACAATGGTGAGCCCCAGGCCGGTGCCTTTTTCCTTGGTGGTGAAGTAAGGCTCAAAAATGCGTTCCACCTTGTCCGGGGGAATGCCCGGACCGTCGTCCGCCACGATGATTTCCACGGCGTGGTCGCGAGTACAGACGGCGGTCAACTGCACGGTACCCGAGGCGGCCAGCGCCTGGCGGGCATTCAGCAGGAGGTTCATCAGGATATCCGCAAAATGCCCCCGCTGCATCAGCAACACCGGAAAAGGACCCTTGAGATGTTTGACCAATTTGGTGCCGGCCGCATCCGGCTCCGGGAACACCTGCTCCACCGCCCGGTCGATCTCCTCGACCACCTTGAGGCGCTCGACGCGGCCCTCGCTTAATTGGGCATAGCCCATGATCTGGGTGACCACCTTGTCCGCCCGCGCCACCTCTTCCTGGATGATCTCGATCTGTTGGGTGGCGGTGCGGTTATCGCGCAGGGCCCGCTGGAGCGAATAGGCGGTATTGTTGATGATGGACAGGGGATTTTTGATCTGGTGGGCGAATTCCGCCGCCAACCGGCCGGCGGAGTGCAACTGGCCTTCGCGCGAGGCAAATTCGGCCGCCTCCTGAAGCGCTTCGCGCTGGCGCTCGGAAAGCACTTGGGCGCCATAGCAACAGAGCGTCAGCAGCCACAGCATCGAGGCCCGGATCAGCAACTGGCCGGGAGCGATTTCCTCGACCGGGGGACCGTCGGGGCCCGTGGGCACCGACACCACCCGGTTGGTGCGGCCACCCCGGGCGGCCGCCAGCGCCGCCGGGTCGGTGCGCGAAATCTCGGCGGACGGATTGCCGTTGGAGCCGGCATTGACCTGGCCAATACGCGCCATCTGGTTGGTGCCGTGGAGGGCGGACACAGCATGGCGCGGCGAGATGGTGATTGAGATCTCCTCCCGGGTGAGCGCCGGCGTCGCCAGTACCGCCACCATATACAGCAGACTCAGCAGGAGGTTCAGGACGATCTGCGGCATGGCCAGCGGAATGCTCAAGGCATTCAAAATGATCAAGGGAGGAAACACCCAGAAGGCGATGCTATCGAAACCGCCGGTGACCACCACCAAGCTGGCCATAAACAGGCCATCCAACAAACCCAGCACAAAGGCCACCCATTGAAACAACTCCACCGGCAGCCGGCGCCAAACCACAAAAAACAGGGCGCCCAAAATCGTACAGCCCAGATAGATTTCGAAGAAGTACTTCAGCGTCCTGAGCACCACGCCCCGCGTGGATGGTTCCTCGAGCCAGCCGGAAAAAAACAGGTATCCCAGCACCACCAGGCAGACCCCCGCCTTGGCCGGCAGCACCACGTCGCGCTGGACCGTGATGATGCGCCGCGCCTGCTCCACCGGCTCCGGACGATCCGTGGCCAGCAGCCTAAGCAGCTTCTTGAGGCGTACCCAATCGAAGATTCTCATGGCACAGCTTCGCCGCCGCCGGCGGCTTTTCCCGACTTACAATTCCAGCGCCCGTTCGGCAATCTGATCCACCGGCCAAAGCCGGCCGATGCCTTCGTAGCCACAGGACAGCATCCCCTCATCCGGTCCGATGAAGCTGACGCCGCGCTTTTTCAAGGTGGCCACGTTTTCCTGGGTGGCCGCGTGCAGCCACATTTTGCCGTTCATGGCGGGCGCAATCAGGATCTTGGCCGCCGGATTCAAGGCCAGGGCAATGCAGGTGAGGGCGTCATCGGCAATGCCGTGCGCCAGCCGGGCGATCACGTTGGCGGTGGCGGGCGCAATGATCAGCAGGTCGGCCGCGTCGGCCAGTTCAATATGCGTGGGCTGCCACCCCTGATCCTCGTCATACAGGCCGGTCACCACCGGGTGCCGCGTCAGCGTCTTGAACGGAAGCGGGGTTATAAACCGTTGCGCGTCGGCCGTCATGACCACGCGCACGACCGCACCGGCTTTGGTCAGCAGGCTGGCCAGGTCCGCCGCCTTGTGGGCGGCGATGGACCCGGTGACCCCGAGGACGATATTCTTGTTTTTCATGGCAGTCGGCAACGATCAACGGTCAACGGCAGCCACCCGGCTCAAAGCTCCGGCGAGGGCGAGCGGCTGGACCGCATTTTCTCCGCTTCGATGATCGCCAAGGCCCGGCGCAAATCTTCCTGTTTGCTGCCGCTAATCACAAGATAGTCGAAATTTCGCCATTGGGAAACTTCATGGCGTGCCACCGCCAGCCGCTTCTGCATGACCGCCTCGGCATCCGCCCCCCGCTTCTTCAGGCGCTGAGCCAACACGGCTATGGACGTGGTGGTGAGGAAAATGGTTACCAGGGCCCGGCGCAGTTCCGGCTCTTTGGCCGCCTGGGCGCGGATGGTGGCGGCACCCTGCACATCCACATTCAGCAGCACATCACGGCCCGCGCGCAACGGGTCCAGGAGGTCCGCTTTCAAGATGCCGTAGCTATGGCCAAAGACCGTGGCGTGCTCGATGAAGTTGCCCGCGTGCACCCGCGTGAGGAAATCCTCCGCGGTGAGAAAATGGTAATCCACATCCTTCTTCTCGCCGGGACGGGGCGCCCGCGTGGTGCAGGTGATGACCCGGCTCATCCGGGGCTGCGCCTTCAACAGCAGGTTCACCAGCGTGGTTTTGCCCGCGCCCGACGGCGCGGAAACCACAATCAATAGCGCTGCGGACGGGCGGGCGGGCGCCGACGGGGACGGTTTGGACTTTGGCTTTTTCACGGCCAGCGATGGGCGTTGCGCTCTCATTCCACGTTTTGGGCCTGTTCGCGGAAACGCTCCAGCTCCGCCTTGAGCGTGACCACTTCGTGCGAGATCACCGCATCGTTGGCTTTGGAGCCGATGGTATTGATTTCGCGGTTCATCTCCTGGGCGAGGAAGTCCAGCGTGCGCCCGACGGGTTCCTTGGACTTGCAGCAGTCGGCAAACTGCGTGAAATGGCTTTGCAGGCGCGTGAGTTCCTCGGTGATATCCGCCCGGTCGGCGAAGAGCACGATCTCCTTCAGCAGCCGCTCATCGTCCGGTTGAATATTTTCCAAGCCGGCGGCCTTGATGCGGTCGAGGAGGTTGCGCCGGTAATTCTCCGCGGTGACGGGCGCCTGTTTTTGGACGAGTGCGACCGCCTTTTGCATGACGCTGATGCGCAGGGCAAGGTCCCGCGCCAGATGGGCGCCTTCGCGGCTGCGCATTTTCAATAGGGCGGCCAGGGCGTGATTCAGGGCCTGCTCCACCGCCGGCCACAGATTTTCCGACCCGGCCAGTTCCTCATCGGTCTGAAACACGCCGGGGGCGCGCAGGACCTGATCGAGCGTCACCTCGCCGGAAAGCTTCAACTGCTTGGCCAGCTTCACCAACTCTTCGGTATAAGCCTTGGCCAAAGCCACATCGATATGTTTGCGGGCGCCGCGGCCGCCGCCGACGGCATGCAGCGAAACGCGCACGTTCACCCGCCCGCGCGCCACCGCCCGGTGAATCACCTCGCGCAAGGGTGCTTCGAGCAGTTCCAATTCGCGCGGCATGGCCACCGAGATTTCAGCCTGTTTGCGGTTCACGGAACTCAGCTCCACCGTGATCTTGAAGCCGTCCTGGGCAGACTCGCCCCGGCCATAACCCGTCATGGATTTCATCCGGCGCAGGATGCCGAATTTCGCCGGCCGGGGCGAACAAATTCTGGCCGGCGGCCGGCTCAGAGCTTTGGCAGTTGGCGCATGACGCGCGCCATCGTGAGGGCGGTTTGCGCCGCCTCCATGCCGCGGTTGTGCGTGCGGCTCAGGCAGCGTTCCTTGGCCTGCTGCTCATTTTCCAGCAGCAGCACTTCATGGATCACCGGCACGCCGTGGGTCACCTGGATTTGCGCCAGCGCCGCACTCACCGTCTCGCCAATGTGCTGCGCATGCGTGGTGGCGCCCCGCAAAACGACCCCCAGACAGAGGATGGCGGAGGGCTGCGGACGGCCCTCGACCGGCCGCGCCAACTGCGCCGCGACCACGGGAATTTCGAACGCGCCCGGCACCCGGACGACTCGCAGGTCGCCGCCGGCCCGCCGGAATTCGGCCTTGGCGGCGCGCACCATGGCATCCACATACCGCGCATTATACGTTGAGGCCACCAGGTAAAAGCGACCCCCGCCGGCCGCGAGCTTCTTGCGGGTGATTTTTTGCAACATGAGAAAATTTGGGCGTCTCCCCCATCACCGGCTGCGCATCTTGGAGAGGAGCCGGAGGATTTCCAGATAGAGCCAGACCAGGGTCACCAGCAAAGCCATGCCGCAATACCATTCCATGTAGCGCGGGCTCTGGCTGTTAATCCGATCTTCGATCACCTTGAAATCAACCAGCAGGTTAAAGGCCGCAATGCCGACAATCACGAGGCTCAGGCCAATACCCACCAGACCGGATTCATGGATGTAGGGCACGCGCATCCCAAACAGGTTCAGGACCAGGTCCACCAGATAGACCAAGCCCACCGCAGCTGTGGCCGCAAAGATCCCCTTGACCATGCCGTCCGTGACACGAATGATCCGGAAGGCGTAAAGTGCAAGCATGAATCCCAATACGCCCAAGGTGAGCAAGATCGCATTCCCCACGATTCCGGGCCAGCGAACTTCGGTCATCTGTGAAATAGCGCCGAGGCACAAGCCTTCGAGCAACGCATAAAGAGGTGCCGTGAAAGGGGTTGTGCTGGGCTTGAATGTTCCCACGAGGCAGGCAATCAACCCACCGATCAGCCCGATCAAAATGAGCGGTCCGTGCAGGGCGGGATGGGTCCAGGAATAAGCGCCCGCGCCGGCGCACAGCAACAAAAGGATGCCCGTCTTGTTAATGACGCCTTCCAGCCGCATGGTCTCTTCGCCATACCCGGTCCGGAAAAAGGCATCATCACGTTTGAGCAGCGGGTTCGATGTATCCACGGCGTTGGAATCTGCCTAGGAGATTTTTTGATTCAAGCAAATTCCGCCTTGGTGAGAGGTGGCGAATTGAAGCGCTGGAAGGGACCTTCAAATCGCAGGCCCGGGCCGAGCAATGTTCGGCGCTCCGGGTGAACGGCGCCTTGCCCTCAGCTTACTCTCTTGCGCTGCTGGCGCCTCTGGGCCGCCCACCGTTTTCTGTAAAAAACCGCTCAATCGTTTTTTGAATCTCGCCGATTAACAAGCGGAACGTTTCTACCACGAGATTTGCTGGTGGTGTCGGTCACCTCGCCGTGGCGGGTTCCAAGCAGATCAGCAACGTAAAATCGAGACACGATGGCATGGACCATAAAATCCCGAATCCGCCGATAAGAAATTTATGAGCAGCGACGCCAAATCCGCCACCCGTCTCAACGGGAAATACCTGACTTTTAACCTCCAGGGCGAATCCTACGGCATTGATGTGTTGAAGGTCCGCGAAATCATCCGCCTGACCACCATTACCGCCGTCCCCCAAATGCCCCGCCACATCCGCGGCGTGATCAACCTCCGCGGCAAGATCATTCCGGTCATGGACTTGCGCATCCGCTTTGAATTCGAAAAGGCGGACAAGACCGACCAAACCTGCATTATCGTGGTTCAGGTCAAGCTCCCCGAAGGCAAGCCCACGCAAATGGGTCTGGTGGTGGATGGAGTCGAGGAAGTCATCAATCTCAACGACAGCGACATCGAGGAAACCCCCAATTTCGGCGGTCAGATCTGCACTGATTACATTATCGGCATTGCCAAGGTCAAAGGTCAGGTCAAGACCCTGCTGGACATCGATGGCATTGTGGGCGCCGATACGCTGAAGACCCTTCGCGCCATGCCGGCCACCGCGCTAACCGCCCCCGCCACCACTCAAAACGCATGAGTATTAGGATTTCCCTGGCCTTGGTCATCCTGACCTTGTGCCTCGACTCCCGCCACGTCTGGGGTGCGGATGCACTTGATCCCGCCCTGCAAGCCAAGGTGGATGACCAGATCAAGGCCATTCAAGGCTGGGCGGGCGATCCGGTGATCCTCGACGCCGTCAAGGCGCAGAACGCCAATCTGGCCGGTGACTACACCGCCATGACCCAGGACCAATGGAAGGATCTGAGCAAGCTCGATCCCTTGGTGCGATATTTCGACAAGAATCCGGCCGGCACATTTCTCAAGGGCAAGCGCAGCGATACGGTCATTCGCGCTTTTCTTTCCGATGCCTCCGGCCGCAAGGTGGCCTTCACCACCAAGACATTGTCCTGGTCGCATAAGGGGGATCCCAAGAACGAAGTGCCCATGACGGGCAAAACGTGGCAGGGTCCCGTGGAACAAGACAAAGCCAGCGGCTACGAACAGATCCAAATTGGGGTGCCAATCATGGATGGTGACAAGGCCATCGGCTCCCTGGTCGTGGCACTGAACGTTTCAAAACTATGACGGTCGAGCCAGCCAACCAGGCGATGAGCGTTCCGCGACAACTGATTCTGCTGATCGCGTTTGCGGCCGCCGCCATCGCCGCGGCCGCGGCGCTCTGTTACTACGCCTCCCGCACCACCTTTAAAACGTCGAGCGCCCTGACCACCACGACGGTGGCCGGGCTGAATGGCAGTTACGATTTATTGGAGCGCATTTCCGCGGATATGAATGGCTTGCAGCAGTTGCTGCGGCTGGACGACCCGGATGCCATCGAAAAGGCGGTCCAGGACCTGGCGGCCAGTCAAAAACAGTCGCTCAATTTGCTGACGGCGGGCGGTGATGCCGTGGCGGGCGTGAAAACGAATTTCGACACGCTGGCGGCGGAGGAACAGACGGTGATCGACCAGTTCATGAAAGGCAAGAATGCCGCGGCTTATGATGCCCTGCTCCACAAGGTGACGCCGCAATGCAGCCGGGTGCTGGAGGAAATCCGCAAATATCATTTGAGCGTTCAAAATACCGCCAGCGACCAACTGGCCGTCAGCGAAAGTCGGATGCAATTCCGACTGCGCTGGCAGACGGGTGTGTTGGCAGCCCTCTTGGCGCTGGTGCTCTACGGGGGCCTGCGCCTGAGAAAGCGGATCACTTCCGAGCTGCTGGAGATTGCCTCGCAACTGGGAAAAGTGAGCCAGATTACCGCGGACTCCGCGGGTCAGGTATCGGCGGCCAGCCAGCAACTGGCCGAAGGTTCCAGCCAGCAGGCCGCGGCGATCGAGGAGACCAGCGCCTCCCTGGAGGAAATGTCCAGCGTCACCAAACGCAACGCCGACAGCGCCCAAAAGGCCAACCAACTGACCAAACGCGCCCGCGAAGCCGCCGACCTGGGGGCTGGCCAGATGCAATCCATGAACTCCGCCATGGAGGCCATCAAGAGTTCCAGCGATGATATCGCCAAAATCATCCGCACCATCGACGAAATCGCGTTCCAGACCAATATCCTCGCCCTTAACGCGGCTGTGGAAGCCGCCCGCGCCGGTGAAGCCGGCATGGGTTTCGCCGTCGTCGCCGAGGAAGTCCGCAACCTTGCCCTTCGGAGCGCCCAAGCCGCCAAGGAAACCGCCTCCAAAATCGAGGGTGCCATCGCCCGCTCTGGTCAGGGCGTGGAAATCACGGGCAAGGTCGCCGCCGTCCTGGACGACATTCTCGTCCAAATCCGCCAAGTGGACGACCTGGTCGCCGAGGTGGCCACCGCCTCCCGCGAGCAGACCCAAGGCATCGCCCAGATCAATTCCGCCGTCGGGCACGTGGATACCGTGACCCAGTCGAATGCGGCCAGTGCCGAGGAAGCCGCCAGCGCTGCTCAGGAACTCAATGCCCAGGCCACTGCCATGAAACAGTCCGTGGCCGAACTTGTGGCCCTGGTCGGCAGCCAGAGCACCAACCCCGCGCCGACCGCTGCTGATTCCAACC
>Ga0181535_10005498_pt1 | contig 13529 bp, 8 predicted proteins | sample PEATcosm2014_Bin_44_FD_119774 | JGI IMG/M metagenome (GOLD analysis project Ga0181535, IMG submission 119774) | Peatland microbial communities from MTU Mesocosm Facility, Houghton, MI, USA - PEATcosm2014_Bin17_30_metaG | ecosystem: Environmental > Terrestrial > Soil > Wetlands > Peat | place...
CGCCGTTTTCGATGACGACGGCTTCATAATCGGGGATGTTCACATCGATGCGTTCGTTGCCGAGATCGCGCGGCATCCAGCGCCAGCGTTCCATGTTGGCGATGATCTCGGCTTCGAGATGCGACGCCTGGCCGCCGGACAAGGCCGCGACGGTGCGCGCCGTCAAAATCCCCGAAGGCGGCAGACCGTTCGCTTTCTGGAAATCGGCGACCGCCGCCGCGATCTTCGTGTCATAGACCAAATCTTGGACCGCGGCCGCTTCCGTGTCATCGAGGCTTAGCCTGGCGCGAATGAGCGGCACGCGCGGATCGCGCATGCCAGGGCGCAGAACCGGGCCCGCCGGGATCGCGGGATCATTTAAGCCAGCGCTGTGCGTGCCGTGCCCGCGCCGCAATTCGAGCAGTTTTTCGCGCAGCGCTGTATAGCCCGTTTGCTGGGGATTGAATTTTTGCAACTCGTCGCCAGCCGCCGCTCCGGCGGTCGCGACCAGCGCCAGAATGACGGCGGGATCGGCGACTTCCGGCTCCTCCCCGATCAAATGCGAAATCGTTTGCGGATCGACCCTTGCCCCGCTCGCCTGGCGGCCGTAGGCGACAACCGCATCGGTCAAGGCGATATCGGCGGCGGCGATCGCCTCGCCGTCGGCGGCCGGAAAAGCCCGTGGAAACCCTTTGACGTCGAGCCCATCATCGGCGGCATGCTGGAGCCGCTGGATCACCGGGGCGGCCTCAGGGTTCGGCCTGCCATCGCTCCACCAGAGCGGTGCGAAATCGCGCATAGCATAGAATGCGGCGATCGCCTCGCGCTCCTTGCGGTGCAGGAGACCAGAGTGGTCGGCCACGCCAAAATGCGCCTCAAGTGCTGCTTTGATCGCCGCGTTGAGCGGCGGCAAGTCTTGTTGCGTGTCCTGTTGGGCGGCGGTGTCCACGCCTCCTGGGTTTGCGGCGGGCTGTTCGACGGCGGTCCCGGTGCTGGCCGCATCCGGCGGCATGGCATCGCTGGGCGCGGGGCTTACAATGTCTGTCTCCGGATTGAGACGCGGGGCTTCCGGCAGCGCATCGAAATACCCGTCACCATGCGCAGAGGACATAGCCATGAAGCCGTGCGAGACTTGCGCCGGAGCGGCGGGCCTCGCCGCGTCTTGCGGAAATGCGGGGGAAGCCGCAAGGCAAAACAAAAGCGCCAGTGCCGAAACGCCCCCCAACTCCACCTGTTTGCGTGGCGCCCGCATCGTTCTACCTCTTAAACACCTGGTTTGAATTCCCGGCGCTTCCGCGCCGCTTTATTTGATAACGCGCGAACTCCTGCTTAAGCCTATGCACGCGACGAAAAATTAGAATTTTTTTTCTGGGCAAAAGGCTGCTCTCCGGTCACCCGCTCGCGGTGAGATTGCCGCCTTCCTCGCAATCTAGCGCCAAATCTTGCGGCACCAACTCATATTCCTTCAATTTCCGGTAGAGGGTCGAGCGGCCGATCCCGAGCTTTCGTGCCACCGCCGACATCTGCCCGTGATAATGGGCCAAGGCGAATTTTATCGCTTCCGCCTCCAACTGATCGAGAGGGCGCGCGTGGCCTCTTGGATCCAGCAGCGGCAGCACGTTTGGATCGCGCACCTCCACCCGGACGAACTCTTTGTCGCGGGGCGCCTGGCTCGCGTGAGGGGGCGCCGCCGGGACGCGGACACCGAACCCCCCGACTCTTGCCGCGATTTGCGGAAATTCGGCGACCGTCAACTCGTCGCCCTCGGCGAGCGCCACGGCGCGAAAGACCGCGTTTTCCAATTGCCGGACATTACCCGGCCAATCATAGCGCGAAAGCAAGGCCAGCGCTTCGGCGCAGATCCCCCGCAGCCGTTTCCCTTCCCCGGCGGCGAATTTCGCGCAAAACCGCGCGGCAAGCCCGGCGATGTCGTCCCGCCTTGCGCGCAGCGGCGGAAGCGTGATCGGACACACATTGATCCGGTAAAAGAGATCCTCGCGGAACCGCCCGCAGGTCACCAGTTCGATCAAATTGCGATTGGCCGCGAAAATCAGCCGGACATCGGCCTTGACCGGGCGCTTGGCGCCTGGCGGAAGGACCATGCCCTGCTGCAGGGCGTTCAAAAGACCGGCTTGCGCATGCAGGGGCAATTCGCAAATCCGGTCGAGGAAAAGCGTGCCGCCATGCGCCTCGATGAATTTGCCGGGGATTCTTTCGCCATCATCGCCGCCAAACAAGACGGCTTCGGCGCGATGATCCGGTAAGGCAGCGCAATTGACCGAAACGAAGGCGCGTCCGCGGCGGGAAGAGGCGCCGTGAATCGCCTGCGCAAAAATTTCTTTGCCAGTGCCGGGCTCGCCTTCGAGCAGCACGGGGATGGCGGTTTTCGCCGCCTTTTCCCCCTGCCGGACGGCACGCGCCATGTCCGCGCTTTCGCCCGCGATGGCATCGAAAGGCAAGGTCCCCGAGGTCCGGCGGTCCAGGAAGCGCAACTCCTCCGCGAGACGGGTGGCGGCGATCGCGTTTTTGATCGCGACGAGCAGCCGCTCGGGCCCGGCGGGCTTTACCACGAAATCATAAGCGCCCGCCCGGATCGCTGTTAGCGCCGATTCGATTCCGCTTTGTGAGGTCTGGATGATGACGGGGAGCTTTTCGCCTGCTTCCTTGAGCCGCGCGAGCACCGCCATGCCATCGAGGTCCGGCATGACGAGGTCGAGAATTAAAAGGCCGATCGGATCCGCGCCGGGGGCGTTCAGCCGGGCCAGCACCGCTTCCCCGCTTGCCGCGGTTTCCGCCGCGTAACCGAATCGATGACAAAGGGTTTCGAGGAGCCGCCGCTGGATGGGATCGTCGTCGGCGATCAGAATTCTAGGCGACATGCGGCCTCCCTGGGGCGCAACTGCCCCGCCGCCCGCACTTTGCGCGATTAGGGTAAATGGGATGTTAACGCGGATGGATTCTCGCAGCTCCGGCGGCCGCCAGTTCGGATTTGAATGAATGCGCTGCGGTTTGCGTAAGAACGTCTGTCGTAAGAACAAAGGAGATTCGATTGGATGCTAGGAAGATGTCCGGTGCAGGGACTGTTGGGACGCGTGCCGTTGCGGCGATCGTAAGGGCTGCATCGAACGGATGAAAGGGACCGCATGACCACTGTGAAGATACTCAGCCGCGGGACCGGTCAACGCCGGTCCGCCGCGGGGAACGACGGCACGGACGCGGATCACCCCGCGGCCGCGGCGCTGGCAGGCGCTTGGCTGCACGCCAGTGCGCCAGGCCATAGCGACCGTGCCGGGCTCGACGTCATCGCTAAGGGCGAACTTCACGCGGCAGAAACGGCATTTGTCGAAAGCGTGTTGAAACGGCTCGCGGAAACCACCGGAAAGGGCGATTTCGATGCCGGGGCAAAAGCCGTGGATGATGCCCTGGCCACACTCGACCGGCAGGCTACGGACCAGCGCCAAACACGAAAAGCTTTGCTCGAAGCGGGCGTCGAGCATGACTTTCTTCGCCGCGATGCTGCCGCCGTCGCACGCCGGATCGAGGCGATCGCGGCCCTCGATTCACCGGACGCAATTGCGGCGTGGTCGCAAACCTATTGGCACCGGTTCAACAGATTTTTTGCCGAGGGGCAGGATAAAAGCGATAGTCTTTCGCTCGAAGCCGCAAGCGAAATGGCGCGGCGCATGGCGGCGACGGGCCGCAACGCCGATGAGCGCGGCGCTGCGTTTATGTTGCTTGGCAATACGCTGAAGGCGCTGGGCGAGCTGGAAAGCGGGACAGAGCGGCTGCGGCTAGCCGTTGCTGCTTATCGCGACGCGCTGATGGAAGCCCCCCGCGAGAAGGCGCCACTCAGCTGGGCCGCGGCGAAGACAGGTCTTGCCGCCGCTCTTGCAATGCTTGGCGAAAGAGAAGGCGGGACCGAGCGGCTCATGCAAGCCGCCGCGGCCTATCGCGAGGCTTTGCAAGAAACGACCCGCGCGCGCGGGCCGCTCCATTGGGCCGCCGCTCAGGTTAGCCTCGGCAATGTGCTCATGGTGCAAGGCGAACGGGAAAGCGGGACGGGCAGGCTCAAAGACGCTGTCGCCGCCTATCGCGAAGCCCTGACGGAACAGCTCCATTACCGGGTGCCGCGCGTCTGGGCCGCGACGCAAGTCTATCTCGGCTCGGCGCTCTACCGGCTCGGCGAGCGGGAGGAAGGCACCGTGCGGCTCGAAGAGGCGGCAATCGCATTTCGCGAGGCTTTGAAGGAAAATACAAGGGAGCGCGAACCGCTCCAATGGGCGATGACAAAGAACAATCTCGGCCTCGCGCTTGCCCTGCTCGGCGAGCGGGAAAACGGGACCGCGCATCTCGAGGAGGCCGCCACCAGCTATCGCGAGGCCTTGCAGGAATATCCCCGCGCCCGGCTGCCGCTCGATTGGGCCTCGACGAAGAACAATCTTGGCCTCGTACTCATGGTGCTCGGGCAGCGGCAAAGCGGGACGCAGACGCTTGAGGACGCCGTCACCGCCTTTCGCGAAGCCTTGCAGGAGTTTACCCGCGAGCGGGTGCCGCCCCAATGGTCAGCGACGCAGCTCAGCCTCGGCGCCGCGCTCACTTTGCTGGGGGAGCGTGAGGAGGGCACCGCGCTGCTCGAGGAGGCCGCCGCCGCCATTCACGAATCGCTCAGGGAAAGGCCGCGCGATCGCATGCCGGTCCGTTGGGCGGTGGCGAAGCTCCATCTCGCCGAACTCTCTCTCGGTTTCTACAACAAGACTGCGAAAGCACAGCATCTCGATGTCGCGCTTGAAAAACTTGATGCCGCTTTGGCGGAGTTTTGCAAAGCAAAGGCTGCCGCGCACATCGAAACGGCCAAGCGGCTGCGCGAAACGGTTCTCGCGGCTAAGCGCCGCTGACAGGCGCCCGCGTTCCGGCGTGATGTTTGGCGCATCAGTTTTGTCCGGTTCGAGGGTCCAATCGTACCAAAATGTTTCACGTGAAACATTTTTGTCCGATTGGAGGGCAAAACCTTACAAGCCAGAAACCAGCCGCCCGCGTGCAATGTGTAAGACCGGCGTGAAAACCTGTCCGATCGCGATTCGAGGCAGGCGGCGGCGGCCTTGACAAGGCCGATCCGCTCTCCACACTCGCCGCCGTGCGATGAATGGCGCGATGTGATGCCGGGGGGAGGTATGGCCGAACTTGAGAAGAGCCCTTTTGAAAATCTGATTGCCGGGCCATCGGGTTGGCCTGATGCTTACCATCAACTGCAGCAGCTAATCGGTGCTCGCGGCGCGCTCGTATTCATTCTCTTTGCCGCCGCTCTCCTCGTCTGGTGGAAATGGGAAGAAATATTTAAACGCCCATGGATCAAGCCACTTTTTGACTGGTTTACACGCAAGCCTATCCCGGTCGCATCGGCTGGGCACCTCACCATAGCCGTCGCGCATCTCTACAATGATAAATATCTGGATCATGAGAAACTTTTGCTCGACGAGCTGAGGCATTTCGAGGGCGTGGAGACCGTAGCCGTCCCTCGCGTGATCGAACATGACAATTTGGATAATAATAAAGCCGAAGAGGCAGCGCGCGAACTACTGAATAAAAGTGGCGCCGATGTCTTGATTTGGGGCAGTGTTATAAGTTTGGGCGGCAGAAGCGCGATGCGGCTCTATTGGATGCCATCGCGCGAGATCTCCGGCGCCAAGGCAAGCGAAAAATATCTGCCTCAAACCGAGACCCTCGCGCTGCCGGAATTGTTCTGGAGCGATTTGAAGCAGATTTTAGGCTTGCTCACCCAAACCCGCTTGGCTGAGCTTACCTCTGACCTATCAGGTCATTATGTCGCCCATAGGCTTACGCCCTTGATCACTCAGGTCCGCGCGCTGGTTGAGAGCAGTGAAGGCGTCTGGAACCCGGAAACTCTCGCAGGGGTTCGGTTCAGCCTGGCCAATGCTCTCCAAATCCAAGGTGAACAGTCCGGAACGAACGTATCGATCACTGAAAGCATCGAACTTTATCGAAAAGTGTTGGACGAATGGACGCGTGAGTGCGTTCCGCTCCAATGGGCTGGAACGTACAACAATCTCGGCACTGCGCTTGGGCGTCTCGGTGAACGCGAGAGAGGGTCCGAAACACTCGGGAAGGCGGTCGACGCTTTTCGCGAGGCACTGAAGGAATGGACCCGCGAGCGCGTGCCACTCGATTGGGCCACAATTCAGAACAATCTCGGCACTGCACTAAAAGCGATCGGCGAGCGCGAGAGCGGGACGGAGACGCTCCAAAAGGCTGTCGACGCCTTTCGCGAAGCGCTCAAAGAAAGGACCCGCGAGCGCGTCCCGCTCGACTGGGCCGGGACGCAGAATAATCTTGGCAATGCATTCAGGGCTCTAGGAACACGCGAGAACGGGAAAGATTCGCTCATGAGGGCGGCTGAAGCCTATCTCGAGGCGCTGAAGGAATACACCCGTGAGCGCGTTCCCCTCGCTTGGGCCGGGACACAGAATAATCTCGGCAACGCACTAAAAGCCATCGGCGAGCGCGAAAGTGGGATGGAGATGCTCAAGAAGGCGGTCGACGCCTATCGTGCGGCGCTGAAGGAAAGGACCCGCGAGCGCGTTCCACTCGATTGGGCAACGACGCAGAACAATCTCGGCGCTGCACTAAAAGCGATCGGCGAGCGCGAGAGCGGGACGGAGACGCTCCAAAAAGCTGTCGACGCCTTTCGCGAAGCGCTGAAAGAAAGGACCCGCGAGCGCGTCCCGCTCGACTGGGCCGGGACACAGTTAAGTGTCGGCACTACACTCGCAAGGCTCGGCGAGCGAGAAAGCGGGGCGGAGACAATCACGATGGCAATCGTCGCCTTCCACGAGGCGCTGAAGGAATATACTCGTGAGAGTATGCCACTCGATTGGGCCGCGACGCAGAACAATCTTGGCACTGCGCTCCAGACACTTGGCGCGCGCCAAAGTGGAACCCTGACGCTCACCACGGCGGTCGACGCCTATCGTGAGGCACTGAAGGAAAGGAACCGTGAGTGTGTTCCGCTCGATTGGGCGATGACTCAGAACAATCTCGGCAATGCTCTTAGGAGCCTCGGCGAACGCGAAACTGGGACAGAGTTGCTCACGAAGGCGGTCGAAGCCTATCGTGAAGCGCTGACCGTATTCGACCAAGAGCGCTCATCCTACTATTGGAAAGCGACACAAGGAAATCTCAATCAGGCCCTTGCGCTGATTGCCGAGCGGAAGGCGCGAGCGGGCGCTTCATCTGGCAAGTGACAGCTTGCTTAGGCAGTAGGATGCTGTCATGATCGGGCTTGACGTTGCTGCTTGCCGCGCGCCCTCATCCAAAAACCCTGCAATTTTTTGCGATCATTACAGGTTGATCCCTGGGGGCATGATCGCTATGACAGCGATCCCATTGATTGGATCGTTCCATGCCGCGCAAATCGACCAGCAAATCCTTGAGTCTTTTTCGCCCCAAGCCGAAAACCGCCGCTAAGCCCGCGCCCGCGCCCGATCTTGGGCCGTTGCCAGAGTGGAACCTCGAAGATCTTTATCCTTCCATGGACTCGAAGGCCTTTAAGGGCGACCTCATCAAGGCCGAGTCCGAGTGCAAAAGCTTCAATGCCGCCTACCGCGGCAAGCTCGAAGGACTTGCCAAGAAGGGCACGGGCAGCGGGCTCCTTGAGGCGATCCAGCGTTACGAGGCCCTGGAAGAGCTGCTCGGGCGCATCATGTCCTATGCCGGGCTCGTCTATTCGGGCGACACCACCGACCCGGCGCGGATGAAATTCTATGGCGACAGCCAAGAAAAAATTACTTCCGCATCCTCCGATCTTCTGTTCTTCGAACTCGAACTGAACCGGCTCGACGATGATCTCGCCGCCAAATTGGCGGCGGGCGCGCTCAAGCATTTTAGGCCCTGGCTCGAAGATATCCGCAAGGGCAAGCCCTATCAGCTCGATGACAAGATCGAGCAATTGTTCCATGAAAAATCGATCACCGGCTATGGCGCCTGGAACCGGCTGTTCGACGAGACGATCGCGAGCTTGCGCTTCACTGTCGATGGCGAGACGATGGCGATCGAGCCGGTGCTCAATCTGATGCAGGACCCGCATGAAAAGACGCGCGAGAAGGCGGCGATCGCGTTTGGCGCGGGATTGAAGGAAAATCTGCGGACCTTCAGCCTTGTCGCCAACACTTTGGCGAAGGACAAGGAAATTTCCGACCGCTGGCGCGGGTTTCGGGACGTCGCCGACGCGCGCCATCTGGCCAACCGTGTCGAGCGCGAGGTGGTCGATGCGCTGGTCGCCGCCGTGCGCGCCGCCTATCCGCGCCTTTCGCACCGCTATTACAAGCTCAAGGCCAAATGGTTCGGCAAGCCTGCCCTAAAACATTGGGACCGCAATGCGCCGCTGCCGCATGTCGCGCCAAAAGTCTACGCATGGGACGACGCGCGCGACACCGTGCTTGACGCCTATGATGCTTTCTCGCCGGAAATGGCGGGGATCGCCAAGCGCTTCTTCGACGAGCGCTGGATCGACGCGCCGGTGCGGCCCGGCAAGCAGCCGGGCGCCTTCGCGCATCCGACGGTGCCCTCCGCGCATCCTTACGTGCTTTTGAATTACCAAGGCAAGCCGCGCGACGTGATGACGCTCGCGCATGAACTCGGCCATGGCGTGCATCAGGTTTTGGCGGGCCCCAATGGCGCGCTGATGGCGCCGACGCCGCTGACCCTCGCCGAGACGGCTTCGGTCTTCGGCGAAATGCTGACGTTCCGCGCCTTGCTCCTGAACACGACGAACACCACGCAGCGCCGCGCGATGCTCGCCGCCAAGGTCGAGGACATGCTGAACACGGTGGTCCGGCAGATCGCTTTCTATTCGTTCGAGCGCAAGCTGCATGTTGAACGGCGCAACGGCGAGCTGACGGCGGACCAGATCTGCGCCCTATGGATCAGCGAGCAGGAGGAAAGTCTCGGGCCCGCGATCGAGCTTGGTGCCGATTACGAGACCTATTGGGCCTATATTCCGCATTTCGTCCATTCGCCCTTTTATGTCTACGCCTATGCGTTTGGCGATTGTCTCGTCAATTCGCTCTATGGCGTCTATCAGGGCGCCCGGGAAGGCTTCGCGGAACGCTATCTCGCCATGCTTTCGGCGGGCGGCACCAAGCACCATGCCGAGCTTTTGGCGCCGTTCGGGCTCGATGCGCGCGATCCCGCCTTCTGGCAGATCGGGCTGAAGATGATCGAGAACATGATCGCCGACCTCGAAGGGTTGGAGGGGAAGGCCTAACTCAGATCAGACGAGGCGAGCCGGTGACCATGCCTTCGCTCAGATTGACGCTTATCACGCTTGTCTCGACCCTTGCCTATCTTGGTCTTGCTGTTCTGGGCTGGGGCGGCTTCTCCGCATTCTTTTCGCACCCGCCGCTGACCGGCGTTGCGATTGTGACTTTGGTGCTATCGGGAGCGGCACTTTTCAGCCGCGGCAATCTCAGCGCCGGCGTGCGCGAGGATCGCGGCAATCGCTGGATTTTTGGGCCCTTGGCGCTGATTGGCGTGCTGAGCGCATTTTTGCCAGCCTATACCGACCGGCTCAATGTTTGGACGATCGATGGCGGGGGCATCCGCTGGCTCGGGCTTACGCTCTTCACCATTGGCGGTGTCTTGCGTCTCTGGCCGGTCTTTGTGCTCGGCCGGAGGTTCAGCGGGCTCGTCGCGATCCAGCCGGGGCACACGCTAGTCACGAGCGGTATTTATGGCAGCATCCGCCATCCAAGCTATCTCGGATTGCTGATCGGCGCGCTCGGATGGGGCCTCGCATTCCGCTCATGGGTCGGCGTGCTGCTCGTGGTGCTGACGGTTCCGGTGATCCTCGCCCGGATCCGCGCGGAAGAGGCGCTGCTGCATACGCAGTTTGGGGCTGAGTATGACGCCTACCGTGCCCGCACCGCGCGGCTAATACCGGGGATATTTTAGACATGGGCTGACCTACCGCACAAAACCCAAAATATCCTTCACCATCGCCATGTTTTTGCTGGCCAGCGCGCGGGCACGCGCGGCGCCGTCGACGAGCACACTGTCGATATAGGCGGGGTCGGCTTTCAGGCGTTGCATTTCGGCGCCGATCGGCCCGAGCTTTGTCACCGCGAGATCGACAAGCGCCGCTTTGAAAGCCGAGAAATTGCCGCCGCCGAAGGTCCGCAGCACATCCTGCTTCGTCTCATTGTTGAGTGCCGCGAAAATGCCGGTGAGATTGTCGGCTTCCGGCCTGTGTTTCAAACCCTCGACCTCGGAGGGAAGCGCTTCCGGATCGGTCTTCGCCTTGCGGACTTTTTGCGCGATCGTGCCGGCATCGTCGGATAGATTGATCCGCGAATAATCGGATGGGTCCGACTTCGACATTTTCTTGGCCCCGTCGCGTAGACTCATGACGCGCGTGGCCGGCCCCTGAATGAGCGGCTCCGGCAAGGGGAAGAAGGCGTCACCGAGACCGAGCGCCTCGATCGAGGCGGCGAAGTCGAGATTGAATTTTTGCGCGATGTCGCGGGCGAGTTCAAGATGCTGTTTCTGATCCTCGCCAACCGGAACATGCGTCGCGCGATAAACAAGAATATCAGCGGCCATCAGACAGGGATAGGCATAAAGCCCGATGGAGGCGTTCTCGCGATCCTTGCCGGCCTTTTCCTTGAATTGCGTCATCCTGTTGAGCCAGCCGATGCGCGCCACGCAATTGAACACCCAGGCAAGCTCGGCATGCTCGGCAACCTGGCTCTGGTTGAACACGATGTGTGTTTTTGGATCGATGCCGCACGCGATGAAGGCCGCGGTGACTTCCCTGATACTTGCTTTCAATTCCTCCGGTTTCTGCGGCAGCGTGATCGCGTGCAGATCGACGACGCAATAGATGCAATCATGGGTCTTTTGCAGCTCGACGAATTTGGTGATCGCGCCAAGATAATTTCCAAGATGCAAATTGCCTGTCGGCTGCACGCCGGAGAAAACCCGTTCAACGAATTTTGCCATGTAAGAGGAGCTCCCGGCGCTCAAAAATCATTTTCGCGCAAAATGAACCGTTGCGCGCGGCATAGGCGCGGCACATGATCTTAATGTTATGCTAATTGTTGCCTAGACCCACATAGGCTGAACGTCAAAGTATGAACCGGCTCAAATCGGCGTTTTTGGCGAGATCGCCGATGTTCTTCTCGACGAAATGGGCGTCGATTTCAATCTTCTCGCCGAAACGGTCGGACGCGGTAAAGCTCACCTCGTCAAGCACGCGTTCCATCACCGTCTGCAACCGCCGCGCGCCGATATTCTCGACCGAGGAATTGACCTGCACCGCGATCCGCGCCACCGCATTGATCGCATCAGGGGTAAAGGCAAGCTCGACTCCTTCGGTGCGCATAAGCGCTTCATATTGCTTGATGAGGCAGGCCTCGGTTTCGGTGAGGATGCGGCGGAAATCGTCCTCGTTCAAGGGCAAAAGCTCGACGCGGATCGGCAGCCGCCCCTGCAATTCAGGCAAGAGGTCGGAGGGTTTCGAAGCATGGAAGGCGCCCGACGCGATGAATAGAATGTGATCGGTCTTCACCGCGCCATGCTTGGTCGCGACCGTGGTGCCCTCGATCAAGGGCAGAAGATCGCGCTGCACGCCCTCGCGCGAGACATCGCCGCCACCGCTGCGTCCCTCGCGCACGCAAATTTTGTCGATCTCGTCGAGAAACACGATACCATTGTTTTCGACTTCCTTGAGCGCTTCCTGTATGATCTGATCCTGATCGATCATCTTGTCGCTTTCCTCGAGGATCAAAGGCGCATAGGCGTCCTTGACGGTGGTGCGCCGCGGCTTCGCGCGATTGCCGAGCGACTTGCCGAAAATATCGCCGATGGAAATCGCGCCGATCGCCGAGCCCGGCATGTTGGGCAATTCGAACATCGGCATAGAGGACGCCGCTTGGGTGATCTCGATCTCGATTTCCTTGTCGTCAAGTTCGCCTCCGCGCAGCTTCTTGCGAAAACTATCGCGTGTGGACGCCGACGCCGTGGTGCCGACGAGGGAATCCAACACCCGCTCTTCGGCGGCAAGCTGGGCGCGCGCTTCGACCGCCTTGCGCTTCACATCCTTGGCCATACTCATCGCGATCTCGACGAGATCACGGACGATCTGCTCGACATCGCGGCCGACATAGCCGACCTCGGTGAATTTCGTCGCCTCGACTTTGAGAAAAGGCGCGCCTGCGAGTTTTGCCAGGCGGCGTGAAATCTCCGTCTTGCCGCAACCGGTCGGCCCAATCATCAAAATGTTTTTCGGCATCACCTCTTCGCGCATAGTACCTTCGAGACGTAGGCGCCGCCAGCGGTTGCGCAGTGCGATCGCCACGGCGCGCTTGGCATCCTTTTGCCCGACAATGAAGCGGTCAAGCTCGGAAACGATCTCACGCGGAGAAAAATCGGTCATGACGAAAAGCTTTCCTATTGCCGCGCGGTCACTTCGAGGCGATCGATTCAAGCACGAAATTATTGTTTGTATAGACGCAAATGCCGGCGGCGATTTCGAGCGCGCGGCGGGCGATCGCCTCGGCGTCGAGCTCGGTTTGAAGCAGCGCGCGGCCGGCAGCCAGCGCATAATTGCCGCCAGAGCCGATCCCCATGACGCTGCCCTCGCCGGCGGACTCAGGCTCCAGCACATCGCCGGTGCCGGTCAGCACGAGCGCCGCCTCGGCGTCGGCGACCAGCATCATCGCCTCGAGCCTGCGCAAATAACGGTCGGTGCGCCAATCCTTGGCGAGCTCGACGCAGGCGCGCATCAGCTGGCCCGGATATTGTTCGAGCTTCGACTCAAGCCGCTCGAAGAGCGTGAAGGCATCGGCGGTGGCGCCCGCGAAGCCGCCGATCACCTCGCCTTTGGCGAGCCGGCGCACTTTTTTGGCATTACCCTTGACGATGGTCTGCCCGATCGAGACTTGGCCGTCGCCGCCGATGACGGTGCGGCCGCCTTTCTTGACCATGACAATGGTGGTCGCATGCCAGGTATCGGGACCAGGCGTTTGATTTTGCATAAAAACTCTCAACTATTGCGCCGCGCCGGACGGCGCGGGCTGGGGGAAGGTTCCGGCTGCGGTCTCCATCTATGGATTCGCGGCCGATCATGCAAGCCGGGTGGCGGGAGACCGTCTTGCGAGACCCAAGAAGCCGGATGATTTTCAGCTTGATATAGAAAAAATCAAGAGTTGGGGATTGGCTCAGGTACGGGAGACTGCATTTGATCTAGCGGTCCATCGCCGAACTCGGCCGGAACGTCAAGGCACGGCTTGAAGCGGTCGTCCGCGATGCTGCGGCTCGATCAGTCGGGCAACAACCCGCGCAAACCGCATCCAAACAGATGGGGCCGGCGCTGCCAAGCCAGCCCCATGAAAAACAGTGATCCATCACGTCTCGCCGCTACGGTGTCCGGGCTGGATGGCCGGGTCGCAAACGAATCCTATGGCTTCTCTTCCGGTTTAGTAGTCGCCGCTTCCGACCAAAGGATGGATACCTCCGCCTCCGCCTCCGCCTCCGCC
>Ga0181535_10005501_pt1 | contig 13525 bp, 15 predicted proteins | sample PEATcosm2014_Bin_44_FD_119774 | JGI IMG/M metagenome (GOLD analysis project Ga0181535, IMG submission 119774) | Peatland microbial communities from MTU Mesocosm Facility, Houghton, MI, USA - PEATcosm2014_Bin17_30_metaG | ecosystem: Environmental > Terrestrial > Soil > Wetlands > Peat | place...
ATATCGAAGACGCAGGCCTGGCTGGTCGCATTCGGACGCGACCGGGAGACTTGCGCGCCGACCAACTTGGAGTTGGATACGACCTCGTTCTGGTATCGGCCATCTGCCACATGCTGGGCGTCGATGAAAACAGGGATCTCTTGAAGCGCTGCTTCCGGGCCCTTGCACCAAGTGGCCGCCTGGTAATCCAGGACTTCATCCTTGAGCCGGATAAGACCGCGCCCAAGTCAGCCGCTTTATTTGCACTGAATATGCTGGTGGGGACACGTGGGGGAAACACTTACACCGAAGCGGAATATGCTGCCTGGCTCACGGAAGCAGGCTTCGAGGACGAGCGACATGTCCGCCTGCCGGGGCCATCTGGGCTGATCATCGGCAAGCGCGGGTGACTGGCAACTTCGAACGCGGTTTCACTGTACGCCGGCTTTGCGCAGACCTGCTATTCGAGAAGTTGATCGATAAATGCGAGGTATCCCGACACAAGACGATAAGACTCGTAGAGCTCATCGAGGTGGATCGCCATGAGGTTGTCGCGTGGGGAGTGAAGAATGGGCCACGTCTCCTGTGTCAGGGAGTGGATCGTTATCACCGGAAGTCTCTTGTCGCGAAAGGCTTGTGTATCGTCATTCGCGCCAATTTCAGGGTTGAACGCCCTCAGGTTCGCGTGCATAGATTGAGTCGAATTGACAAGATCCGTCAGCAGGCGTTTATCTGCCACTTTCGCCCACACTGCTGTGGGGCCGGCCCCTAGACATTCTAGATTTACCATCGCACAAATTGCAGCGAGCCGCTCTTTCGGGAAATGTTTTACATAAAACTCGGACCCCAAGAGTCCCTTTTCCTCATCTGTGAATCCAACGAAAGTGAAGGTGTGCTTCCGTGGCGTGTCTTTTAGCGCTTGAAACAGACTGGGAAGGAGAGACGCCCCGCTCCAGTCATCAACCGCTCCCGACCCCAATTCGGCGTGATCGGAGTGCGCTCCGACTATGATCAGCGAGCCGGAAAGCCCCGGAAGCGTGCAGATGATGTTGGGCGGATCCTTCCGCCGCACGACTTCCTCCTCCAATCGGTCCCCTGCGCAACCTGCTTCATCAAACATCTCCTTCAGATCAGCCTCTCTTTCGGCGTTCTTCATGTGAATTCGGTGAAGGCGCGACGCGACAACTTCGCGGGGGACGGCCTGAAAAACAACTGACACACTTTGACCCCATAGGCGTAAGCCGATCAGGCAACCGAGGGCACACAACAACTGGCCGGCCGGTCGTGCGAAGTGGTGTCGGGGCTCGTTGGACATAAAAGGCAATGCGGGATCAAGCAGAGAAGGGAAAGCTCTGTTCTCGAGAACTTTCTAGCAGCATCATACGCCCGAGGGAGCATCTGTTACGGCCAGGGCGTGAAGGTATTTCTCGAGCTTCTTACTCGCCATCTCTCGCAGCGCGTGCCCGTAAGGGACGAGTTCGAGGTTGAGCTTATCGCAGGCGGACTCGAACTGCTGAGCTAGATCAGAGAGATAGGCTTTGGCGCGGGCCTGGCCGCCTTCGAGTTCCACTCCGTACACATGCAGTTTGGCCCGGGCTCTCTCGTTTAGCTTATCGAGTTCTGTGGAGAGATCGACGCGAACCTTGTCGAACCTGGCCAGCGCACGGCTATACGACGCGTTGTCTCGCTCGATGCGGCGGGTAAGAAAACTCCCCCGAAGGCGGATGGCAAAATCGAACCAGCGCCCCTGGACCAGTTGCCGGAGCGCTTCGCTGACGGAGTAGAACTGGCGGGAAATGCGGTAGATTCCTGCTTGAAGCTCGGACGGGCTGATGTGCGAAGGGCATACCACTGCGTGCTGAGCGTCGAAAAGCTGCCAGTCGCCCCAGGCGAAGATCCGTTTCTCCTCGGCAAGGCGGCGGGTCAGGGGTGGCCCCGGCAAGGCCGTAAGTGCAAAAAACTGTGTGGTGGTAAGGCCTGAGTTTCGAGCGAACTCCAGCGTCTCGCTCAGGGTCTCCGGTGTGTCGGCGTCGGAGCCCAGCACGAACATACCATGCACCCGGATCCCCGCTTCCTCGAACGCCGCAATAGCGCGCCGGTTTTTCTCGAGGGTGGAGTGTTTGTGGAAGAGTTTAAGAGTTTCTTCATTCACCGACTCGAGGCCGATGAAAACCATGACACAGTTGGCTCGCTTCATCAGCTTCAGCAGTTCCGGGTCCTGCGCCGTCTCCACCCGCACTTGGGCGAACCAGCGCGGCATCTTGACTCCTTCCGCGAGCAGCCGCTCCAGTATCCGCGTAGTGCGCTCACGGTTGGCGGCGAAGATATCATCGCCGAAGAAGATCGGCTTGCCGTTCAACTGGATGGTGTGGCGGACCAAGGCCACAGCCGCATCGTCGCTGAGGAAGCGGAATCCGCGCCCAAAGTTCTCAATCACCGAACAGAACTCGCATTCATAAGGACAGCCGCGCGACGTATTGACCACGTTGTGGGTAATGCCCCGATTGACGTGATCGGGGTACTGAGGGAAAGGAAGGTCAGAGAGCTCTTCGCCGGTCAGGTAGGGACGATCCGGATTGCTGATGACTTCGCCGTCTGCGCCAAGATAACTCACTCCCAACAGATCGTCCAGATGCGGCCGCTCGAGGTTGTCTTGCAGGCGTTCGAGCAACAGCGGGAGCGTAAAGTCCCCCTCGTGGTTGACGACGACGTCGCCAAATTGCAGAGACTCATCCGGCAGCGCTGTGGGGTGCGGGCCGCCAAAGACAATTTTCACGCCGGGATTGAGGGCGCGAACGCGCCGCGCCAATTCAAACGACTGATTCGCCGTGCGCGTGATGACCGAGAGCCCCAGGACGTCCGTATCGGACAAGCGCTTCCAATCATCCGCATCCAAGCGGCCCGCAGCGTGGTTGTACTGCGGGTCAAGCGTGACCACGTCATCGTAGCCTGCCCGGCGGCAGACCGCAGCGAGCAAGGGTACGCCGCGAGCAGGATAGCGGAAAAGCGAATAGACATCTTTCGCTATTCGGCCGTCCAGCCGTCCATCCACGGTGGCGGGCAACTCGACAATGGTAACGCGCAGGTCCTTCACCTATACACCTTCATTTTCCTGGAATAACATCGGCAGCGAGGGATTTTGCTGATGGCAGCACACGCGGCTCGAAGCTCCGAGGATACTACTTCCAACGTCGCGTGTCCACAGTTTGAAATTTGAGGTAGTGTCTCACTTTGGCTCGTTTCCAAATATGGATGTCATTCTGAGCGAAGCGAAGAATCTGCATTAGTTCGCCTCGGACCGGAACTGCAGATCCTTCGCTTCGCTCAGGATGACAGCGACTTTCATCTCCACGGGTGGGCGCAGGCCCATCTCCGCTCGGAATGACATCCCCCACGGGATCCATCAAATCAGGACGCCACCAGATTTGAGGTTCGAAATCTGAGAACCCCCTCAGCTCGATTGAACGGTTGACGGCGATTGCTATAGAATGTCAAGGTTGCCTGGAATTTGACTTTGAACACTACGAGAAGGGAAAACGCTTGCAGTCGCTAAGAAAACATCTGCCTGGCTCCTGGCATAAGCTTCTGCTTTCCCTGACCCTTCTCATCAGCGGCTTGGGGCTGCTCTTATGGCCTGTGCGCACTCTGCGAAGTGATAACTTTGTTTTTTACTTCCCCACTTCGCGGCGCGTCATTCCTTTGGAAGTGATCGATAGCGTCCAGTATTTGCCCCTTCTTCCAGTCCTCAACTTAGTGGGAACACTGAACGCCCTGACGGAACGCCGGAACAATCTCAAGGTGGCTTTTGGAGACAGCCACATCGAACTTCATGATGGCGATCCAAGGGTTCGTCTCGATAAGAAGACCTTGATTCTCGCGGCTCCGGTGCGGGTTTCCAATGGGAAATGGATGGTGCCCGGCGACTTTCTCACCACCGTGCTGGCCAGGCTGACGAACCAGGATGTGGAATATCAAATCGGAACGAACCGGGTTTTCATTGGCAATATCAAACCCAGCTCGTTTACCTTGCGCATGGAACAGGAGAGCAACGGCGCGAAGCTCACGTTTCAGTTCACAGACAAGGTGACGGTTCATACGGAGTCGGTTAACGGGCAGTGGGTGATGTTTCTGGGGGATCACCCCATCCAACCTCTTGAACAGTCATTTCACTTCCAGAATCCCTATGTCAGTGAAGTGCGATTCGACGATCAGGACGGACTTCCGAAGCTCGTCATCACTCCCTCCGCAGGAGGCCTGAACTTCTATCCCGAATTGTCCGAAGGTGGCAAGACATTGCGAGCCGAGGTTTCCAAGCCGGCGCCGGCGCAGCCCTCGCCCCAGACGGCGAAAGCGCCTCCGCCCGCCACACCGTCTTCGACTGCCTCCACTGCGCCACCGGTCACCCCAGGGAGTGCCCCGGGCACTGCTGCGCCGGCGGGGCCGGCTGGGCCAGCTTCGCCGGCAGGTCCGCCGTTGCCGGTCGTGGCGCTGGACGCCGGGCACGGCGGCGAGGACAACGGCGCGCGCAGCCGAGACGGCGTACTGGAAAAAGAGCTGGTTGCGCAGCTCGTGGAGCGGGTGCGCCAGGCACTGCTCACCACGGGTAAATTCCGGATCGTCATGACCCGCACGGGTGACGCGAATGTGACCTTCGAACAGCGCGCCGTGGCCGCGAATGTGGCAGGCGCTGCGTATTTCCTCACCTTTCATGCCGGCGACCTAGGTGGCGGCTCGCCGGAGGTGGCAATCTACACCTACCAATCGCCTGGATTGGCAAGCCCCTCCTCGGAAGGCAGGGCCAATCCCTTTTTCGTGGCGTGGGATCGAATCCAGGAAAACCACATCGACCAAAGCCGCCAACTTGCTCAGACCATCGAACGGGACCTTGCCGTCCTCGCTGGAGTCACTCTCGATCCGCCTACGACAGCGCCGGAACGCACTTTGCGCAGTGTCAATGCGCCGGCGGTGGCAATTGAGATCGGCAGCTTATCGCCCGATGTCGACGCCGGCCCGCTGACCGACGCGGCATTTCAACTTCACCTTTCATCCATCGTGGCTGAAGCGCTGAGCGCTCTGCAGGCTGGAGGCGCCTGAGACATGAGCCGCCGCGCCAAGATTTTCTGGATTGCCCTGTTGGTGGTGTTTGCCGGAGGGCTCTTCTACCTGCGTTCGCTGGCGCGGCGTGTCTTTTTTGAACCGCCTCCGCATAGTGACGAATCTGCTAAAGCCCGCTTGAGCGAGGCGGTCTTGCAATCCGGCGCCGGGCCCAATGAAATCGCTGTCCTGTTCTTCCCTTCGCTGAGCGGCCGGGCGCTCGTGGCGGAGAGCCGCCCGATCAAATGGGCGCCGTCCGCGGCCGACCGGGTGCGACAGGTATTGCTGGCGCTGGCGGAGGGGCCAAGCCAACGCCTCGGCCACCCGCTGGCGGCCGCAACCACAGTTCGCGCCGTCTTCTTAACCTTGGACGGAACGGCTTACGTAGACCTTTCGAGCGATCTGGTCAGCGGCATCTATCCGGGCATTGAAGCCGAGTCTCTAGCCGTTTATTCCATCGTGAACTCAATTACGACCAACATCACTGCGGTTAAAAGGGTCAAAATCCTCATTCAGGGCCAGGAAGTTGACACGCTTGAGGGTCACGCGGACTTGACCGAAGCTATCGTTCCCGATCCAACGTTGCTGAAAGGCAACCCGTGAAATGCGCAGGGGCAGTTCGCGAACCGCTCCTGCAACTCAGGAGATCGCATGTCCTCGACACCAAAACTCGTATCAGGTCTGCTTTATTCCGGTGGCAAGCTGGTCCGTCCGGACCGGCGTCCCGCCGCGGAACTGAGACCTGTCGAAATCGTACCAAACTTCATCTCTTCCGCGGAGGGATCGGCGCTGATTCGTCTGGGCGAGACTCAGGTGATTTGCACGGCCACGGTCGAAGATGGTGTTCCGCCTTTCCAGAAAGGCACTGGTCGAGGCTGGATTACCAGTGAATACGCCATGATCCCCCGCGCCACCGAAGACCGCACTCCGAGAGAGGTGATGCGCGGACGGCAAGGCGGCAGGAGCATGGAAATCCAGCGTTTGATCGGAAGGTCGTTGCGCGCCGTGATCGACCTCGAGGCGCTTGGCGAGCGCACGATCTGGATCGATTGCGACGTGATCCGCGCTGACGGCGGAACTCGGACAGCCTCGATCACGGGTTCCCTCGTGGCGCTGGGCTTGGCTTTCCAGAGGCTGGCGGGACTCAAGGCCCTGCGCCGCAATCCCATCCGGGACTACGTCGCGGCGATCAGCGTGGGAATTGTGGGAGGAGAAATCCTGCTCGATCTGGTTTACGCCGAAGACTCGAATGCCGACGTGGACATGAATGTGGTGATGACCGGCTTCGGCCGACTGGTGGAAGTGCAAGCCACAGCGGAAGGCAAACCCTTTACCCTCGATAATCTCAATACACTGATCGAAGTCGCTCGACCGGGCATCGAAAAGCTGTTGGCCGTCCAGCGCTCGATTCTGAAATTGGAACCACGGGAGGCAGATGGGCAGGCGGGCAGGTAGGCAGATCGGCAGGTCCGTTGTAGTAACCCTGTCATCCTGAGCGAAGCGAAGGATCTCTGTAGTTGTTCGTAAACCGCGTAAAACTTCACACTTCAGACTTTAGACTCTGATTTTCCTCATGCCCCTTATCAATCCCGATTCGCCGCTCTTTCTGGCATCCTCGAACCCTGGTAAGCTACGGGAGTTCAGCGCCGCGGCTTTAGCGCGCGGCATTCGTGTAGAACCCTTACCCGGTTTCAAGAGCTTTCCGACCTGCATCGAAGATGGCAACAGCTTTGAAGAGAATGCCCGCAAGAAAGCACTGCACTACAGCGCCTTCGTCTCAGGCGCAGTGTTCGCAGACGATTCGGGGATCTGTGTAGACGCGCTGGGAGGCGCGCCGGGGATATTCTCCGCCCGCTTTGCAGGACCTGACGCGACCGACGCTGAGAACAATCGCAAACTGATCGAGGAGTTGAGGCGCATCGAGAGCGTGCACGATGCCGAGAGCAGACCCAATCGCGCCGCGCACTACGTCTGCGTTATCGCCCTGGCACACTCAGGCCGCATTCTCGGCGTCACCGAGGGAAAAGCGGACGGCGTGATCCTTGATGAACCGCGCGGAACGGGAGGCTTTGGCTATGACCCCTACTTCTTCTACGCGCCGCTCGGCAAGACTTTCGCCGAACTGGATCCCATCGAGAAATACGGCGTTTCACATCGAGGCAAGGCATTTCGTCAATTGCTGGACCTGATCGAACACCCCACCGCCGAGTCATCTTGAGTGGACATGGGCCTGTCTCCGACCCACGTCAGTGGGCGCTCGCCAGACTCTGATATTCCGCGGAGGCACCCTGAGGCGCCAGCAACCACAAAGTGTAAACCCCCAGTGCCGTCCCCAGTGGGAAGTGGATAAGGCTGATGCAGCCCAGCACGATCGTGAGCATGCGCGCCCACGGGCTGTGCGCCAACAGGCCTCCACCCGCAATCAATCCTGCAATGGCAAAGCCCGAGAACAGCAAGCCAAGCCCGCCCAAAAACGGACCTATGAACAGGCGCAGGGGTGCAGGCATCGGCGTCATCATGTAGGGGAAACGCGTATGGCCTAGGACTAGCAAGGCCAGCCCAGGGATCAGCCGCATCCCGGAAAAGATGATCCAGAGCAGGCCGAGCGCGGTGATGTGCCGCGCCACGCGCGACGGCCGGGTGTATCCTAGGCCGGGGCCGGGCATGGTGGTTTGAATTGGCGGCGCAGGTTGAGGCGTCGGCAGAGGAGCAGCGACCGGGACCGCAGGCGCTGCGACAGCGACCGGCTGGCCGCATTTGTTGCAGAATCTCTGACCAAGTACGACTGGAGCACCACAGTTAGCGCACTGCATGGCGTTAACCTCGCTTTCTATCACTATCATACGCCCAAACGTGCCGAAATGTTCCCTGCGCTTTTTCGCCTCGCCCGGATGTACCCAGGTGGTGTAGGGGTAGGGCTTGCCCTACCCTCGTCGGCCTAGGGACCCTGGGGACGGCAAGCCGTCCCCTACATCGCGTGATAAACTCAGATTGCATGCAGACCGGAAAACCAAGCCAGACTGCTCTTGCCGCCGCCTTTCACCGGGCCGCCCATCAGGTGCTGGAGCAGGGCCGGATCTTCTCCGATCCACTGGCGGTTCGGATCCTGGAAATGGATGCGCAGAGTGTTGCGCGCCGGGCTGAGGAGAACCCTGCCGCACGCCGCATGCGACTGTTCGTCGCCGTCAGAACGCGCTTCGCCGAAGATGCACTGGCGGTCTCGGTTGAGAACGGTGTCCGCCAGGCGGTGGTGCTGGGAGCGGGACTTGACACCTATGCGTACCGCAATCCTTTCGGCGAGCGCTTGCGCATCTTCGAAGTCGACCACCCCGCCACCCAGGCCTGGAAGCAAGAACTGCTGCGAGACGCAGCTATTCCGGCGCCTCGGTCGTTGGCTTATGTCCCGGTTGATTTCGAACACGAAGCTCTGTCGGAGGGTTTGGCGGCGGCCGGTTTTGATCGCACGCAACAGACGTTCTTCACCTGGCTTGGCGTGGTTCCCTACCTGAAGGAAGAAGCCGTCTGGTTTACCCTGGCCTTCATCGCCGGCCTGCCCAACGGGGCGCACGTCGTGTTCGACTACAGCGATCCTCCGGAATCCCTGCCGCCCGAAGGGCGGGCCTACCATGACCGGCGGGCTCGGCGCGTAGCCGACCTGGGGGAGGCCTGGCTCACCTACTTCGAGGCTGAAAGACTGCATCCCAGATTGGCGGCCCTGGGATTCGCCGAGATCGAAGACCTTGGGCCGGCCGAGATCGTGGCCCGTTACTTTCCGGGCCGAAGCGGCTCCCTTCCCGGCAAGGGGGGGCATGTGATCCGAGCGGCGACAAGGGCAGTTTGAAGATATCCGGGAGCGCGGGCACTTCGCGCTAGGCTCGCTTCCTGGTAAGCACGGGGAGCTGCCGCCCTTCCAGCTTTTCGATGGCCTCGCGCAATTGGGCAGGCAAGCTGACGGGCTTGCCGCTGCGGTAGTCGATCCAGACCAGCGTCGAGTCAAGGTCTGCCGCTACGATTCCGCGTCCGGCGCTCACGATGCGGTGCGCCATTTTGAAGCTGCTATTGCCGAGCGCGGTTATACTGGCGCCCACCTGAATGGTGTCCGGATAGGTGAGTGGAAAACGGAAGTCGCAGGAGATTGCCGCCAGGATCGGTCCCGCCTCCACAATTGCTGACCCGTCCCAAGCGTTGGCTTGAGTCGAATAAGCGATTCGTGCGCTCTCGGCCCAGCGAAAGTAGACGACGTTGTTGACGTGGCTGAGGGGGTCCTGCTCTCCCCACTGCAAGGGAAGCGATACGATGACGGGAAAATGTTCGAGGAGTTTGCTTTTCATAAAAGTGACGAGAAGATATTGTCTTGCACCTCCCAACCCTGGAGCAGGCTCTCGTCAATGGCGTTGTTTTGGATTTGTTCGCCAAGCCGAAAGAAGCGAGAAAGATGACGCTTGGTTCTGCGGGTCGCGTATTCCGTCATGGCCCCGGAATTGATCATGAACGCCCAATCGCTGGCCTGGGCCAGGAACAGTTCCCTTCTGGCCTGCGCCAGCGCACGCTCGGCCAGCGGCCCTGGGCGACGCTGCCCGTCCGATAGTTTCTCCATCAGGCGGGCCGCCCGGTGTAGATGAGGATAGATCCAGTCATTGCTGCCGTTCAGCCACACGTCGTTGAAACCCTCGTACCCCCAGCTTGAGATGGCCGGCGCTGCGACTTGGTTGATCGGGTATTCCTCGAGGTATTCGGAAAGGGTTATCAGGCGCAGGGATCCGTCGCCGCTCGCGATCTTGCGGACCAGGTGATTCACCCAAGCCGGCCCCTCATACCACCAGTGGCCGAACAGTTCCGCGTCGTAAGGGGCGACAATCAACGGCTTTCGGTCCATGATCGAAGCCAGATAATCAACCTGCCGCCGGCGGTTAACGATGAAATTGCCGGCGTGCATCTCAGCCTTGTTTTCCGCTCGCTCCGGAACGTACGGCTCCTTCTGGTCGGTCTTTCCCGTGACGCGATAGTACTTGATCCCCGTGTCGAGCCGAATGCCATCCCGATGAATGTATGGACGTAGATATTCCATATCAAGGTCATACGCAATATCACGATAGAAGTCGCGATAATCGTAATCTCCGGGATACCCTTCTACGGAACTCCAGACCTGGCGCGACGATTCCGGATCGCGCCCGAAGACCGCCAGTCCCGTTGGAGTGTAGATCGGCGCGTACACACCCTGCTTCGGCCGGGGCTCGGCGCGCGTGACGCCGTGCGTTTCCAGGATGGTGAAACGGATGCCTTCCTCGCTCAGCATCCGGCCCACATCAGGACAATAACCGCATTCGGGCAGCCAGAAACCCTCAGGCTTTCGCCCGAAAACCTGCTCGCCATAGGCGATACCCGTTTGGATCTGCGACCTCACGGCGGAGGGATTCAGCGAGAGCAAGGGCAGATAGCCATGAGTGGCGGCGCTGCCCAGGATCTCTATCTTTCCCAGTTCTTGAAACTTCCGGAAAGCCTCCACCAGATTGCGGCCGTACCGGTTAGCGAAAGCATCTCGGAGGTTGAGGAAGCGCTGACGATACAGTTGAGCCAAGCGATGGAATCCCGGCTGCTGAGCCGTTCGCTCCGTCTCCTTTTCAGCTAGCGCAATCAGGCGCTCCAAACGCTGCAAATAACGAGATTGCAGGAACGGATCGAGAAGCATCGAGAGGAGAGTTGGCGTAAACGAAAACGTCAGGCGAAAATCCACCCCGTCCTCGACGAGGCCCTCGAGAACAAAGAGCAAAGGAAGGTAGACTTCCGTCAGGGCTTCATGGAACCAGCTCTCCTCGAGTGAGTCCTGATGCTCGGGATGCCGGACGAACGGCAGGTGGGCGTGAAAGATGATGCTGAGATAACCCTTTGACATTTCCTTGCTTGTAAAATCCCTAGACTACGTCGGAAGCCCCAGACTCGAGAAGGTGCGAAAGAATCTGGCGCCTGTTATCCTGAGCGCTGCGAAGGATCACCGCAGTTTCCTATGTTGCGATGAGGCACGAACAACTGCGGGGATCCTTCGCTGCGCTCAGGATGACACATTCCTGCTTTCTTCCCATCTTCTCAAGAGCGGGAAGCAGGACAACTTTTGCTCCCTTATAACGACTTCTGCCCCGACGACAGACCCGCGCGAAAGCTTCTTTCGCTCAAATCGGTGAGGTCGGTGCGCAACTCCGCTGCGGCTTGGGATTTTTCCCTTTCTTCCTCTCCTGGCGACCACCAGGCCCAGTCCCAGCTTCGCTGCGGGTAAGACTCCGCGAGTCGCCGTTGCGTCGCTTCGTCCGGCACGTCGAGCGATAACCTCGTCCGCTCGAGTTCCCGGTCAATCCCGCCGTCATCCCCGGACTCGCCATAGAAAAGGCGGCTGTGGGAGGCCCTCGGATGTGCAGCCAACTTCGCTTCCTCGGCCGGATGCCCGGCGGACTCAGAGACAGGTTCCGAAACGCCCCAGGGTTCCAGCCCATTCACTTCCCGGGCTCGCGGTTCGGCCCAGTCCCGCGCGGTTCGCAAAGCCTCTCCAAGTCTCGGCAACCGCCCCGGAGGGGCCTGCGCCTTTTCCTCGGAAGGAGCGCTTTGAGATGTGCTCCTGGCCTCTGCCGGAGGGGCAGCCACCTCTGCGGGGGAGTGGTTGCCATCGACACGGAAATAGCGCTCTTCCGTCTTGTCCGACGGGCAAGTCTTGGGCATCTCCGCAACGTTGGAACGCGCCAGCAAACGGAACGAACCTTGACCCAAGTAGATCCCTAAATCGAGGCAGTAGGACTTGGCAGGATGCTCCAGGTGGACGTACCATTTTCCGGCGCTCAGAGCAATGGCAACCTCAAAACAGCTCGCGGAATTCAAGCTGTCAGGGTTCGCAGTCTCGTAAAACCTCAGCACCGGTCGTGCCCGCGGACCAAGCCGGCTGAATACCCTGCTCAGTTCTTCCAGGTCACGAGTCGAAAGCTCCCAGTAAACATAGAGCAGGTGGGGATTAACAGGCAGCAGGACGGCCTTTGTTTCTTCCTCGGCGCCCGGGATTTCCTCGTCTTCCAATTGCGCGCGCGCGTAAAGTTCCTCGCCATCCCGCTGCTCGCCGGATTCCGATTCGTCCGGGATCACGTCAGGCGACGCACTGTTGAGTAGCTTCGATTCCTCCTGACTGTTGTCCACGCTGGCCTCTCGATCAGAATGCTTCAGCCCTGCCAAACCCTCGACGAATCCCGCTTATTTGCCTGGCCCGAAGGACTTCCACTCCAAGCGACAATCCCCGCATTTCAGCGCTCCGTAGACGTTATAGTAGGTGCTGTAACCCGTGCTCGTATCGGACTTGGCAAGCGTCATCTCATCGTGAATATGTGCGTGCTGATGACAGAGGGCACGGCCACAGGCAGCACAGACTCCTCTTGCCTCTTGTTCGCAAAACCAACACTTCATAAAGAAAAGTCTCCTTCTTGAGCACTTGAGCCCACCCAGTAGCCAGATTTCAAATTCCGGGAGCTACGGTCAGTGCGAGTCCTCAGGCGGAGCATTTTCGCGCGCCGAGAATATACCTGATTATAGTAGTACATCGTATGCTGTGGCCGCAACCAGCGGCGCTCGGCATCCAGGGCGGCGTCAAAGTCGCAGGAGAGTACGATTGAAGCGGACGACCTGGCGTCCCCCCCGCGTTTCCACTCGTCACGACAAGGGTAGGGCAAGCCCTACCCCTACGGCGCGCTGGTTCAGAGAAAAGCAACGAACGAACCGGGAATGTTGATGAAAACAAAGGCCGGCCCGCTACGGCAGATAACCAACTGCAAGACCTTGAGCAGGGCGGAGCGTTCATTTTCTTCTCCCTCAATACAAAAACTCGGTCCCAAAGCCCTATCCCTGGGGAAAGGGTGGCCTGCGGCGGCGCTTTCATCCGCCGCCGCAGGCCGGGTGAGGGGTTGGTTCTGTTCCACACAGACATTCTTTCCCTCTTTCCTCTCAGGTAGCTCAGAGTCCTGGCGAGCCTCTCCGTTCCGCCGGAATTGCGGCGCGGTTATCAGACGCTTTGGCTCTCGGCGAAGGAATAACCCCTCACCCGTCACGCTCCGGCTGATGACACCGCCGGAGCCTGACACCCTCTCCCCAAGGGAGAGGGCTCTTCGTGACTGGGGGCGGGCTCCCCTAAGTCCTCGGCTGGCGCAGATCTGCTTTCCAAGGTCTGCGGATTCTGCGGTTGGTCCTCAGAACTCTTGCTTTCCAAAGTCTGCGGCTCTTGCGTTTGGGCCGCCGGTTTCCGCAGGCTCAGCAGCAGCTTGACCTTGCGATCAATCGCGCGGTCCAGCAACTCTTCCCGCCGCAGCAGCATCCTCCACTCTTCGCCCGAGGGAGCCAGGCACGCGTCGCGCTCGATGGCCGTCTTCTCCTCGTTCAGCTTCTCTTCGTACTCGAACTCCTGCTCGACTGCGGCCACCTCGTCCGC
>Ga0181535_10005502_pt1 | contig 13525 bp, 10 predicted proteins | sample PEATcosm2014_Bin_44_FD_119774 | JGI IMG/M metagenome (GOLD analysis project Ga0181535, IMG submission 119774) | Peatland microbial communities from MTU Mesocosm Facility, Houghton, MI, USA - PEATcosm2014_Bin17_30_metaG | ecosystem: Environmental > Terrestrial > Soil > Wetlands > Peat | place...
GTAACCGTTCACACCCCCGTAGACGCGGCGTCTCGCCGCGTTTCTCGGCGTTATCCGGGCCTATTCGCCCGCACAAAGCGGCGAGACGCCGCTTCTACGGTCGCCGACCCGTGAACGGTTACGCGGTGGACAGATGGTCGAACTGGACACGTTGATCGACCCATCGCTCCGTTACACGCTCCAGGGCGCGACAATCAACGACCTTGGGCAGATCGTGGCCGACGGCATGGACGCCGCCGGGCAGCCCGTTGCCGTCTTGCTGACGCCGGTCCCCGAGCCGTCCGCCCTCGTCCTCCTCGGCCTAGCGGCCCTCAGCTTGCTCGCACGGGCACGTCTCTTGGCCGCCGCAGCCGCCGCCGTTGAACGGGGAGGATAAAGGGGTCGGGAGTCTTTATTTCGGCTATCTTTCACGGAGAGGGTGAAGATAGAGGGAACAGTGACTCCCGGCCCATTTATCTCTCTCATTTATCTCTTCCCAAGACCGTCCCCGCGGACGGTCGCCAATGCTTCAAAGAGATCGTCCGACGATTCGTATTGCTTCTCAGTCGAAGTCGGTCACGCCTCGCGTACATAGCCGTCACGGTGGGAAGAGTTTACTGCCGGAATCCGAGCAGGCGTCAAATGGGAGATGCTTGCAAAAGACCATCTGCCCCGGTTGGACAATTGACATCAGCCGCCGACGGCGGTGAGTTCGTCCCTGAACCCATCAGCGTTCGGGCAATCAGTGACTTTCACGGCCACGGTGACGCCCCGCTCGGGGACGTTCGACAACGGCGGTACGGTACAGTTCGCGGTGGACGGAAGCAACTTTGGTGCGCCGATAGTCCTCAATGGTGGCATCGCCACTATCCGAGACTCGGCCCTGGGAGCGGGCACGCACAATATCACGGCCACCTATAGCGGCGACGCCAACTTCAGCACCAGCGGCGGCACGCTCAGCGGCGGCTAAACGGTCGTGGGACCAGTGAGCCTCTCCCAGTCCACGATCGCGGTGTCGCCCGCCAATATCGCACTAAGGCAGCACGCAGGAATTGGTCTACCCGCGCCACAGTGCCAACCCCTTGATGATGCGGTGGGACTGGGATCGGGTGGGTATTTCGTTTCCTGCGTGCTGCCTAAATGGCACGACCGCGGTGACGTTAACCGCCCGAGATGCACTTGGCCGCCAAGAGCTGAGCGGAGGATTGACGGTCGTCTTCAGCCTGGGCACCGGCGGTGCCGGCGGAACCTTGAGCGCCGTCACGGACCACGGCAGCGGCACGTATACGGTCACTTTCACGGGGACCACGGCCGGCAGCGACACAATCAAGGCCACCATCGGGGGTCAGGTCGTCACCTCGATCCGGCCTACCCTAACGGTGACGGTTTCTTCTTAAACGGCGGACCCAAGTCGCGGGTCTTCTTGGCGACAACCCGGATTTCTGCCAGCGCGTCTGCAATCTCGCAGTGGGCCCGGTAAGTCTGACAGATGATCAACGCCCTGGCCGTGCCGAAGTCGGCGGGGGCCATGGAACCGGGGCCGCCGACATCGTCCCAGGTCCTCGGCAAAACCGTGGATTTGATCGAGCTAATCAATGAATCGTGATCGTCCCACAGCTTACCCTTCCTGTCGCGGCACACGACCATGTCGGCAACATCGAAAACCCTGGTAGTCAAGTGGTTCTCGGCTTCCTCAGGCGTGGTGACCAGCAACACTTCGTCGTCGATGATCCACGTCAGTTTGAGGTCCCTGAGCAACAAGTCCGGCGCCGACCGCAGGGAGACCCCTTTCAGGCTCTTCGTAATGGGCGTGTCCGGTGCGATCCCTGCCTCATTCAGGGCTTTAGTGTCGAGCTGAATCGCAAAAGGGTGCCCCAACATTTTGGAATGATGGTCCACGAGGTAGTCGATCACGTCGGTCAAGGGCTGGTCGGTAAAGCTGAACTCAGTCGGCTGGGTCAGCGCCTGCTCGATGACCGCTGTGTTGCCCGCCCGCGGGTAGCGGCTGAACGACGGCGGGTCGTGACCTTTCCTTGACCGCCGGCTTGGTTCGGGCCGCCTTTTCGTCGTGGCAGGAACGCCTGTCTTTCGCCGTGGCGGACGGCGGTTGTTTGACCGTTGGCTTGTCCGCCGCCAGGACCGACGACATGGCTAAAAACCCCAGGGCGGTGCCCAGAACGACCATCGCGAACGTGCGCGACATCGGGCTTCTCCTCTCGTGAAACGAGGAACGACCGCTTCTCGCCGGCGGTGCTCCGGGCCGCCGACGACAGATACCGATTATCCTAACAGGTGATGTCAAAAACCTCAACCAATTCTCCTCGTCGGGGATTTCGCTCGGATGGATGGCGGGGCTTGCCGATGGCTTCGGAGGGGACCAGGGCGGGCATCGCCTCGGCGCCCGGCTATCGACCCCGTGTTCGCGCCTCGAAGCAAGATGCCAGCCGTCGCCCGAGTCTTTCGCCGTTGCGTTCTGTCAGCCGCCCAAGAGCATCTTGGCGAGTCGTGCCCGATCGGTCGGCGAGCGGGTTTGCAGGGCAGCGGCGAGCTTGGCTAGTGGGTGGCCGGGATTGATGCCTTCGTGCTTTCCCTGGTATTCGGCGTTGCGTGCCTCAGTGGCGAGCGTACCCTGGTCAACAGCCGTCGAGGGAGCGGCGTCCTTCGGCGTATCCACAGTCGAAGATCGGCCCCATTGGCACGTGCTGACCGGCGGGATTCTGCAAACGGTTTTGCGTCCGGTGGGACTGAAGCATTTCGCGGTGCTGCCGAAGCGTTGGATCATCGAGCGAACGCTTGCCTGGTTGGCTCGTTATCGCCATGCAGCAAGGATTGCGAGAACACCGCCACCTCCACCTCCAGCGAAGCGTTCACCTGCATCACCGCGATTTTTTCTGCCGCCACCCATGGGTGGCCATCGATCGCCACGGAAGTCTGCTTCCGCATGCTCTTCGTGGCTTATCCCTGCCATGTCAAAACGATTCCAAGGTCGAATCCTGTCGCTCCCGAACCGATTCTATCGGTTGATCTGATTCTGCGGGTCTTGCGCGTACCCCACGCTCGCCGGCCAGCCGCGCGACCCTTAGTACGGGCAACCTATAGTTTCTCAGGTGATGCCGTCTGATATTTTCAGCGCCATGCCCCGGCGATACCCGGGCAAACTTGCTGCACCGGGCGTTTGTACACACTGCAGAGACAAACGATGTTCGGCTGGATCACCATCAAGAAAGACGAAAGTGAAGTTTTCGTCGAGTCCACCAACGTCGAAGAGCTGCGAGCTCGGCGTGTCTGGCGATTCCTTCTGGTGACCTGGTTGACGTGGATCGTCAACGGCTTCTTCGTATGGTATCGCGGCTATAACGCGGCCGCGGCGGTCTGTTTCATAGCCTCTTTCGCTCATCTCGTCATCGTGGTGTCGTTCTGGAACCACGCGAACTACCGCCGCATCATGAATCTGAACCTGGTCGCCAGCGGCGTCGGGTTGTTCCTGGTTTCGATTAGCGACTGGTCCGTGGCGGTAACCATGCTGTACTGCCCGGTAGCCATCGTGGTTGCTTCGCAGATCGTCGGCGTGCGTGCCGCCTTCTATTGGCTGGTGGCCAATCTGGTCCTCTTCGTGATGTACTACACGACGATGTACGGGCTCCACGGCACGTTCTACACGTCACGGTTGGACGAATTGTTGATCGTTGCCGGCGTTGCCGTGTGTACCTTCTTCTGTTGTCAGCAGGGCGAAGAGTACTACCAGCGGCGCATCAGAAACCTGATCGAACTCAGCCAGGATCTTGAGAAGAAGAGCGAGACGCTTCGCCATCTTGCCACGACGGATGCGCTGACCGGCTTGATCAATCGGTTCCAGTTTCAAGAGATGCTGAGAGAAAGAGTCACGCACGCCTGTGCCGTATCGGAACGGATGGTGCTCTTCATGCTCGATATGGACGGATTTAAGGAGATCAACGACACCTTAGGCCACCCGGTCGGCGACAAGACGCTCGTGGAAATTGCCTGCCGTTTGCGGGCGGCGTTTGGAGACCGCTGTGACGTCGCGCGCCTCGGCGGAGATGAATTCTGCATCATTTACCCGCAACTTCGCGACCGAGACCAGGCCGAATCGATCGCCGCGGATATCTGCAAAGTGCTGACGCGACGATACTCACTGGAAGAAGCGGAGTTCCCCTTGGGGGTCAGCGTGGGCTACTCGTTCTGTCCGGACCATACCCAAACGGACCACGATCTGCTGGCATTTGCCGACACGGCGATGTTCCACGCCAAGGAGCATCGACTGGGACACGCGTGCTACGAAGCCGAGATGACGAATCGCCTGGTCGAGTACCGAAAGGTGCAAGAGCACCTGTCGCATGCTCTGGAACGAAACGAGTTCTTCCTCGTGTATCAGCCGCAAGTCGACGTGCATCTCGAAGAGGTCACCGGCGTTGAAGCGCTTCTGCGATGGCGCCACGACGGAGAAGTGGTACCGCCGCAGCGATTCATTCAGCTCCTGGAAGAAAGCGGAGAGATCATTCCGGTGGGCAAGTGGGTCGTCCATGAAGCCTGCCGGCAGCTCACAGAGTGGACCGGCGCAGGCTATGACATCAAGATCTCCGTCAACGTCAGCACCGTACAGTTCAAGGATGAAGACTTCTGTCAGAGCGTCGCGGATTCCATCGCGGAGTGGGGCGTCGACCCGAGGAACCTGGATCTTGAAGTCACGGAAGGTCTGCTCATCGACGACATCCAGCAGGCGGTGACTCGGCTCGACGCAATCAAGGAAATGGGCATCAGTATCAGCATCGATGATTTCGGCACCGGGTATTCATCGTTTGCCTATCTGCGACAGCTTCCCATTGATCGCCTCAAGATCGACCGGGCGTTTATCAAAGACATTCCGGAGGCGGATGATGGTCAGATCGCCGCGACGGTGATCGTGCTCGCCAAGGCGTTAGAGCTTAAGGTCCTCGCGGAGGGAGTGGAGACGGAGGCACAGCTCGCCTTCCTCAAGGAGCACGACTGCGACGAGTACCAGGGTTTCTATCTGAGTCGTCCCGTCTCGGCCGCGCAAGTCGTCGAGTACTTCAGTCGACGTACATCTTGCGTAGCCGTCTAGGCTTCGCGCGGCCGAACCGTACCACGCGTGCGGACCGTACAACGCGTGCGGACCGTACCACGCGTGCGAACTGTACAACACGGGCGACCGTCTCATCCCTACTGGGAGGGTAAAAAAATCACTGTTTTCTTACAAAAAAACAGTGGAATGACGGCGGCGCCGTGTTAAAATGCCGGCTGCTGTTTCGGCCGCAATTCTTGTCAAAGATGGAGCCGTGTATGCGCGACGACACTCTCAAACGAGTTGTGGATTGTATAGCAGCCACCACACGTTATCCGACAGAACTGCTGGCTGCCGACGCGGAATTGGAGAACGGACTCGGCATTGACTCGGTGAAGCGGGTCGAGATTGTCGTAGCTCTCGGCGAGGAGTTTGGGCTTGATCTAGTGGCGCAAGCCGGCACCCCGTCGGCCCGCACGATCGCCGACATTGCAGACTTGATCGACGGTCTGCTGAAGAAAGGCGGCGAGTCGGAACAACCTGTGCAGGGTGTTGGCGAGGAGGAATCGCCCCCCGCCCGGGCTGGCGTTGTTTCTTCTGCGGTCCAAGTATCAATGCCGCAGTCCCTCCCCTCGCCCCATTATCTCGGCACCGTTCGCGAGGCGGAGCCGGCAACAGCCAGCAGGCCGCTGAGCGACCGTGTCGCCCTGGTAACGGGTTCTGGGCGAGGCGTCGGGCGAACCATCGCCCGCCTTCTGGCCCGCCGTGGCGCGACGGTGATCGTGAATTCCTTTCACTCTCGCGAACAAGGGGAGCAGACAGCGGCCGAAATCAACGCCGCAGAGGGAAAGGCCGTCCACATTTGGGGCTCGGTCGCCAACCCGGACCATGTCGATGAGATGTTCAAGCAGATCGAAAGACAGTTTGGTCTCGACATCCTCGTGTGCAACGCGTCGGACGGTCGCATCGGGTCCTTCCTGGAACTCACCGCGCAAGACTGGGAACGAGCATTTCGGACCAACGTATCGGGGCATCACCAATGTGCGGTCCGCGCGGCCGAACTGATGCGTCCCCGAGGCGGCGGCGCGATCGTTACCATGTCCGCGGTGGGCGCCCATCAGTTCGTCGACGGTTTGGGCTGTCAAGGAGTGGTCAAGGCGGCCGTCGAATCGTTGACCCGCTATCTTGCCGGCGCGCTGGGACCCAGCGGCATCCGCGTCAATTGTGTTGCGGGCGGCCTCGTCTATGGCGAATTGTTGGCGAAGTTTCCCGAGTCGCGGGCCATTCAGAACCACTGGGAATCGATGACACCGGACGGGGAACTATGTACCCCCATGGATTTGGCTCAGACGGTTGCCTTTCTCGTCAGCGACGAGGCGCGCGGAATCAACGGGGCCGTTTGGATGGTGGACCACGGGTTCTCGGCAACGGCAGCGGGGCAGGTGCAGCATCGCGTTTCGCGGATTTCCGCCTAGCGCGGTTGCTCGAATGGTCAATGGATGGGGGGATATCATGCACTACTTTGCCACCGCATACACGATTCACTTCGACGATACGATGGCTTATGGAAGTCATCACTTCCTTACATCGTTCAAGTTTCAATGCTTTTCCCGAGAGTCGTTCCTCTTCGGCGAGCATATCTTCGACGTAGAAAGCGTGCGGAAAGCGCTGGCCGGCATTCATTTACTGACGGCGGACGCCTATGCCCGCAATTTCAATCCTGCAATGCTCGGGGACCGCGTCGCCATTCTGCTGACGATCGAGGAATGGCAGCGGGCAACCGCCAGATTCTGCTTTCGAGTGATCGGCGCCCAAGGAACGCCCATCTGCGCCGGTTTTCAGTCGTTGATCTCCGCCGACGCCCGCACAGGCAGGCCGATTCCCTGGCCGACGCCTCTTTGGGATGTCATGCAGAAGCTGAGAGCCATGGAGGAGCCACCGGCGTCCGAATCGTTTCGCGAAAGGGTGCTGGCCGGCGGAAGCAAGGTTGACTCGCTGTTCGGCGATGTGGAGCGGAACACGGCCATCCAGTATCTTGCGGAGCGTTATCCCAGCCCCAAGTTGATGCCGGCCGCTCAACCCGTGACCGTTGCCGCCCGTGGCTCCCCGGAGGGCTTAAGTGGCGCCGGTTCGCCGGAGCCCGCGCTGGAGGCCTGGGTATTTGCCGGGCAAGGGGCATTCGACGCGGAATTGCTGAGCGCGCGCGTTGCAGCCTACCAACGGTCCGACCCGTCCGCCCGTCGGGAACTCGAACAGTGCGCGGCCATTACGCAGGAACTGGTCGGCGGGGATGCCCTTGCGATTGTTAGCGGCAGAGGGGCAGCATGCTTGGCGGCCGTGGAGGCAACGCCCGCCTTGTCCCAGTTTGCGATCCACTTGCAGAATGTGCTGGGCGCCTATTTGAGGCAGTCCCGCGGCAATACCCCCGGCATCTTGATGGGGCACAGTTTTGGAGAGATCGCTGCCTTTGGCGTCGCCGGTTGCTTCGACTTGCCGACCGGGGTCCGCATCGTTTGCCAGCGCGCGCGTGCCATCGCCGAGCATGCGCCGCCAGATGGCGGGCTGCTGGCTGTCATGGCCGATCGGGCAACGGTCGCGACGGAAGCGGCGTTGAATGGTCTCGAGCAAGTCCTGGTCGCTGGACGAAACCATGAACGGCAAACCGTGGTTTCGGGGCCACGCGGCGAACTGGAGCGACTGCGCGACTGCCTGCAAAGGATCAAGATCCAATCCGTCGCCATTCCCACGCCGACGTCCTTTCATCATCCGCGCTTGCGGGCATCGGCGCTGGCATGGCTCGAGTGTCTGAAGACGTTGCCGCTCAAGGGGCCCTCGTGCCCGCTCTACTCGCCCATCGGTCGACGATTCATCGCGCCGGACGAAGACATCGCGACCCTATTGGCGAGCCAGCTTGTCCGACCGTTCGATTTCCAGGGTGGGGTCTCCGACGTGACGGAGGCGGGCGCGACGAAGTTCGTGGACTGCGGATCGACGGGGTCGCTGGCGAAGATTATCGCGAAAGCCGGCGTCGAGGGCCTCGATGTCATCTGCGTCGGCAGGCCCGACGACAGCGCAGCCAACGCGAAGCGTTCTCCCGGCCGGTCGGACGCCAACAGCCCCGGAAGTCCGCAGGACCGCGGCCAAGGACAAGCGCGCGAACTCAGCACGGCGTCGGCGGAACAGCGGAACGGTGAAAAACGCAGGCCTCCGCGCGTGGCGATTGTCGGACAAGGATGTATTCTGCCGGCGGGTGCCTCTTCTCCCGAGCAACTGCTGGCGGCCATCACGGAGCAGCGAAACGGCATTGTCGACCAGCGACGGCTCGATCCGCACTGGGAGGAGGATTTCTACTCCGCAAAGCTCGTCCCCGATCGTTCGACCTCTTACCTCGGGGGCAGCATCGAAGACCGTGAGATCGTGGCCCCCGCCGGAATCGACCAGGGGACCTTCAATCGATTCTCGCGGGCGCAACGTCTGCTGTGCATCGCACTGGCGCCCTGCCTTAAGTCGTTGAGGGATGCCGAGCGTGTGATGTGCTTTATCGGCGCGACAGCGGATGGATTCGAAGATCAGGATGCTGCGTCCGCGCTGCGGCTGGCGGGAATTGATCCCACGGATCGCGTTGTCGATGAGCAGATGAAATCGGCGCGTTCGGCGTTTCAGGAACCATACGGTGCCGTCCGGGAAGTGTTTGATCGGATTGTTCGTCCCGGGCTGGAGATCACCTTGGTCGATGCCGCGTGCGCATCGTCTCTGTATTCCGTTGCCTTAGGCATGCACGCACTCGAGACGAACCAGGCGGACGCCGTGATTGCCGGCGGGGTCTTCTGTCCGGGGCCGGGCACCGCCTGTCTGTTTTCCCAGTTTCGAGGCACGACCGCGACCGGTTGCCGGCCCTTTGACGCAAATGCCGACGGCGTTGTTTTCTCGGAGGGTGCCGCGGTCGTGACCCTCCGGCGAGTTGCCGATGCGGAGCGGCTGGGACTGCCCATCCAAGCGGTCGTGCGCGGCGTTGGGCTTTCCAGCGATGGCAAGAGTCCGGCAGCCAACGTACCGCAAACCCGCGGCCAGTTATTGGCGCTGAAGCGCTGCTATGAGAACTACGGCATCGATCCCGCTTCCATACACGCGGTCGAGGGACATGGCACCTCGACTCCGGTTGGCGACAACACGGAAGTTGAAACCCTGCGGCAGTTCTTCGCTGGTCGCGTGAAGCAACCGATCATGCTGCACAGCCTGAAAGGTCTGCTTGGCCATGCCGGCTGGGCGGCTGGAACCGCATCCATGATCGCGGCCTGCCAGTACCTGCGTCATGGTGTCTTTCCGGCGCAGGCGAACCATCGCAAGCCGTCGGAAGCATTGGTTCGTTCTGCCGCCACGCTGACCGTACCAATGCAGGCCCGCCCGTTGCCCTCTCGCGGCCAGCGGATCGCGGTCGATGGTTTCGGCTTCGGCGGCTCGAATGCCCACGTCGTACTGGACGGCTACGCTGGACCAACGCAAGGCCGGCCGCAGGACGGGGAACCGCCGGCGACCACACAAGATGATGAGTTGGTGCTGGTCGCCTGGCACGAGGTAGCTCCAACTCTTTCGACAAAAGACGGCTTGCGGTTCGATCGAGAACGTGTAAGTCTGTCGAAAAGACACGTATTGTTGCCAGACCTCGTGGACGACATGGATGTCAGCCAGAAGCTGGCCGTATTGCTGGTCGAGGGAACCATTGCGAAGCTGCCGCATTTTGATGCGGCGCTGCAGCGCGAAACCAGCGTATTGCTGGCGCAGAGCGGCAAGAGCGAGCGCGGCGTGGGAGCAACCCTGCGAGTGCTCGATGCGCGGTTGCGCCGAAAGTTTGCCGGACTTGACCACATCTTGGCACCGGCGACAGTCGCCAGCGCTTCCGTGAGACCTTCGGGGCCGTACACGCTGCAATGCATGATGCCGAACGTGGCCGCGGGCCGCGCTGCACTGCAAATGGATCTCAATGGTCCGAACTTCGTCATCGATGCGGGCTCGAACTCTCTGGAGGCCGCCGCGGTTGCGGCTTCTCTATTACTGCGTGCCGGAGATCACGGCGGCACGAGACTTGCCATCGTCACCGCGATCAACACGAATCCGTGGCGCGTTCCTCTTCGTGATTCCTCGTTGCCGGAGGAAGAATATGCCGCGGCCTTCGCGGTAACTTCGCGCCGTTACGCCAAGGAATTGCGGCTGAGCGTCCTAGCGCCGATGGAGGAGCTTCTCAAGACGAACTGCAAGTGCGCCGATGATGAAGGAGTTTCGACGACAACGGCGCACAAGGTGCGGAAGTTGCTCGATCGCCTCCGCTCGGCCGCAAACGCCGAGCCGAATGCGCCGGCCAAGTCGGAAGCGCCGGCCAACTCGGACGCCGCTTCGCCCACGGCGACGGAGTTCCCCATCCATGTCCCCGTATGGGTCGAAGCTCCCGCCGAAGACCGCCGAACAGATTCGGCGAATGGCCATGAGACGGCGATTGTGGCGATCGTTCCAGCACGTCAGGATCGTATTGCGGAGATCGCCAAGACGCTGCCGAAATACGCAGGACGCTGCCGAATTGTCGTCGTTGGCGACGGCGCAGCGGAGGTCGTCTCGCGCATCGACGACCCGCACGTGATCGCCGCCGACTTGGCCGGCGAGAGCGCAATCGACACGGTACTGGCCGAGATCGATCGATTTGGTGCGGACGTCATTCTCGCGCTCGAGTCAATTACTGCGTGGGACCGGGTCGAGAGTCTCATCAGGCTGGCAACCGACAACAGTCTCTGCGAGCTGCTGTTTCTGATCGCGCAACGCAACGTAGCTCGATTGAAACGAGGGGAACTCGAGTTGTGGGGGCTGTTTCCCGACGGGTGGAACGGTGCGGTTCATGCGGCCACGGGCCCCGTCGTGGGATTGCTCAAGGCAATTGCCCGCGAAATCGCCGGCGCGCGCGTAGGCGTCGTTAGCACCCGAGGCCGCACGCTGGGCGAGGCCGTGGAATGCGTGCGGACCGAGCGATCTCAGGACAATTCTGAACCGGAAGTCGTTTACGACGGCACGACGCGACTGGTACGGCGACTCCGCGAAGCACGCCACGTGACCGAAGGCGTTGCGCGGCTCGAACTGGATTCCCATTCCGTCGTTGTTGCTACCGGCGGCGCCCGAGGAGTAACCGCGGTTCTCGTGGATGCACTGCTCAGGGACCATCATTGCACCGTTGTGACACTAGGGAGGAGTTCGCTGGAAGCCGGTCCTGCAAACGTGGACGACCCGCAGGTCGAACGAGACTTTTACACCCGGTTCATGCGGCAACACCCGGGCGCCTCGGCTGCGGAGATGAAGCGCGAATTCGAGGAGACGCGGGCCCGCTGGGAAGCGCATCGCACGATCGAGCAACTTTCCGCCCTTGGCGGTCGAGTGGAGTACATGGTCGCCGATGTGACGGATCGCGACCAGGTTGCCGGCGTCATTCGGCAAATCGTGTCGAAGTACGGTCGGATTGATCTTCTGGTGCATGGCGCAGGCGTCCAGATATCAACGCGTCTGGAAAACCGCCGCCTGGCCGAATTCCGACGGACCTTTTCCGTCAAGGTAGGGGGACTGCGGCATCTCACCGATCAGTGCCGCATGCAACTCGGGAAGACGGTGGCCACCCACGTACTGACGTCGGCCTACAGCATTTTTGGGAATGACGGCCAGCACGATTACGGTGCGGCGAACGAGACGCTGGATCGACTCTGCGGAATGTCCCGCGCGCCCGACGGTTCCAGGTGGTCGAGTATTGCGTGGCTGGCGTGGGACGGTATAGGGATGACGCGCGGCAGCGAGTACCGCACGCTTTCCAAACGGCGGGGGCTAGCCGGATTGACCGTAGAGGACGGGCAGAAGATATTCCGCAGGGTCCTTGCCGGACGGACCAACGCGGACATCAACGTGCCGTTGTCGGTCACGGAACACTCCAGGTATGAAATGGCGACAATTCCGCCGCCCTATGCAGACGCGGACGGTCGCATACTCGAACGACGCGTCGAATTGTCAAAGATCGATTTCCTTTCCTATCACAAGGTTCGCGGCGTTCCTACCCTGCCCGGTGCTTGGATTCTGGACCTCATGTTGACGGCCGGACTGGAACTTGGGTACGGCGCTGCCCCCATCACTTCGGTGACGGTCGGAGACGCGAAGTTCCATCGGTTCGTAAGGGATGCGGAAAACGAGCGCAATCTCCGTGTTGTCGCGCAAGTGGCCGGCGATCGGATCGCCGTTTGGATGATCGGCGACATCTGTCATCCCGCGGGGCCGGTGCTGTCCAAGGATGTCGTGTTTGCTCAGGCGATTCTGTCTTTCGAGCACATGGCCGGGGGAATGCGGCGGCCGCTGCAGGGCATCGATGGTCAGGGATTGCACGGTAGCGACCAGCGACTCGGAGACCCCTACTGCAGTGGACGACGTGAAGACATTGCGTTGTCCGGTCCGTTCGATTGCTTGCGCGACATAGCCATTGGCCCAACCGGCCGTCGTGCCCGCTTTGACCCTGGTCAGTCCCCTTTCGCTTCGAACAGCATACCGGCACTCATGCTCGACGCGGTTTTACGTGTAAGCGCGATGTACGCGGTCCACGGGCGGAGCGATCTTTACGTGCCAGTGCGGATTGGGCGTTTGGTGCTTCCCATCGGACCGCACGCGAGATCGTTTTCGGCCTCGCCGCGGGAGATCCGCGCAACCACCCCGAGAGTCGAGAACGGTCACGTGTGGTGTGATCGATCCGCAGTGCTCGATGAAAACGGTGCGGCCAGGCTCGTGGTTGAGGATGCATACGCAACGCGACTTGGAAACGGCGGCCCGGAAGTGTAGAAAGGCGTGCCTTAGGCGGCCGTTCCCCTCCCGCCCGGTAACACTTCCGGTAACATTTGCCCGGATTCGGCCGAAAACGAGGAAAGCCCGGAAACCATAACTGATTGCCGGCATTTTCCTTACGTTCGCGAGGGCGACGGGAATCGAACCCACAACCACCGGATCGACAATCAACCGGGCATGAGTTGCAAGCCGCAAATCCCCAAGACGTTACGCCGACGCCTTCGCCGGTTTGCACCAGGGTTTGCACCAGCGAACCGGAAAACGATAACGCCGGTACCCTCGAAGCCGCTTCGCTCGGCGTCGCCACAAGCCGCCGACCAGGGCAACAAAGGCGAAGGGATCGACCAGGCCGACGCCGGTGGCACGGCTGGCGCGACACGGAGCCGGTCGGCACGCGAGAACGTCGCAAGTGCACCTGGCACGCCGGGTGGGAGTGACAGACCGAACCATCCGAAACGTGCTCGGGCAACTTGTCGAAAAAGGGCTGTTGCGGGTAGTGTACCGGAGAGGGATCGGGCGCGGGGCATCAAGGTGTCGTGTTCGATCTGTACCCCCCCGATGGATAGCAGAAAGGGCTGTTTCCGGTTGTAACCGGAAAATCCGCGTCATTTACTGCGGAAAGAGCTGTTTCCTACGTCCCATAAGGGACCATAA
>Ga0181535_10005503_pt1 | contig 13524 bp, 13 predicted proteins | sample PEATcosm2014_Bin_44_FD_119774 | JGI IMG/M metagenome (GOLD analysis project Ga0181535, IMG submission 119774) | Peatland microbial communities from MTU Mesocosm Facility, Houghton, MI, USA - PEATcosm2014_Bin17_30_metaG | ecosystem: Environmental > Terrestrial > Soil > Wetlands > Peat | place...
ATATCGTGGAAATTGTTCGTGAAACACGTAAACACAACAGCGTTCTTGTTGGCGCCGGTCCACGGGCAACACAAGCACTCGTCGCATCCAGCCGCGCCGCGGCCGTCCTTGACGGTCGCGATTTCGTGACCCCTGATGACATAAAAGAACTGGCTGTACCGGCGCTGGCGCACCGCCTGATTCTGCGTCCAGAGTTCGAGATCGAGGGATTGGGCGTCGATGATGTTATCCATCAAATAATGCAAGGAGTTGCCGTGCCAAGATGATCGTGCCTGCCAACAGACTTCTTTTTTGGGTTGCGGCTCTCCTGCCATTCACCGCGCTTGGCGCATTGGTGCCGCCGGCAGTTCCTATAACGCTTTTTCTCTATACGATTCTCGCCGTTACGGCGACGACTGACGCCCTTGTCGGATTCTTGAATAGACACGGTATCAGCATTACACTTCCGGAAGTTGTGAGGCTGTCAGTGGAAAAGGAAGGCGGCATCCCTGTCTCGATTAGAAACGACACCAACGAGTCGCGCGACATCCAACTCGGCCTTGCGCTTCCGGAAAGCATACATTCGGACGACGGCATTCTGACTGTGGCGCTTCCCAATGGCGTTGCGCAGTCGAGAGTCGAATGGGCCTGTACGGCGCACAAACGAGGAACCTTCATTGTGGATCGTTGCTATTTTTCCACTTCTTCGCCGCTTGGCTTCTGGAGCGTGCGTGGACACTCCCCATGCCGCATGGAAATCAGGGTGTATCCTAATCTTATGAATGAGAGGAAGCGATTGGCTTCAAGTTTTCTTCGGCGCGGCTATTTCGGAATGCACGCGCAAAGAAGGGTAGGCCAGGGCCGCGAGTTCGAGAAACTCAGGGAATATGCCCAGGGAGACAGCTACGAGGACATTCACTGGAAGACAACGGCGAAACGCGGCAGGCCTGTCACGAAGCTCTTCCAGATCGAGCGCACCCGTGAAATTTATGTACTTGTTGATTCATCCCGCCTCAGCTCAAGGTATTCTGGTACTGAACAGGCCCTTGAGTGCTTCGTTACGTCATCGCTGATTGTTGGGCTGACAGCTGAACAGCAAGGAGATCTATTTGGAGTTATCACATTCAGTGACAAGGTGAAGCGTTTCATAAGGGCCGGCAGCGGCAAGGCCCACTATAATGTCTGCCGAGATGCCGTTTACTCGCTGAAATCCGAAATTACCACACCGGATTTCGGAGAGCTCTTTACGTTTGTCAGGCTGAAACTCAGGCGCAGGTCGCTATTGCTGATTCTGACCGATCTTGGAGATCCTGTTCTGGCCGAGGGTTTTCTCCAGAACGTCGAACTGGTCAACAGGGAACACGTGGTAGTGGCAGTCATGATAAGGCCGCCAGGGATCGAGCCGTTGTTTTCGTCACCCAACGCGAAGACCATTGATGATGTGTACAGAAGTCTTGCAGGGCACATGATCTGGAATGATCTACGCGAACTTGAGCGCAATCTGGGGCATCATGGGGTTCGACTGTCAATTGTAGACAATGAACGCTTTCCGGCAGAGCTGGTTTCCCAATACATGAGCACGAAGGCGAGGCAGATTCTATAGGGGAAAGAAGGGGCACCCTCAGTTACTGGATGGCCGCAACGTAGCCGCGTCTGATAAGACGCGGTCCTTGCCGTATCCGGCGCGGCTACGGCAAGGAGGCCACTCTGAAACTGAGGCGACACGAAAGAAGACAGAATGATAGTAGATTTGAGAAAATTCATAAAGAACGAGGAAGAATGCTGGAACGAGTTGGAAAGCGTTCTGGATCGGATCGAGAAGAATCCGCTTGATCGGATGAGCGTAGCCGAAGCCAGACGGTTCCATTACCTGTACGAACGTGTTTCAAGCGATCTTTCGAAATTCGCCACTTTCGCTGTGGAACAGGGAACCAGGCGCTACCTGGAATCGCTTGTGGCGAGGGCTTACGGCGAGATCCATGAGATAAGGGAAACACCCCACAAGTTCAGACCAATCCACTGGTTTTTGACGGTGTTTCCCCAAACGTTCAGAACTCATTTGAAGGCATTTAATGTCTCACTTGCAGTAACGCTGGTCGGATGCCTGTTCGGTGGATTCATTGTAACTCTGGATCCTTCGGCCAAAGAGATCATTTTGCCCTATCAACATCTGCTTCAGCATCCGTCGCAACGCGTCGCAAATGAGGAAAAATCGCTGGCGAGAGATCGTTTGGAGGGACGCAAAGCACAAGGCGCGGCATGGTACATACAGAATAATACCCGCGTTTCTATAATCACCATGGCGATGGGTGTGACATGGGGAATCGGAACGCTGATCATGTTGCTGTCCAACGGCATAATCCTCGGCGCTGTGATCATGGATTACATTCTTGCCGGCGAAACGACATTTCTCGCAGGCTGGTTGTTACCGCACGGATCGTTCGAGATACCAGCGATTCTGCTTGCCGGCCAAGCCGGCTTCGTCCTTGCTGCCGCTGTGATCGGCTGGGGCAAACGAATCCCCATGCGAGACCGCCTTCGCCTTGTGTCGGGCGATCTTATGACGCTTATAGGCGGCGTAGCCGTGCTCCTCGTCTGGGCAGGCATAATAGAGTCTTTTCTGTCGCAATATCACGCGCCTGTCCTTCCCTATTGGTTAAAGATAGCTTTTGGAGTCCTGCAATTTTCCATGCTCGTTCTTCTCCTGTGCCGGTCGGGAAAACACGCAAAAAGCGAAGTCGAAACAAAGGAAATCTGAAGACATGGGTAGCCGTGACAAAACACTGGTCATCCAGACGCCGGAGGGAGTTGTATTTCCCCTCATAATAGCCAGCCCGATCGCCAGATTTCTCGCACTGGCCATCGATATCATTTGCGTATACTGCGTGTCCGGAATTCTGAGCGCCGCCTGTCAGTTAATGGGGCTGATTGACATGGATATAGCCGGCGCGTTCTGGATGCTGCTCTCGTTTGCCCTGTCTTTCGGCTACTTCATTGCGCTCGAATGGGTGTGGCAGGGACAGACGATCGGCAAACGAATACTCCATCTGAGGGTGATTGACGAACAAGGATTGCGGCTTCAGCCCAGTCAGATTGTCATCCGTAACCTCCTGCGTGTAGTAGATTGCCTGCCCGCTTTGTATTTACTTGGGGGCCTTGCATCCTTTCTGAGCCGGCACGGAAAGCGATTGGGCGATCTTGCTGCAAACACCATCGTAGTCAGCCAGCGGGCGGTTTCGGAGCCGGACCTCGACCAGATTCTTCCTGGCAAATACAATTCTTTCAGGGAACATCCTCATCTGGCCGCGCGCCTGCGGCAAAACGTGCTGCCACGGGAGGCTGGAATTGCGTTGCAGGCCCTGATGAGAAGGGATTCGCTTGAAGCCGATGCGAGGCTTTCATTATTCGCATTGATACGCACCCATATGGAAAATATAGCGAAGTTCCCGGCAGACGTGACGGATGGCGTGAGCGATGAGCAGTATGTGCGAAACGTTGCAGACATTCTATTCAGGTGATCAGGGATCGGACAGACAGAAAAAGTCTACTGCGTTACTCCCATGCTGCGGGCTCGTACGCCAGCCTGACGGGATTTAAGCAGCGCATTGTTGGTGTTGTTCTGCCGCATCCACTCGGCCATCGTCATACCGCCAAGCTGGTCATATCGCTTCGCATCATATCCGGACGATGCAGGTGGATTAGTTGCAACCGGTGCGACAACTGCAGACTCTACTGGAGCACTATTGTGCGAAGCCTTCGCACCGACTGCAATCCCGATGGCCAGCAGAATCACGCCGACTACTACCACGACGCCGAGCCATGTGTGGGAACCGCTGCCGCCATCACCAACCATATACCGCATCCGCTGCTGCACGATCGGCGAAACTACAGCCTTCGGTTTTGCCTCTGGCTTGGCTTTCTTATAAACCTTGATCTTCATATTCCTAGGATTAATTCTTAGGAGTTTATAACAGAAACGGTTTGCAAAATGCAACTCCGATAAAATTCGACACTTAATTTAGGAAAATCCTGATTGCCTTGTACGCAATCCCTAATCTATGTTCTTCGTAGACAATACTATGAAGGGCGAAACACAATGACCGCCATATGAATGCAATGGTTTCCATAGCAAAATGTGCCGAATATTCCACGAAACTGCACTTCTCAATGGAGAAGCTACTCTCAAACATCGGAGGAATTGGCGCATTCGTTAAGCCGGGGCAATCGGTCCTCATTAAACCGAATTTGCTCAGCGACGCCACCCCGGACCAGGCCGTCACAACCCATCCTGAAGTAGTACGAGCCTTGATTCGCATTCTTAAGCAGCATGGCGCCAAGCCATGCGTGGCCGACAGTCCCGCCAGTGTGGTCAAACTCGAACAAGTATGGGAACGAACCGGTTTTGGAGTCATGTGCGAAGAGGAAGGCGTTCCGCTGCTCAACATGGAGAAATCTGGATCCAGGATGTTTGAGGTCAACGGCTTCAGATTCGCAATAGCAAAGCCCGTTCTCGATGCCGACGCTGTCATCAGCGTTTGCAAGGTCAAAACGCATTCTCTTACAGTTCTCACTGCCGCTGTGAAAAATATGTATGGAGCTATTCCCGGATTCCAGAAGGCCATGCTTCACAAAATGCACCCGACACCAGCCGAGTTCGGGCGGTTGCTGGGTGCAATCTACGACACAATTCCGGCCACTCTGAACATTGCTGATGCCGTCTTCGGTATGGAAGGCGACGGTCCCGGGGCTGGCACGCCAATCCATCTCGGCTTCCTTGCGGCGTCAAGCGATGCCGCCACTCTCGATATCGCATTGTGCCGCATTCTCAAGATCAAGCCTGAGACTGTGCCATATCTCGCTCCATATATCGGGAAGCGCACCATAAACATTGCTGGCGAGGCCGTTGAAAATGTTTCGCCGCAATCATTCCGCCTCCCTGCCGCTTCGTTCATGCGGAACATCCCCCGCCCCATAATCGGGATTCTTAGACCGTTTGTCTGGATCCGTCCGGCAGTTTCCGAAAAATGCATTGTCTGCGGGCGCTGCGTGGCCGCCTGTCCCACAAAAGCGTTGACCATAGTTGACAGGAAGAAACCTGTTCTTGACCCTCGCAAGTGTATAGGATGCTGCTGCTGTCACGAGATTTGCCCCGAGAAAGCGATCTCCATGACTCAAAGCCCGTTGATTACTTTTGTCAGGCGCGGCAAGCCATTGTAGCTGTTTGGAAAGAGTTTCATGAGACATAGAGCAAAGCATATCTTCGAGTATGGTGCGCTGAGAGTTTTGTCGGCGCTGCTGAATGTGCTGCCATATCGGGGTGCCCTGTTAGTCGGATGGCTCGGCGCGTGGAAAGCGTTCTTCATTTTCCGTTTTCGAAGGAAGGAGGCCGAATCGCGAATCCGTAGTGTATTCGGCAATACTCTTTCCGACTCGGAGGTCCGCCACATAGCATGGCGCGCCTGGCGCAACATCGTCTTCAGCGGTGTTGAGATAATACGAGTCAAGAAGATCACGCCGGAGTGGATCGCCAGGGTGTTCGTCAACACGGATTTTCTACAAAAGCTCGCTGCGTATGGCGACACCGGTCTCGGCGCCGTGTTTGCCACTTGCCATATGGGTTCGTGGGAGCTTCCCGCAATAGCAGCTCACTTCTACGGCCTTCCTGTGTTCACTTTCGCCGCAAAACAGAAGAACCCGCTCGTTGACGAATACATGAACCGTCTGCGAACGAACCACGGCGTTGAGACTCTCATCCGAGGCTCCGGCGAGATTCGCGCGGTCTTGCGGAAACTCAAGGCCGGGCAGATGCTGGCCATCCTGCCTGACGTCAGGATGCGGACGCCCGGCGTTCGCGTGCCGTTCCTTGGCGGCGAAGCCAATCTGGGCGAAGGCATGGCGCTTTTCGCCAGGCATTGCGGCATCCCGATCGTTCCGTGCATTGTCACCCGCATCGGCTGGGCTAAACATCGCCTTGATGTCTATGATCCAATCCGGCCCGATCCTAATCTCGATAGAGACAAGGACATTACAAGAATGACCGCCGCCATGATGCAGATTATCGAAAGCGCCATCCGCAAAGATCCCGCTCAATGGTTCTGGTTCAACAAGCGCTGGATACTCGATCCGCTGGAGAAGTGAAGAAGCGGAAAGATATTTCTCCAGGTGTTACGATGCGGCGATGGCATTTCTTCTGGATTATGCGCCATCCAAAGTGTAAAGTCCTTAACGTCTTCAATTCAAACACGGAAGGATGTACCAGATGTGGGATTACACGGATAAAGTGCTTGATCATTTCAGAAACCCGCGGAACGTCGGCGTGATACCGGATGCCGACGGCGTCGGCGAAGTAGGTTCCATGGCTTGTGGCGACGCATTGAAGCTCACTTTCAAGCTCGGCAAGGACGGCCGCATCGCTGACGCTAAATTTCAGACTTTCGGCTGCGCAAGCGCAATCGCTTCGTCCTCTGCGCTCACTGAAATCATCAAGGGCATGACACTGGAACAGGCCGAAAAGGTAACAAACCAGCATATCGCCGATTATCTCGGAGGTCTGCCGGAGCAGAAAATGCATTGCTCAGTGATGGGCCGCGAAGCGCTAGAAGTTGCCATCGCAAATTACAACACCGGCGACACAACCAAGAAGATCCTTGAAGGCAAGGTCATTTGCACCTGCTTCGGCGTCACGGAGGAGGAGATCGAACGCACGATACGCGACAATAATCTCACAACTGTCGAACAGGTCACGAACTACACAAAGGCAGGCGGCGGCTGCGGTCAGTGCCAGCCTGACATTGAACGGATCGTCAAAAAGATCCAGGAAGAGCGGAAAAAAGCGGCCGCTGCCACCGCGCAGAAACCTCGCGCCATGACCGGCATGCAGAAAATTAAACTCATCGAAGAAACCATCGAGCGCGATATCCGCCCAATGCTCCAACGCGATGGCGGCGACCTGGAATTGATCGACGTCTCCGGCGACAAGGTCATCGTTTCCTTCCGGGGAATGTGCGCTGGCTGTCAGGCCGCGCATGTCACGATGAAAGATGTCGTCGAAGCCAAGTTGCATGAGTTTGTGTCTCCCGAAATCGTTGTCGAGGAGGCCAAATCGTGAAGACTGTATATCTCGACAATAATGCTACGACGAAGGTGGCTCCAGAAGTCATCGAAGCCATGATGCCGTTTTTCAAGGATCTATGGGGTAATCCGTCCAGCATGCATTATTTTGGCGGACAGGTTGCGAAATACATTGAAGCCGCTCGGCAAGAGGCGGCGACGCTCATCGGAGCCGATCCGTCGGAAATCGTATTCACGAGCTGCGGCACGGAGAGCGATAACGCCGCCATTTTTGGCTCCGCTGAGGCGGCCGGCTCCGGCATCCGGATCATAACGACCCGTGTTGAGCATCCTGCCGTGCTCGGTCCGTGCCGGCGGCTGAAGGAGCATGGCCACGAATTGATCGAACTCGGCGTTAATACGCCGGGCCAGATTGATTTCGATGAATTAAAGCAAGCTCTGGCCGGCGGCCCGGCCATTATCAGCATCATGTGGGCAAACAACGAGACCGGCGTCATATTCCCGATCGAGAAGATTGCCGCCATGGTCAAGGAAGCAGGTGGCGTTATGCATACCGACGCCGTACAGGCGATCGGCAAAGTGCCGGTTGACGTGCGCAAAGTCCCGGTTGATATGCTTTCTTTTTCCGGGCACAAGCTCCATGCGCCAAAAGGAATCGGAGTGTTGTATATCCGGAAAGGAACGAAGATAAAGCCGTTCCTCGTTGGTGGCCACCAGGAAAATGGACGGCGCGGCGGCACTGAAAATGTGCCGTATATCGTGGGCTTGGGCACAGCGTGTCAGCTGGCAGCCACAAACATGAAGGATGAAGCGACAGTCGTCTCCAAGCTTCGCGACAGGCTGGAGGACGGCTTGCTCAAGTCTTGCCCTGACGTGAGAGTGAATGGCGACCGGGATCATCGTCTGCCCAACACCACCAACATTAGCTTCCAGTACATTGAGGGCGAGGCTATTCTCTATCACCTCAGCGACCTCGGGATCTGCGCATCGTCGGGTTCAGCGTGCACATCCGGATCGCTGGAGCCGTCGCACGTTATAAGGGCCATGGGTGTGCCGTTCACAGCGGCGCACGGCTCGACACGTTTCAGCCTCAGCCGTTACAACACGCAAGAAGATATAGACTACGTCATTCAGCACATGCCAGCTATTGTCACCAAACTACGCGCCCTCTCGCCGTTTGTGAAGACATGATGGTGTCGTCAGCAATAAACTACGAAAGGCGCTAAAGACGCTAAAACGGAAGAATGGTCTTTATCTTTCAAGTTTTCAGCGTGTTTCGTAGTTGAATTTCATTTTTCGGATAAGTGCCTTTTGTCTTTTTCTTGCCAACTGAACTACGGTTCAGTTATAATGTGGGCATGGAAAAAAAGCCTATAACGATCTCTTCTTATCCACGCGCCATCCTGCATATTGACGGCGACGCTTTCTTCACTTCGGTCGAGCAATCCCTGGTTCCGTCTCTGCGCGGCAAACCGATTGTTACCGGTCAGGAGCGCGGCATCATCGCCTGCGCCAGCTACGAAGCCAAGGCACTCGGTATAAAGCGTGGCATTCCCCTCTTCCAAGCCAGACAAATCTGCCCTAACCTGGTAATTCTGCCCAGCGACTATGAGGCTTACGGGCTATACTCCAAACGAATGTTCAATATCATTCGCAAATACACGCCCATTGTGGAGGAATATTCAGTTGATGAAGCCTTTGCCGACATCACCGGCATGCGGCAAGTCTTCCGCTGCTCTTACGAGGAGATCGCTGCGAAAATCAGGGAAGACATCCACAAGGAACTGGGTTTGACCGTTTCTGCCGGACTCAGCCTTTCCAAGGCGCTCGCAAAACTCTGCTCCAAATTCCGCAAGCCGGACGGATTCACCGCCGTACAGGGCAAATTCATCCATATCCTACTCCAGCGCACGCCACTGGAAAAAGTCTGGGGTTTCGGCCCAAGCACCGTGGAACTTCTGACAAAACAGGGACTTCGCACCGCTTACGATTTTATCAGCCTCCCTGAATCGTGGGCGGAGAAAGTGCTGCACAAACCGGGCAAAGAAATGTGGAATGAATTGCGCGGAACTTCCGTCTGGAAAGTTTCCGAGGAAGAAAAGACGACTTATGGCAGCATCATGAAATCCAAAACCTTCACTCCCCCGTCAACCGACAAAGCTTTCGTCTTCGCCAAACTGGTCCGCAATGTGGAATCCGCCTTCATGAAAGCCCGCCGCTACAAACTCAGGCCAAAAACGATCGGCGTGGTTCTCCGCCATCAGGATTTCCGGCATGACGGACTTGAGGCAAAACTCAACAGGGCAACGTCATCCACGCTGGAAGTGATCCCACTCATAAAAGAAATGTTTGAGCAAATCTTTCTCCAGGGCTCGGAATACCGGTCAACGCTGGTGGTGCTGGCCAAACTGGAGAATGACAACATCGAGCAATACGAGCTTTTCCAGGACCGGCTGAAAATCGAAAGCCTCAAGAAAATTACAAGTGCGGTTGACGCCATAAACGAGCGTTTCGGCAAACACACCGTCTCCCTTGCCACATCCTTGTTTCTGACAACCAAACCGCGAAGCGGCCGGGACGGAATACCATCGCGACGAAGTAGCCTCACCTTGCGCGGCGAAAGCACTCGCCAACGCCTCGCCATCCCCCGCCTCAGCATAAAGGTGTGATGCCGATCCAGTTCAATCGTTTCCATGTCTTGTGTAAGTTCTTAAGAAGCGCTTGCACTTCCAAAGCTTTCGGGCTTATATGACCGTCAGAGTCTAGACAAATGAAGTCGAAATCGCCAATTTCGGGATCGGTACAAACAATTGGGGCTTGGTTACGCGACCTGCGCAAAGCTCGAAAACTCCCGCTTCGGTCGGTCGCAGCTGTAGTTCAAATGGATTCCACATTGTTGAGTAAGATCGAACTCGCGCAACGCTTGCCAACCGAAAAACAGACAAGAGCTCTGGTCAACTTCTTCAAAGTATCATTTGACGAGATGGAGGCAAAGCGTCTTGCCGAACACTTTACGGTTCACTACGGCCACAGTTCGGCGGCAAGGAAAGCAGCATGGCTGATCAAAGAACAATATGGGGAGTACGAAACGCACGGCAACGCAAGCCGACAAATCACCTCAACACGGTTTGACGTTCCTGCGATGCCCAGTAGCGATATTCTGAAGGAGATTGACGGTTTTCGTCGGATTGCAACAGATTTACTCGATCCAGTTCTGCGACGTGAAAGGGGTCAATTCATGACACCTCTGTCTGTTGCATCGTTCATGGCGTCTTTGTTTTCCAAGCCCCGCAAAGAACTCCACTTGCTCGACGCTGGAGCTGGCACAGGAATGCTATCTGCCGCCGCCATCTTTGGCGAACTTGCGCGGGATAACCCGCCACAAAGAATAACCGTCACTGGGTTTGAGATTGACCCAGCATTGACTGGATACCTACAGAAGAGCTACGCATACTGCGCCGAGGAATGCAGCCGGAAGAAAGTTGACTTCTCTTTTCGAATCATTGCGGATGACTTCATTTCCTACGCAAGCGAAGTTCTTCGAGCTGACATGTTTGCGCCGGCCAGAGACAAGTTCAACGCCGCCATTGCCAATCCACCCTATGCAAAGATCAAGAGTGATTCATCAACACGGCGCATGTTGCGGTCTGTTGGCATAGAGACGAGCAATCTCTACACGGCTTTTCTCGCATTATTGGCTCAACTCTTGGATGACAACGGCGAACTCGTGGCCATTACCCCACGTAGTTTCTGCAATGGTCCATACTTCAAACCATTCCGCGTTCAGTTTTTTGGTTTGATGTCCCTTCGCCAACTTCATGTCTTCGATTCGCGTTCTGAAGCTTTCAAGGATGACGATGTTTTGCAGGAAAATATTATCACTCATGCGGTGAAGACGCAGTCGCGTTCCGACTGCATAACGGTCTCGACCAGTGACGGCACCGCATATGGTGAGATAAGGAAGAGATCGTGCCCATACATGGATGTTGTCTCGCCTAAAGATGAAGACCAGGTAATTCACCTGACAACGGACGACATTCAGGAGAAATACAGATCCCAGATCACCAGCTTTCCCAATCAACTGCGCGACATGGAACTTACAGTTTCAACCGGCCGAGTCGTGGACTTTCGGACACGGGAATTCCTTCGTGCCGATCCCGGCCCCGGAACCGTGCCGTTGATTCATCCCTGTCATTTCAACGGCAGTTTCGTGTCATGGCCGAAAGCAAATGGACGCAAGCCCAATGCGATTATCAACAACTCGCAAACCAGAGGTTTGTTCTTGGTATCCGATGTCTATGTCCTAGTAAAACGCTTTACGTCAAAGGAGGAGAAGCGCCGCGTTGTGGCTTGCATCTATGACCCGTCACGTGTTTCGTCGAATCTCGTGGGATTTGAAAACCATCTGGACTATTTTCACATGAATGGCAAAGGACTGCCCATGGAATTTGCGAAGGGCCTCACGGCTTTTCTGAATTCAACAGTGGTTGATGCTTTCTTCCGTCAGTTCAACGGCCATACCCAAGTCAATGCGTCCGACTTGAAACGCCTCCGTTTCCCCTCCCGCTTGGAACTTGAAAGACTTGGTCGAAAGATTGGCGACAGATCTCTGGATCAGACGACATTAGACAAACTCATACGAAAGGAATTACTCTGAATGACCAAGCCAACCCAAAAATCAACCGCAAGGGAACGAAAACACAAACTAAAGGAAGCAATAAGTATTCTTCTTTCCCTCGAATTCGGTTCACAACAAAGCAACGAAGTGGCCGGATATGTGCTTCTTGCGTTCCTTGACTTAGACCCTTTTGAGCCGTGGAGAACAGGTGAAGCGCCTCTGCGAGGAATCACGCCCGCCATTGAGTTCATTCATAAGGTCTATAAGGTCAAGTACGCTCCTAATACGCGCGAAACGGTACGTGATGAGGCGGTCAAGTACTTTGTCGAAGCGGGCATGCTAATCCGCAATCCTGACAATCCTTCTCGCCCGACAAACAGCGGCAATACTGTCTATCAGGTCGAACCTGTCGCGCTTGATCTCTTGCGGTCATTCAACACAGAAGCATGGGCAATTAATCTTGCTCAATACATGAAGATTCGGGAGAAGATCCGGCATGAACTCCAGAGGAATCGGGATATCGCAAGAATTCCAGTTTGTTTGCCGTCAGGCGAGAAGATTACGCTTTCCCCCGGCGGACAGAATCCATTGATTCAAGCTGTTGTCGAGGGTTTCTGCGAACGTTTCGCGCCAGGCGGAACGGTTGTCTACATTGGTGACGCCGAGAATAAGTTCGAGCACTTTGAGCAAGACTACTTGGAATCACTCGGCGTCCACTTGGATTCAGCCGCAAAAATGCCTGATGTTGTCGTCCACATGGCCGATAAGAACTGGTTATTATTGATTGAGGCTGTGACAAGTGCGGGCCCGGTTGACGGCAAGCGAAGGAAAGAACTCAAGACCCTATTCAAGGGCTTCAAGACGGGCCTTGTCTTTGTCACGGCTTTTGAGACCAGGCAAACCATGTCGCGCTTTTTGCAGCATATCTCATGGGAGACCGAGGTTTGGGTCGCCGAGAACCCGGATCATATAATCCATTTCAACGGCGAGCGCTTTCTTGGTCCATACCCCGATACACTGAGCGACGATGAGAAGAGGATTTAGTAGTGAATGAATTGCAGGCGCTGATGAAGAAACTCGACAGAGTTATCAAAACGCTATGCATGTCACCGATACACCTCGCGGCGATGACCGATGCGGATCACGATCACGACAAGCTCACGGTCCAAAATGGCATAGACAATGCGCCAGTCGCCAACGCGGACGCGGTATAGGTTTTCGGAGCCACCCAGTTTCTCCACGCCAAATGGCCGAGGATTCTCTTCCAATGCGCCAAGCTTGCGAATAATGCGCCCGTATAAATCGCCCGGCAACCGATCCAGCGTCTTGCGGACACGGGACTCCATACGAACTGTGTACCTCATGCCTTCGCCCGCCTTTCGCGTTTGTACTCAGCGAGAGTGACAAAGGCCGATGGATTTCGATGATATTCCTTCAGAACCTTTGTTGCGGCGCGACTATCTTCGGCATCTTCCATTCTTTGCAGAAGCGCCAGGTCTTCCGCCGACACGAGCGCGGCCACTGGCGTTCCGTGCCGTGCGAAGACAACGCGCTCTCCTCCATAGGTCACGCGGTTGATTGCGTCTGACAGGTGATTGCGCGCCTCAACTATGCTCATTGTAGTCATAGCTTCATTTTCTCCTTTCATGTACATAATGTACATAATGGCTCTTTAGACTGCAAGCCCGTTTCAAGACTTTCGATCAACATCCCAACTTTTGCCGTTATTCTACGTATCGCCCCTTTGAGTCACAATGGCGCACTCGCGTCAAACTGCGACCTTTCGTCTCGATCATCGAGTTTGTCGTCCTTTGAGGCCGATTCCTCCCTGGAACCGGCGTCTTACTGTAGTAGCG
>Ga0181535_10005504_pt1 | contig 13521 bp, 13 predicted proteins | sample PEATcosm2014_Bin_44_FD_119774 | JGI IMG/M metagenome (GOLD analysis project Ga0181535, IMG submission 119774) | Peatland microbial communities from MTU Mesocosm Facility, Houghton, MI, USA - PEATcosm2014_Bin17_30_metaG | ecosystem: Environmental > Terrestrial > Soil > Wetlands > Peat | place...
GCGCAGCCGAGCGAATAATTGAACCAGGCGTGCTCAGTGTTGGGTGTAGCGAAGAATCCTTCGAGGTTGAGTACGGCGGCGACGCGGGTGATGAAGTCGCGCGATCCGTAGAACAAAGTGAAAAAACTGTCCCAATCGACAGTGAAGAGAAATGAGTGGTCGGGTGCAAGGAGTGTTCCGCGAGGGGGGAAGGGAATGGAACCGTTGCGGAGGCCGGTGATGGGCAACGTAACGGCGGGATCGGAGTTAGGGAATTCGGGAACATAGACCAGCTCGGGCGTACGGGCGAGTGCAAAGGCGCGCAGAAAGTCCGCGCGAAGCAGCGGTTCGAAGCGGCCTTCGACGGGCATCCAGATGGGCTGCGACTCAAGGAGACGTTGAAGGGCTCCGGAAGCGGCAGGGTCGGCAAGGTGGTCAGGCAAGGAGCCGATGGAAGTGAGAAGGGCCTGATTGATACGCGCGCAGGAGGCGAAGCCAGCGAGTGGCGCGATTTCAGACCACGGTTGTTTTGTCCCCTGGGAGAGGATTTGCGCGTCGGATGGATATTGGCGTGTAGAGTTCCACGCCAGCGAATCCGGAACTCGGACGAAGGGATGCAGAAGGATCAGTACCGCATCGAAACGGCGGTCGTAGGCCTCGATCAGTGGGGCGCTGTAGGGCGGATAAGTGAATTGTTCGGGGCGCACATGTGAGGAATAGCAAGAAGGAGCTGAGCGGTGCGGTGAGGGCCGTCACGGAACGGCAGACAGCAGTGAACAGTGAACCCCGGTGAGCGGGTGGGGAACAGCGAATTGGTGAGTCGGGCAGATGATCTGTCGCCGCTTTCTGGAGTCGCGTGCCACTCAGCGCGGGGGCTGCTGATCGCGGTCGGTCTTGGGCGAGGCATTGGCGGCGGGAAATTTCCAGCGACGAGCCCATATGATGAACCAGACAATAAGGCCCAAAGCCACGACCCAGCCTGCGCCATAGACAGGCCAGAAGAAGGGGCTGCCTATGTTGATCAGCATGGCAGGAACTGTGACGATGGCGCTGACGACAGCGAGGAAGCCGAGCGTGAGGAAGAACTTTGACCAGCTCCAAATGCCTGCTCGGCGCGCCTTGCGGATGCCGGCCAAGGCCATGACGAGGACTAGCACGACAAACCCCAGCCAATACATATGCGGTTGGCCTCCTGCCAGAAGCTACTGTCCGGGCTGGTTGCCCGGCGCGATTCCCTGCGCGGCCCGTGCGGCGGCGCGGTGCTTGATCCACCATTTCACTTCCCACACGAACAGCGCGATGAACAGAATTCCGTCGAAGACGCAGGTCACGATAAGCACCCATTTGTACTGCGGGTGATTCTGGTAGAGAACCGCGGCGGGTACCGCCGTACCGTAAAGGAAAATCACGGATCCGATGGCGACAACATAATCGCCGGCGGAGAGTTTCATCCCCTGGCGTTGGTAATGACGGATGGTGAACAGGTCCCAGCAAACTTTGAATAGCTCGCCCATCTGGTTGCCCCTCCTGTTTGACGATTCGCTAACATGCCCCGCGCCCCGCACTGGCACGGGGCGCGGGAGGAATGGACTCATGATTGGAGAGTCTCAAAAGTGCCAAGGATGAGCACAACAAGCGAAAACTTCGATCCTTCGCTCGAAACTCATTCCGGCGTCCCGTTGCCGTGAACCTGCGTGGACTGCGTCCAGTTTCCCTGGAGGACGCCATTTGGGTTCAAGCCCGTTTCGTTCGATTGGTACCAATGGGTTCCGTCAGTCCAGGTCTGCGAAAAGCCGCTGGAAACCTTGGTGGTGCTTCCGTCGGGGTTCATCACGGTTTCCTGGTCCAGCGAGTAGTCCACCCAATCAGAGGCAGCGGTGCTTTGCGCATTCATCGAGGCGTTGGCGTTGTTCATGGCACTTTCGAATTGCGACTCCTGCTGTTGCATGAAAGCCTGATGCTCGGCCGCGGAGCGCTGCATGATTTGCTGGAATTGCTGATAGATCATCTTGCTTTCCTGCTGTTCCTGAGCGGTTAATGCAGCCATCGCCTGTGCACCCTGCCGCTGCTGGCGCTGCAAGGCGGCCTGCGTCCACTGCGGAGAGTTCACTCCGTGCGGGAGATTGTTGTTGTCGACCAATTGAACCAGCGCGTCGAGCCGGCCTTCAGGCGCCGAGAGCACGTCGACTCGGGCCCAGCATGTGCCGCCATAGAGGGCGATGCTCATGGCGGTGCTCCGATCATTGTTCATTGAGCACTCCACCACAGTCCGCAGCCGCTCCTCGACCACGAACGACCCGTTCACGACCTCGATTCTCATCGCCGCCGTGTCCGCTGTGTTCTGCGTCTGCATGGCCGCCGGCGCGCGACTCGCCAGTTGATTCTTCTGCGCGGCTAGTCCCTGCGCCCACTGCGAATACGCCGCAGTCACCGTCATTGGCCCCACGACGTGCACGCCGCCCTGCTTCGTTCCCAGGTAATACTGCAGGAAGGCGGCCGCCGAAACCGCACCGGATAGATTGGCACAGCCGGTATTGAACGTGCCTTTCGCGTTGGGATGCCATTGCCAGCCGATCACAGGCTCTATCCGCATCTGCATTAATCCGTCGGGCGAATAGGCGCGAAAGACGGGCCACGGCGAAAACGTGCAAGCACTGATCATGGTGATCCCTTGCAGCTTCCACCCGGCAGGGATGGTCAGGGTCGCCGAGGGCATGTTGTTCAGGGATGGATCGGTGATGGTGGCCGTCGTAAATTGATTGGGCAGCGGCGAGGCGGAGAGGTACGTTGCAGGGCCGGGCTTGCCGCTGGATTGTGGGCTTGGGCTGGCACTTCCGGTGGGGGCAGGGGAGGCAGCACTCTGGGGGGATTTGCAGCCCGCCAGGAGAATGGTGATGGCACAGAACAGGGCGACTTCGTGACGCGCCTTCGGCATCATGGGGAAGATCTCCTTTGTTTTCGAGGGGGCTCCCGAATTATAGCCTGCGCTGGATGGGTTGGGAAATCGGATGGATCTCTGGTGCGTGCGGTTGCGTTGAAATCCCTCGACTACGAGTGGCGGCAGGGGAATCAGCTACCGGGCGCTTGCCTTCAAACGGCAAACATGACAACCTTGAAAGAGGTGCGCGAGTTTTCGAAGAGAAGGAGTTCCTAAATCCCCATGCCTATTCAAGCGACAGAGAAAATCTGGCACAACGGGAACCTGATTGCCTGGGAGCAAGCCAACATTCACGTGATGAGTCACGTGATTCACTACGGGTCGAGCGTGTTCGAGGGAGTGCGGTGCTACGGCCAGCCGCAAGGGTCGGCTGTTTTCAGGCTGCCAGAGCACATGCAGCGCCTGTTGGACTCGGCCAAGATCTACCGCATGGAGGTTCCATTCACACTGGAGGAGCTTTGCGCCGGTGTGGTGGAGACGATTGAGGCGAACGGAGTGGCGCCATGCTACATCCGGCCGATTGCGCTGCGCGGATATGGAGAGATTGGCGTGAACCCGAAGGGGTCGCCGGTTGATGTGTACATTGCCAATTTTCCGTGGGGCAAATATCTTGCCGGGCACGGCGGCGCGGATGTGTGCATCTCAAGCTGGAACCGGCTGGCGCCGAACACGATGCCGGCACTGGCCAAGGCAGGCGCGAATTACATGAACTCTCAGCTCATCAAGATGGAAGCCGAGGCCAACGGTTATCAGGAAGGCATTGCGCTGGACGTGAACGGGTTGGTGAGCGAGGGCTCGGGTGAAAACATCTTTATTGTGCGCAACGGTGTGCTGTTTACGCCGCCGCTGGGCAGCTCGGCGCTGTCGGGAATCACGCGCGACAGTGTCTTGACGATTGCGCGGCACCTGGGATTCACGGTGACCGAGCAGGCGATTCCGCGGGAGCTCCTGTACATTTCGGATGAAGTGTTTTTTACGGGAACGGCCGCGGAGGTGCAGCCGATCCGGTCTATCGATCGGATCGTGATCGGCGACGGCAAGCCCGGCGAGATTACCAAGAAGATCGCCGACGAGTTCTTCGGCATCGCTAACGGGCTGAAGCCGGACCGGTTTGGCTGGCTGACGCCGGTGAAGGTGGATGCGAGCGAGGCGGTCACGGCGTAAAGACAGGGAACAGGGAGTAGGGAAAAGGGAACAGGAAAACCAAAACAAAGGCAAAAACAAGAGCAAAGACAAGAGAAAAAACAAGAGCAAAGACAAGAGAAAAAACAAGAGCAAAGACAAAAGCCCTTCGGCGAATGCCGAGGGGCTTCTTGTGTTGTGCGTAAGTTCGGCTTAGCGGTCGTGCACGGGAGCCTCTTTGTTCTCGGGCATTCGCACGAGAGCAGATGGCGCTCCGATTATGATGAATCAAAGAGCCTCATAAGCGACCCGCCAGAGGCAAAGCCCTGAAGAACCGCCGGAAAGGAAGATTGCCGACCCGTGAAGCCAGACATGAGAGTCTCGTTCGCAGGACTGGATCTGGTGAATCCGGTGATCGCAGCCAGCGGTACCTTTGGATACGGCATCGAGTTTGAGGAGATCGTTTCGCTGGATCGACTCGGCGCGATCGTGACCAAAGGGATTTCGCTGGAGCCGATGGCAGGCCACGCGCCGCCGCGCATCGTGCAGACTGCCGCGGGAATGTTGAATGCCATCGGGCTGCAGAATGTCGGCGTGGAAGATTTCATCGAGCGAAAGCTACCGCCGATGGGCCGGCATCCAAGCTGCAAGGTCATTGTGAATGTGTTCGGCCACACGGTGAATGACTATATTGGCGTGATCGAACGTCTGAACGATGCGGAGGGAATTGCGGCGTACGAATTGAACGCGTCATGCCCCAATGTGCACGAAGGTGGAATGACATTCGGCGCCGATCCCTTTTTGCTGGAAGAGCTCGTGGATCGGACGAAGAGAGTAGCCATTCAACCGCTGATTGTGAAGCTTTCGCCGAACGTGACCTCGATCGGGCACATGGCCCGCGTGTGCGCGGAAGCTGGCGCGGATGCGGTGAGCCTGGTGAACACGTTTCTGGCGATGTCGATCGATGCGAACGAGCGTCGGCCGAGGCTGAGCAATTCCACCGGAGGCCTGTCAGGGCCGGCGATCAAGCCGATTGCGCTGCGCATGGTCTACGAGGTAGCGCGTTCGGTTGAGATCCCGATTCTCGGGATGGGCGGAATTGTGACGCCCGAGGACGCAGTGGAGTTTATGCTGGCCGGGGCGACAGCGGTGCAGGTAGGCACGGCGAGCTATGCCGATCCACGCGCCACTGAGCGGCTGGCAAAGGGATTGGAGTCGTGGTGCAAGAGCCACGACGTGGCGAAGGTGGCGAGCCTGACCGGTGGGCTTAAGGCGGGGACCAGGGAATAGCCGGTGGCGACAAGAAGCTCAAACCCTGGGCGCTTGATCGCCGGCGCCAGCACCGATCCTACAGCCGCTTGATGAAGGCGAGCGCTTCGGTGAGCTGCGGAAAGCGCGATTCGTCGGCCTTGAATTCACGGGAGTGGATGCAGCGGCGCAGGCCGCGAGTCTTGATGGGATGCTTGAGATGAAGCATCTCGTGGTAGAGCAGGTACTCGACGGCGTAGCGAGGGCTGGACGGACGATCGAAGACGCGGCTGACGACGATGGTGTTGTGCGCGGCGTCGTAATGGCCGAGCGATCGCTTGGCGTGGTGCTCGCTCCATGTCAGGTCGGGTCGGCCGAGGAGCCCGCCGAAAAAGCGCGTGTTGAGCGAGTCGAAGACCTCCTCAAGATTGAAGAAGCGGCCCTCGGGCCCGAAGTAGCGCTTGGTGCCGCGCGCATGGCGGACGATTTCCGTTTGACGCGTGACGGCGGCTGAGGAAGCGAAGCGCTTGTAGCGCAGGTTCTGGCTGGCGTCTATCGGCTTGCGATAGAGCTTGGCGAGAAGAATGTGTGCAATGGCGTGAAGGACGGAATCGGGCGCGCCTTCAAGAAGATCGGAGAGGCTGACGAAGATCTCGCCTTCGCGAAGGCGAATCGTGGTGTTAAGCGAGGTGAAGCGGCGAAAGCGAATGTGAAAGGGCGGCATGGGCGCGCGGGGGCGAAGGGCGCGGTATTCATGCTGGAAGATGGGGGCGAGATCGGGGGCCACGAAAAGCAGAATAACAGTGCCTGGTGATCGCCCGCCTTACTTCGGCTCGGAGCGGTCCTGGCCCTTCTCGTCGGGGTGGGCTTTGAAGTAGGCGTCCTGGTCGGCGGTTAGCTGTCGGGCTTGGTCGGAGAGATCGCTTGCACTGTCGAGAGCATCCTTGAGAGAGAGCTCGAAGCCGGGCTCGCTGGGAACAGCGTGCAGCGTTTCCTGCCAGCGTGAGACACCCTCTGTGAGCGGCTTGAGCGCTTTGCGGATGTCAGCCTTGCGTTCGGAGTAAACATCGAGATTATCGCCGAGCTCGTCCATGAGGGCGGAGAAGTTCTGGAGCTCAACATTAAGGCGCCGGACCCGCGCCTCGGTATGCGCGCGACCAATGAGCCCTTTGATGGTGTCGGAATAGTCGTCAATGAACTTGACGTAAAGGCCGACGCGGGCGGCGGGATCGATGCCGGCCTCGGCGATTTGATCCTGCTGGGACTCAGTCAACGGCTCGGGCTTATCTCTCTGCGCGGCCAGCGGCGCGGAAATCAGCAGGGAGAGGAGAACGGCAGCGGCGGTGCGCATGGCAGTAGGACTCCAACGAGTTTATTCAAGCACAAGACGGTGGGTTGCAACAGTGAACTTCGGGTGCTGGCTGCTTGTGCAGATAAGACGCGCAGAAGCCCGCAAAGTTAGGGCGCAAGAGGACCGTCAGTTTTTGAGAAGGATCGGCGGAAGTTCCCAAGCCAGAGAGTTACTTGCGAAAGACCTGCATCAGAGCGGCATTCTTGGCGTCGGTGACCTGGGCCAGGGTCTGCTCGACGAGGGGACGGTCCTCAACACTGCTGGCCTGAAGCATCTCACTGAGGCGGAACGCGGTATGGCTAAGCATGAGCTCGGCGTTCTTGAGGCGCTTGTCATCATCGCTGACGGAAAGATGAATCTTTTTGGCGATGCGCTGAATTTGCTGAAGCAGTCCGGTAGCCTTCACCACTTCGCCGGCCTGGTATTGGCGAATGCTCAGTTCCGTCATCTGCTGAACCACCTGCGAATACAGGAAGCACTGCTCGCGCGGCTGGGCCTGATCGGCGCGGGCTTCGAGCGCGTCAATGGACTGCTGATCAGGGAAGGAACTGTCAGGAGATGCAGCGCGCACAAGACCGGCATTAAGGCTGAATACGAGGAGCGCGGCGATGGGAAGCACAGTCCGCATAGGGAAGCTCCAATGACGCGGTTCTGCTTCAAAATTGACCCTATAGTACGCACATTGCATAACAAACCGCAAGCATTAAGATGTAGGATTTTGATGCGGCGAATAACGAAGGCACCCAAGAGGATGAATCGCTGAAATGAAGAAACGCCTCGAGGGACGGCCGGAATTGCGTTTGGGGCTACTTTTCAAGGATCAGGAGGCGCTGGCGGGCCTGCCATTCCTGGTCAGGGCGCCTGCCGGCTGAAGCATCGAGGAAGCGGTGGTAATAGGCAGCGGCTTGGGCTTTCTGGCGCAGAGAGTCATAAGCCGTGGCCCAAAGGAAGAGGGTCGAAGCATTTTCAGGCAGGTAGCGGGAGCGCACAGCCAGCGCGTGTAAGGTGACATCGGGGTGGCTGGTTTTTGACGCGGTAAAGGCGAGGCCGCTCCAGCCATCGACATTGGCCGGATCGAGTTGGGTGACCTTGCCGAAGATCGCGTAGGCCTGGTCCATTTGGCCCTCGTGGACCAGGTTTTGAGCGTGGGAAACGAGGAGGTCAGGGTCGTCGGGCGACGCGGCGAGGAGATGAAGGAAGAGCTGGTCGGAACCAGCGAAATCGCCCGCATCGGCCCGGACAGCAGCTAACATGCGCGTGACTTCGGAGTCGGTGGGATGGGCGGCGTAGAGTTTCTCGAGGAGCGGGAGGGCTTCGGCTTTGTCCTGATCGGCAAGCACGGTAGCAAGTTGGGCTGTAAGCGTTGGATTGTCGGGGTTCTTCAGGAGCGCGGCGCGCAGGAGGGTTTCGGCCTGAGGGTATTGCTTGCCGGCAATCAGGATATGCGCAAGACCAGCGGAGGCAGGTGCGGAATCCGGGTCCTTGTCCAGAACGCGGCGATAAGCAGCTGCGGCGGCCATGGGTTGGCCTGTTTTCTCGGCGAGCTCGGCGGCGAGGAGCGTGTCGGCGGGAGTCTCCGGCGTGAGCTTGAGCGCTTGAAGAAGGTCATTGGATGCGGCGGTTGGATCGGAGTTGCTGTCGATGCGGGCGAGCGCACGCCATGCGCGAGCTTTTAGGGTCGGATCGGCGACGCCAGGATCGAGAATAGTGGCGGCGATCAGTTCGGGGCGGGCTTCGGCGAGCTTGTTTTGGCGCGCGAGGAGCAGGCCGAGGGAGATGTGGGACTCGAAGGACTTTGGGTCGGCGGCGATGGCGCGATGGTAGAGAGCTGCAGCGTCGTCGAGTCGGTTTTGGGCATCGGCGACGTAACCGGCGTCGAAGAGGGCGTGCGCGTCGGCGGGATGGGCGGCGATGTAGGTATCGAGTTTCGCCTCAGCTGTCTTCCAGTCGGACGCGGCAATCGCCGATTCGGCCGCGGCGACTTCGGCAGGGATGGCCTGTGGAGTTTTGGCGACGGCGGACGGCGTCGGCGAGCCGTCCGATTGAGGCGCGGAGCCTGAAGATGAAGAGGCGCTCTGCCCGAAGGTCGGCGTTGAGCGAAGAACGAGAGATGCGAACAGTGCGAAAAAAGCGAGACGGAGCACGAATTCCCTCAAAGATCAGTTTATCGGGCGGAGCCTGACCGGAGCTGTTGGGTATTCGACGCGCGAGATGGGACGAAGGAACCGGGCACGCATCGTGCAGGCGAGCAAAAGTGACCAGACCGGCAGGTACGGAAGGATCATAGTGAGGGGAAGAGAAGGACTATGCCCGAGCAATTTGAAAACCCGAAAGCCACGAAGCTGGGAGACGCGACAGCTGCGGATGAATCGGCGGATAAGAAAGTGGAACTTGTGGCCGAAAAAGCCGCGATGAAAAGCACAAAAACGGAGCAAGAATTCGACAAGGAACACGACATATTTACAAAATAACCGGCATTGCGGGACTTTCGATCCAGATCGAGGGGCAAAGAAGGAACCCGGTGTGCTAGAAAACAGGCCAAATTAAATGACTTTAGACGTGATGAACCACATCCCACTCAACTCTGCGTACCTGTGCCAGGACTGCGATGCAGTGGGCAACAGTTCGATGCGCTGTCCGGCGTGCGCGTCGGAGGTTCTTCTGGGATTGGCGGGAGTGTTCGAGCGTGAACATGCGAACGGGGAGTCAAGCTACCTGCTGATTCCAGCACTCGATTCGCGAGTTCAGTGGGTTACGGACTGACGCGATCGGTGCTGAATCGTAAGAGATTCCACGCGGCGATAAGAGCTCACGTGCCGCCTAAGATCTAACGTTCACCGGAGGGGTTTGCCGCGCAATTTATAATAAAAAGGCACGGTTGCGTCCCAATGCTCATAGAGAGCACTGAGGCGCTCCCGGAAGAATAGTCGCGGTGCCTTCCCTTTGAACGATGCCATCATCATCCGCAATGCGCGGACGCACAACCTGAAAAATCTCTCCTGCGAGATACCCCACGGCAAGCTGACGGTCATCAGCGGCGTGTCCGGCTCGGGCAAGAGCTCGCTGGCCTTTGACACGATCTATGCCGAGGGACAGCGGAGGTATGTGGAGTCGCTGTCGGCGTATGCGCGGCAGTTCCTTGAGCGCATTGAGAAGCCGGATGTGGACGAGATCGACGGAATGGCGCCGGCTATCGCCATTAAGCAAAAGAACACGACGCGCAATCCGCGGTCGACCGTGGCGACGGCAACCGAGATTTACGACTACCTGAGGTTGCTGTACGCGCGCTGCGGAGAGGTGCATTGCGTTTTTTGCGACGGGCTAGTGAGGCGCAATTCAGTCGATGAGGCAGCCGAAGGGGTCCTGGCGCTCGGCGAAGGAACACGGCTCAATGTGCTGTTTCCGGCAATGAGTGCGGTCGCACCCGTCACGGAGACGGAAGCCAAGGCAGGCAAGGCCGCGGGACGGACGACGAAAGCTGCTGTCAAGTCGAAGGGCACGGGGAAGGCTAGCGAAGGATTGCACGAAGAATCAGTCAAAGCGCGTCTGGCGGAGTTGCGGGCAAACGGATTCAACCGGTTGTGGCAAGAGGGAAGGCTCTTCGAGTTCTCGACGCCGGAGTCGCTCATTGACCTGGATCTGTTATCCCCGGTATATGTGCTTTTGGATCGGATTGTCGTGAGCGCGGAAAATCGCCCGCGGATTGTGGATGCCGTGGAGACGGCGTATCGCGAGGCGGGCGAGGTCATCTTCGAAGAAGCGCCACGCGAAGAGAATGCGGAGCACCGGCGGTTAAGGTTCTCCGGAGCGTATGAGTGCACAAGTTGCCACCGTCCGGGGCGCGAGCCGGAGCCGCGACGTTTCAGCTTCAACAATCCGTTTGGAGCTTGCCCGCGGTGCCAGGGATTTGGCAACACCGTGGATTACGATCTGGGCTTGGTGATTCCCGATCAAGGACTCACCCTCACCGGTGGCGCGATCGATCCATGGAACCGGCCGAAGTATCGGCCATGGTTTAGCGAGTTGCGCAAGCGCGCTGCGGAGTTGGGCGTGCCGCTGGATATTCCGTGGCGCGACATGACCGAAGCGGCTCGCGAGACGGTGCTGCGCGGCCGTCCGGGCGCGGCGGGAAAAGATGGATTCGGCGGCGTGTATGGCTTTTTTGCGCAACTGGAGCGCAAAAAGTACAAGCTGCATGTGCGCGTGATGCTGAGCAAGTATCGCGGCTACGCGGAATGCCCGGATTGCCGCGGGCAACGGCTAAGGGCGGAAGCGCGGGCGGTGCGCATCGCGGGAAAGAACATTTGCCAGGCCACGTCGCTGACGATCGCACAGGCAAAGGAGTTTTTCGACGGCCTGAAACTCTCGCCAATGCAGGAGGAGATTGCCGGGGCGATTCTCGTCGAAGTACGACAGCGATTGAGCTTTCTCGTCGCAGTGGGTCTCGAGTATTTGACACTCGACCGGCTGGCGTCGACGTTGAGCGGCGGCGAGGCGCAACGAATCCAACTGGCGACCTCGCTGGGATCGCGGCTGGTGGGAGCGCTCTACGTGCTGGATGAACCCTCGATTGGACTGCACACGCGCGACACGGCACGGCTGATTCATATCCTCGAAGAGCTGCGCGATCTGGGCAATACGATTCTGGTCGTGGAGCACGACGCCGACATTCTGCGCGCGGCAGATCATTTGCTCGATTTGGGGCCGGGCGCGGGCGAGTTTGGCGGCAAGCTGCTTGCGGAAGGGGTTCTGGCTGAGATCGAAGCCAATCCGGCGTCGCTGACCGGGCGCTACTTGAGCGGAAAGATTTCCATTCCTGTGCCTACTCGGCGGCGCGCGCCGGGGCGCGAGAAGCTGGTGCTGCGCGGGGCGCGCGCGAACAACCTGCACGGGCTCGACGTGGAGATTCCCCTGGGAATGCTGGTGGCAGTGACGGGAGTATCAGGATCGGGAAAGTCCACGTTGGTGCATCAAGTGCTGTATCGCGCGGTGGCCCGGGCGCTGGGACAGAGCGATGGCAGCGATCCCTCGGGCGTGTTCAGTTCGCTCAGCGGAGTTGAACGGCTGAACGATGTAGTGCTGGTGGATCAGACGCCGATCGGGCGCACGCCGCGCTCCAATCCCATCACTTACATCAAGGGGTTCGATCTGGTGCGCGAGCTGTTTGCCGCTCAGCCAGAGGCCAACCGGCTTTCACTCACGCCAGGACATTTTTCCTTTAACGTACCGGGCGGACGTTGCAACACGTGCGAGGGCGATGGAACCGTGACGGTAGAGATGCAATTCCTGGCCGATGTGGAGCTGCCGTGCGAGGACTGCAACGGCACGCGCTACCAGGCAAAGATTCTCGGCGTGCAGTACAAAGGCAAGAACATTCACCAAGTTCTGCAGATGACGGTCAAGGAGGCGCTGCGCTTCTTTGCCGGGCAGACGAGACTCGTAGAGAAACTGGCAGTGCTGGATGAGATCGGACTCGGCTATTTGCGGCTTGGGCAGTCTGCGACGACGCTTTCAGGCGGCGAAGCGCAGCGCGTGAAATTAGCTGCGCATCTTTCCGCTGTGCGCGCAGTGAACGCGACGGCGAAGCCATCTCAGGCCAGCCGCGTGCTCTACATTCTTGACGAGCCGACGACGGGATTACACTTTGACGATGTTTCGAAACTGCTGACGGCGTTTCGCAAGTTGATCGACGGCGGCGGTTCGCTGATTGTGATTGAGCATAACCTGGATGTGATCAAGAGCGCGGATTGGGTGATCGATCTGGGGCCAGAGGGCGGGGAAGGCGGCGGACGCATTGTCGCGGAGGGTCCGCCGGAGAAGATTGCGGCGAATCTGCATTCGCACACGGGGAAGTGGCTGGTGCGGGTGCTGTAAGGATGATGCACGCGGGGCGAGCGCCAAGGTTATTCAGATGTGGTGGCGGTTGGCGAGCGGCGCGAGAAGCACCAGCCGTCGCCATGCAGCCAGCAAGAATCGTCTTTTTCGTGCGCATCGCAACGCAGAGAGCGCACACTCGAGCCATGATCGCGCTTGAGCGCTCGGCCGAGCTCATCGCTGATCACTGGATCGCGCGCTCCTTCAAAATCAACAAAAAAAACTGAACCGCAGAGCGTGGCAGCGAACTCATTTTGGTCTTTTCGCGAGATGTATGCCATGGCGCCGGAACCGCGCGTGGGAGTAAGCGGAAAGAGAAGCTTGCCGTCGTCTTTGAGCGTGGCAAGCCATGCCGGGAGCGGATGCGTGGCGCCAGCGCTCGCGACGACCACATCAGCTGGATCGAATGGACCGCACGCGCCGTCTGCGTGAAGCACGGTGACTTGAGGCCAGGGCTCAAGCGCGATGCGCGCGCGATCCGCGAGGACTTCGTCGATTTCGACGGCGACGACGTGGCCGAGCGCGCCAACAAGCTCCGCAAGAATGGCGGAGTAATAGCCGGTTCCGCAACCAAGATGAAGCACTTGGTCGCCGGGGCGGATGCCGAGAAGGCTTAAATGAACGGCCCAAAGGCTGGGCTGGCCATTGTTCAGACGTTTTGTTGCGTCGAGAACGATGAGTGCATCCTGATAAACGGCGCGCGGGTCAGCCCATTCAGTGAAAGTTTCTGCGCCGCTAGTCTGGATCATCCATGGGCCAGGGCCGACGAAGCGCTCGCGGGGCACCGTCGAAAAGGCTGCAAGGATTGCCGGCGAGGCGATGTGATTGATCCTGCATAGTTCCTCGGCGAAAGTGCGTCGCGCGAATTCGATCGAAACGGATTCCAAGGGCTGCATCGCATTGGCCGGCGATCATCCCGGCGAGGAATCGCCGGAAGATGCCGCCTTACGCACGGATTATAGGCGCACCGGCGGCCAACGCAATGTGCGGGCGCGGTGTGCAGGGTTCC
>Ga0181535_10005507_pt1 | contig 13516 bp, 8 predicted proteins | sample PEATcosm2014_Bin_44_FD_119774 | JGI IMG/M metagenome (GOLD analysis project Ga0181535, IMG submission 119774) | Peatland microbial communities from MTU Mesocosm Facility, Houghton, MI, USA - PEATcosm2014_Bin17_30_metaG | ecosystem: Environmental > Terrestrial > Soil > Wetlands > Peat | place...
CGGGCCATTGATGAACGCACCCTCAACATTGTCGCCTAAACCGGAAAGTTCCAGATGCACCGGTACTGTTAAACTGTCTCTGACTTTTGCTGTTCCATCCCAACGGCCCGTGATGCCTTGCGCGACAGCCGTGGAGGCGAGCAGAAGAAGGAACAGGAGGCGATTGAGATTTCTCATGGAAAACACTCCTTTGTGGTTGAAAATCGTTGGTTGAGGCCACGGGCCTTTTGACTCTCTGGCCATGGCCCATGTTTTTGGAACAGCAAGAGTGCGTCTGAAGACCGATGGAGACAGGCACAGGATCGAGTCCGATTTCCTCGCTTTACTCTTAATTCCCCGCTGCAACTGCGTCGAGCTCGATCTCAAAAAGCAGATCGTCCCGGCAGACTATCGTATGCGCAGGCGTCAGCGGCAGTGGCGCGATTCCACGCTCCTTGCAGATGGCATCGAACACGGGAAGATCGTGAATATCGCGGAAGTACCCAATGGCGCGAATTGTGTTTGACCACTCATATCCACGCGACTCGAGAATTGCCTCGACCACATCGAGAGTCAAATGAATTTGTTTGACCACATCGCCTTGATACAGGCTTTCGCCACCGGGCGCTATGCTGGCTGTACCCGAGACGGTGAGGTAACGACGTTCAGGAAAAGTCACTTCCACGGCACGGGAAAACGAGCTGCGATATTCTGTAGCCGCGCATTGCAACGGAGATGCAACTTCGCGAGTCACAACCCGGTCGTGCTTGGGTCGGATTGCTAGCGCTCCCGAAGCCAGTGCCGCTCCGGCAGGATTGGACGCGCCAATGCCAGTGCTGGCGGGAATGAGACGATCAAAGACGCGGCGGCTCAGAAAAAAGTTCGTTCGCGCCACATTAAATTCGTCGTACCAGTCCAACAATTTATCCAGATAGAGCCAAGTACGCACGACATGCGAGAAGTCCATACGTACCTTGCTTAATGCCAACTCAATCTGTTCAAAACTGCTATACGCCTGTCCCCCTGGAGTTGCGTCAAGACTGACAGGCAGAATACCGGCAAGCAAGCTGTATTCTGCGTCGTCATCCTCCCAATAACTTCCGACGATGCGCCCATCCAGCTTTATGTACCGAACCGTGGCCTCATCCACCACGAATGCCTGTGCACCGGATATTTGCGTCCCGGGGCAAACATCTCCCTGAAGCCAAAGCAGAGGCCAGTCCGGCTTACCGAAACGCGCCTGCGCCTGCTTCTGGAAGTTGTTCCCGCCGAAGACAATTTGGGCGACCGTTTGGCCTGATCGCGGAAATAGATCCTCCAGAATCGAAAGTTCATCTGATCCAGTGCGACGTGCACTAATGAATTGCATCGGCGCGTGACTGGGTGGAGGGCCGATTACTCGGTCTTGCATTGATTCATAAAGAGAACGATTCATGGTTTGCCTATTTCCTTTTGGCTTCTTCAGATGGCGTGTATCCGCGATCGACTTCTGAATCATTTGAACGATCCGAACGAAACAATTCCGATTTCTCGACTCATTGCGTTTTCAGGTATTCGGCCAGATCGTGAATGTCTTCCGGAGCCAGATCCTTGGTGCGTCCGTGCTCGTCAGCCGGGTTGTAAATTGTCCAGATTTCTTCCAGGGTGCGAGCCGACCCATCGTGCAGGTAAGGCGGAGTGAGTGCGATACTGGTCAATTGCGGAGTATCCAGCGGCCCCACATTGTCTGTGACCTTGCGCGTTCCCACTTCAAAGGATCTTTGATCGGTCCCCTTGGGTCCGCTGTGACAATGCGCGCATTGGTTAAACACTGGGATCTCCTTGCCAGTGCTATCAACGGTACGCTCGAAGAGCGCTTTGCCTCGCGCCTGCGCGGGTGTCAGTTTTCCATCCACGGGGCGGAAGCGGTTTGGGCGCGGAGGCAGACTGAGGATATAGGAGGCCAAATAGGTAAGCGTGCGATAGTCGTAATTCTCCGAACGCCAGAAGTACTTTTCCGTTCTCGGTCCATCCTCGACAGGAATGCTTGGATTGTTGCCATTCCACTTGAAAGGTTCTGTATCCTTGATGTCTTCAAGGGTGCGATTATCCACAATGTCGCGTCCAAAGCCGTCTGGCTCCAGATCCCAGGTGATGCCGTCGAAGGTCGAGTCGATGTGGCAGTTGGCACAACCGATCTGCCCTTGAAATGAGTAACGTGAAGTATAGAAAGTCTGCTCGCCGCGGCGCAGCGGGGAGATTTGTTTTGATCCGGATGACGCTAGGCTGTCGGCCAGAAAACTCTTGTGCGCGTCAATCAATTTCGCCAAATCCTTCGAAGTGGGCGCATATTGGCTCTGCTTGCGGCCATCAAAGTGGCAGTTTGTGCAGGTGATCTGTCCCTCTACGACGCTGCTGGCGATGTTGAAAGCTCTCTCGTTGAGAGTTCGCGGCAGGGTTGTCGTTGATCCGGCCAGCGCGATGGTGGAAGAGACGCGATTGATGCGTGTGTCGATCACACTCACTGTGTCTTCCAGGCGGTTGGCGACAAATAGTTTGCGCCCATCGCGGCTCAGCGTCAGGCCGCGCGGGTTCAGCCCAACGGGAATGCGCGCGACCACATAGTTGCAGCTGGCGGAGAGATCCAGCGCTGAGGGTTCCGCATGAGCATGAATGTAGTTGAGCAGCCGCGGCAGATCGACAACAGTCACAATCTCCGAGCCGCCACTGGAGATGTAAATGCGTGACTTGTCCGGGGCAATGGCCACGCCGAAGGGCAGCGAGGCGTAGCGCTCCATCTCGTCCAGCGGAATCTCGACTGGCTTGCCTACATCCACGCCGAAGAGCGTAATGGTATCAACAAACGCTCCGCCATGTTCAAGGTGAGCCAGCGGCACAAGATTCTTGGGGTGTAACTCGGCAACCACACCCAGGCGTCCATCCGCTGAAAGGGCAAGATGAAAGACGCCAGCAATCTCATGCAGAGGCAGATGATCGACAATTGCCGCCTGCGCCGTGTCGATTACGGTGATCTCCGATTCAGGTGCTGTCCGGTTTTCGCGTCCGGTCCTCAGCGCAGGCGGGTTTGGATAGATATGCGAGACGTATAGCTTGTCATCCTCCGGAGAGAGCGCAAGATAACTGGCGCCGCGCCCCGCTGCCAGTCGCTTTTCTTCCTTGCCGGTATGGGCATTCAGCACCGCGACATCGTTACTGATTCGATTGGCCACAAACAGCCGATTGCCCGCTCTGTCCACGGCCACGCTCGACGGTTCGTCGCCTACCGACCAGGTTGCAATCACGGCTTGCGCGACTGTGTCGATGACCGAGAGTGTGTCGTCCCAGGAGTTTGTTACATAGAGCCGGTTGCCGGATGAAGAGAGCGAAAACCCGCGCGGCGCGCGGCCCACTGCAATTGTCTTGATGAGCGCGAAGCTCGACGTATTCAGGATACGAACCTCATTGCTCTGCTGGCAGAGCACATAAAGGCGCGCGCCGTCCGGTGAAAGCAAGACCTCCAGCGGAGAGGCATAGTTTTGGGATGTGCTCAGATTGGGCCGCACGCCGGGATGAGCACCTGGGGCAACTGCGGGACGCCGCGCGCTCTCAAGCGCGGTGCCCGCATCTGGCTGTGCGGCGGCGCGAACACCCCGGCTGGTCCACGGGATAATTGAGAGAGACACTAGAGCCACGCAAGCTATTCCCGCTCCTACTTGAATTCGAATGCGCCGACTCACGTTGATTCCTCCATGCCAATTCCGTTGGCCACTACTTGTGAACGAAAGAAAGCTAAGCGACATCTCAGTTATCTCCCTGCGCGTTGTCCGCCACGAACACCGCGGAGAGATTGGTTGGGACCGTGGAGCGCAGCAGCACGGCAGGCGCGCGATTTGCAGCAGAGTGCTCCGGTCCAGTGTGGCAACCAACGCAGATGCGCTGCTCGCCGCGGCGAACCCAGAACCATCCGTGTTCCTGGCGCAGCACGCCTCCATTCTCATCGAGGAGCGCGAAATGGATGGGCTTGTCGGCCGGCACACTCACGAAAAACGATCCATCTGCCTCGACCCGCGCTCTACCCATCACGACCGTCTTGCCGGCAGTGTCCAACGCCTCCAACTGCACGGTTTTGGGGGTAACTGCAAGATCACTTCTGCGCGATTGCCTTGCATCCAGAGCCAGAACATTGGCATAGTTCCAGTCGTGCAGCCCGGAGGGATGGCGCTTGGGTCTGGCGCGCGGAGCAACCAGTGCCGGCTCCACAATATCCGCTCTCTGATCAGCCAACAGGCTTCGCAGCGCGTTTTCTCCAGGCTTCCAAATGTTGAGTTCATAGTGCGCACCAGGCGCAGTTCGCGCGCTCAGAAGCCATGCTCCTGAAGAGGTCTCGGCAATGGCGCCGGCATACTCGGCGTTGGGCGCGGTGATCGGATTCTCGTTGGCCAGCGGCGAGGTGAATCGCGCCAGGGACGCGCCGTGTGTAAACACAACGTCGCCGGAGGCCAATTGCCGCCCGCCCCAGCGTCCAGCCGGACCGCCTGTCCCGTGATCGCAGCGGTACGACTCCACACCGGATCCGTCGGAATATACCAGAAATAAATCGGGCGTTGCGCCCAGGCCAAGCGGAAAGTTGGCTTCAAATAAAATCCGCCCGTCCAATAACACATCCTCGGGGATTGCGCTAGCCGGGAGATAGGAGATCTGGAGCACCGTCGCACCGGCATTGGCATCAATCGGCGCCAACGCAGTCGCAGTTCCCTTGGCAGCTACTACCAGTTGAAATCCCTGGGCTGTGCGCTGCGCATAGACGAAGCGGCCAAAGGGCAAATAGAACGGGCGGATTGCATCGCTTGTCGACGCGCTCACTCTGCGCACGCTATGATCGGCCAAAGCCAATTCCCATATCTGCCAGGGATCGCTGGCGGCCTGCTTGCCTGAAAACAGAACCGTTTTCGCATCGAACGATATGTTCGCATCCGCTGTGGCCGCAAAGCCCGTCACCAGCGGCTCGGAGTTGCCCGCATGAAGGAGGAGCAGTTGCGCGCCCTGAGGGAATCGCTCTTCTCCGCGCAGAGCCGCCACTGGATCGTAGACTGGCGCGGAAGTTACGATGATATCCGCGCCCGGAGCCTGCGCCGGATCGGAAGCAAATCCGCAAACCAGCATCAGCGCGGCTGCCGCGGCCACCGCCGTAACTTTGTTCACAATTCTCATTCCACTTTCTCCAGGAGCCATCCTCGACTCGTCTATCCAACTAGAATGTTTGCAAAGTGCTGTTGAAGTGCTCGATCCGAACACGGCTTACCCGCTAGGGTTTCTTCTGCCAACGGGTAAACCGTGCCTTCGGGATACACAGAATCAGGTTGCTTATTGTCCTGCCTTGCCCGATGCAGTGCTTGCAGTCGCGAGATCCAGCGGCGCTTTCTCGGCAAGCAGCTTCTTGACATTCGATTCGAACTCCGTCTTCAGTTGCTCGTAGAATTCTCCGCTCGCAGGCGATGCGAAACCGGTATGCGTCGCCTTCACCTTTCCGTCGCGGCCGATAAAGATGATCGTCGGCCAGCTATTGAGATTGGTGAAATACGGGATCTTTTCCCACACCTGCGCGCGATCGCCGGCAATCAGGTAGGTGTACTTCACGCCATAGTGCTTCACGAATGCCTGCTCGCGCGACAGGCCCTTCTGCTGGTCCGGCTCTTCAAAGTCCAAAGCCACAATCTCAAGCCCCTTGTCGTGATACTTGGCATACAGTTGGACCAGGTATTGGGCTTCATCGTGGCAGTTGGCGCACCAGGTTCCAGTCACCATAGCGATTACCGCCTTGCCCTTGAAGCGCGGATCCTCGTTCGTCACCAGCCGGCCGTGATCGTCCGGGAAGGCGAATTTGAAGACCTCATTCGGATCGCGAATGCCCGTGTGGGTCGTGTAGTCGTCTGGCTGGGGAAGCCCTTTGGCCTGCTCAACGTCAGGACGGTACGCAATCAGCTTGTGGGAATAGCGGCCGCTATCCTGCGTTCCGACAACATCGCTGGGGCCAGCGCCATCACTGCTGGAAGCATCCCGCCGTTTGTTCTCCGCCGGATTGCCGCCTTCTTTAGCAACAGGCTTTTTTGCCAGACCACCCTTCTGAAAGATCTCCAGCGAACCATCTTGCGCCTGCGAGACCTCGATAACTCCGGGACGTCCGCCATCATAGTGGCTAAGCAGCCATTTTCCGTCCTTGTAGTATCCCGAATATGCGCCGGTGTCTCCGTCTACGCGAAGAATCGAAGCCTCGACATAGGCGCCTTCCTGCTTGACGATGAAGCGGAATGCATTCTCTCCCTTGGCAGATGGAGCGCTGAGCGGGATGATCCATGAACCGCCAATCTGGGGAATATCATTGGGCACTTCGACGACCGTATCCACATGACGCACGGCCTGAAATGACGAAGTCGTGTAGGGGTTTTCCCCAAACTCGATCTTTGTCAGCCGCTCCGCATCGGTGGCGCTTGTGTTGGCATCTGCCGGCTTTGGCGCTGACAAGTTGGCGGGCAACACCCGCGTGTTGACTACGCTTCCGGTAAGTTTCCCATCCTGCAGCGTGGCGATAATCGTGGTTTGATATTGATCGAGCTTGAGAACGAGCTTGTTGTCTTCAAAGGTCGCGCTGCTAGTGCCATCGTTCGGTCGGGAACCGTCGTAGAGCGTGCCTTTCAAGGTCGGTCCCGATCCGGATATGTCAAGCCGAAATGGAATTGCTTGTCCCTGGCTGATAAGACTGGAGTCCCAGCGCCCGTCGACCGCTGCCGCTGAGTTTGTCGATTGTGCCATTGCGATGGACGCGCCGCAAATGGCAAACGTCGCTACGCGCCCTACTGCCTTCGTGAATTCATTCATCGAATTGTCCTCATCTTACTTTGGGTTCACTTCTCATCTGGTTGTTGTTACTGCCCACCCTTGACCGGCGAACTGTCGGCGTCGGCTACATTCTGTGGAGCTTTCTCCGCGAGCAGCTTCTCGATCTTCGATTCGAATTCCTCCCTGAGTTGGCGATGAAAATCGCCGGCGGCAGGCGAAGCGAAGCCCGTATGCGTCGCTTTCACTTTTCCGTCGCGCCCGATGAAGATGGTCGTCGGCCAGCTATTGAGATTGATGAACTGCGGAATCTTTTCCCACACTTCGGCCTTGTCGCCGGCGATCAGATAGGTATACTTCACTCCGTAGTGCTTCACTAAGGCTTGTTCGCGCGTCAGGCTCTTCTGCTGCTCCGGCTCCTCAAAGTCGAAAGCTACGATCGCAAGCCCCTTGTCGCGATACTTTTTGTCCAGTTGGACCAGGTACTGTATCTCATCGTGGCACGGAGGGCACCAAGTGCCACTCACAACCGCGAGCACAACTTTGCCCCTGAAGCGAGGATCCTCGTTAGATACGATATTGCCGCGATCGTCCGGGAATTTGAATTTGAAGACTTCATTCGGGTCGCGAATGCCGGTGTGAGTCTGGTAATTGTCTGGCTCGGGAAGTCCCTTGGCCTTTGCCACTTCAGGCCGGTACGCGATCAGTTTGGGGGCAAAACGGCCGCTCAAAGGCGCGACAGCAAGATCGTTGGGACCGGCATTGGCGGCAAGCCGCTCATCTCGAAGTTCTCCAGGCACGCCGAAGCCGCTCTGAATGCTACGGTCCTGAGTCGCAGCATTTCTGGCGAGACCGCCCTTCTGAAGGATTTCGAGTGAGCCGTCTTTTGTCAAAGCGACTTCGATGACCCCAGGACGCCCTCCGTCAAAATGACTGAGCGCCAATTTTCCGTCCTTGTAACTTCCCGAATAAGTGCCGGAATCCCCGTCTATGCGAAGAATGGTCGCCTCGACATCGGCTCCCCTTTGATCGACATAGAAGCGGAATGCGTTTTCTCCCTTGGCAGTTGGGCTGTCGAGCGGAATGATCCACAAACCGCCGATCTGCGGCACATCGGCAGGTGCCACAACGGCCGTCTCTACATGGCGCACTGCCTGGAATAACGCGCTCGTGCTGGGATTTTCCCCAGACTCGATCTTTGTCAGCCGTTCAACGTCGGATTCGCTTGCGCCGGCGTCGGTCGCTTTCGGTGCCGCGGCGTCGGCAGTCCGAACTCGTGTGGAGGCGATGCTTCCGGTAAGTGCTCCGTCCTTGAGCGTCGCCGTGATTGTGGTTAGATAATGATCGAGTCTCAGGACAAGCTTGTTATCCTCAAAGGTCGCGCTGGTTGTGCCGTCGTACGGCCTGAAACCGTTGTAGAGCGTGCCCTTCAATGTCGCACCCGATCCGGAGATGTCGAGCCGGAATGGAATCACCTGTCCCTGGCTTGTAAGACTGGCGTCCCAGCGTCCGTCGATCGTCTCTGCAGGGTTCGCCGACTGTGCCAGGGCGATGGACACGCCAAACATTGCGAGCATTGCTGCGCGTTCGGCCAGCTTCAGAAATGTTCTCATCGTCTTGCTCCCTCTCTGGTTTGGGTCGGTGAAATGCGACCTTTTCGATTCCGGTGTGAACGCTTCCCTCGGTTGATGCCTGATCCGCATCGGAATCGGGTTCGCCGAGGGAAGCCGTCTTAGTTGCGCGATCAGAATGAAATCCGGCCGCCGATTTGAATGATGCGCGAGAACCCTAGCTGCGACGTGATCGATCCCGTTGTGGTATTCGATGCAGCTGGGGTGAACATCGCCGACGACAGGCTTGAAGAGGCAAAAGTGAGCGTTACATTGGGTTGCGAGAACTCGGGATTGTTGAAGGCGTTGAGGGCCTCAGCGCGAAATTCGAAGTTCATCTTCTCGCCCACCTTGAAGTTCTTGTTGATCGAGATGTCGGAATTGAGGTATCCCGGACCATAGCAGTTCAGCGTACGTGGAGCGTTCCCGTAGGTGTAGGGAAGCGCTGGCGTGAACGCATTTAGATTGAAATACGTTTTGGCGCCGTTGCCGCCTCCAAGCCGGTTCTTCGGCGAACCGGAGTAGCAGGGATTGATTCCAGGAACCAGGTTGGGCCGCTGCCCCGATCCGCCAACTCCGGTCGTTCCATAGGTGGTGGAGCTGAGATCCGTCTGGACGATCGGCAGTGCTCCGCCATTCTCCAGGATCGTTACGTCGTTGATCTTCCATCCGCCAATAGCGGCATCGACGATGCGATTGGCACTTCCGAGGAAGCGCTTGTTCCGTCCCACTGGAAGCTCATACGTGACTGCGCCGCTGAAGCGGTTGGGAATATCATTGACCGCGCGCGCATACTCGCCTTTCGGATTGTCGTTATCCTGAGGTGCGGCGGCGTTGGGATTGAGCGTCTCCAGTCCGGATACCGGCGAACCGTAGAGATTGTCCCAGTTCGACGACCACGTATAAGCGAGCACTGCGGTCAACCCATGCGTGAATTGCTTCTGGAGCTTCAGGTCGAGTGCGTTGTAGAGACTGTACCCGACACTCTGTGCTTGCGTGATAGACGTAAATTGCGGGTAGGGCAATAGTGTCTGAGCCAGCGCAACCGTCGATTTCGCGATGACTCCGGTGGAGCGATAACCGCCCACGGTCGCCGCGTAATACGGATTGGTGACCGTGCTCGAGAGATTCGTACCGGCATTCACTCCCCCCGGAGCATACTGCGCAAGAATGCTGTCGGAGAGTTGGTTGATATTCACAGAATCCGCGAGGTTGCGCCCGTGCGCTCCGACATAGCCGACCTTGAAGACGATCTTGCCCGGAAGTTGCTGCTCCACGTCAACCGAATACTGCTGCACAAATGGGGCACGCAGGTTGGAGCTTGGAACCGTGATAGCGCCGCCTACGCCAGTCAAATATCCTTCCTTATTCCCGGTTGGCTTGAGCAGCGTTGCATTGAATGGATTGGAGAGCCAGGAGTTGGGACCAGCAGTAACAGTTCCGAGCGATGATCCGGCAGTGGTCGCATAGCTGGTAACCTGCGTATAGCCCGCATTGGCGCTCGTCAGCAACCCAATCGGCCCGTAAAACAGGCCGAAACCTCCGCGTACAACCGTTCCAGGACGCACTTCATAGCTGACCCCGAGCCGGGGCGAGATCTTCGGATGATTCAGATTGCCCGAGCGCGTGGGGTAGCCGTTCTGGCCGGCGAATTCAATTCCGCCATGAGCCGGAACATTTCCGCTTGCTGCCGGAAATTGGTACGCGACGCCGGGATCAAAGCCTACGTCGTATTGATTCGCCGACTCTCCTTCCCCCGGCTCATATTCAAACCGGATACCCGCATTGGCCGTAAGCTTGGCGGCCACACGCAGGTCATCCTGAACGTATACGGCCTGATAGTACAGATTGTTGTTGAAGCTGGGCGAATTAACCTGAACGCTGGCCGCCGAGGGCAATCCGAGTAGAAGGTCGGCGATGGCCTGCGGCCCACTAACAGACGGCGATTTTCCATTTGCGGTGGTGTACTCTCCGTTGAAGGTAAACGATCCGTTGCCCGCAGTCTCCGGTGCAAGATAGTAGTTGAAGGTGCGGAAGACATAACCGGCCTTCAGGTTCTGCTTGCCGATCATCTTGGAAATGCCCGCCACGTAGCTGTACTGCGTTTGATTCGTCACGCCGGTGTTGGCTGCACCGAGGCCAGCCGCGCTGGTCACGCTGCTCAGCGATATGGTTGGATACGACTGCGACTGCAACTGGCTCACGTAGCCGGACGGAAATCCAAAACCGTTGAATCCATTTGTCTGATTGAAGCCCTTGCTGAATTGCGGCGTATCCTGCCAGTAGCTGCTATATCCGAAGCCAGCAGTCAATATGGTCGTCGGATTCAGCGTAATCACATTGTTCAAGGCAACCGCGTTGATATTGCGAATCTCGTTGTGATCGCTCGCCGCAACGGTATGAAATACGTTGCCGCCCGGTTCATCCGTTGAGAGGTGAACATAAGATGCTCCCAGCGACCACCGCTGCGAGAATTCATGGTCCACCTTAAGCACGTACTCATCGCCGCGCGTCTTGTAGTCGTCCGCACCGGTGTAGTTTGTGCCCGCATACGACAAACTCGCCGTTGGATCCGGTTTGGGAAAGGTGTTGGCGATCGCTTGACCAATTGGATTGATCAGGTTCGCTGGAATCACATTGCCGGCCAAAACGGCTGTACGAGCGCTGCCCGTAAATGGCTGCGTTGGATCGTAGAGTGTGACATTATCCGCGCTGAAATTGCCCGCCCGCTCGGCCGCCGTCGGAACATAGTATTTTCCTCCGCCCGCAGGCTGCGCCTGCCGGTAGCTGGCTTCGGTTGCCCAGAAGAATGTGCGCCTCAGAGCATGAATTTTGTCGCTGAGAGGCAGCGGGCCGCCGAACGCGGCTGCGGTTTGATACGTGGTGTAGTCCGGCTTGGCGGCGCCGGTGTGGTTGTACCACCACTGATTGGCCACCAGATCGTTTTGCCTGGTTAGGCCAAATAGTTCGCCGTGATAGGCATTGGAGCCAGACTTCAACGATGTATTGAAGACGCCTCCGCCGGTTCTGCCCAACTCCGCGTCGTAGGTGTTCGATTGCACCTTCACGTCGGAAACAGCTTCCACCGCGGGCACAAAGGTTACGCCGCCGGTCGAGGTGGAGATCGGTATTCCATCCACAACGTACGTATTTGTACCAATCGGAGCGCCTGAAACCGATTGCGAATCGGTGCCGTTCTGGTCTTCATAGCGCACAAACCGCGGATCTCCCACCGGCGTCACGTTGTTGTCCAACTTGTTTACCGTGAACGGATTTCGTCCCTGATTGGGAAGTTCCTGAACCTGATCCTCGGTGATGAGCTGTCCCTCTGAGGCTGTCGCTGTGTCGATCAAAGGCGCGGCGGCAGTTACTTCAACGGTCTCGCCTTCCGTGCCCACGGCTAGCTGGTCATCGATCGTCACAGTCTGTTCAAGATCGACAACGATGCCGTTGTGCTCGGACTTCTTGAAGTCTGCAGCCGAAATCACCACCGTGTAGGTGCCAGGTTCGACTGCAGTATAGAAGTAATCGCCTGCCTGGTTCGTGTGCGTGAAGCGCGCGCTCTCCGTTCCGTCGTTTGTCAGGATGACGTTGGCATTTGAAACCACGGCTCCCGACGAATCCGTGACGCGCCCGCGAACAGTGCCGTAGTTGTTCTGCGCCTGAATCGAAGGCGCAATCACTCCGATTAGTGCCAGAACCACAACCAAAGCAAAGGTATGACTACCAGGCTTCCAAGAAATGAGCTTCATGCAGTAATCTCCGTCGTCTTTCGATTGCATCTGAAATCGGAGGGCTTCCGATCGTTTGATGGTGATCTTTGGGCAGCTTGAGACGGAGCTTCTTGAAGGACTCGCGATAAATCGCATCCAACGAAAAAGGCCCGCTCGGGATGTACCGGTTAGCGAGCCTTACGGAAGACAATAAAAAAGGCCCGCTCCAGTTGTGCCGGTTGGCGGGCCTTTACGCGTAGATCCTGATTACGGAACCTATGACGCAGATACGTTCGTTACTCGCATCTCCCGTTTCGCCAGCATATGCCGTGCGAAAGGGCAACAACCACGCAACGTCGAGAGCGACCGCGTGTTGTCGGAAAAAATGGAAGAGCGCGTCGTAGACATGGTCTAATCTTGCGGAGAATTGCGTGAAAGTTGCTGTGACGGCTGTCACAGGGCAATGTGACAAGAGGCAAAAAAACACAGCTATAAACATCTGCTTCCTTAAATTTGGGTACAATCCAGTTAATTCGGCAAAAACATCCGATTGCCAGTGAGGAAAATCTTCACATGAAATCATCCGCGTTATATCTTCCTACTGCGGCGATTGTCTTAATAGTCGCTGTAGTCTTTGCCCTGAGCACGGTTGCCCAAGCTCCACAAGCGCCGGCAGCCGGAACCGCCGGCACACCACTCCCGCCGGCACGTCCAAACCGAGCACCTGTCAACCTGCAAGTTTTGCCCAAGGATACGACCGGTCAGCAACTCCGCGAGATCATGGCGCAGTGGAACAGCGCGCTCGGAGTGCAGTGCAACACCTGCCACACGGAGGACGCCAAGAACCTCAATCCCAACGGCAAGCCCCGGCTTCTCTGCGCTGACGACACCAAACCAGAAAAGACGACCACTCGGACGATGTACAAGTTGACAGGCACAATCAACCAGTCTGTGGGCAAGATTGGTTCCACAGGCACTCAGGTTACCTGCGGCACTTGCCATCGCGGCCATCTGACTCCGGAAGCGTTTGTCGCTCCACCGACTGCCAACCAGCGTCCAACCCAGGCAGCGCCATCTGCCGGAGCAGCGCCGCAGCCGCAGAGTTAATCATTTGTAAGAGAATATGAGGATTGAAGGGAGCAGGCGATGTATATAGTAAATAACTCCTGTACATTCCTCATTGGCTGCCTGAGCTTATAACTCGGCCAATGAGGTTATAGCACTCAGTCTTTTGCAACCGTACCATGCGGGGGCAAGAGTGGAAGTGTGTCACGGGGCCGACGCTTCTTTGTGCGCGGAACTCGTTTGCTTGTCGTGACAACTGTGAATGCCACTGACCTGCCAGCCGCAACATCGAGATTCTCAAGAGGCGGCAATGGATGAGCATCGTTCACGACGGAG
>Ga0181535_10005508_pt1 | contig 13516 bp, 5 predicted proteins | sample PEATcosm2014_Bin_44_FD_119774 | JGI IMG/M metagenome (GOLD analysis project Ga0181535, IMG submission 119774) | Peatland microbial communities from MTU Mesocosm Facility, Houghton, MI, USA - PEATcosm2014_Bin17_30_metaG | ecosystem: Environmental > Terrestrial > Soil > Wetlands > Peat | place...
CGGGATTAACTGGAAGGCGGAGATTTATCTGAACGGTCAGCAGCTCGGGCACATCGGCGGCGGCATGATGCGTGGCCGCTTCGATGTGACGAGTCTCATTCGTCCCGGAGCGCCGAACGCCCTCGCTGTTCGCATCATTGCTAATGCGAATCCCGGCAGCACCAAGGACAAGGCGGGCCGCACCGTCAATGGTGGCGCGCTCGGCCGCGACAATCCTACGTTCCACGCGGCGGCGGGGTGGGACTGGATCTCGACGATTCGCGGGCGCGATGACGGTATCTGGAACAAGGTGACGCTCACGACGAGCGGGCCGGTGACGGTGGAGTCGGCGGAGGTGTGGAGCGATTTAGACCTGCCCGCCGCCAACGTCTCTCCTCACACGCCGCTGGCAAACATCTGGATTGGAGCGACTCTGCACAATCAGGACACCGAGGCGATTACTGGCACGCTCCGTGTCACGTTCGGCGATATCAAGGTCGAACAATCGGTCACGATTCCCGTCTCTGCGACGCGAACGGTCCTGTTTTCTCCGGGCGAGTACCCGACCCTTACCATCGCCAATCCAAAACTCTGGTGGCCGGTGGGCTACGGCGATCCCAACCTCTACCCGGTCAGCATCGCATTCATTGTCGACGGAAAAACGTCGGACACGAAGTCATTGCAGTTTGGGATCCGGCATTTCACATACTCCGAAGATGGCGGCGTGCTGAAAATGTGGATCAACGGGCGACGTTTCATTGCCCGCGGCGGCAACTGGGGATTCTCTGAGTCGATGCTGCGCTACCGGCGGCGTGAGTATGAGACAGCGATGCGCTATCACCGCGATCTGCACTTCAACATGATTCGCAACTGGGTCGGCATGACGGACGATGAGGCGTTTTACGACGCGGCGGACAAGTATGGGGTAGTGATCTGGCAGGATTTCTGGCTGGCGAATCCGTGGGACGGACCGAATCCGGATGACAACACGCTATTCCTGGTCAACGCCAACGATTATCTGCTGCGGATTCGGAATCACGCATCGCTTGGATTGTTCTGCGGTCGCAACGAGGGGTTTCCGCCGCAGGCGATCGATGATGGGCTGCGAAATCTAGTCGACACGCTGGTGCACGACTCGCATTACATCTCGAGTTCAGCCGATGGCCCCGTCAGCGGCCACGGCCCCTACCGCGTCGAGCCGCTGCGTTACTACTTCGAGCATGCGCCTGTGAAATTCCACTCCGAGATGGGCGCGCCCAATGTCGTTGAAATGGCCGATCTGCGCCACACCATGTCCGGCTCCGCGATGTGGCCGCAAGGCTACCAGTGGCCGCTCCACGACTACTTCATCCGCAGCATGTTTCCTGAATTTCACTTCCCGCCCAACGAAATCGATCAGGAATTCGGCGGTGCGGCGAACATCGGCGACTGGCTCGAACTCGCGCAGTTCGTCGACTACAACGCCTATCGCGGCATGTACGAAGGCCAAAGCAAAAACCGTCTGGGCCTGCTCATCTGGATGAGCCATCCAGCCTGGCCTTCACTGCTGTGGCAAACCTACGACTACTTCTTCGACACCGATGCCGGCTATTACGGCGCAAAAAAGGGCGCCGAGCCGTTGCACATCCAGTGGAACGCGGCCACGGAAGGTGTTGAAGTCGTCAATTACAGCGCGGGTGAGCAGGCGGGACTCACTGCGCGCGCGGAAGTGCTGAACATCGATGGCTCATTGCAATGGGAGAAGTCCGCGACGCTGGACAGCTACGAGGATTCTACTGCGGCGCCGATGCGAATCGACTATCCAACGGGGCTGTCGAAGACGCACTTCATCCGCCTCACGCTTTCGCAGAACGGCAAAGTGGTGTCATCGAATTTCTATCTGCGGGGCCTCACCGAAAACGACTACACCGGCATTCGCGATTTGCCCGGCGCCGACGTTTCCATGAAAAGCCAAGTCCACCGCCGTGGCGCGCAGTGGATCGTCACCGCCGACCTCCACAACACCTCGTCCGCCCCCGCATTGCTCGTCCGCGTCAAAGTCGTCCGCGAAAAGACCGGTGACCTCATCGTCCCCGCTCTCTACGACGACAATTACATCGCCCTCATGCCTGGCGAGCGCCGCACGATCCATATTCAGATCGAAGACGCCGATACGCGCGGTGAGCGGCCTCGCCTCGCACTCTATGGATTCAACCTCCAGGGCAGTGGACACAACTGGACTCAAACCGCATCCGCCCCCGGAGTGCAGCAGCCTGGAACAGATGAATAGCTCCGGACCGTCTGCTCGGGCTACTCGATTTTCACTGTTGTGCTGAGCGGCAGACTCGCTGACGAATCGCCCACCATCAGGCTCACAGGCTCCGTCTCCACGTGAAATTCGCCGGCCTTCGTGTCCCAATACGCCAGCCGCGAAGCGGGCAGAGTCATCTCCACCGTCTTGGTTTGGCCGGCGTCGATAGTCAAACGCTGGAATCCTTCCAGCTCTTTGCCCGGGCGCTCCACTTTCGAGCGCAAATGCTTCACGTACAGCTGGACGACTTCATCGCCGCTCCGGCTGCCTGTATTTGTCACATCCACAGATACAGTTACGCTTCCAGCTTTCGCCAGCTGCGACGCGCTCGTCTTCAGATTGGAGAACTTAAACGTGGTGTAGCTGAGTCCGTAGCCGAACGGATACAGCGGATCGCCTTTGAAATACATGTACGTGTGACCGTTACGAATGTTGTAGTCCATCATCGGCGGCAGCTGATCGAGCGACTTCGGCCAGGTTTCCACCAGATGCCCGCCCGGGTTGTAGTCGCCAAAGAGAACCTTCGCCAGTGCGGTACCTTCATCCTGCGAGGCATGGGTCATGTGCAGGATCGCCGGCACGTGCTCCTCGCTCCAGTTAATCGCGAACGGAAAGCTCGAAACCAAAATCACCACCGTTTTCGGATTCACGGCAAACACCTGCCGCACCAACTGTTCCTGTTCCAGATCGATGCTCTGCCGGTCCCGTCCCTCGCGCCCGTCGCTGGGGACGGTGCAGGGAAGCGTTCCTCCACCATCGGGGGTGTGTACCCAGTCATGCGCCATATCCGGTCCGCAGGTCGGGTCGTTCCCCACCACCACTACCGCTACGTCGGAGTGCCGCGCCGCGTTGATCGCCGCATTTCCCAACTCGTCCGCCGCGTAGTTCACCTTCACATCCGGACCCACCTCGTCCTTGATCCCCTCAAGTGGCGTCACCTTATAAGGAGGTGTTCCGCCATACCAGTCCCAGTGCACTGAATCCGCCAGCGGCCCGATCACCGCAATCGATTTGATTGATTTCTTGTCCAGCGGCAACAGGTCCTTTTCATTTTTCAGCAAGACTACGGATTCGAGGGCAAGTTTCTTCGAAACGTCGCGATCTTTATCCGTGTTCCACGGCTCCGGCCCGTCCTTGATTTTCGTGTACGGCACTAACTCGGGCGGATCCAGCAACCCCAGCTTGATCGCGATGCGGAATTTGTAACGGAGGACGGCATCAATATCCGCTTCCGTCAGCGAACCATCCTTGAGTGCGGCTTTCGTGTCATCCGCGTAGCGGTCCAGAAACTGATTAATCCCGTTTTTGATGCACGCTACGACGGCCTCTTCCTGGTTCGGATACAAATGCCGCGGGTCGACCAGCAGCTTCACCGCGCCACCGTCCGTCGAAAGCACATTTACGCCCCACTTGTCGCGCACAATGCTCTTCAGGATCGGATTCACCGCCATGGTGGTCCCGTTCCACGCGTTATACGACGCCATCACCGCGCTCGCGCCCGCCTGTTGAAAGGCCATGCGGAAAGGCACCGAGTAGTACTCCCAGAACAGGCGCTCGTCGAAACCCGAAGACGAGCTGTCACGCAAATTCTCATTCTCATTGGCCAGGAAGTGCTTCAGCAGCGGCGAGGCTTGCCAGTACTTCGGATCGTCGCCCTCGATTCCTTTCGCGAATGCGACCGCCATCGTTCCGTTGAAGAACGGATCCTCCCCATACACTTCCTCGCTGCGTCCCCACCGGGGATCGCGCGCCAGATCCGACTGCGGACCCCATTCCATCAGAATCTGGCGATCGTACCTGGGCGTCTCCGTGATGTAGCGCGCTTCGAATCCCTCGACGCCACCCGCCTGACGCACGAGGTCCGGATCCCAGGAGTCGCCCATGCCCGGCGGCTGTGGGAATTGCGTAGTGGTAATGGGCTTGCGGCTAAGGTGCTCCTCGCGCTGCACCACGCCGTGAATTCCTTCCGAACTGCCGATGTTCGGCACGCCGAGGCGCGGCACGCCGGTGCGCGTTCCAAGGACATCGATTTTCTCCTCCGTCGTCATCAGCGACAGCAGATTATCGATGCGTTTATCTTCGGGCAAAGTCGGATCGTTAAATGGATACTTCGGTTGCTGCGAGAAGGCTGGGCTGAGTCCAGCCACCAACGAACACAGCAGGACTACAAAGTGCTTTTTTGTCATGCGGGGATCCATGTCGGCTGTGCCTGCCGCGGCCGGGGAAGCCGGAACTGACCCGGCGGATGCGGTTTTCAAGCGCACCAAGGCTATCACGTTCATGCTTCGGGCTGGTATCTCGCAACATTCCACTTTCCTCGTGTTCAAACGTTCAAGCGACAACGAAGGCGTTGTCGCTTGAACGCCCCAGGATCGCGGAGGGCATCGACGGAACCTGCGGGGCTCGCTGCCTGATTCGACTTGATCATTCTATGGGCGAAGCGGTGTTGACGGAGGAAACTGGTCGAGTAAGCGGAACGGGTTTTGGCCAGACGGCGTTAGTAGTTCTTGAGCCCTCAGCCGCCGCGTAGAGTAGAAGGCATGCGCTCCGGATCGATTCTGATGCTGGCGGTTCTCTGTAGCGGAGTTCTGCCGGCGGGCGCAGCAGGTGTACCTGGAGCGACGCAGCGAGCACTGGATTCCGCGTTGGCGGGGACCGGCGCTGTTGCGGTTGTGCTGGATGGCGGCGATGGACGGCTGATTGCGGTGGAACGCGCAGACGAAGCTGGTCGACGTGCGAGTGCGCCCGGATCGACACTAAAACCGTTTTTTCTGGCAGCGGCGCTGCGGCAGGGACGAGTGCGCACAGAGACGACCGTGGTTTGCCGCGGGGATCTTCGCATTGCGGGACGAGACCTGGCCTGTACCCATCCTCGCGAAGAAAACGTTCTGAATGCCGAGCGGGCGCTGGCTTACTCGTGCAATACATGGTTCGCGAATCTGGCGACGCGGTTTGCGCCGCAGCAAGCGGCGGAGGTATTGCGCGCCTACGGTTTTGGAAGCAGAACAGGGATTGTGGCTGACGAGTCCGCGGGTGTCGTGCGGACGCCGGCCAACGAGCCGGAACTGCAACTCCTCGTTCTTGGGCTGGAGAATGTGGAGGTGACTCCGGCGCAGCTCGCACATGCGTACTTCCAGTTAGGTCGGGAGTTCGACCAGGTGCCCGTGGTGCGGCGTGGTCTGGAGGATTCGATTGTGTACGGGATGGCGCACAATGCGGCGACTCCGGGGATGACGATCGCAGGGAAGACGGGCACAGCCGGCAATGCAGGTGAGGCGTGGACCCATGGATGGTTTGCGGGGATCGCGTCGCGCGGCGCAAAGCGAGTCGTGGTGGTGATCTATGTTCCGCGCGGCAATGGTGCGGATGCAGCGGGGTTGGCGCATCGGTTTTTTGAAGCGTGGGACCGGACGGCGGCGGGATGAGACCGCTGTTGGTTCTGGTTTGGGCCGCCGCGTGGTGCGCTGCTTGTGGAGTCGCGCAGGAGCGGGACCCGGGCGCACGGGAGCTGACGGTCGAAGTGTTTTCTGCGCGCAGGGTCGCGTCGTTGGCGGCGGCACCGCTGGGAAAAAATGAGTCGATCCGGGCTTGCAGTTCCTGCCGGGCGAAGAGGATCGGCGCGCCATTCACTGCGAAAATAATCGGCGATGAGGTTGTTCTGTCTTCCGGACTGCGCTCGCGCGAGATTGAACTGGACGGCTCATTTCGACTGAAGCCGGATGGCGGAGCGGAGGAGACCGGCGTAGCGGGAGTGTGGAGGTTGCAGGTCGCGCACGGAGAGTTGCGCGTGCTTCTGACCATGGACAGTGAGCGCTACGTTGCGCTCGCGCTGAACGGGGAAGCGGGGCCGAATGAACCGCTCGAATCGCTGAAGGCGATGGCGGTGGTGGTGCGAACTTATGCGCTGGAAAATGCGGATCGTCATCGCAGCGAGGGTTTCGATTTGTGCGACAGCACTCACTGCCAGGCGCTGAAGTTTGGGAAGCCATCGCCTGCGGCGGAGCAGGCGGTTCTCGAAACGACGGGAGAGACGCTGTGGTTCGGTGCGCGGCGGGCGACGGTGTTCTACACGCAGAATTGCGGTGGGCAGAGCGAAGACGCGAGCCAGGCATGGCCGGGGGTGGGCGCGCCGTATTTGATGTCGCATCGCGACCCGTGGTGCACGCGACATGGAGCAGCGGAGTGGCATGCGGAGATTCCTGTGGACAAGATGCGCGCTGTTTTTCGAAGCGAGGGATGGACGCTGCCCGAGCGCATCGATGGCGTGCGCGTGGCGAAGCGGACCGCCGCGGGTCGTGTTCTCCAACTTGAATTTGCGGCGGACGGTGTTCGGGTTCCGGTGGCGGCGGGGAGCTTTCGGTTGGCCGTCGGCCGCGCCCTGGGATGGAATCAGCTGCGCAGCGACTGGTATACGGTGAACTTGAGCAATGGCATGTTGCGTTTCGATGGGCGTGGGTACGGGCACGGAGTGGGTTTATGCCAGGCGGGCGCCGCGGAGATGGCGGCGGAGAAACACTCTTCGGCGGAGATTCTGGATTTCTATTTTCCGGGAACACGGGTGGGGGTTACGTCGCAGGATCACGGGTGGGTGTCGACGCGCGGCTCGGGATGGACGCTGTGGACGACCGGGGCCTATGCGGAATTGCTGCGAGATGGCAACGTTGCGTGGGAGAAGGGTAAGGCGCTTTATCCGCCACGCGAACCGGTGCAGCCGGAGGTGTGGGCGATGCCGACGACGGAGTTGTTCCGGCAGACGACGAGCGAGCCGGGGTGGATGCTCGCTGTGGCGCAAGGGGCGCGGATTTTTCTGCAGCCCGAGACGATATTGAAGGGAAGCGGCAAGGAAGAGGGAACCTTGCTGCATGAATTTCTGCATGTGCCGGTGGAGAGCGAGGCGTCGCCGCAGGCTCCGCTATGGTTGCGGGAGGGAATTGTGGAGGCGCTGGCCGAAGGCGGCCGCGGGCCGAGCGGCGATGGGGTCAGGATGCGAGTCGATGATTTGGAAGCGGCCCTGGCTCATCCCGCAAATCAAGCGGAGTCGCAGCGGGTTCACGCAGAGGCAGGGAGGCGGGCGCAGGCGCTGATAGCACGCTATGGGCTGGAGCAGGTGCGACAGTGGCTGCGGGCGCGGAGTGTACCGGACTCCGCAATCACGACGCTGGGGCCGGCTCGGGCACAGGCTCCGTCGGCGGGTCCGGCATCGGATTCATCCAGGCCGCGGTGAATGCGAGCATCAGGCACCAAAGCAGGACGTCGGTGGTCCAGGCGATAGCCAGGCGCGCGACCACGCTGATGACCTCACCAGAGACGTTTTTGCCAGGTCTCCACGAAACGAGCGCCGACGTAAGCTGCGTGGTCAGGATGCAGAAGCCGAAGACGGCGATCCAGTACAGAATGCGGCCATAGGGCCGGCGGGCGTCGCGCCACGAGGGTCGCCGGAGGCCTTGCGTGCTGAGGATGATGGCGATGGGCAGCAGCATGGCCGTGATGGCCCAGATGATCGCGTCGAGAACAATATTGAGGCCGATGATGAGGCGCGCGGGCGAAAACGTGATGCGCATGCCGGGCGAGAGTTTGGAGTTCCAGAGGTAGGCGTAGTTCGCGATGCTGTCGGAGCCGGAGCCGATCCATTGGACGAGCAGGATCCAAAGCGCGACGGCCAGGGCGAAGCCAAGGATACGCAACCAAAGGGTTGCAGGTTGGGTTACTGGCCGGAGACGTAAAAAAGTAGCGACCTGCAGCCAGCAGAACCCGATGACGAGGATCGCTGCCGAGATCATGGAGAAAACAAATTGCCACGCGTGCGAGTCGGGAATCTGCAGCCATGCGGCGGCGAAGAGCATCGCAAGAAGGTTGCCGCCCCACTGCAGCAAGAGGATCGAAAAGCGAAGCTTCGGAAGTGCGCGGGAGAGCAAAGTCATGGGTTCACCTCTCCCGCGGGTTGAGGCACGTCAAGGTGCAATTCGTCGCTGGTGGCCTGAATGCCGGGTTGGTACATCGGCTCGACATGCGCAGGGCTGATTTCGAAGCTGCGAGGGTTGACGACTTTCAGGAGATAGAAAGATTCCTGGTGGCCGGAGAAGTCGCTGGCAAAAAGGACTGCACGGTCATCGTGGAATTCGCGGCGCGTGTACCACCAGGTCCAGTCGGCGGGACGGGCGACGATGTTATAGCTATCTTCGTTCTGCAGGAACTCGGTGCCGGCGGGAATCGGATCTTCAAGAAAAAGATACTTCGCAGCTGAGCCGCTCAGCGCAATGTGAACGGCGAGGATGTCGCCGATCTGCGCGGTGCCTTTGAGCGGATCAAGGTTGTAGACGACGTTGCCGTTCTTGTCCTTCGTCGGCGTGAGACGGAAGTAGTCGCGTGTAACGTTGAGAGTGAGGTTTCCCTGCTGGTAGAGCTTGTGCTCGGTAGAGAAGTAAGTGCCCTGGGTGGTCCAGTAAGCGCGGCCATTGCCGGTGCGGACAATATCGATAGTATTGTGCGCGGCGAGTTTGCCGGCGGGAATCGTAACGTCGAGTGTTGTGCCGGCGAGCGCATCGGCGGGCGTGAAGTGGCGATGGCCGACGCTCGAGCCGTTGACGCGGACGTCAGCATCGAAGTCGGCGTTGAGTTCCTGCGAGCCAGCGAGATAGTCTGTCAGGCCAAAGATGACCATCGCGGTCTGCTCGGTTGAATCCCACCAATAGCCGTTGTCACGATTGAGCATGAGCCACCCGGCGGCCTTCGATAACAGCTGGCTTTTTGGGTCAGCGTGCGAGAGGAAGCGCATGGCGAAAGCGGTGCTCTGAGCGCTGTCGTCATATTCGAGGTCGAGGGCAGGACTGTAGTTTGAAGGCCAGGAGGCCAGGTCGCCTTCCTGCTTCGCTTTGCCTTCGAGGAACTTCGCGAGGTCGGCGGTACGCGCATCCTTAGCGTGGATCATAGCGAGCCCGGTAAATGCGAGGCCTTCAGAGGAAAGATCGCTGCGGCGTGACCATAGCGTGTTGAGCTGTCCTGAGAGATCGTCGGTTCCGGATTCGGAGAGCGCGTAGATGACCCAGGCGCGGAGGTCGGGGATCATGCGCGGATGTTGGGAGAGCTGTGTCTGGAGATATTGGCGCCCGTTTTCGAGCATCTGCTGCCGCTGCGGGGTGAGCGGGTAGGAATTCGCAGCTTCGCCAAGACCACTGACGACATAGGCGGTCATGAAGACGCGGCTCGAGTCCTCCTTCCACCAGCCCCATCCGCCGTCGTCGTGTTGGTAGTCGGCGAGGCGATCGAAGCCGGCATCGACTTTTGCCTTGAGGTCTGTGGCGTCGATGTGCCCGGTGAGGTTCAGCTTCTTCAGCGTCTCGGCAACAATGACGTTGGGCAGGAAGCTGGACATCGTCTGCTCGGTGCAGCCCCACGGATAACGGGTCAGGTAGTCGAGCGCGGAGAAAAGACTGCCCGCGATAGACGGACTAACTTCGATCTGGAGTTGTTGCGCGGCGGGATCGGTGTTGGCAGGGAAGTCGATGACGGTTGACGCAGAGTTACCGGTCGCGACACCGCTGCGGCTGATGGTCTGCTTCACGCCGGAAGGCTCGACAGGGAACGTCAACTCGATTGCGTCGGATTCTTCATTGGTGAGCGCCTTCGCGAGCAGGTCGGCGGTTCCGATAGCGGAGGCTTTGAGGCGCCACAGCACGGTGCCGTCACTCTTGCTGGCGACGGTGATTTGTTTCGGAGCGCCAGCGACGAGGTCAAGGCCGTGGATATCGAGCGACACCTGGATCTGCTTTGCCTGATCGAGGTAATTATGGGCAATCACGGGGATAGTGATCTCGTCGCCTTTGCGAAGGAAGCGCGGCGTGCCCATGCGCACGATGACGTTCTTGCGCACGATGACGCGGTCGATAGCGGAGCCGGCGCGCGAGTCCGCAGTGATGGCGCGGACGGTGGCGCGCCACGTGGTGAGCGAGTCGGGGAAAGTGAATTTGACGTGGGCGTGACCCTGCGCGTCGGTGCGGATGCTCGGCGCCCAGTATGCGGTATCGGGAAACGCCTTGCGCACTTTAGGCTGGACCATGTCGTTACCCGGTTTGACTTGAGCCAGCTGCGGACGGTAACGAGTCGCGCGTTGGGCGAGCTCGGGCGACTTATCGCCAGCGGTTCCAAAAAAGTAGTACTGCAGCGATGAGTCAACCGAGGCGAAGCTATAGCGGTTGGGGTAGAGGGTCTTCACCATGTCGCCGCTGCTATCGGGATAGATGGAGTAGATAGCTTCATCGACAACGCCGAAGCTAAGGTCGGCGCTGACAGGGTTCCCGCGATAGTCGCGCGTGTAAACGTCATACTCGGCGGGCTGCTCGGGCTGGAAGACGTCTTTGTTGCGCTTGATCTCCACCTGGAGTTGCTGCTCGACGGGCGGAACTTTAATTTGCTGGGCCGCCTGATAAAGTTGGCCGTCTTTGAGGAAGGTTACGGAGACTTCAAGGTTCGGCTGCGAGTCGGTGGTGATGGGTAAGTCAAAGTTGACGGTCATACCATCGGAGGAAATGACCTTGCGGAATTCGACCGAGTAGCCGGTGGCAACGACGAGCGCGTGGAAGGGCGCGACCTGAGAAATGATGCTGAGGTGAGCAATATCGCCGGGTGTGTAGGTTTTCTTGTCGGCGACGATCTGAACGGATTGCGCTCCATTGGAGAACCAGTCGGCTTCATTGCCGCCGAAGACCCAGAGCCAGGTGTAGTCGGTGACAGTGCGGTTTTCGGGCGTGGTCGAAGAGGCAATAATCTCCGCGCTTCCAGATTGACCAACCGGGATAGTGGCGTGGGCTGTGCCGCGTGCATCAGTCGTGACGTCGGTGGTTCCGCCGTTGGTGGTGATCGTCTTGCCGTCTGAGTATCGACGCCAGGTGAGGCCGAGGTGCACTGTGGTCAGGACCGGTTTGTTGTCGTAATCGACGGCGGTGACCGTGAAATGGGCGCTCGCGCCGGCGCGGACGGAGTAGCTGTCCGGTTCAACGTGGATACGATAACTGCCGTAGCTGGCGAGGAAATGACCGCGGCCCGTGATCTCGCGGTTGGCTTCGTCGGTGACGCCAGCTTCGATGTAATAGTCCTGATCGGCGTGGCGTTCTGAGGAGTCAACCCTGGTCTGGACGGTGATGGTGAGCTTGCCATTCGCGTCGAGCTTCGCGGTTTGCTCGGATTCCTGATCGGCGCCGTACATATCGGTGTCATTGGACTGATCCTCGTCGCCCGCGCTGCTGTTGTCGCTCTGGTCTTCGTCTTCGTCCCACCAATAATGAGGCGAGTGATAGATGCGGTACTTCACCTTGCCGAACGCGACCGGCTCACCAAAGAAGTAGCGTGAGTCAATGACCACCTGGTTGCTCGCGCCCTGAAGAACGCGCAGGTTCTGCGCAGTGACGCGAACCTGGTATTCGGGCTTGCGATAATCCTCAACGCGGAAGCTGCCACTAATATCGGCATCGGTGTCGCCCAGGCGGATGGTGTAGTAGCCGAGCGCGGCCCCCGCAGGTATGGCGATGTCGCCGGAGACCGCGCCGTCAGCAGTGACGGGCATTTGTTGATCGAAGATGGGATGATCCTGCTCGTCGGCAATGCGGACGTGGATGGAAGGGATCCTGGGCAGCTCGAGATGGTTGCCGACACGAGCGCGCAGCAGCGCCTTCCAGTGGACAGTGTGTCCAGGACGGTAGACAGGCCGATCGGTGTAGACGTAGGAAGCCCACTTGTTGTTTTCGGAAGGATTGAAGGACCAGGCCATCGGGGTGACGGCGGCGAATTCGTCTTTCGCTGTTGCTGTGACCCAGAGGCTGTCTTCCCCGTCCCGTATCGCGGCGCCGCCGTGAGGTTCCGCGACGCCGTCCGCATCGGTTTCCGCGCTGCCCTGTTCCTGGCGGCCGATGCCGTAGGCCACTTGCGCATGAGCGATGGGAGCTCCGGTCTGGCGATCGACAACAAAGGCCAGGATGCTGCCGTTGCTGGTGCGCGTGATGAGCACCACGCGGCTGACCATGAGCAGTGTGTACGCCTTGTAATGGCCGTCGGTAGCTTCGACGAGGTAGAGGCCGGCGGGCAGCTGGTCGATGGGCAGATCCTGCGAGTCGGAGACGTAGGTCGGGGGCATCTCCTGGCGCCAGCGCGCGACGAGCTGGTGATCGTTGAGCAGAGGAATCTGGGCGAACTCGGCGACGCCGACAATGCGGCTGCGTTTGGCCAGGCTGGCCTGCTTCGCGCGGAAGTAGTCGCGGCTCTCAGTGGAGAACTGGCCGCGGAAGAATTGGCGGACGAGAAACCAGAGGTGATGTTTCCAGTCGTGGAAGCGCTCCAGCCAGGTGCGCTCATCGATTTGCTCTTTGGGGCCGTTCGGATACGCGTTGCCGAAGCTGTGCAGATCGGGAAGGCTGGTGAGGAACTTCTCGGGGTTGTTGACGCGGTAGACGCGAAACTCCAGCTCGTCGACGTCGTGCGCGTAAAGATGGATGGTCGGCTTTTCGTCCGGCGAGAAGGTGCGGTTGGTGCTGAGATTGAAGGAGACGGCGCGGGTGGACTGGGCTGGGGCGGCGGAGACGACCAGGAAAAACAGGAACAGCAGGACAAAACGGAACTGCCCGGGGGGAAGGGTAAGACTCAGTCTCCGTCGTGCAGGAGGTTCCACCGATAGACCCCTAAGAAGTTCGTGTTGCCCGGGAGGGGACGCCAGCGCGCATCGGGATGGTGGATCAGGTCCTCGATCGCGACGCGTCGGATTTCGCCCTTCTGTTTACCGATGGGGCCGGTGTGATAAATCACCCAGTCCGCATGCGGTCCCGTGACAACCATCGAATGATACTGCGAGTTTTGCTCCAGCTGACGAAAAAACAACAAATCGCCGGGAATCGCGTTGTGGATGTTGCGGGAAACGGCGTAGGCGTTGAAGGCAAGCAGAGCGTGAGCATCGGCGAACTGGGCAAAGGCGGCGCTGGAGACGTTGGCTGGCGAGTACGGGCCGGGCATCACACGAAAGAGATTCAGACCGAGAGGCGTTTCGGGGTAGTGGTACTGGGCGACGGAGACGAGGGAGGCGAAGCGTTCGGGCTCGGGTTGCGCGGCCAGCCAGCGGTCGTCATGCTCGACGAGAGATTCGCGATAGGCGAAGCGAAGCAGAGCCGCGCAGTCGTCGATTTCGGGCCCCAGCTTTTCGTCGGGCAAATCAGCTTCCTGTTCAGCGAGGGCGACGAACCAGGATCGAAAGGCCTGGCGGTCTTC